>Ga0214249_1000018_pt1 | contig 90325 bp, 71 predicted proteins | sample TroBogypolimnion_17_FD_153087 | JGI IMG/M metagenome (GOLD analysis project Ga0214249, IMG submission 153087) | Freshwater microbial communities from Trout Bog Lake, WI - 23JUN2009 hypolimnion | ecosystem: Environmental > Aquatic > Freshwater > Lake > Hypolimnion/Profundal zone | place: Trout... | reverse complement strand
CGTCATAGAATATGAAGTCAATTTCATGGGACTCTTTGACACCGTCTCCTCGGTGGGGATACCTGATTCGGCGCGCGCAGGCTTTGTCGATCTGTCCTCATTGGATGGCCATTGGGGCTGGGCAGCCAACGGCGCGCTCGATATCCCCCCCAATGTCAAACGCTGCGTACACTTTATCGCCATGCATGAACAGCGCATGAGTTTCCCGCTGGACCTGATACGCGAGGGGCCGAGCTACTACCCCAAAAACCGGCTGGAGGCGGCCTACCCCGGCGTGCACTCTGACATCGGGGGCGGCTACCGGCCAAACGAGCAGGGCAAGGCCTATTCAGGCAGAGAAAATGATATGTCGCATAATCTGAGCCAGATCACCTTGCACGATATGTATACCGAGGCGGTTCTGGCCGGGGTGCCGATGAAAATGGGGGACCAAATACGAGCCGAAATTCAACAATCGTTTGATATTGCCGACGACGTGGTCGACGCCTATAACGCCTGGCGCAGGGAAATGCCCTCTGTGTCGCGCGCCGAGGAGGCCATTCGTCTGGGCATCGCACACCGCCTGGCCTGGCAGGCTAAGCGCTCATTGCCGGGGTCTGGCGATTATATAACGGAGCGGACGTTTTATGGGAACGCGACGGAAGACCCTCTTACGCCGTATGACCTGAAGCAACTCAACGCAGTCGAGTGTGAGAAGCTGATAGAAGAACGCAATAATTGTATGGCGGCGCGCTCTCGTGTCTCAAGCGAGATAGATGCCAGCACTGGCATGGACGATACGGAATCGCTAAAGCCTCAGGAAACATTTCTGTTCGAACGGATAGAACAGCTGAATAAGCAGATTGAGGATGAGGGACCCCGGCTGGAAAAGCATGCCGGAAAAGAACCGGGTTCCCATCGGCCAGGTGAAGGCGCCGAGGAACTGTTGATCAACGACAAAACCGATTTGCGCGAAGGCGCCGAGGAGTTTCGCCTGTTATTGGGCACTCTGTTTCCCGAGGAAGGCACGTCTGTCTGGGCTTGTAAGGAAACAACTCGCTGGCATCTCTCTTCAGGGCCTGTCCCTGAATCCACGCTGGCTGTCCAACGCGAAGCAACGCGCGACGGCAAGCCGGTGTATATAGTGCTGACGAAGGAGTATATCTCGCTTGCAATAAACGGGCTGAGAAAGGACGATACACAGTACGATGTGCTGGTGAAGCCCGCCGAAGAAGTCCTGGGGTTTTTAAAAGAGCACACCAACAGACAGGCGCGCGCCAGAGTATCGGCAACGATGACCAGACTCTTCGATGACTTCGTCCACGACAGCCGAGCCTGGTTCCGTGTCCCCTACTTCCATGAGCAGGCGCCTGGCGGCTACGGCTGGCTGCGGGTTTTGTTTCAGGGTGCGGACAAACGGGTAGCGTTTCTGGATATTCGCACCTGAAACAAAGGGATGCTTATGCGGCCCAGGCTGTGAAGGCCGCGAACTTTTCACTCGTGTCACCACGATCTCCGGGCACGCCGATTCTGTCAAGAGATCCAGAAACTGAATCGATTGGCAGATTGAGCCTGATCCGGTTTCAAGGGCAGTACTTCAGCGTATTACTTTGGCATACGGCTTTTGTTTATTGCAATCACCTGGTATGCGTGGTAGCAAAGAGAACTGTTTTGAACGAAGAGTTTTCCAAACTTACTATTGAGCAAAAAACTGTTGCCTCGGTACTGCTATCTTCTTCCTGCTATGACTACCAAACGTTCCGCCTCCGGAGTTTTTTTGTGGATCTGGGATTTTTTTTCCTCGGTCAAACTGGCCCTGCTCACCCTCTGCACACTCTCTCTGGCATCGATTGCCGGCACAATAATTCCCCAAGGAGAATCCTTTTCCTGGTATGCAGAAAAATTCGGTATCTGGCAGGCCCGTTTTCTTGATCTCTTCAATCTTCCGGATATATTCGGATCCCCTTGGTTTAAAGCCCTGCTGGGAATCTTGAGCTGCAATCTTATTATCTGCACGCTCGACAGGTTTCCCTCTATATGGAAAAAGATCACCGAAGACAATCTGGCGACAACGATTGCAAGGGTGCTGAGCATCAAGAGAAACAGCACCTGGACGACTGCCTTGCCTCCGGTCGGGGCCGTGGAAGAACTCACTCGGAGGCTCCTGCAAAATGGGTGGAAGGTTTCTTCACGAGAAACTGAAAACGGCACACTCCTCTTCAGTCAGAAAGGGGCATGGACCAGACTTGGTGTCTTTGCTGTGCATGCTTCCATACTTATAATTCTTACTGGCGCGGTCATCGGCTCCTTCCTGGGGTTTAAAGGGGCGGCATTGATTCCTGAAGGCCAGGGTGTCGAAAAAATACAACTGGAGGGAAAACCCCTCGCCGTCGATCTTGGCTTTGAAGTCAGGTGTGATTCCTTTAAAATTGAGTATTATCCAAACGGCATGCCCAAAGAATACCGGTCAGATCTCACTGTTCTTGAGCATGGACAGGAAATTCTTCGCAAATCCATCAAGGTCAATGAACCCTTGACCTATAAGGGCATCACCTTTTATCAATCAAGTTTCAAAGCGTACAGGGATTTCGTTGTCGAAATAACCGATGCGGAAAAGGGAAACAAGAAGACATTCCGTACCCCTTTTCAAAAACAGCTTGTGTGGCAGGAAAATGGACTGCGGTTCGGCGTGATCAATGCCGAGGCAAGCGGAGACAGGATAAACCGGATGAAAATCTGGATTGCTGGTCCGGATAACGCCCCTTCCGTATTCTGGCTGAATTCCGGTGGGCAGGAAACTGTCACCATTCAGGGGCGGCCGTATCTTTTTTCGGCAAAACAGATGTATGCAACCGGTCTCCAGATAGCAAAAGATCCGGGCGTAGGATGGGTCTATACGGGATGCATCCTGATTCTTGCCGGCCTGTTTACAACCTTCTTTTTATCGCACAGAAAGATCTGGATCTTTATCTGCCGGAAAAATCAGAAAACATCGGTATATATGGCGGGTTCTACAAACAAAAACAAGTCAGGATTTGATGGAGTATTTTTAATCCTTGCAGAAAAAATGAAGACCATACAATAATTTTATATCCTGCAAAAGTCACTGTCGAATTCGTTTGGCCGCAGGCAGGCAGCACACGGCGGCAAGCATGAGATTATAGAATAACGGAGTTTCCATGAATAGTTCGCAGCTTCTGGGTATAACGACCTTTACCTACATGTTTTCCACCCTGCTCTATGTGGCTATGTGCGTCTTTAAGATCAAGCGCATAGGCAGATTCGCAACATACTTCACCGCCCTCGCCCTTCTGATCCAGACTATAGGTCTTTTTCTGCGCTGGCATGAATCTTACCAGATGGGAATAGGGCACCCTCCCCTGACCAATATGTATGAATCGGTGGTGTTCTTTGCCTGGGCCATCATCGGGCTCTATCTGGTCATTGAATGGAAATTCAAACTCCAGATAATAGGAGCGTTTGCAGTACCCTTTGCCTTTTTGGCGATGGCCTATGCCTCCCTGTCCAACGATGCGGCGAAAAGCATCAGCCCGCTTGTTCCTGCTCTGCAGTCCAACTGGTTGATAGCCCATGTCATTACCTGCTTTATCGGCTATGCGGCTTTTACCGTTGCGGCGGGTCTTGGCCTGATGTACCTGATCAAGGAAACAGGCGGCCCCAGCCATTCCCCCGGAAAGATCCCTTCACCTGGCGGTCTTCCTTCTTTGCAGCTTATAGAAGATATCACGCACAAGACCATGATATTCGGGTTTATCTGGCTGACCGCGGGAATCATCACCGGAGCAGTCTGGGCCAATTCGGCCTGGGGGACGTATTGGAGCTGGGACCCAAAGGAGACCTGGTCGCTGATCACCTGGTTTATCTATGCCATCACTCTCCACGCCCGCTACACCAGAGGATGGGCGGGAAAACGGATCGCCTGGCTGGCTATTTTAGGTTTCTGCTCGGTAATCTTCACCTATTACGGTGTGAATTACATCCTGTCCGGGCTCCACAGCTATGGCTCAAATTAGTCGCGGAAAGTACAGCTGGCGCGCCCTCTTCTCTGATTCTGCTTAAGAGAGCCAGTTTACTGAACTTCAACAAACTGTCCATTTTTGACCTGATAGACCGAAAATCCCGCACCGATAGCATCACCCTTTGCATCAAAAGAAATTTTGCCGATAGGAGTATCTACCTTATCTGTCTGCAGGACCTTTTTCAGATCGTCCGGGTTTTCATCACCAGCCTTTTTGATGGCATTCATCAATACCAATGCCGCTGAATAGGCGTTGTCATAGAATGCCCCGGGATCGCTCTTGAAGGCCTTCCTGTGAGCCTCGACGGCCTCCCTGGCGATGGGATTGGAGGAAGTATCTCTGGGGCCGGAAGCGTAGACGCCTTCAGCATCTTGTCCGGCGACCTGGATAAAGGTGTTGTCTTTTACGCCGTCATCGGAGATGAACGCCAGGGTAAGCCGTTTTTTCCTCATCATGCCGACTATCTTCGAAGCCTCTGGATGATATCCGCCGAACATGACGGCTTCAGCCCCAGATTGCTTGATCTTTTGAACGATGGCTGAATAATCCACAGCACCGGGAGTGACCCCTTCAAAAAGAACCACCTGGCCTTTTCCTGATTCATCAATGAACTTTTTGGCAAACTCGGCAAATCCCTTGCCGTAATCCCCTTTATCATGGACAATGGCAATTTTATTAAGTTTGAGGACATTGAGGGTAAACTCCACGTCCAGCTTCGCCTGGGCGTCATCCGGGGCTATCGTTCTGAAAAAGTACGGATATTCGCCGGATTCTGTAAGCTCTGGGCTTGTGGCTGACGGAGACATAACCAGGACGCCTGCATTTTTATATATGGGCAGGGCTGCCTTCGTTGCACCCGAGCAGATATGTCCCAGAACAATTTTAACCCCTTCAGAAACCAGTTTCGTTGCCGTATTCGTCGCAATCTCGGGCTTACAGACGTCATCCTCTATCAGAAGCTCGATCTTTTTACCGTTGATTCCCCCCTTGGCGTTGACCTGATCAACGACGAGCTTCACGGCATTCACCGTGGGAAGCCCGTAGGATGCCAGATCGCCGCTCTGCGCTCCGGCCACGCCCAGCTTTACTGTATCGCCGGCCATGCATTCTGCGGAAATCAACAGAATGACGGCAATTGCTGCAGCAATACACCCGCTTCGATAATATTGTCTCATTTGGTCCTCCGTGAATTTGATATTTCGCCCTAGAGTTTGGAAAATTCAAGCGTAAAATTTGAAAAAATGATAGGTATCTCAAGTGTCATTGCATAAAAAAACAATTTTTTCAACCTTCTCCTGTGCTGAAGCCTTCATTTTCAAAATCCATGTCCAGACTCATTGACAGAGTATACTTCTGGCTCCGCCCCCTGAGCCTTCTCTACAGCCTTATTATGCAGGCGCGTTGCCTCCTGTATCGAAAGGGCATATGGAAACGTGAAAAAATGGAGGCGCCTGTCATCTCTGTAGGCAATCTGACCATGGGAGGAACAGGCAAGACTCCGGTTGTACAATATATAGCCAGATTTCTGGCCGGAAGAGGCTTTAAACCGGCAATCATCAGCCGTGGATATGGCGGAAGTGCAAGGGGAAAGATCAATCTCGTCTCGGATGGCAGGAGTGTGTTTCTGGATGCGAAGCAGGCCGGTGACGAGCCGCGCTTTCTTGCTGAATCACTTCCGGGCATTCCGGTGCTGACCGGAAAAGTTCGTTCCCATCCCTGCAGATATGCCGTTCGGCAATTGGGCTGCGATATCCTGATTCTCGATGATGGTTTTCAGCATCTCTCCGTCATGCGCGATATTGATCTGGTACTTTTTAATGCCTTGACGCTTGCAGGCAACAACAGGGTCTTTCCAGGTGGGCCTCTACGGGAGCCTTTTTCCGCCCTCTCCAGGGCTGATGCTTTTCTCCTGACCGGTACCTCAGGAATTTCCCCTGCTGAAATCCAACAGTTCAGCGAGCGTCTTGTTCATGAGGCCCCCGATCGACCGGTTTTTCATACGGCATACAACCCTGCGGGATGCCGGGAATTACATAAAACCGGCGTCCTTTCTTTAGATAAAATGCCCACCCCGCTCTATGGATTCTGCGGGATTGCCGAACCTGAACGCTTCTTGAAAAGCCTTCAAAACTGCGCCATCGCACTCACTGGTTTTTCCGCATGCAAAGACCATCAGGACTATAGTTCCGACACGCTCGAAAAGATTGCTCAGACAGCAATCGGGTCAGGCGCAAAAGCTCTTATAACAACAGAAAAGGACATGGTAAAACTCCACGCTCTTTCTCCCCGGCTTCCTCTTTACAGCCTGTCCATGGACGTTGAGATGGAGCCCTCCTTCGAGAGTTTCCTTCTTCAAAAACTCAAGGCAAGACCGCCAGCGTGCCGGTCTGCTTCCCGGATTAACGGCTGACTGATGTTTTTTTCCCCGTATGGGTTATTTACCACACAGTGAACCGATGGCCATCGCAGATTCACTGGCTTCTTATCTAGCTGATTAAACGTGCTTAAACCTTTATTTACACAATAAATGAACGATATCTCATCTGGATCAATAATTGCATATAAATTACCGAATAACTGGAACGTAACTTTTAATCACGTTTAATTATAAGGTTTTGCCATGCATTCTCCTGTCGATCCGCATCAATATACCCTGAAGAAAGCTATCAATTGTTGCGGCGTTGGTTTGCACTCCGGAAGGACAGTCAATCTGACCATAAAGCCTGCTCCCGTCAATAACGGAATCCGTTTTTTCAGGTCGGACCTGAATAACGGAAAGCACATCAAGGCACATATGGATAAGGTTGTCGATACGCGCTTGGCAACGACCCTGGGCGATAACGGAATGAAGATTTCCACAACCGAACACCTCATGGCAGCTCTGCGCGGATTTGGTGTGGACAACGCAAATATTGAAGTTGACGCCATTGAAATTCCCATCATGGATGGAAGCGCCGGTCCTTTTATTCATCTCCTGAAAAAATCCGGACGGAAAAAGCAGGACGCCCTGCGAAAGGCGCTGCGTATTACAAAAAAGTTAACCTACACGGATGGGGACAAAACCATCAGCGTGGTCCCCTATGACGGTTTCAAGGTTACAGGAGAAATCGTCTTCGACGACACGCTGATTCAGTCCCAGAAATACAGCCTGACTGTCAGTCCAGAGCGTTTTATCAAGGAAATCTCCGGAGCGCGAACCTTCGGCTACGTAGAACAGGTCGAAGAACTCTGGGCAAACGGCCTTGCCCTTGGCGGGACTCTGGAGAATGTCATCGCCATCCACTGGAACAGGAAATCGATTCTCAATGAAGACGGACTGCGCTTCGATGATGAATTCATCAGGCATAAAGTCCTTGATCTCATCGGAGATCTGGCACTTCTCGGTTGCCCTGTTCTCGGTCATGTCACGGCCAGAAAATCCGGACACACACAGCATCTGGCCTTTATGAAAGCACTGGCAGAGGCCTCCGACTGCTGGGAACTTATTGAACTGAAGGATAACGGCGGTCATTCCGTTCTCGACCAGGTTGTTTCAAGCACCCGGGCTGCCAGTGATATGATCATGCCGTTTTTTAAAACTCAGCCCCAGCCGGTTGCAATTCCGGAAGCGGCGTATTAATTTTCCTGTCTTCTCGTGATGCGCTCCTGACGAGTACCGGAAAAATTATTCACCGATAACGAGACATCGGCCTTAGCCTTATGGACAGGTTTATGTCCGGGCATTGGAGACCTCCACCAGCAGGCATCCAGTTCTGTTGGACAGCAGGATCTTTCCAGTGGCGATGAGTACTTCCTCTCCTTTCTGATTGCTGCAATGCGCCTCCATTACGGCAATGCCGCCATTCTCCCGTGGTTTGTCTATTTTTTCCTTGATAGTCCAACAAGTGGTAACAGTATCCCCGATCTTAACCGGTCCGACAAAACGGCAGTTGTGTTCGAGATAGGCAATTGCGGCTTCCCCAAAAAAATTGCCTATTGAAGCTGAAGCCATTGCACCAGAAAGAGGACCGTGCAAGATGCGTGTACCAAACCGGGATTTCCGTCCGAATTCCTCGTTAACATGGAGTGGATTAAAGTCACCGAAAAGTCCAGCCCCAAGTACCAGATGGAACTCTGTGACTGTCATTGTTGATCCAAAGACGTCACCAATTGCTATTTCATCATAGGCCTTGCCAGAAATTATTTGCATTTTCCCTCCTGCCAAAGGATAAATAATGCGACCAGTCGGTATATTTTAATAGACCAAAAACCTGTTACTTGTAAAAAATACTCATTATTTTTTTATCTGTTCAATATATGCAACGCATTGAGAAATGGTCGTGCGCACAACATTTATATCCTTACTTGCGGCGTAAAGCGCGGCACAACCACAAAGGGCGATCAATATAAAATCCGATATTTCATCGATATTGAGATCTGGCCTTAACAACTGTTTTTCATCTGCCTCAATCAACCATCTCTTGAGTAATTTTGAAAAACCAAACATACCATCCATTATCTGACGGTTCTTGGAATTGGATTGTCCCGCCAGTTCCACAAGCATATTCAAGAAAATACATCCTCCATCAAAAACATTGCCGCCAAGATAGACTTCCAACTCATTTTCGAGTGTCTTTTGGATTCGTTTTATTGGATCATTTATTGATCGAGCATCTTTAAGCACGATCCCTTTCCAGATCTTTACGGCCTCCTCATACGTCGCATCCCAGATAGCATCTTTACTTTCAAAGTGACCATACAACCCACCCTTCGTTAAGTTGACAGCCTCCATAATATCTCTGAGCGAAGTATTATAGTACCCTTTAACAGAAAACAACTGCAGGGTTTCGTCTATAATTTTCTGCCTTGTCGTGAAGCCTTTTTTATACATACCATCCTTGCAATTAGAAATATACCGCTCGGTATATTTAACTCAACCTTTTTCTTACGTTTGCACCATTAATCGCTCTGCAATGCCGTAATAATATTATGAAGACTATCCGCCTTCCATGTAAAATCCATTGCCATCTCAAAACACAAATCTTGCGCAATATATTACGAAACCAAACAGAGGGCAGCCAGGGGCACCAGGTTGAGCAGGAGTGTGCCGATCTTATAGATTGCAAGCCCGGTGTAATGAATGGCATCAAATGTCTCGGCAGATAATTTGAACCATCGGGCATGCATTCTGTACATCCAGTCATGAGCAAAAACAAAGACACCAAACCATATGATCAGCACTGCGTAGTTGATTCCTATACACCAGAGGAGGAAATGTTTGATTTCATTAATTGGCACGATACACCTCAAGCATTGTCTTTAAATTTCAAATCGCCATTGTCTGTAAACTCAAACATTGGGCCCCAGGCCACTTCCCAGTAATAGCCATCGAGATCAGAAAAATACCCACTGAATCCGCCCCAGAAAGTTTCTTTCGGCTCTTTTACAATATGGGCACCAGCTGATCTGGCGCGTTCTATTATAGCAATAACATCATCTTTGCTTTTCGCATTATGAGCAATTGTGATTCCATTAAAACCACTGCGATCAGTGGGGAGATCAGGTGATATGTCGCTTGCCAGATTCTCAAAGGGATAAAGAGAAATCCAGGTCCCTGGAAGCTCTATGAAGGTTACGCCATCATAGGTTTTGTTTGGCAATGTACCAAGTACTGCCTCATAAAATCCCGTTGCCGTTTTTAAATCGGCAACCCCCAGCGTTAAAATTGAAATTTTCGGAATCTTCATTTCTGCTCCAGAGTACCATTGGAAGTGTCAATTATGGCATGCCCTTTAATTTAACAATTCTTCGTTACAAAATCATACACGCCCACGCCTTGGATCAACAAATATTCCGATTTCTCATCCCTCAGATTTTTAATCCGATGAAGAATCATGGGGTCAACCTTTGCCTGCAGCCCTGGATACAGCTGTATTTTATTGTCAGGTGATTTTGTTTCTATTTGTACTGCCCCCGTTAAACAAACAAAAAAATCAGCCACATTTGTGTGGAAATGCCAGTCAGTGCATTGGTTTTTCTCCATAACCAATTCTCGAACCCATACATCTTCTGTCTTGAGAATTTCACGATAGGACATCAATTTTGCTCCCAAGGGTCTGATTGTGTTGTTTCTTATAGAGGATTTCATCCCATTTTATCTCCTCAATATTTCCGCTGCGCTTTTCTAAATCACGTCAAAGAGAGCATTACACTTGAATTTTCTATGATTTTGTCCTAAAAATTGTTTTTGTATTTTTATGCGACATACTATCACCAAACGTGCTAATAACTGTGTGAGTAATACGAAGAGAAAGCTATTTTCTTTATTCCCTTAATGGACTGAGAGTTCAGCATTCATTGTCGATAGTCCATACTTCTTTATACATATCATGATAAATTTGCAACAACGAGTCGTTATAACAGGTATTGGTCTCGCTGCACCTAATGCAGATAATATCCAGGATTTCAGGGCTAAACTCCTGCGAGGCGAAAGTCATATCCAGGAGATTGATTTACGATATTTTGGTAAGGCTCCCGCGGGACTCTGCACTTTTCCGGAAACACGGTACCGCAAAAAAAAGGAAAACAAAAGAGGTACGCGGGCCGGTTGTCTTGGGGTGTATTGTGCTCATGAAGCAATCAAAGACGCAAATCTCTCCCTTGATCACTATGATAAATCGAGAATAGGCGTCTACATCGGGTTGACTGAGCACGGGACTGTGGAAACAGAAAATGAAATCTATGCTATCAGTCAATACGGTTATAATGTTGATTACTGGACCCATCACCACAATCCCCGGACCGTCTTGAATAATCCCGCCGGAGAAATAACCATGAGCCTGGGAATCACCGGGCCGCATTATTCTATCGGGGCGGCCTGTGCTGCGGGAAATGCATCCCTCATCCAGGGTGTCCAGATGCTGCGTTTAGGCGAGATTGATATGGCGCTGGCCGGTGGTATCTCGGAATCAACCGGATCCTTTGGCATCTTTGCAAGTTTTAAAGCACAGGGCGCTCTTGGCTCCGCCACGGACCCCAGGCAGGCATGCCGTCCCTTCGACATCTCGAGAAACGGTATTGTCGTCTCCGAAGGAGCCAGCATCTATGTTCTTGAATTATTGGAAAAGGCGCTTGAACGAAATGCGCCTATCTACGGAGAGATTGCGGGGTATGCAATGAACTCCGACGCCAACGACTTCGTTCTTCCTCTGGGTGAACGACAGGCCGAATGTATGCTGCTGGCCTTGAACAGGGCATCGCTAAAACCTCAGGACATCGATATTGTCAGCACCCACGCCACCGGAACCCCACAGGGTGATATAGAGGAATGCAAGGCAATCCGCCAGGTCTTCAACAACTGCCCAACCACGTATATAAATAATACAAAAAGCATTATCGGACATGCCATGGGCGCTGCCGGTGTTCTGGAACTTGCCGGGAATCTTCCTTCTTTTAACGACAATGCTGTGCACCCGACTATCAATGTCCGTGAGCTCGATCCCGAATGTTATTTGCCCAATCTGGTTTTAAATGAACCTTTGCAGTTGGAGTCTATTTCAACAATACTCAACAACTCATTCGGGATGGTCGGAATAAACTCCACTGTAATTATAAAGAAGTATCCGGAATAACAAGATTTTAAAAATATCTGCATCTTTTTAAAAAAAAATAAAAAAGATACAGCAACTATGGTATATAGAAGGGTTTGCTTTCTTTCAAAATAAGCAAACGATACTGGCAGACAGTTTATTATACAAGCATACATCCCTGCAAGAAGGGATCATCTGGAGAAGCACATGACTCGCAAGGATATACAAGAACTAATAATCGAGATAATCGCAGATATTGACGAAGATGCTGATTTTACCGGACTGAAGGCCGATCAGCCCTTACGGGATCAATTGGATCTCGATTCAATGGATTTTCTGGATATTGTTATGGAACTCAGAAAGAGGCATAAACTCCAGATTCCTGAAGAAGACTACCCTCAACTCGCGTCATTGGACAGTTGCGTCAACTACCTTGAGCCCCTTCTGAAAGACGCTTAATCTGGTGAATGTCCCCTTTCTGATTATTGGCAGTGGCCTGTCAGGACTCGCCGCTGCCATACGCTACGCACGGTTTTCTCCCGAAGTTCTTTTACTTGAAAAACATTCCCGGGCCGGAGGGCTCAATTCCTTTTTTTACCGTAATGGCACTCTCATAGAGACCGGCCTGCACGCCATTACAAACTATGCGGCGCCCAAGAACAAAAAGGCCCCTCTCAACCAACTTCTCCGTCAACTGAAGCTTCACAGACAGGATATTCCCCTTCACGAACAGATCCAAAGCGAAATTCATTTCACAAAAAGAAAATCCATATTCTTTTCAAATGATTTCGAATTATTGTACAGTCAGATTATCGAAAAATTTCCTCATTCAGCGGATGCCTTTGGCAGGTTGCTCTCAGCAATAAATGCATACGACCCTTTTGCAGTCCGTCCCTTTATTTCCGCCCGACATTTTTTATCTCAATTTTTAAACGATACCCTGCTCATCGACATGCTCCTGTGTCCTCTCATGTACTATGGATCATGCACTGAAAATGATTTGGATCTGGGGCAATTCGTCATCATGTTTCGTGCGATTTTTCAGGAGGGTATGTTTCGGCCGCAGGGAACCATCAAAGATCTCCTCGACCTTCTGCTTCAACACTATGCGGATTTGGGGGGCGAGATACGGCTCGGATCGCACGTCGTCAGGATACTTCACAACAACAATAAAGTATCTGCCGTAGAACTGGAATCGGGTGAAATTATCCATTGCGACAGGGTTTTATCGACAATCGGCTATCGGGAAACCATGAAGTTGCTTGGCGAGGATATAGACGATACGCCACTAATTCGCCTCGGGTTTATTGAATCAATCTTTCAGTTGCCCGTATCGTGCAGGCGTACGCTCCCGTGTGACCGGACTATCATATTTTATAATCAGGCCGATCAATTTACCTATGAGCGCCCACGGGAACATGTTGATTTCAGAAGCGGAGTCATTTGTTTTCCGTCCAACTTCCAGGGAATTTCGCCAAAAGGATACTTTGAGATCCGCTCGACCCATCTTGCCAATTATTTCAGCTGGAAATCCTTGCAATCCGACCTCGTTGCATATTCAGAAAAAAAACATGAATCATCCCGGAGATCAGCTGAAACTATTGAGAAAATCACTGGCAATTTCAGCGAGAACATAGTATACGAAAACACGTTTACACCCCTTACCGTGGAACGATTTACAACAAAAATTGAGGGGGCAATATATGGCCATCCTCAAAAATTCAAGGATGGCCATATAGGATTTTCCAACCTGTTCCTGGCTGGAACCGACCAGGGGTATCTCGGTATCGTAGGCTCTATGCTCAGTGGCGTATCTATGATTAATCGGCATATATTGCCTACCCTCTGATGAAGCGCTCTTTAAAACTTTACCCGTCATTTTCCCCCATTTCCCTATGTGTGTTGCAATTGAAAAACTATCCGACAAGTATGATGTGATAATCGTCGGCTCGGGTCTTGGCGGACTCACCACAGCCAATCGGCTTGCCTCTTGCGGCCACAAAGTGCTCCTCCTGGAATTTCATCATCAGTTAGGAGGGTTGGCTACCTGGTTCAAACGAAAAGGTCATATCTTCGATATATCCCTGCATGGATTCCCCTATGGCATGGTCAAGACCTGCAAGAAATATTGGAATCGGGAAATCATGAATTCAATCACACAGTTGAATAATATTGTATTTGATAACCCGCAATTTTCCTTGCGCACAACCTTTACACGGGAGGATTTCACCTCAATCCTCCGCCAACATTTCAAAATTTCTCAGTCAACCATCGATGCATTCTTTATCACTGTAGCCGGAATGAATTTCTACGATGATCAATCCATGACCACCCGTGAGCTTTTTGATCAATTTTTCCCCGGCCGCAACGATGTCCATAGACTCCTGATGGAGCCGATAACCTACGCCAACGGTTCGACGCTGGATGACCCCGCAATCACTTACGGAATCGTTTTTTCCAATTTCATGAATAAAGGAGTATTCACCTTTGAAGGTGGGACGGACAAACTTATCCGGATGATGGCTGAAGAGCTTATTAAAAACGGCGTCACAATCTGTACCGGTGCAAAAGTCGATGAGATCATCGTCGAGAACAAAAAGGTCAGAGGCGTGGTTACCCATGGCAAGACGATAACTGCCAAGGCTGTTGTTTCCAACAGCGGTATTACAAACACAATATACGACCTGGTCGGCAGAGATGCCTTTTCAGACGACTTCATGGAAAAGGCTGATTCCATTAGAGTCAACAATTCAAGTTGCCAGGTCTACTTTGGGATCAAAAAGGATTCTGCGCTGGAGGATGCGGGCGACCTCCTCTTCACCTCCGCGTCTCCCCGATTCGATTCGGAAGAATTGCTGGATATGCATACCCGTTCAAAGACATTTTCCATCTATTACCCCAAGACCAGACCCGGACATGACAGGCATACCATTGTCGCTTCAATGAACAGCCGCTTCAACGACTGGTCATCCATGGACGACTTGACGTATGAAAATGAGAAAGAACAGCTGATAGCCAGGACATTGACAGATCTCGAACGCTATTTCCCCGGTGTTCGAGACAAAATAGACTGGGTAGAAGCCGCCACTCCAAGGACATTCAAACGGTATACGCTTCACACCTCCGGAACCTCCTTCGGCACCAAATTTGAAGGATTGAACGTCTCACGCTCAATTTATAAAGAAATCGCAGGACTTTTTCACGTCGGGTCGGTGGGAATAATCATGTCCGGTTGGCTCGGAGCAATCAACTATGGCGTTATCGTCTCAAACGATGTCGACGGATTTATTAGGAGCGCAACTCTCTAGGAATCATGGAAGAATTCAAAAATAAAAAAATCATAATAACAGGGGCGACACGAGGTATCGGACTGGCCATTGCTATGTCGTATCTTCAAGCAGGCGCGACAGTGATCGGTATTTACCATCACAATCAAAAGGCTGCCGACAAATTTCTTGCTCAAGGCCGGGCATTCAACAACAAATTATTTCTCTTTCAGTGCGATGTCTCAAATCCGGAGGAGGTCCTGCAATTATATAAGGACGTGGAAGAGAAATTTGAAGATATAGATATCCTGGTCAACAATGCAGGTGTTCGACGCGATGCTGTCCTTGCGATGATGTCTGTTCCCGACTGGCAATGTGTCATCGACACAAATCTTACCGGGACGTATCTGATGTCAAAATATGCAATTCCTCTGATGATGAAAAAAAAATGGGGACGAGTTATCACTATCACCTCACCTGTTGCATATATGGGCTTTGCGGGGCAGGCAAATTATGCCGCTTCCAAAGCAGGCCAGATAGGGATGATGAAAAGCCTTGCCAAGGAAACAGCAAAAAAGAAAATCACCGTGAATTGCGTTTCCCCCGGCTTCATCGATACCGAGTTTCTTGACGGGCTGACGCAGGAGCAATTGGCTGAATATAAAAAAATGATTCCCATGCGCAGATTCGGAATGCCGGAAGAAGTGGCGGATGCCGTGCTTTTTTTGTCCTCGGAGAAGGCTGCATATATCAGTGGCAGTGTTCTTGAGATAAATGGAGGACTGTAGAAATGTCCGTTGATACAATAATTACCTCCCATATTCCCCATAGAGATCCTTTTCTCTGGGTCGATAGAATCATTTCCAACAAAGAAGGTGTGATTATCGCAGAAAAGGATATCGCCGCAGATCTTGACATTTTTAAAGGACACTACCCCGGCCAGCCGGTTTTTCCAGGTGTTCTGTTATGTGAGGCCGTTTTTCAAACCGGCGCCCTGCTTGCGGCCTCGATGAAATCAAGCAATGTCCCTGAAGATCAGACGGGATTTCCAGTTGTAACAAGAATTGGAGGCGCCCGTTTTAAACGGATCGTGCTTCCCGGAGATACCATTCAAATGGAAGTCGCGTTGAAGGAGACAGTTTCCTCTGTGCATTTTTTTAAAGGAACTGTCCGAGTAAACGGCAAAATTGCCTTGCGGATCGACTTTGCAACCGCTTCTGCCGATTCTGAAAAAAGAACAAGACGATGATATAAAAAAACAATTGCCTAGATTTTCTTTCGTCAGTATTATGTGCGGTTGATTACTTGCGTAATAATACTCCTTGGCCGTTCTGCACGTTGAAAAAAGAAAATTTAATCATTATTATTGTTGGCATTCAAAGGCTGAAGTCGTTTGGCTTTACGAGTTTATTTTCTATTCTTCTGATATATTTCTGAAATTTTAAAAAGGAACTTCCGAAGTGCAACTTTCAATTACAAACATGTTTCTGCATGCAGGGCCGATCAGTCAATTGGTCATGCTGACTCTTTTTGTATTTTCAATAATTTCATGGTCCATCGTTTTCATGAAGGCCCGTCTTTACCGAAAGGTTCGCATTGATTCAGAAGATTTTCTCGAAACATTCTGGTCATCCAACAACCTCAGCGAGGCCAATAAGGCTGCAGAAGATTTCCAGTACAGTCCTGAGGCAACGGTATTTACAACCGGATACAGTGAATTGCAAAAGATAAACAGGATTAGAAACCGTCGAGATGGCGACGATGCAAAAGAGACGTTAGAAATGCAGATGGCGACCATGGATAATCTAAAAAGGGCCATCCGTAAAGCGGAATCCCAGGAGATTGCCAACCTTGGAAGCTCCCTTCCGTTCCTGGCAACCACAGGGAGTGCGACGCCTTTTATCGGATTATTTGGAACCGTTTGGGGAATTATGGCTTCATTTCACGATATTGGCGAACGGGGATCGGCATCGCTTGCCGTTGTAGCCCCAGGCATTTCAGAAGCGCTCATCGCAACGGCAGCAGGATTGGCAGTTGCGATACCTGCTGTAATTTTTTACAATTTTTACTCAAACAAGCTCTCAAATATTGACAATGAACTTCACGTTTTTTCGACAGATTTCTTGAATCTTGTTGAGCGTGATCTGTTAAGCAGGGTCTAAGTGTTTGCCTGAAATCTATCAAGATGACCTTAATTTAACGATTATCGAAGGATGATGTAATGGGACCGATGCGGGGAAATGGCAATAGAGGACTTGTCTGTGATATTAATGTAACTCCTTTGGTTGATGTTATGCTGGTTTTGCTTATCATCTTCATGGTTACCGCACCGATGATGACTCAGGGCCTGAATGTCAATCTCCCTGAAACAACAGATAAGGCTCTGGTTCAGAAGGATAAAGAACCGCTTGTGGTAACCATAGATAAGGATAAAAATATCTCTTTGGATAAAACGACTGTCAGCGAACCACTTCTTGCAGACATGTTGAGCAAGAAAGATGAAGAGATTAAGAAAAATACCATTTTTCTCCGTGCAGACAAAGATGTCCCCTATGGCGCTGTTGTCAGTGTTATGGATATTATCAAAAAAGCCGGCTTCGATAAACTCGGCATGGTTACCAAACCATCAGAGAAAGACAAGTAGGCAATGTACCAGGAATTTCACGTGACATATATGCACAATAACGAGTGGAAACTCCCGCTCAATCTAGCAATCGGCATTCATGCTATGCTGATTCTTATTGCCATATATATGCCTGGTTTCTTTCATACTAAACCGATAGCAGCTGATATTTATTCGGTTAATATGGTCACCCTCGCTGATTCCGGTCCGAAGGCCGGAGGTAGTCCCAAGCAGGAGACCGCTAAACAGGAACCCGCGCAAAGTAAAGCCGAGACTGTCAAACCGGATGTGAAAATCAAACCGGTTGAAATCAATCCTCCTCCGCCTCAACAACCTGTTCATATTGAGAAACAGATTGTGAAGCCAAGTATCGTTCCGGCGCCGGTCCTGCCCCCACCGAAGGATGCCATTTCCCTCAAACCGCTCAAAAGACCGGTGCAAAAAGATGTTGTTGATGACTCACTCATCAATGAAAAGATACGCAAGCTTGAACTTCAGCAGAAACGGGAACAAGAAGAACAAAAACAGGAAGAATTAGTAAAACAGAAGCGGGAGCAGGAGATTGCAAAGACCAAAGAGCTCGAAAATATTCGCAAACAGCGCGTAAATGAACTGGCAAAAGCAGAAAAAGAAGCAGAGAACGCCAGGTTGGCGGCTGATGAATTAAAAAACTTGATTCATTCCTCAAGCAGCGTTAAGAATAGCGGAAAAGATTCAACCGGTAATCAGGCAGGCAATGATGCGGGAAAGGATGAAGGTACTTCGCCGAAAGCCGGAGGAACTTCCAGCGCCCTGGATAGTCAATATCAAGCAGCCATTTTCAAGCGAATTCAGCAATTCTGGTCGCTGCCTGACATTAAACAATGGGATCCATCGCTTACTGCAGTAGTGGTAATAACGATAAATCAGGACGGAACAATCACGAACCAATATTTTGAAAAACGTTCCGGAGATAGTGCTTTCGATCAATATGTTGAAAAAACACTTCATGATTGTGTTCCTCTTCCTCCAATTCCTGGAGCGTTGAAGAGGTCTCAATATGAAATAGGTCTTCGTTTCAAACCGACAGGCATTCAATAGCAGGTTAACTTTTCCTTACATAACGCGGTTTCTCTTATGAAAAAATTTACGCTGTCTGTACTCGTTCTCAGTGCATTACTCTCTTCGATTTTCCTCAGTCCGGGTAGACTTTTGGCCGAAGACCGTGTTTATCTTGATATAACCTCACCGGAAGCCCGGAAAATAAATATCGCAGTTCCATGGTTTGCCGAAAAGGGATCACAGGATCAGCAACAGGCTCTGGGCAAGGAACTTGCTGATACCCTCGGGGCAGCCCTTCAATTTCATGGCATTATTTCTATAGTTCCTGCCAGATCCTATGGCGGAACTCAAACTGCTGAATGGAAAGGAATGGGAATCGATTATGTCATCCTCAGTCAGTATTCGGCTTCAGGAGACAGCTTATCGCTTGATTTGCGGTTGCTTGATGTTACCAGCGGCGGCATTCTTATGGGAAAGGCACTTAATGGCTCAATGGCGCAGAAAGACGAAATGCTTTTTAAATTCTGCGACAGCGTAATCAAAGAACTCACGGGTGAGCAGGGAATCGCTTCATCTCAGATTGCTTTCGTTTCCTTAAATAATAAGGTGAAAGAGGTTTTTTCAACCGATATTCTCGGACATCACTTCCGACAGATAACCCGTCATCATAATCTTGTTGTTTCTCCGCGTTTCACACCTAACGGCATCTTCCTTTGCTACACTTCCTATCATACCGGAAACCAGAATCTCTATATAACTGATCTGCGTCAAAGCCAGACGACGCGGGTATTGTCAAGCAGAAAAGGAATGAATTTGGCGCCTGCCTGGGCTCCAGACGGTCGGTCTATGATTCTAACTCTTTCCTTTGAAGGAAATCCGGATCTGTATCTGTTAAACAGTCAGGGAGAAATTCTTGACAAACTTACGCAAGGTGAAGGAGTCAATGTTTCCGCTACCTACTCTCCCGATGGCAGGCAGATTGTCTTCGTTTCGGACAGAACCGGAAAACCAAATCTCTATCTTATGGATCTTGCGACTAAAAGAGTACAACGACTCACCTTCACGGGTTCAGAGAATGCCGAACCCTCATGGAATCCAAAAGAGGATCTTATTGTCTACTCAAGCCTGATAGATGGTCTTTATCAGATATGTACAATCAAACCCGTACCTAATGCCAGTTCTACAGTGGTTACGAAAGATCTGATGAACAATGAAAATCCATCCTGGTCGCCTGATGGCAATCAGATCGTTTTCTCAAAACGAGTAGGTGGAATCTATAAAATTTATGTTATACTTAAGAACGGCACCTTTGAGAGGCAGCTTTTTGCCTATCCGGGAAGCCAATCTTATGCACGATGGGCCAGGTTACAGTAGTATTAAAAATTCATTTTAATATATCGATAATAATATGAAAAAATCTCTGCGCAACATACTCCTCCTGTTGGTAATTTGTCCCTTTCTGGTCCAGTGTGCGTCCCGGGATGAAGTTGATCGGCTCAACTACCAGTTACGTGTCGTCAATAAAAAATTGAATGACATGAAAAACGATACCGTTGAAGATATGCAGAAACGTCAAGCTGCTTCATCCGATCAGATGGACCAACTGCAGGCGGAGATCAGAAATCTGCGAGGGCAATTGGAAGATACTGCTCACATGAATCAGGAATTAACGGCACAAAATAAAGATCTTGAAAATTCATTTAAGACTTTCTCCAGCAAGTCAGAAGAAGAAAAGGCCGCTGTATTGAAGGAAAATCAAGAGAAAGAGGCCAAACTTACCGAATTATCCGATAGGCTCGCTGCTCTGCAGACATTGAAACTCAAAGATGCCGAGCGAAAGGCTAATGAAGCTGCTAAACATGCTGAAGAAGCAAAGCAGAAAGCCAATGAGGCCAATAAAAATCTCTCTAAAACTGAAACCAAAGCCGCTGCTCCAGAAAAGAAAAAGCCTCTTAAAGAACAAAAGGATGAAGAGGATGCCGCAAAGAAGCCTGCTTCTTCCACAAGTTCTGCCCCAGCAAAACCGGCTGGCGCCTCTGGAGAAGGGACAAGCGCATCATCTGCCGCCAGTGATGTGTACGGTCAGGGTATGGCTGAATACAATAAAGGAAATTACTCCGGGGCCTTTAAAAATTTCGAGAATTATGTCGGCAAAAATGAAACCGGAGAAAAAGGTATTGAGGCCAGATATATGATGGGCGAATGCCTTTTCAAGCAAAAAGAGTATGATCAATCCATTCTCCAATATCAGAAAATTGTCTCTAATTATCCCCAGAATCCTAAAGCGGCAGCGGCTCTGCTCAGACAGGGCATGGCATTTGAAAGTCTTTCAGATAAAGACACAGCAAGGATTATTTATAAAAAGATCATGACCTCCTACGGAAACTCCCCTGAAGCGGCAACAGCCAAACAGAGGGCTGGGAGCCTGTAAAAGGCGCAGGGAGTCAGGATTCAGTGAAATCTCGACTGGACCAGCTCCTTGTGCAACGCAGGATTGCCGTAGACCTTGCTACAGCCCGGTCTCTTATTGGCGCGGGTGAAGTCTATGTCGATGAGAGAGTTCAGGATAAAGCCGGAAGCCTCATTCAACAGACGGCGAACATCAGATTAAAGGCACGGTGTCCATATGTTTCACGGGGAGGCCTGAAACTTCAGGAGGGGCTTACCCGGTTTGGCATACATTGCACCGGTATGGTCTGCGTTGATATTGGTGCATCTACTGGCGGATTTACCGATTGTCTCCTGCAACATGGAGCCAGGAAAGTCTATGCCATCGATGTTGCTTATGGTCAATTTGATTGGAAGCTCAGGCAAGATCCGCGAGTCGTTTTAATGGAGCGCTTCAACGCCCGAGAGTTGACTGCCGCACATATTCCTGAATCAATTGACCTCGCTGTATTGGATGCCTCATTTATCTCCCTCACGAAACTTATTCCGCCACTCATTCCGCTCTTCAAACAGGATGTTGCCCTTATCGCTCTGATTAAGCCTCAATTTGAACTCTCAAAAGATAAAATTGGGCCTGGAGGAATAGTACAGGAAGCACAATTTCATGAAGAAGCTCTCGAATCAATACGGATCTTTGCACTCAAGCACGATTTAACGGTGCAAGGGATTGTTGCCTCACCCATTCGCGGCAGAAAGGGAAATAAGGAATATCTCATTTCCCTGATACATTCCTGTTAAAACGGAGAGTAAACTTGTTGATTCGGGATACAACACAGTGCTTTCTGCGCTGATTTAACCGTCTTCCCAAAGAATTATTTTTTCCCTTCAACACGATCAATGGTCTTCATAGTATCAAGGGCATCGTTTTTAAACACGACATCAAGATCCTTTTTCTCGACTGCCGCCTTGAGCATCTGTTTTGCCAGCATTGTCTTCCCTGAATAAAAATAGTACTTCCCAAGATAATAGGTTGAATCGCCATCTTTTCTCTGGTTAGCTTTTATATGTCCCAGTTCATAATATATCTGTGCATAATCGGGCATTTCTCCGACAAGAGTATCCAGGTATTTCTCGGCTTCAGTCAAGTTATTCAAACTTATCTGCACTTTTGCCAGATAGAATGCCGCGTAATAATCTCTGGGGTTTTCCTTATATGCTCTGCTCAAGGTTGCCAATGCGTTTTGTAGTTTTCCAGCGGCAAATTCTGTAACGCCTTTATCATCCAAAAGAATATTTTTATCAGGAAATGCTTTAATCACCTCTCCCAGGAGTTGAAGACTGCTGTCAAAATTATTTTCATCGCGGTCAAGCAGCGATAAACCGTATTTGGCCATGGTTAAATCGAGCTGAGAAGAACGTGAGTCCGCAATTTTTTCAGCCAGATACGATCTAAAATTGGAGTGATCATCAGCAATAGACATGATCCTGTATTTGAATCTAAGAAAGGCAAAGTCATCACCATCTTTCATTTTGGAAATTTCGTCTTTATCCTTGATCAGTAAAGAGTCCACATAATCAAGACGAGCTTCCGGATCGGGATGGGTCAGAAAATATTGCGGTAACTTGCTGCTCCTATACCGTGTAATTCTTCTCATTGTTTGCAGCATTTTTTCCATCGCTTCGGGGTTTCTTCCCATTTTTTTCATCCATCCGTACGACAGAAGATCAGCCTCTTGTTCATGTAATCGGCTGTAATGCAGATTCAAACTCTGATTCGCAGCCATTGACCCGGAGAGTAAAGCCTCCGTGGCGACCCCTCCTCCCATGGCCATGGAGGCAAGTGCAAGGAGGAGAGATCCCGTGCTGATAGCTCCTCCTTGTTCAATACTGGTGGCAAGGTGCCTTTTGACTGTGTGGCCTATTTCATGGGCCATGACAGAAACCAGTTCATTTTCGGAGTTCACTGATTCAATGAGCCCCGCATAGAAAAAAATCATCCCCGAAAAAGCAGAAAATGCGTTGAATTCCCTATCATTTATTACAAAGAAACGAAAATCAAAATATTGAGGGCCGACGACAGAGAGAACATCCTGACCAAGATTGTTTATATATTGGTAAATGTCGGGATCATTCAAAAGAGGGAAGTTGGAGCGCACGGCGAAGAGGAGCTTCTCTCCCACTTCCCGTTCCTCACCAATAGAAAACCCATAAGCCGGCAACAGAGAATGAACGCTGATCATTATGAATACAACAATAAAAATACTGATTCTTTTGAATTGGTTCTTCATTATTTTTGTAATGAGACGAGGAGTCGTTTCATTCCTTCTTCGTTAGATACAAGAGGTGTATAGCCAAGATCCATTCTTGCCCTTGAAATTGAGAAATAATGCGACTTTGCCAACTGTTCAGCAAGAAATCGCGTCATTCCGGGTTCCTTTTTAAGACCCAGTATTCTATGGACAGTCTCTAGAATCCTCCCTGCCCCATATGCGGCAATGAAGGGCATGGTTCTTGTCAATACAGGAATTCCAGTTTGCGCAAAGAGTTCATTGATCCATTTCCATAAATTTACCGGTTCTCCCTGACTGACAAAATAGGCCTTTCCGCCAGCAGATCCGGGCAGGTTATCCGCAGCCAGCAGGTGAGCGTGGGCTACATTATCGATATAAGAAATATCGACAAAATTGTCCCCCCGGCCAACAATTTTCAGCTGTCCCTTTTCGCCTCTTTCCAAAAGACGAGGAATAAGATGCGGATCCCCTGGTCCCCAAATGAGATGAGGACGTATTGCACACGTACTCAAAGAACCTTTATGGGCATGTATGACCATTTTTTCTGCCAGCGCCTTAGTATGTGCGTAATGACAGAGAAAGGTTTTTGGATACGGTAATGTCTCATCGCCGTTGCAGATGTCGTGTCTGTCAAACACCACCGACGGAGTCGATGTATACACAAGACGCACGATGGAGTTTTTTTCACAGGCATGGAGTACGTTTTCAGTACCGAGAACGTTGACTGAAAAATAATCCTTCCAATGCCCCCAGATTCCTGTGAGCGACGCGGCATGGAACAGGGTATCCATACCTCTGCTGCATTCTACCAGGAATTCACGATCACGAATATCCCCGTGAAAACAGATAGCCCCAAGTTTTTCAATCTCTGGATAATGGTTGCGTCCGACAACATAACAAGCAATCCCCCGGGCAAGCAATGCCTTAACGATAGCACTACCGACAAAACCTCCGCCTCCGGTAACAAGCGCCTTTTTCATCCTCTCTGCAACTCCCTTTCTGCCCATGCGCTTAATTTTTCTCTGAATATTTTTGCATTATGGCGGATATCGACAGGGAAGTCATGATGAAAAAGAAAGTGCCGGATACCCTCTGTAAGGCTGTTTCCTGCAGCCAGACCCCGAATCTCATCAAGAAGAGCACTGTCTTTCCCTTTGAAATTTTTCATTTTTTCAATGATCAGAACCGGCATCTGAAAACCAGGATTCATGCAATCCGGAATGCCGACAAGGGCCGTGCGGCAAACCTGAGGATGTTCATTTATTATGGCCTCACACGGAATAGTAAACAAAACTCCCTGGCAGGTTTTCACACGATGCGCACGCCTGCCGCAAAACCAGAGACGTCCTGTCTCATCGAGATACCCGGTGTCTCCCATTCGATGCCACAGTCTTTCGCCATCTCGAATTTTAGATAAACGTGTTTCTTTCTCGTTATTTTCGTATGCCCGGGTAACGACAGTGCCGGAAACAATAATTTCACCAATCTCTCCGCAAGCAAGCAGATGGGCGTTATCAAGATTCTGTATAACATTGTCCGAAATTTCCATAATCATAATCCGGATACCGGGAAGGGATCTGCCTACACAGGTTCCGCCCCCTCCCCTGGTTATCTTCCAGGTTGATTCAACTATCTCACTGCCCTCCATGGAGACAATGGGCAGGCTCTCGGTTGCCCCATACGGGGTATGAATTTTTGCTCCATCAGGAAGAATTGACTGCATCCTTTCGATCAACTCACCGGATACCGGGGCGCCGGCCATCAAAACCTGCCGCAGGCTGGAAATATTTCTTCTCTTTTCAATGCAGTATCTGCTGACAACGTTCCAAATGGCCGGCGAACCGAAAGAATATGTCACCGAGTAACGATCAATGGACCGGAGAAATTTTTCAGGATCAACTTTTGCCGGTTGAGCCGGATTCATCTCCGGAATTACCGAACAGGCGCCAAGGGCTGTGGAAAAAAGCGCAAATAACGGGAAAGCCGGTTGATCGATATCCTGCGGTGAAATCCGGTAATAGTCTCTGATTAATTCCAGCTGAGCCGCAAAAATGGAATGTTCGTAGCGTACGCCCTTGGGAGGCCCCGTGGAACCGGTGGTAAAAATTATTGCTGCCAGATCATCGGCCCCTGGCTTGTAAATCGGATAGTTCCTGGTGACGGAACGGGAGGCCTTCCGAATATCAGGTCCAAAAATTCCAAGCGATGAACCGCAGCAGAATGTATGCCTGATGGTTGAAAACGGCTGAGGAAACACTCTTCGAAACAGGTGGGCTTTCGGAATACCGATAAACACTTCAGGTTTAATTCCTGCTACGCAGCGCAGAAGATTCCGGTAGCCCATACCGGGATCAATGAGAATCACCGGCGCCCCTATTTTGAACAGGGAAAATGTCAGGCAGATAAAGTCAGCGGAAGGAGAAACCATCAATATGACCCTGTCCCCAGCCTTCACTCCGTTGTCTATCAGATAGGCTGCCAGTTTATCAGAGTATTCCTGCAATTGAGAAAAGGTCAGCGATTTCCCGGTCTTTGCTTCTATCAAACCGACTCTGTCACCATACAGTGAGGCTGCATTGACAAGTGTTTCAGCTATATTCGTGCTCACGATTTCTTTACGTCCCCCTCAGTGCCAGTTTCTCGCTGAAAAAAATTGAGCAGTATGGGGGCAATCTCAGTAAAACAATCTTCAAGAATATAATGGCCGCCTTGTTCAAAATAATATTTCTCGGCATCGGGAAAACGTCCGCACCATTGCTCATAAAAATATCGATTAAAGCAGAAATCACACCCGCCCCAGAGAATCAACATGGGATGAGATTTTCCTGCCAGCTTGACCAGTCCCTGTTCAACTCGGACAAGGGTTTCATAGGAGGGATGGGTCATTGAGAGGGGGATATCCCGGACAAATTTATGGATTGCTACTCTGTTCTTCCAGGAATCGTAGGGAGCAAGATAGGCATCGGCAATCTCTTTTTTCAAGGGTTTGCTGACAGCCATAATACTTGCAGGATAGGCAAAGCCGTTACACCCGCGAACGAGCAAGGCACCCAGCACCGGCCATCGACAGATCCGTATGCGCAACGGAATCCGGGATGATCGAAAGGCTGCAGTATTTAAGACGACAATTTTCTCAATCCGTTCCGGTAAAGAAACGGCATATCCAAATCCGATGGCTCCGCCCCAGTCGTGGACCATCAGGGAGCATTTTGCTATTTGAAGATGATTGAGCAGGCTGGTGAGGTTGTCAATATGTGTCTGTAGCCTGTATTGATACCTTTGAGGTTTATCGGAAAGTCCGCATCCCATATTATCAACAGCTATCACCCGATATCCTTCTGCAAGGAGAGATATTACATTCCTGTAATAATATGACCATGTTGGATTACCGTGAACCATCACAATCACGGGTCCTCTCCCCTCATCAACATAGTGAAGACGATGTCCATCAAGAATATGATACCGGGAAGAAAACGGATATTGTGAATACAAGGCAAGCTTTCTCATCAGAAATTAATAAAATATCAGGAACTGCAGAACAAATAATGAATGAATAACTGCATGGCTACACTGTTCAAATGTCATTCAATTATCAAACAATGTTCGGAAAAGGGAGAAAAGAGACACTATCGTAAGTGGTCTATCGAGAGCATTTTCAGTGCAAAAATTCCCGTCAGGAAAAGTTTACGGATAGGAAGAAAAGGAAACGGAAAATACAATTTTTCAAGGTCCCCTTCTCTTTTTTATCCTACATGCTTTGCAGAATCCTACTGACGGTATTGCCATCGGCGGCGCCGCCGAAATGAGCCATAATAGGACGCATAGCCTGCATTTTGTTCTTAAAGGTTGAAAAATCTATATTTGCCACAATCCAGGCCCTGATGTCATTCTCAGCCACCAGTTTGGGCAGATACCCTTCAAGGATCGTCAGATATGCCGAATCTTCTTTACCGGAGGCTGCCAGGAGTTCCTTCTCAGATTTGACCAATTTTTTTATTATTCCAATAACCTGCTCATCACTTAATACTTTGTCCGGTTGGCGTTGGAATTCACCGATCAATATCCGGATAGCACCCGTTCGCTCCACGTCTCTGGATTTGATAGAGACTTGGAGCTCTGATTTGATTGAATCCTGCATACTCATTGAATTGTTCTCCAGTACTAAAAATATTTCTTCTGTTCAGCAATTTCTCTGTCAATCAGCCTGGTTAAGAAAGATTCTATTGAGACAGAGCAATAAATCCATGATATACGGGAAGAGCAAAAATCCATTTATCACACCTCGTCCAGGCGGCCTGTTAAGGGTACAACGTCATTATAAAAATAACACGAAAAAAATACCAGCTTACTGTAATCGTGGATAAATTGATAAATTAATTCAATTTCAAAGAGTCATGCACCTGGAATTGATGGCACCTATCGAATAGGTATTTTCAGATATTCTTGACATTTCAGAGAAAAATTACGAGAATGGCAATGTGATTCAACCGTTTCCAACGGCTGGAAAATTAATTCCTGCTGTTCCGGAAGCATTGGCGGTACGCGGTTAACTGTACTCTTTAACGTTCCGTTGCAAAAAATCAACGGAGCGAATTCGTTTTCCGATGCGCATGTGAGAAGCCTCCGCACATATTGTATAACACATATATTTTATAGGGACAGGAAAGTTGCTTCCTGACAGGTGAGATGATGAAAAGATGGAGATGTATGGTCTGCGGGTATGTCCATTCAGGAGATCAACCTCCGGAGCAATGCCCGGTCTGTAAGGCACCAAAAAACATGTTCACGGAGATTGATGAAAATGGAAATAAAATTGATGCCTCAGCTGCAAGAGAAACGGAAACAGCCGCTGCTTCTCCCGTGAACGAGATCCAGCCTCGGACCTCTATGGAAAAACTGACACGATTCGTTCTGCGAAATCATCTCCATCCCATTCTCGTGCACACACCGAACGGTATCATCCCGGTCATTGTTCTTCTCCTCCTTCTCAGCAACATTCTGCATATACAGGACCTGGAAAAGGCGGCATTTTTTAATTGTATTTTCGGACTGTTGGCAATGCCTGCCGTTATATTTACCGGGTATCTTGAATGGCAACATCGCTACAATAAGGCGAAGACAATCCTTTTTTCCGTCAAAATCATCTGCAGTCTCGTAGTATTCGCAAGCCTTCTAATCCTGACAGGATGGAGATTGTTTTATCCTGATGTTGCAACTCCTGCTTCACCGATAAAATGGGTTTATTTTTCCATCAGTCTCGTCATGTTAGCAGCAGCAGGACTAGCCGGTCACCTGGGTGGAAAACTTGTTTTTGGCAGTCGAGACAAATAAAAATACGCTGAACAGGAAGAGTTTATATATGCCAATCAGGTCTTTGCTTTCCATCAAGAATCATGCTATATTGCTTGACTTGTCACACTTGGATAGTGCCGAACCTCTTATAATTTTTGGCCTTTAATATGGGCTATGCGCGATGCTTAGCGGCATCACTTACAATTAGAGTCAGCCCCATGAAGATTTTTTTTATTACCTTTTCTCTTCTCTGTTTCACTTTCGGTTCAAACTGCCTGGCTGCGCCACCGCTTGAAGAACTTCACACTGCGCTTTCTGAGAATCTCCAATCGTTAGCGGTTGCTCCCGAGAAACTAGAAAATTCAAAAGGATCTTTAAGTGACCGAAATCTTTGCATAGCATTGATTTACAGTAAAACCGGATCAAAGCCTCTCTGGGTAACGGAAAACGGTCCGGACAACCGCGCGGCAATCATCTTGGATTTTTTTAAAAAATCCGAAGAGGAAGGACTGAATCCCCAGAGATATCAAACGGGCGAGATTGCTGATCTTTGGTCCTCCAGGATTCCTGCCTCGCTCGCCCGCCTCGACACTCTACTGACCTACAATCTGGTAAGATATATTCATGACATCAGTTATGGCCAATTACAGTCTCTTGCCCCAGGTGATGCCGAAGCTACAGATGTTTTAGAAAAAAATTTTGATAGTGTAGTTGCTGTCGAGGATTCCCTGAATGCCCCGGATCTTGCAGCCTTCCTGACATCACTTGTTCCGGCGCACGAACATTACCAGGGCCTGAAACGTGGCCTTAAAGTCTACCGTGCCATTGCTGCTTCAGGAGGATGGAAAAGGATACCTGACGGCAAAACGATACGCCCCGGAGAAACGGATGATCGCCTTCTGCTGATCTACAAACGTATGCTTTCTCCCGGAATTTCTCCCCCGCCAACACCGGAAGGCAATGTTTATGAACCCTCGCTTCAGGCCGCAGTAGCCAGATTCCAACAACTCAACGGTATTGAACCCGATGGGGTTATAGGCCCGCAGACCCTTGCGGCCATGAACATTCCGGCCTCCGCCCTCGTTGAGCAGATCATTGTCAACATGACAAGATGGCGCTGGCAGGCGCACAGTCTGGGGAAACGGTACGTTCTGGTCAATATCGCCAGTTTTAATCTGACCGCGTATAATGGCGATGAGATGGTTCTGAACTTTCCTGTCATCATCGGCCAGCTCCAGCACCAGACCCCTGTCTTCAGCGACAGCATAAAATATATTGAAATGAATCCATACTGGAATATTACGCCCAGCATTGCCAGAAACGAGGAACTCCCGAACCTGAGGAAAAATTCCCGCTATTTGACAGACAGGCATGTCAGACTGTATTCCAACTGGGGATCCGATGCAACAGAGCTGGACTCGACCGCGATGGACTGGCATGCTGTTTCATCCTCTCAGATGGCAAGCTACAAGCTTCGCCAAGACCCCGGTCCATGGAACTCACTGGGACGCATTAAATTTGTTTTTCCTAATAAATATTCAGTATATATGCACGATACACCTTCAAGAAATCTTTTTTCACGCAGCAAAAGGGATTTCAGCCATGGTTGTATACGACTGAGTAATCCAATGGCCCTTGCTCTCTTTGCTCTTGAGGATCAGGGGAAAGTCTGGACCAGACAGATGATTCAGGAAATCTTTGATTCAGGAAAGAGAAAGGTTCTGCGCCTTACGCTTCCGTTGCCAATTCATATAACGTATCAAACAAGTTGGGTTGACAAAGATGGTCAAATCCATTTTAATAGGGATATTTATTCGAGGGACGAAAAATTATTTAAGGCTTTGCAAAGTGGTAACGATAGAATAGAACTCAACATTGACAAAACACCCGTAGACCCAAATGAAAAACTCAACCAATAAGAGAACAAAATGAACCGACGCAGATTTTTAATGACATCGGCCCAATTGGCTCTCGGCATGGTACTTTCCGCTGCGCCTATCGAATGTTTCGCTAATAGAATTGATTACCACCCTTTATCATTCTATCATACCCACACTGGTGAGAACCTTCAGATAAAATATTCGCCCAAGATAGGCTGCTCATTTGCCACGCAACGTAAAGTGAATGAGTTTCTTCGTGATTTCAGAACAGAGCAGGTTCATTCCATTGATCCCAAACTTCTTGAAATTCTCAGCCAGATACAGATATTCAGCGGCAGCACCGGCACATATGAGATAATTTCAGGATATCGTTCACCTGAAACCAATCATCTTCTGAGAGAAAGAAGTTCAGGTGTTGCCCCGAACAGTCTGCATATGCAGGGAAAGGCTATCGATATTCGCTTAAGCGATGTCCCGACCCGGAAAATTCAACGTATTGCCATCATGCTTCGCCGTGGAGGTGTTGGTTATTATGCGGATTCTGATTTTGTCCACATCGACACGGGTGATTTTCGGACCTGGTAGAAAAATCAGTAAAAAGTCTCCATGAATATTCTGGAACCGGGAAATCTGCTGTCTATGATCTTCACTGCATCACGCACCATGTTAGCGTTTCCACAGAGATAGAAATCGTATTCCTTTACTTTCATTTGTGATTCCAGATAGGCTGTTACCCTTCCGGACCAGTCCTGGAGCCTTGATGAGGGCTCTGTCAGACAGGGTATGTAGTTCGCCGCCGCTTTTTCCACTTCGTCACGATAGAGGAGTTCCCTCTCGTTCGTCGCTCCATGCAGAAGTAATTCCCCCTGAATTCCGGCTCGAGCAAATGCCAGGAAAGGGGCGATCCCCGTGCCGGTCGCCACAAACACTGCAGTCCTTCCTCGAGACTGGAAAGTAAAAAAACCGGCGGCGCTCGACATCGTGAAAACATCGCCTGCTTTCGCCCCGGCAAGTAAAGGGGTGAGATGACCTTCCGGCACAAACCGCACACAGAGGCTCAAGTCAGAGGATTCCTGAGCATTTATCAAGGTGTATTCGCGGGAAAAACTGTCTTTCAGCAGAGAGATTTTCTGTCCGGGAATAAATCTGAATCCATTTGGCCGCCTGAAACGCATTTCAAAAACGTTTTCAGTCAGCCAAAGTTGGCGGATAACTGTCACCTCATAATCCATGTAAGACCTCAGTATCGCACTGTAAGAATCGACAAAAAAACAAGGACTATTCAATTCGCCCAGACCTGATCGTCCACGCCGGCCAGATGGTTGCAATAACGAGCCAGGATAAACAGATAATCTGAAAGACGATTGATATAGGTCAAGAGGTTTTTTGCAGCATCGTCATCCTGTGCATTCAGATCCATCAGGGTGACGATTCTCCGTTCAGCGCGACGGCAGACTGTCCTGGCTACGTGGGCCCAGGCCGATGAAATATGACCTCCAGGAAGAATAAAGGATGTCAGTTCAGGAATACTGGACTGCAGCAGATCCATCTGTTCTTCCAACCACCGGCCATCATCCTGCTGCATGAGATGCAAATGTCCCATGGATAACGAATCGACGGTTGTAGCCAAAAGTGCGCCAACCCGAAAGAGGTCTTTCTGAATTCGAGTCAACTGTGATTTAACGGGAGGAGAACTCGAACCTGGCGGCATGGCGGCAATTACTGCCCCGATGATGGCGTTTAACTCGTCTACAACCCCATATGCTTCGATTCTGATATCGTCTTTGCCAATACGCTCACCGGAAAAGAGGCTGGTTTTTCCCCTGTCTCCGGTGCCAGTGTAAATCTTCATGGCTCCCCTTTAGTTAATGATGATGAAATTAATTTTGATACAACCTGCATTAAGGCCTGCTGCTCAATCAAACCAGCATGGCTGGACCAGAACAACCAGCCTCAACGAAATATGAAAGCCCATGATTTCAGTATGGCTTGGCCAGCATCAAAACGAGACTTTCATATAAACAATAAAACTATCAAGTGTTAAAGATAGATGCAATCTCTTTCAATTCACGCATACGACATTGCGCATAATCTTGATACAGACAGAGATAGATGCTTTGGCGGGATTCAACCTCCATTGATCATGGAGCACTTTATCAAATACGCATTCCATATGCTCTTGACAGAAAATATGATTAAGGTGTATCATTTTTACATTCTATTTATAATAATTATTATCAAACACCGACACCTTTAATTTCTTAGAAATGATCGGTTGTCCGCAAAAATGCTCTGCATACTGAAGAAAGTTGCAGGTGCATAACTTTTAATACTAACTCTTATTATCAAACAGGAGAAAACTTATGGCATCTTTAAAAGGAACAAAAACCGAACAAAACTTGTTGAAAGCCTTTGCAGGTGAGTCGCAGGCAAGAAACCGCTATACGTATTTCGCAGGTGTGGCCAAGAAGGAAGGCTACGAACAGATTTCATCTATATTTCAGGAAACTGCGGATAATGAAAAAGAGCACGCAAAACGATTTTTTAAATTTCTTGAGGGCGGTAATGTCGAAATAACGGCTATGTACCCTGCTGGAATTATTGGCTCAACTGTTGAGAACCTGAAAGCTGCAGCGGCAGGAGAAAACGAAGAGCATACTATTCTTTATCCAGCATTCGCCAAGGTTGCAGAGTCTGAAGGCTTTCAAGAAATTGCAGCAGCCTTCATGATGATTGCCAAAGTCGAACTTGAACATGAAGTCCGCTACAATACATTTGCTGCAAATATAATGAAAGGTCAAGTTTTCAAAAAGAATACAAAAACCAGATGGAAATGTAGAAATTGCGGTTTTGTCCATGAAGGTGATGAAGCACCGGGAAAATGTCCAGCCTGCCTCCATGATCAAAAATATTTTGAAATCAAGGAAAGCAATTATTAATACACTGGCGATCTGACATCCCAACGAGGGAATGCCGTTTTATCATGCCCTCGTTGGGGAGTCTCTCTCCTGCCCCCCAAGTAATCTGCACAGAATCTCACCGTAATATCCTGATAAGGAAGAACTCTCGCTTTTTCGCACATCGTATATTCTCTGTATAACGTACCGCACATACCTTATACCGAAAATCTGTATTTTTAGTAGACATAGTCGCCCACCAGCATTAATCTCTTGACAACAGATGGCTGGAATTGATAAAAAATTTACTGCCTTAGACTCTATTTAACAAGTGTGAAGCAGCACGTAAAACTGTTGTTTACATCCTTTTGGCCTTCCAGGCTTTTTTTAACTATTCTGTTTTGAGGAGTTTGAACATGTCTGAAGAATCAACCCCTTTCACGGGTGAAGAAATAGATCCGCCCACCGAACAATCCTCAGAAGAAAATGCTGGCTCCCTCGTTGTCGCCAGGGACCTTCTCCCCGATTCGTTATTGATTTTTCCTTTTTATGACCGTCCTATGTTTCCCAAAATGATGGGGCCTATCATAATAGACAATCCTCAAATTCAAAGAATTATTTTTGAAGCGCATGAACAGTCGAGGCCCATGTATATGGGACTTCTTCTCGTCAAACCTTCCGACGATGCACTTCAACATGTCCCTGAAAAAGCAGAAGATTTTTTCTCTGTTGGTGTCGTTGCCAGAATTGTCCGCATATCTCCGCCTTCACAGGATGCCCCCTTGCAGATCCTGGTACAGGCGCTTGAACGCTTTGATGTCGGCGAACTGACCTTCGGCGAATCATTTATCACGGCAAGAGTTCATTACTGGCTTGAAAAGCGAGTTGAAAATACCGAAGAAATCAAGGCGTATTCGGTGGCCATTATCGACTGCATCAAAGAACTGGTTGTCTTGAACCCGCTATTTAAGGAAGGATTATCGCTTCTCATCGAACGTATCAATGTCAGTGACCCGAGTGCACTTGCAGATTTCGCTGCTTCCATGACGACCTCATCAGGCTCTGAACTTCAACAAATTCTGGAAATTGCCGAGGTCAGGTCCCGTATAGAAAAAGTTCTGGTTCTCCTTAAAAACGAGGTTGAGATTTCAAAGCTTAAAGCCCAGATATCCAAACGGATAGAGGAGCAACTGTCGAAACAGCAACGTGAATTTTTTCTCAAACAACAATTACAGGAAATCAAAAAAGAGCTTGGCCTTTCAAAAGATGACACGGAAAGCGAAATAGAAAAATTTCAAAAACGGTTAAAAAATCTGACCTTGACCGAAGAAGCCAGCGAACGGATTGAGGAAGAGCTGGAAAAACTAAAACTTTTAGGAACCTCATCGGCTGAATTCAATGTCACCCGAGCCTACCTGGACTGGTTGACCATCTTACCATGGGGGATCTACACGGAGGACAGTTACGATATTGAAAAGGCTGCCAGGATTCTCAATCACGATCATTTCGGTCTTGAGGACGTCAAGGATCGCATCCTTGAACTCATATCAGTGGGAATCATCAAAGGAGATCTGTCCGGATCCATTATTCTGCTTACTGGCCCTCCAGGAGTTGGAAAGACTTCCATAGGGCAGTCAATTGCCAGGAGCCTTGGCCGTGAATACTATCGTTTCTCCTTGGGAGGAATGCGGGATGAGGCCGAGATAAAAGGCCATCGCCGGACCTATATCGGTGCACTCCCCGGAAAATTCATTCAGGCCATCAAGACCTGCAAGACATCTAATCCCCTCATAATGCTGGATGAAGTTGATAAAATCGGGGCAAGTTTTCAAGGTGATCCGGCCTCAGCATTGCTTGAAGTTCTGGACCCGGAACAGAATCAAAATTTTCTCGACCATTACCTCGATGTCCGATTTGATTTATCGAAGGTGCTCTTCATCTGCACCGCAAATCAGATGGAAACCATCCCCAGACCTTTACTTGACAGAATGGAGATTATCCAACTGCCTGGATATATACAGGCTGAGAAAATCGAAATAGCTCGTCGGCATTTGATTCCTAAGCAACTGAAATTACATGGTCTCACCGCAAAACAGGTTATTATTCCCAAACCGGTGCTTGGGACTATTGCTGATGGGTATGCTCGGGAGGCCGGCGTCAGATCTTTAGAAAACTGTATCAAAAAAATTCTTCGCAAGGCTGCCAAGGAGATTGTAAGCGATAGTGAAAAGATTGTAAAAATCCACAAGGAAGATCTCCCCGATCTTTTAGGGAAACGATATTTCACCGAGGATAATGCCTTTAAAAAGACCAGAGTCGGAGTCATCACGGGTCTGGCTTACACGAGCCTCGGCGGTGCAACCTTGCATATCGAGTCCATTCCAGTCCCGACCGGTCAGGCAGGCTTCAAGCAAACCGGCCAACTGGGTCAAGTCATGATAGAATCGTCTGAAATAGCATACAGTTATGTGCGATCTTTGTTAAATAACAACAGCGAAGCCCTGGAATTCTTTAAAAAGAATTTCATTCATCTGCATGTTCCCGCCGGAGCAACGCCGAAAGATGGACCATCTGCCGGTATCACCATGGCCTGCTCTCTTTACTCTCTGGCTATAGGCAAGCCCATGATTGGGGAAACAGCTATGACCGGCGAACTGACACTGAGCGGACTGGTCATGCCCATTGGCGGAGTAAAGGAAAAAATAATCGCGGCGACAAGGGCCAAAATCAAGCAGGTCATTCTCCCCAAAGAAAATCAGGATGATTTCGACTTACTGCCGGCACACATCAAAGAAGGTATATCCGCACATTTTGTGTCGACCTTCAAAGATGTTTTGAAAATTTGTTTTCCTTAAGCACGGGGATTTTGGGCAGGATACGTGATATTGTGAAAAGAAGATTCATTCCAGCGACAAGAGGAAAATATGTCCGATAAGAGCTCTCTCAACAGTTCAAATTTCCTCGCTATCCTGACAGTCGCCCTTATTGCGGCCTCGCTCTGGATATTTTCCCCCTTTCTCCATTACATTTTAGTGGCGGCAGTCCTGGCGCTGGCAACCAGTCACGCCTTTAATGGAGTTTTGTATCGCATTGAATCTTCGCGATTTCCTAAGTGGATTAAAAAAAAAGGAAGACCACTGTCCGCCATTCTCCTGATATCATTTTTTTTAACAATGATCTTCCTGCCCTTACAGTACCTGATCGTCCAGACCTCAAATCTCATCACCACACTCAATATAGAACAGATCAAGCAGATAATCCTCGCAATGTGGACAAGTGCGATCAACTATGCAGAAAGTGTCCCCGCCCTTCATGAACCCTTATCTCATCTGCGGGATGAAGGCGCGTCTTTGATCAACACGTCTTCCATTGGAACAATTCTGAAAGGGGTGGAGCGGATGGCTTCAGGGGCCAGCGGTTTGGTCATCCAAGTCGGCTGGATCCTCATGTTTTATTTTCTTTTTAATATTTACGGCAAAACAATTCTCTACTTTCTGAGAACACTCATTCCGATGAGTTCCAAGCATGAAAAATATCTCTACCGTGAATGTTCAGGTACAGTAGCTGTTGTGTTTTATGGAACAATTTTCAATATGACCGCCCAAGGACTGTCTTTTGGCCTGCTGATGAGTTTCGTTGGAGACTACAACGCTGTCTATCTGGGAGTCCTGGCCGGATTTTGTTCAATAGTCCCGATTATCGGGGCAGCTCCTGTTTACATCCCGGTGATCGCCATTGAACTTTTTGCAGGAAATATTATGCATGCGATCATAATTTTGACATTCGCTTTGTTTGTGATGGCTTTTTTTCTGGATAATATCCTCCGCATCTTCTTTATCGGATACCTGAAAAAGGTTTTAGGATTCGAGTATACCATGAACGGGATACTCATCCTTCTTTCAATTCTTGCAGGGATATCCACATTCGGATTCTGGGGGCTGATCATCGGGCCTTCTGTGCTGGCGTTAACCCTTGCTGCCGCAAATCTTTATCGTGATAATTTGGTAAAAGATTCTGTTATTCAACCTGTAAAAGAAGAGAAATTCGAATAATCGGAAATTCTGCCGGATCATTTTCCTGGTGGAATGATCTGTTTCTTCACGTTCAATCTCTTTTACATAAAGATTGAGTTCCGTGTTAAGAATTTTTTATTTGGATGGAAATATACTGTATACAATGGCCTCAATTGCTGTAGATTTAAAATTTACACCCTGCTTCTTTCCTTCCCGGCAAGAAAGTCGGCGTTAAAACTCTTTTAAGGAATATCCATGTTGCGAAAAATATGTGTTTTTTTATTGTTCCTCGTACTTTTATCACCTCCATCGGGATTTTCAGCAGGATTCGCGGATATGCAGGCCAAAACGGCCACAATGACGCCTGAGACACCGGCACCGCTCAGGTTCGTCGTCAAAGGATCAAATATTATTGATCTTAAACGGCAAGGTCCAGTCTTTTTTCGGGGAATCGGTTATTCGCCCTATCTTCCCAATGAAACGCCAATATTTCTTGTTCCTCCGGGAAATGACTCCCGTTACCAGCACCATCTCCAGCTGATAAAAGATTTAGGTGCTAATTATCTCCACGTTTTCCCGATGAAAATGCCTCAAAAATTTTTTGAAGCTCTGGATGGAACAGACCTCGTTTACGGCCAGGACATCTGGGTCTGGGGCTCTGAAAATGATTTTCTGTCAGATTCTTTTTACGCAAAAACCATGGAGACAATAAAAGCTGCAATTGACTACACGTATAAAGTTGGCCGCCCCGATCGGCTGGTTCTCTTTTCTGTAGGTGATGAGCTCCAGGCCGAATCAGTTGTGAGAACCGATAATCTTCATCCGGATGTCCATGACTATACAGGGAAACATATTATTGTCACCAACAGGACCCCAACCGAAGTTGCAATTGCACGGTTAATAGACGGGGCCATCGATTATGAGCTGACACAGTACGGGCAAAGGCACCTGTATTGTCATACCAGCTGGACGCATATTGGGCCGATAGCTGACCGGCCTGACCTCGAAGTACCGACAAAAAACATTGTGAATGCGGATATAGGCGACCTGAACTGTCTCAATATCTACACCTATGCCCGTGGAGTCCGAACTTCACCGCCTGGTTCTGTCACTAAAACTTCCTATCAGGGCTATCTGGAAGAATTGGCGGCTCAGACCAATAAGCCAATTCTCATCACACAGGCGGGACTCTCAACCTCCCCTTTTGAACCCAAGCCGTGGGTACCCGGTTTTGGCGGGCACAAGGTTAAGGATGTGCCAAAGACCTTCAAGGAAATTTGGAAGGATATCCGCACTGCAAAAGGAAAAGAGAAATTCTGCGGCCTTGCCTTTTTCGAGTTTCAGGACGAATGGTGGAAAAGCGGCAAGGATGCCGCAGGGTCTACCCGGCATGACCGCGAAGACCCGGAACAATGGTTTGGTGTATATGAGACAGATATTAACCACAATTTAACGCCAAAGGGCAACATTCCGGAAACGATCAAACAAATCTATCATACGCCATAATGGACTTGGGCCCAGTTGTATCGTACATACTGGGCCAATTGTATCCCATCGCTCAACTCGCCAAACGACGAGCATATCGCCTTTCCCAAGCTATTGAAGACCTGCTCGCCCTTCCCTCAGTTCTCTTCGTTCGGGTGGCCTGTCTTCATAACGCATTCGTCTAACGTCCCCACTTCAGCGTATTCATCCATAGATTTTTAATTTGACTGTGGCATACTCGACATGGTAGGATAAAAACCTGACTAATAAAGAACTGCATAATCTATTCAGGAATAATGAATTTATAAATTAAAAATCCCGCAATAAAGAGAAATAATTCTATATTGCTGTTCGTAGTGTTTATATATGAATAACTGCATCGAAGTATATTCCAACTTTGATTCACTCTGGTTGGATGGAATTTCAAAAGAGTGACCGGAGCCACCTCCGCCACACGCATTGATGCCTCGCTATCCCTTTTTCGTTGCTGGCCAATGAATATCGCAAGAGAGAAATCCTAAATGGCATCGAGACAGCGATGAAGAATACAGGAGACACTGCAGACGGTACTTGCTGGTGTCTCAGGGAATCGTCAACTGTCTGCTATTTAATTGCCTTCTCCTTTTAAACAGGACGGTATTTCCCTGGCTCATTCTGATTGGCGAACGTTGCTGCTTGCGTCATTGTGTTGCGGGTGTTCATCCATTACAAAGAGATTCTTTCATGAAAAATCCTTTCTTAATCTGTGCTCATATTGCATGTGTGCTGCAGTTATTTCTCTCTACCGCGCAGAGTACACCTTCCGACGACCCTGATGTTCTGATACGTCGAGGCAAAGAGATGACCGGGCAGGGAACGAAACTGCCTGTCCTGACACTTAACAAGCCTGAAGGAGGATGGACCACCAGTCTGCAGCTTGAAGTGAGTGGAACATGCTCCGACACCACCGCCGATCCGATCCTGATCAATATCAATGGGGTCCGTTACTATATACGATCCAGCGAAGGACATTTTGAGCGAAAATTTCCCGCATCAAAAGGAAAAAACACGGTCATCGCAGAATGCGGGAACAAGGCGGGCGTCGCACAGAAAAGTACAACAGTCGACGCCGTGATCAATCCTCTCCCTCTGAAAATTGTTCTCACCAGCGATATGGATGGGGTCTATACCGATTTGCATATCTATGAACCGGATAAGACGCATGTCTACTGGGCAAATACGAACTCGCCTTCAGGAGGAATTTTCTTCTTGAATGAGCAGAACGGGTCCTTCGATCAGCCAGGATATGGCCCCTATCTCTATGTGCACCCTGCACCACCGGTTGGTGTTTTTCGAGTCGATGCCAACTACTGGCCTGGAGGGGCAGTCCAACACACACTCGCCAATCTGGATGTGATAACGGACGAAGGACTGCCTACCGAAAACAGACGGCGTATCAGAAAACCGCTGGTTCGTCCTGGTGAGACCCAAACGCTGGCTTACATTGTAATTCAGGGGAATAATCAACCTCCTAAGATCTTCGTCCCCGACCAGGATTCCAACGCCGACATGCCATCTGAGGTTAAAGAGTACAAGCAAAAAGGTGAGCCGAATACGAAACAAGAGGAGTCGGAGGTAACGGAAGAGACGAGTTTTATCCCTCTTTCCGATGAAAAGGCCTTACGTGAATCGATAACTCGGCTTGCCCTGTTTCAGGCGAAAAAATTAAGCCCTCAATGGGAGGTGCCCCAACGGGATTGCGCCGGGCTTGTCCGGTTTGCATATCGCGAAGCCATCAGGCTTCGATCACCCGCTGACGGAAAGAAGCTCGGTATTCCAGACAGCTTGTATCTTCCCGAAGTGTCTGAAGTATCGAGAAGAATTTTTCCTGACTTTTCGCAAATCTGGCAAGTGGGTTACGACAAGGCCGGTAAACCTCGATTCGGCTCATTTGCAGATGCGGAGACACTCATCAGTTATAATTTCAAGAAGAAATGCCGCGATCTGTCGCTTGCCCGCACTGCTGACCTGCTTGTCTTTCAGAATGACCTGGAGAGCGATCAGCCCTATCATCTGATGCTCTTTGTTGAAGACCGTGCCGGGAATCTCGTCGTCTATCATAACGGTGCCGAAGGAGAAGATGCCCAGGTTCGTGTGGTGAGGATCTCGGATCTCATGAAATCACCTGACCCGGTCTGGTTTCCGATCGCCAGCAATCCCCATTTTTTAGGAGTCTACGAGTGGAATCGACTACCGCCCGAAAATCAAAACATATTATAATCGCTGCCATTCTTTTGGCCATAGTTGGCAGTATTGGAGGATTTCTCTGGGCTGGGAAAGGTCTCCACAAAGCACGCCTGAACATGTTTGTCCGAAGCGATCTGCCAATGCTGGATCTTCAGCTTCAATTTATAGACATCAACGGGAATGAAATCCCTGCTCTTCTGACCAAACTCGGAAACGAAATCACAGAAAAAGTTCCCGACTCCTGCCCCGAAATTAAAGGGGGCGATGTCCGGAACAGCGCTCAGATCAAAGCAGGAGATACGCTCAAACCCAATTGCGCGAAGACGATTACATGGTACGTCAAACGCCATCCTGTCGCACTTTCCCTGTATTTCGCAGATCCGCAAAAAGTCTTGTCTACTATTGAAAAAAACCCGGTTTTCAAGGAGATCTGGCAGAGCAGACTCATACAGGGAATCTTTCATGATCCGCTCCAGAATGCAAGCATTCGCGCCGAAGACCTGGGGCTCCATGGGCTTGAGGGGACTTTTATTGCCACCTTGATCAAAGAAGCCATCACCGCCCATGGTCAACTGCATTACGACGCCGTTCACGGCAAGAAAGGCTTTGTTTTCTCCTTTATTCGGAATGAATGTCCCTACGCCTCGAAGGCCTTGCCCATCATCATCCGTGTCCTTGCCCGAAGCGGGTACGTTGTACCAAAGCTGAAAGAGCCGATCCTGGAGATGCGCATCGGTCTCCAGCGCGTCTTCATCACTGAATATGAAACAAGGGTCTTTATTGCAAATGGCCTAGAGTCCCTGATTAACGTCTTGGAAAGTTTCCCGATACCCGGCAAGATCCCTCCGAATGAGCCGGTCGTCCTTGCCATACGAGGGGAAGCCTTTCTTGACAACCTTCTTCCGGTGATTGCTGGCAAGCCTGCATTCGAAATAGACCTTGGGTTTAGTTTATCCAATGAATCCCAGGACTCTCTCAACTTTCCCGCAGGGAAGTTCGCTAAACATCTGCGTCCAAAGCTATTCAAGGGCGTTCTGGCGGGCATTCCGCATGATGCCTTTGCGGCTGCAGCAGCCAGTTTCTCTCTACCGCCGGATATGTCGAGCGAGCAGTGGCATCGCCTTGCCATAGACGGCCCTGGAGATCAGCCGGCAAACGGACCCGAAGAAGGCGGTGTTGCCTTCATCTGGGATCTGTCGTCAGAAGGACATGAGAACGAAATCACCCAAATGGGAGTCATTATCGCCAGCCAGACAACTCCTGACGATGTGCAACGATTCAAAAACCTTTTTGCCGATCCAACGCTTACAACTGACTGCGGAGGCGGAACTGTTTTTCTTGCTGCAACCTCCGGCCAGCTTCTCACCCGCATGAAAGAGGCCTGCGAGCGTCAGTCACTGAGCGTGCTTGATTGGAACAGAGGGTCCCTGACAGAAGCATTCGCTTCCAGGCAGCTCTTTTTCTTTCTGAATCCGGGAACGGGCATGCGGGAACTCTTCCTGGCCGGTGGAGCGAAGAACACCGATCAGGATGGTTCAGAAGAGCCGTGGAAGGTTCAGTATGAAAAAGCCAAGGCCGTGATGCGTGCTGACAGCGAAAAGGTTTTTACCAGTCTTCCCATTTTCACCTATTCCGGCAACAGTATGCCTGATGCCGAGACGGTCCAGTTACAAGGGATTCATGTCAAACAAGGGGCTGTGCAATGAAACGCTATCGAATCCTCTCTTTGCTGTCTGCAGTGATTATTTCGCTGATTGCATTCCATTCAAGTTTTGCCGGAAGTCCGTTTTATCTTACGGTTGAAAAAAGCTTTTCCAATACCGAAAATCCGCAGATCCGGCTTGACTACACATCAACTGATAAACCGATGCTCGTTCGTGTGCTGCGCCCTGAAAATCTGGAGCTCTTTCTTGACGGTCAGTTCCAGATCAGCAGGAGTTATGAACAACCGACCACCGAGTTAAATCCGGGGCATTTCTTTATCACCGGCTTGAACAAAATGGAATCGCCCTTGAAGGCCACCCGGTCAATCCTGGACCCAAAATTCAGGAATACATTCAAAGGCACTGCCATGAACAAAGCCATTCTGGATACGACTCCGGGCCAGATTGCCTTACCTCCCGAAGAAATTATGCATGGTCCGCCGCGTGGATTTTCTGTCGTTCGTGATACGTTCATAGACCTCAAATACAACGGAACAGCTGTAAATGACATGGGCTGGTGGTTCGGAGACGAGAAGTGGAACGAAAACAGGTATAAGATCCGGAAGATCGAGCTGGATCCTCTGCCCGACGGCATATACCTTGTACAGGCCGTACAGGGAAAAACCGAAGCGCAATGCCTTATGCAGGTCAGCAGCCTCTCCGTTCAAGTGAAACAGTCGACAGAGCAGCTTATTGTGAGAGTAATAGACCGGCAACTGAATCCGGTCGCAGGCGCAGTTGTCAGCTTTCGGGATAGACGGGGAAAATGGGTCAGCCTGAACCGGAAGACGGATCAATCGGGAGAGATTTCCTTCTCCAATCCGGGAGGAGCCCTGGACGGTAAACTTGTGATAAAAACAGAGACGTCTGATGGCCGCCAGGCGCTGGTTGATACCGATTTTCTCCCTACCGTCTCCAATGACGATGCCGTTTTTATAATCACGGACCGGCCCATCTTTAAACCCGGCGAGACCTTTTTCTATAAAGGAACTGTCCGGGCCTTCGAAAAAGGCGGGCTCAAAATACCACAGTTTACCGAGAATCAGGCTCATGTGAGTCTGATCCCCTTCAATGGTCCTCCGACGGACCTGCATGCAACCGTGCCGCTGACGCCATTCGGCTCATTCAGCGGCAGTTTCAATCTTGACGAAGGACAGACGCCTGGCCTGTACAAGCTGATCGCTGAAATCGGCAGCAAGCCCTACAGCGGCGAGTTTCGGGTCCGCGATTATGTGAAACCCACGTTCTACCTGGAACTCATGGAACGCAGTCAAACGGTTATACCGGGAGACCGTTTCCTTGTCAAATTCAAGGCCAGACGTTTCAGCGGCGGTGTGCCGGGCAACGTAAAATACGAAGTTTTTCTCTATCAGAAGAAGTTTGAGACCCCCCAATGGGTAACCGAGTCAGGCGGAGATCTGAGTGCCGGTCCCAACTATCAAGGTCAGATACAATCAGCTTCTGCCCTCACGGAACCAAAACGGATTTTCAGCTCTGTCGAAAAAAGGCTTGCTGATGGGAAGATCAGCCCGACAAATACCTGGGAGTCAGCACCGGTTATGGATCAATCTGGCGAGACCTCCTATGAATTTGACCTCCCGAAAATCGATTCCTCAGCCAAGGAAGAATGGATCTATACGCTGATGGTGCGAGCTGTCGATTCTACAGGTTCCCAGGCCCTGCTTACCGAAGATATTTATCAGACCCTCTCGGAGGCTCAACCGGCGGTGCAGTTTTCCAAAACCATCTCCCGGATCGGAGAAAAAGGGCTTACGGTTTCCCTTCGCTCCACTTATCCGGATGGGAAACCTGCGCCCAAGGCTGGGGGCGTTCTGGATATCCATCTTGAGCAAACCTCTGCGAAATCGGAAAACTTCGTCAAATTGGCATTTACGACCGATGATAAAGGGTTCTGCAGAGTAGCCCTCCCCGAACTTACCCAACGAGGGCGGCTACGCGCAGTAGCCGTTCTGGAATCCCTCGACGGCAAGCGTATGACGCATCCAAGCACTTCGCAACCCGCGTCGATGATTGCAGCCGACATGCAAGGGGAATCTGTCCTTGATAACCGCGAACTTGAGCTCTACACGTCAAGCACCATTGTGAGTCCCGGCGAAAAGGTCCAGGTTCTTGCTCTATTGCCGGTAAACTGGGGAAAGTCAGAAAGCGGGATCCTGTGGGAAACAATCGCCGGAAATACGATTTATGAAACGAAATCGTCCTCATTTAAGGGAAGAAGCCGCTGGTTCGATGTAGAGGTCAAGCCAGAATACAATACAGGTTTCTATCATACGGTCAGCGTCCCTCTGGAGGGCGGAAAATACGCAGAGCAGACATTGGGGTTCAGAATCATCCCGTGGGCTAAGCGCCTGAACATCGCCGTCACGCCTGCAAAAGAAGAGACGGAGCCCCTGAAACCTTTCAAGATCGATTTTCAGGTTAAAAATGCTGACGGCGCGCCGGCATCGGACACCGAGCTTACAGTGACGATCGTCGACCGGGCAGTCTATGCGGTCCAACCGGAATTTCGCCCCGGGGTTTTCGACTTTTTCTATCCGCTGCCGAGGTTAAATCTTGCAACCTTTTATTCCGATGAACTCCAGGGTTACGGATATGCCGATATCCTGAAAAAACCGAATTTCAAACTGGGAGCGCTGAAGAGCCAGAGTAAGATAACAAAGAGATCGATGCGCGACACTGCCGGGTGGTTCCCGCATGTAGTCACTGATTCCAATGGGCGGGCCTCCATCACGGTCGACCTCCCCGGCAATGTTACCGAATGGCTTATCACCGCGGTAGCCGCGGACAAAGAGGGCCGCGTCGGTGAAACAAAAGGAAAGTTCAGAACAGTAACCGACATCTCCCTTGACCTCCTCGCGCCGCAGTTTCTGCGCCAGGGAGATGAAGCAGAGCTCAGGATTGCAAGTGTCAATCATCTTGCCCAGGATATTGCCGTCACCTCCCGCATGGAACTCTCCGGAGATGCTATGCTGAAAGCCGGCGGACAAGGACATGAAGCGGCTTTTACACTGGATAAGCAAGGCGAAAAAATTGTGCCACTTGTTCTTGAAGCCAAGGGTGAAAAAGGAACCGCAAACATGACAGTTGCCTTGGAAACAAAGGATAAGGTCCACGTGAGTGGCGCCGAGGAATACCAGATCCCTCTCAAACCCTCAGCCATGAGACAGGTCTTTTTAGGGGTACCCCAGGAGAATTCGATCCTTACCAGTCTGCCGGAGAGTTCCCGGATCACTGAAGTCAAGATACAGATCAATTCCGGTCTCCTGGGCGCGGCTCTAAATGCCTCCTCCGTGCTGGTTTCCTACCCGTATGGATGCACTGAACAGCTGGTACACTCCACTATCCCTAACCTTGTTCTCATGGATCTTGTCAGAAGGGCAGGCATTGCACCAGACCAACTTGGCCCTTTGGCTGAGCCTCTGGCAAAGGCAGAGAAAAACGCCCTCTTGGGAATCAGGAAAATCAAGCAAAATCAAAAGGAAAATGGAGGCTTCGGCCTCTGGCTATCCGATCCCGACGCATCTGCCGAGGTAACCGCAACCGCGCTTTATGCCCTGAAATTCGCAAAAGATTTAAAAATAGAAGGTGCTGAAGCAGCATTTAACCGTGGAGCAAACTGGCTGGAAGATCAGATAAACGATAAGGAACTGAGCCAGTTGAAAACCACCGCGGTTGGACTGAAAGACGGCTATACTCTTTCTCGAATGGCCGAAATCGGCGTGTCCAGACAAGCATGGATACAACAGATTGCCTATGTGGAGGCATTGAAGCAGGAGGTGAATCCTTCTGTGCTGCACCTTGTCTATGGGCTGAAAATCTTTGCTGCTTATAAGGATCAGGGATGGAATCGTTTTAATGAGCATTTCAAGAACTCAGATGTCAAATCAAAGCTGATTGAAAAATTACAGAAGGCACTCACGCAAATTGACTCTGAGAATGACGGGAAAACCATCGGTGATTCCCAACTCTTTGACGGTCTTGGGTTCGGATTCGGCATGCCCTATCTTACCTCATCAGCCATGGGTGTTCTGGACGATCTGAATGCGCTTTCGCCGGAGATGGAAACCAGGCTCAAAGGTCTTCTTCTCTCGTCTCTGAAAAACGGGTACTGGATATCAACATTCGACTCAGCGCAGGTTATCTTCAATACGCGCGGAATTCTGACGAAAGAGGCTGCCGCTTATGCCCATGAAACAAAGGCGAGAAAGATAACGGTGCATACAAATGACGGTACGGAAATCGGGCAGATGACCCGCATTCCATACGGTTTTACCGGTTCATTCACAAATCCCGGCCCACCCGATCTTCTTTCCCGGATCCGCATCGACGGACTGGAACCGATGGATTTCACATCCTCTTCCATTTTCGCCAATGTCCCCTACGAGAAAGTTTCATCGCATTCAGATGGAATACTTGTTCAACGGCGATTGATGCGTATTACAGCGACCGGCAGTGAGGCACTGGATTTGACCCGGCCCCTGCAAAAGAATGATATTGTGGTCAGTGAAGTTACGGTCAAACGAGAGCCCGCACAGAATGCCAGATCTATTCACAGCCAGTTTCTGATTGTGGAGGATGGGATTCCTTCTCTGGCCCAGGCGATAGAAGACGACAGGGCCATTCTAGCCGACGCCAGGGTCCGGGATGACAAGAATGACTACTGGGCATCCGTCAAGCAGACCCAACGGTATCCCGAAAGAACAGTCAGAGTCGCCAAGATTTTGCCTGAAGGTGAGATGAAGGTCTACCAGGTCTGGCGGGCGGCCTTTAGCGGAAAGGCAACAATCCCTCCCGCGCAGGCCGTTGACATGTATAATGAGAGCATTCAGGGCAACACCGAGGCTCAAAGTATTCTGGTTGACTAGGTGATGATGTGAAGAGAAGTTCAGGATACTATCTTCTTCTCGCATGGATTTCCGGTATATTTGGACGGTTGCGTTATGCCGGATCCGCATATTTAAAGAAGGCCATTCTACTGGAAGCTGGAGCGGCGATCATTTTTTTCGGGTTTCTGGCAAATCATCAGGAGCTTGCACGTGACGGAGCTCTTGCTCTTGATGAACTGAAAATTCTCGGATATCAGATACCGTCCGGTTCCGAGCCAGTCCGGGTCTATCCGGCGGCTACCGGCGCATCCTTCACCGCCTCCCATGCCGGGGGATGGCATCCCGGAGTCATCTCATTGCGGGAGACTCCGGCGGGTGCATTGGGCGCTGGAACCTACCTTCGGCATGAATTGATGCATGAGGCAAGCTATCGCACATGCGCAGGCAAGATTCCCGTTTGGGCCGAGGAAGCGGCGGCTATCAATTTCAGCGGAGAATTGAACGGGCAGACACTTTCAGCACCGCCAACTGAAAGTGAACTTGCTCATCTGAGAGAACAAACACGGACCGGCGCCAGTCTTGATGCCGCGAGTTACAGCGCGATAACGAAGCTCGTGCATCTCTATGGCTGGCCGGCAGGACCTTGTGCAGTTTCAGAAGAGATGGAAAAGGTCCTCCGTTGCGATCAGGTTTCTTCCGGTTTCAGCTACATTCTCATCAGCCTTATCTCAGGAGAGATTCTTGATGCTAAAGGAGATATCAAGACGAGATATCCTCCCGGTTCACTGTTGAAAATACCGTTTGCTGCTTCTTTGAAGGAAGCCGCAAACGAGGCGGTCGGCAAAGAACTTTCCGCAAGCGATACCATGCGCCTCCTCAACCGGAAGAGTTTTTTTTCTCCAGGCGATTTCCGTTTCCTCACGGCTATCGTCAAGGATGCCCCGCTTACCCGAGACATCATGCATCAGACTTTCACCGACAAAGATGAACATTTCTGGCGCCGGTATCTAGGGGAACGCGGCCTGGATGGCAATTTTCCTTTCGAAGCGAATCTGAAAGAGCTCGCATTGGTACTTCGTGCATCCCTTCTGTTCAGACCGGAGCGATTTTCAGCGCTCGCCCAAAACGGTTTCGTCCCCGGTTCGACACTGTATGATGAATCCGCAGAACACAAGGCCATACTCAAGTATCTTCATGCAATCAGCAAGACAGGAACGGTGTCTGATGAGAGAGGCACCCCTCTGGCAGGGCATCTCATGGTGGCCTGGCCGCAGGAAGATCCTCTGTACCTGGCCGTGTTTCGATCCAATGGCGGCAATGGCGCATCAAATATGCGGCGTGCCTCAGAGATTCTTCGTGGCTGGTCTTCCCGCTACACGCCTGCATACGGCAAAGTCCGTGTACGGCTTCTCTCTCTTACGCCCCGTTCTTCCTGGGAAATACAAGATGAGTGTCCCAGTATGGAGAGAGAGAAACCCGGCGGTCTGAAAGAACGTTTCAGCACCTGCGGACGGTTTACAATCATATCTTCGGCCCGGGCAAGCCGTACAGAAAGGCAGGTTTCAGGTCTTTTGCAAAGCTTTTCGGACGGCAATACGGTTGTGCTGGAAACAGACCCCGAGACTTATGCTGATGCTGTTCTGTCTGCTGAAGCCCAGGACATTCGAGGCGAGGCGCAAAAGGCGTTGCGTGCAACAATTTTCTGGAACGGAATCCATGGCAAGCATCGTCACCCAGACTCCATGTCTCTTTGCGACTCAACGCACTGCATGGTCTTTCAAGGACGGACTCCCGACTGGTCAGAAAAGCCACCTGGCAAAACAGACATGTCCCTTCTCGGTTTGCTTGATACGATAGCAAAAGAGAAAAAAATCGACTGGCTTTCCTTTTCTCAAGGCGGAGCCGAACGATGGGAAAAGCATATGTCTTCGAATGAGCTAAAACAAAAAGTGAATGAATCTGCAGTACTTGACCTCCGGCGAGAAAGGGCTAGAAACGGAGAAGTAGCTATCTCTCTGATGTATCCGGAGGGTGAAGAGAGGGTGCCCTGTGAAGTTTTTCGCACCGCCTTGCAATTGCCGTCTTGTCCGGAATCCATTCAATTCGATCCCCTGAACGGCAGTTGGATATTTCAAGGGATCGGCAAGGGCCACGGCCAGGGTCTCTCCGTTGAGAAGGCCAGGACACTCGGACAATCGGGATATAGCGCTTCGGCGATTCTCACCGATGCGTACAAATAACCAGTTATCGAATTTCGGAAAAACAAATGACTTTATTTTTTCCACGCCGTTTTGTCTCAAAAAGCGCCTGATCTGCATTGCCGAGAAGCTCAGTCAAGGTCGCGGCATCATCCGGAAAGGTCGCGACACCGCAGCTCACGGTTATGTGAACAGAAAGATCACAAAAGGAAAGAAAACCCGCTTGTTGGATTGCATTCCGGATCTTTTCAGCCACAAGAGCGCCTTCCTTGCGCCCGTGCCCGGCCAGGACAACCACGAATTCATCCCCGCCATAACTGACCCCGTATCCCCGTTCGGGTAGCAAATCGATCACTATTTCAGCAAGCTCAGCGATGATATTGCTGCCATTGAGATGTCCGTAGGTATCGACAGCATGTTTAAAGTTATCGATATCGATAAAGACTACCGAGAGAGGAAGATTCCGCTCTTTTTCAAGCTGTTCCTGCAGGGTCTGATACAGATAACGGGTATTGTAAAATCCGGTCAGGTCATCAAGGATAGACAGGTCGCGAAAGCGGATCACACTTGCCTTCAAGTCCTGATGGGCCTTTCTCAACGCAAGATGGGTTTGAACCCGAGCCAGCAGTTCCGCGTGGATAAATGGTTTGAGGATATAATCCTGACAGCCGGCATTGAATCCCCCGATTATATCATCTTTTCCCGCCAGGGCAGTCACGAAAAGGACTGGAATATCCGCTGTATGAGGGTTTGATTTCAGGGTCCTGCAGATGGTGTATCCAGATGTTCCCGGCATATCGATATCGAGAAGCACAAGATCCGGCATGTCAGTAGCTACCTTCTCCAGAGCTTCTTCGCCGTTGCAGGCCTTTATTACCCTATAGCCTGAATGCTCCAGTAAATTTTCAAGAAGCGTGAGAATCACTGGGTTGTCGTCAACTGCCAGAATCGACCAGACTGGCTTTCTTTTGTCAGTATCCATAGTAATACCGTTTAAAAATATCTGTAGAGACCTCTTTCAATATGTCCGTTTCGCTCCCTGGCGGGGATACCGCCCTGGAAGCTTGCATTCAATCTCGGTTCATCGCTCCATTTATACTATAATTATATAAAAATACAGAAAATATTACAAAAATATTCAAGGGTATCGATTGTAAATATTTTATTGATTATCTTGCCAAATTATTTTGATTGATGTATTCTGCCACACTCGGACACGCTGCCAAAGACAGATATTTGTATATATCATACTGTTATTATAAAATATTATTCAATAACTATTTATCGCATTATACCCCAATACGACCCTATAGTATGACTAATTCGAGAGAGGAGAATCTTTGAAGAAGAAAATTCTAGTTGCGAATCGAGGTGAAATTGCTATTCGATTGATACGAGCTATCCAGGAACTTGAACATGAGGCTGTGGCTGTATATGAAAAGCCGGACCAGAAATCGCGTCATATCAGAATGGCCGATGAGGCTGTTTTACTGGGTGACGGACCACGCTGCGATTATCTCGATATCGATAAAATCATAAGGGCCGCCAAGAGAACCGGATGCTGTGCAATTCATCCAGGCTACGGCTTCCTGGCTGAGAATCCTTTTTTCGCCAGGGCCTGTGAAGCACAGGGGCTCATTTTTATTGGCCCATCCTCACAGACGATCCATGATCTGGGAAATAAGGTCATAGCCAGAAATATCATGGCAAAAGCGGGAATCCCCATGGTACCGGGCACAGAAGACCTCCCTCAAGGCCGTGAAGGCGTCGAAAAGGCACTGGCTTTCGCCAATACGCATAAGTACCCGATAATGTTGAAAGCTACTTCGGGCGGCGGCGGCAGAGGAATTCGCCTGATCGAGTCGGACGCGCAGATGCAGTCGGAGATTCCTGTGGCGCGGGCGGAGGCACTGGCTGCCTTCAATGACGATTCGGTCTATCTGGAAAAGGTCATTGTCAATCCAAAACATGTCGAGGTTCAAATTCTCGCGGACAAATTCGGGCATACTGTTCATCTGGGGACGCGTGATTGTTCGATTCAACGCCGAAATCAGAAGCTCATAGAGATTGCCCCTTCCATGATCAAAAACAAGGTTCTTCTCGATACAATCTGCGAAACAGCCGTCAAGGCAGCCAAGGCGGCCAATTATCTCAATGCGGGAACCGTAGAATTTTTAATCGACAAAGATCTTAACTATTATTTCATGGAGATCAACACGCGGGTGCAGGTAGAACATACCGTAACTGAAATGATCACCGGTATCGATATTGTCCGCAATCAAATCCAGCTTGCCTTCGGCAATCCCCTCCCCTTTTCCCAGGAACATGTTCAGACCCGCGGACATGCGATCGAAGTACGAATAAACGCCGAAGATCCCAAAAACAACTTTATGCCTGAGGGAGGCAAAAAGGTTTCCGTCTATCGCTCAACAGGAGGTTTTGGTGTCCGCCTGGACGGTTTCGTCTATCAAGGGTATGTTATTCCTGAAGTCTACGACTCTCTTCTGGTAAAATTAACGGTTCATGGATTCACCTGGACTGAGACGGTAGCCAGGTTGCATCGTTGCCTTGCAAACTTTGTCATAGCCGGCCCGAAAACAACCATTCCATTCTACAAAAATATCGTCAATGACAAGGATTTTATCAACGGGACTTTCGATACATCCTATCTCGAAAAGCACCCACACCTTTTTCTCTATGATGAGACTGCCAGTGAAGTTGGAAAACTTGCAAAACTGATCGCTGAAATTCATTACCGGAAAAGAAATCCATTTGCCGAATAATCTCCATTTTCCCCAAGAATTTACAGTTACCGCAAACAACCAGCTGACACCGCATAAGGACAGACTATGACAAGAATTTATCATGATATGCCCGTCTCCCAGGTACTGCAGAACCTGAGACAGGCAAAAGGGTATTACATAACAAATACGGCCAGGGATCTCTCGCAATCCGATTTTAAAAATCGTATTTTACTCCACACAGATCTTCTGGCGGCTGATTCCAGAGAAAATGCCGGGTATTTTTCTTTGGAAATCACCGGCGGCGCCTCCGTTCATGTCGATATCCTGCGACATCAGGTGAACCCTTTTACAAAATTGAAGGTCTTGCGGGAAAAAATGCCGCAGACTATGTTTCAAACGCTCTGCCGCGGGGTCAATCTCTTTGGCTATCGACCCTATCCCCAGAATGTGATCCGTTTTACGGTCCGGGAATTCGCCAAATACGTCGATGTCTGGCGAACTTTCGATTTCATGAACCATATTGAAAACATGCGTCCGGTCTTCGAAGAGGTTGCAAAGGCCGAAAGGATCAACGAACCCTGTATCTGTTTTTCAACCGGACCAGAGCATACGGATGCCTTTTACGTGGCTAAGGTCAAGGAAATTATCGAAGTCACAGGAAACGACATCATCCTCTGTATCAAAAACCACGGGGGCTTAGGAACGCCAAAGAGAATCGGCGAACTGGTCAATGCAATAAAACAGCGGTTCCCTGATCTTCCCATCCACTACCATGGCCATAATACCGATGGAAACGATGTGGGTCGAATTACAGAAGCCGTTCTGAACGGGGCCTCCATTGTCGACGCCGCCGATTTTTCGTTCACCGGTTATTACGGACCGCCTCCTGTTCTGAGCGTTATTCAGACATTGAAGGAGTTAGGTCATAGCGCTATCGGCATAGATGAGAATGCGATAATAGAAACTTCCGATGTAATCCGCGATGAACGAAAATATTATGAACAGTTCGAGTCGCAGATTAAAGGCTTCCAACCAACCGTCCAGATCCATAAACTTCCTGGAGGGGCCATGGGCTCAAGCCTTGAGCAGGCATCAAAGGGAAATTTTCTGGACAAGATGCCGGACATCCTCCACCAGGAACTTCCGAAAGTTCAGAAAGAACTTGGAAACTGGTGGTCGGTGACACCCGGATCACAGATCCTCTGGACCACTGCTGTCTCCAATGTCATTGGTGGGGAGCGTTATGGAAATCCATCGGGAGATCTGCGCAATCTCCTTCTTGGAAAATATGGCCCCTTTCCTTTTTACCAACCTGAACCCTGGATTTATGAAAAAGTTCTGGGAGAAAACTGGCAGCAGGTTCTTAAAGAAGAGGGTGGAATTGAGACTATTGAAGATATTGATCTGGCCCATGAACGATACGATCTTTCTGAAAAGATCGGCACGGAGCCGTCAGATCAGCAGCTAGTCCTCTATTTGCAGCATCCCAAAGATGCGGTTGAATTTTTTAAATTTGAGGAGCAGTACGGACAGGTCTATGTCTTGCCGCCCTCAATTTTCTTCCGTAAGAATGGTTTCGAACTTGGTCAGGTTCTCAATTTTCAGGATTGCAACGGAAAGGAACATTTGATCGAAATCGGGCCTTCCCCCGTCATCGACACAGGAGAAACAAACGTCTATCTGAATGTTGATCATCACCAGAGCATCTTCACCTTCCATCCGGAGATCTCTGCCGGGAATCTGGGGCAGGCTGCGCTTTTCACCAAAGAGGAGATTGTAAATCTGGCTATGAGCGGAGATATGCGCTCACCCTTTGCCGGCAATATCGTCGAAATATCTGTCAAACAAGGGCAGGAAATTCTGACCGGCGACCGCATTGCCATCATGGAGGCTATGAAAATGCAGACCCCCATCCTCAGCAGAATCGACGGAATCGTAACGACTATTTCGGCAAGAGCCGGGGATTCGCTCCGGCCAGGTGATAAAATCGTCCTGATCGAGGCCAGCGAATAATGAGGCTGATACGCATGCGGCCTGCGGTTCTCATACCGGACGGTTTGAGGTCGTATGCGTATCCCCGGCAGGTGTCTTTATACAATTAAAAAGCAGATACAGGGAACGCGCGGGATCAGATAAAGAGCAGATTTAAACAGCCCAGGACAAAGCCTGCAAGGGCGCCAGCAAAACTGATATATTGAAGCCGTTTCTTCATTATAAAGAGGAGTCTTCTTTCCAGACTCAACAGATCCAAGGAATCGAGTTTTTCCGCAACGATGGAATTGATATTAAGAGAGTGAGCAAGACCGGGAACCTCATGAGCAAGCATTGCCAGAGCCATATTCCTGACGGCAAGATAGATCCCATCCCGAACCCCTGCGGGAAGCAGGTCGGAAAGACGCCCCACAGGACGGGCAAGGAGCCGGTGGATTATTGCCTCAACAAGTACGTCGATGCCTGTTACCGTCTCCTGCGAGCGGAGTATAATACGTCCTTCGGTCTTCAACCGATCGGTAAGGTTTGCGACGCCCTTCTTGCCGAAGAGATCCTCAACGGTTTTTTTCACGGGTGATGCGCCGTTGTCACAATACGCCTCGATCGTGTCTCGAACCATCGAAGAGACAAAAACCAACGCCTCTTTTGAACGGATTACGCCCAGAACCTGTCTGCTCAAGGCTGTACAGATTTCCAGGAGAGGAAAGTCCTGATCGTTTCCGGTAAGTTGAGAAAGCGGTGTCTTCAGGATGGAAATGCAAGCCTGGCGGATCATCGCTGCCGCTTTCTCCCTGATTTCCTCATTCTCTGTCCATGCACCCATTCCCAATAAAACCGGGATCTGATTTTCAATGGTCCGTATAATCCCTTCATATATTGGCACAGGCAAGACATCATGAAGGGAGTTTTCCTGCTGCAATCGTTCACAAACTTGCCGATAAACGAATTGTTCAACCCACTGGTCAAGAGCGGGACAGGTCAGAAACCGGCAAATACTGGTCTCAATACAGGCATAGCGTATCTCGCGCTCATGAACGGTTACGATTGATTCGAGATCCTTTTCCAGAGACCGCTCTATGAGCGATTCGATATACTGCTCGGCTTTTCCCCCAAATTCTTCGGAACAGAGAAAGGCATGCATACTTTTTTTTGCCTGATACATGACTGCCTTGACAGCGACATCAAAATAACTTCGAAAATTTTCCGGAACGAGTCCTGCAACCGGGCCAAGTTCCCGGTTAAATACAATTCCAACCCGTTCTTTGATCACAGCCAGAAGATGATCCTGGAATTTGCTTTTTTTTAATGCTCTGTCGATTTCTGCGGCTGTAAAAAGATGCTTCCCCACCAAATCACCAATGGTTATTGCCAAGGCATGCCGTGTGGCAGGTATCAAACCCGGAGTCAATGGAATTCTTTTCCTAAAAATACGCCAGGGCTTCAACGGCCTGAAGAGCATGCGAATTGCAATTTTATTGGCCGCATACCCAATACCCGCACCAATCAGGGGAAAAGCGATAAGGGTGATAATTTTCATGGATTCTGACATAAATTCACGATCTCCCGCGGTACGCCGACAATATAATCAGCGCCGTTTTCCTCAAGCTCTTTTCTTTCGCGAAATCCCCACAAAACACCCGCCGTGTTCATTCCGGCGCGTTTTCCTGTTAACATGTCTGTTGCGGTGTCGCCTACATACAGGATATTTTCAGATCGGATACCCAACCTCTCAGCAATAATCAATGCCCCCTCCGGTGCAGGCTTTTTGGGAACGTCATCAGATTGCCCCCGAACACAATCAAAGAGACCAGGCTGAAAAAATCTGTCTGCACAGAGCCGGGTAAACGCATCGGGCTTATTGGAAAGTATGGCCAGCTTTAAACCCATGCGTTTCAGGTCGGCAAGCATCTTCTCGATCCCGGAATACAGACAGCTTTTATCGGCCCAATGAACTGCATACATCTTCTTATATACTTCCTCGCACTCAATTATCTGCTTTTCAGAACTCGTCTGCGGCAGGATCCTTTCTATGAGGGTCCTCATTCCATCGCCAACAAAATATTGGTACGATTTCACTGGATGAACAGGAAAATCGAATACTTTCAGCATAGCGTTAGCGCAATTTGCCAAATCGTCAAGAGAATTGAGCAGGGTTCCATCCAGGTCGAAAATTGTGGATTCGAATCGCATGAGCAGTCAATGATTACATGGAGGATTAAACCGAAGCACTTCCGTCATCAGGCGGATTGCTGGTTTTCAACAGACAATAATTGAATTTATATGGCATAAATTATAAAAGAAATCTTCCATTTTTTTGAAAATTTAGATAAAAATAGTTGAATAAGGTCTCCATCCTCCATTCCCATTCAATCCAAGGATAACGCGTATGTGGTTCGTCAGATTTGTTTCATCTTCGATTGGCAAGAAAGCGATAATGTCCTTGTCAGGGTTGATGTTGCTGCTGTTTCTGTGCAGCCATGCTGCAGGGAACGCCACCATCTACATGAGCAGGGCGGTTTTTCAAGGCTATGCCGATGAGCTGCATAGTCATCCTTTGATAGTTCTCCTGTTCAGTTCCGGAATATTTCTGGTCTTTCTTGTCCATATCAGTGTCGGCACAGTGCTGTATCTGCAGAACAGACAGACAGCGGCATCGCGTTACAGTGTTTCAGCCCGCGTTGTCGCCAATCCTCTTGCATCGAAGACGATGCCGTACAGCGGGCTCTTCATCCTCGTCTTCGTTCTGGTGCATGTCACCGGTTTCGCCTTCGGACCCGAGCATGAGGTTATTTCAGAGACGGTAAAACGCCTGCTGGGTCATTTCTTTTACGGTCTTTTCTACCTGGCGGCCTTTGCGGCCCTGGCTCTGCATCTCAGCCACGGTTTCTGGAGCATGCTGCAGACCTTTGGCGTCAATCATCCAAAATATAATCCTTTGATTGCGAAATTGACTTTGGTTGTTCCCCTGTTTTTTCTCCTGCTGTTCGGAGGGATTGCTCTCTATTTTATGACAGGTATCGGCGCATCGTTTTAAGTGCTGCTGTTGATTCAGATGATACGTTGTCCATCTGGCTCAAATCACTCTTCTTCCGGTAGAATAAAAGGTCTTTACAATGGAACTCACGTCACGAACCCCGGCCGGTCCCCTGGCAGAAAAATGGGACAACCACAGGTTTGCCAATAAGCTTGTCAATCCCGCAAATCGAAGGAAATACAAAGTTATCGTTGTCGGCACAGGGCTTGCCGGGGCATCTGCGTCGGCCACACTGGCCGAGCAGGGTTATGAAGTCCATACCTTCTGCATCCAGGACAGCCCGCGGCGTGCCCATTCAATTGCCGCGCAAGGCGGCATCAATGCGGCCAAGAACTATCAGAATGACGGGGATTCGATCCGCCGCCTCTTTTACGACACCATCAAAGGCGGGGATTTCCGGGCCAGGGAGGCCAATGTCTACCGCCTGGCCCAGGTCAGCAACGACATCATCGACCAATGTGTCGCTCAGGGCGTGCCTTTTGCCAGGGAATACGGCGGGACGCTGGCCAACCGGTCCTTCGGCGGGGCGCAGGTCTCCCGGACCTTTTATGCCAGAGGGCAGACCGGCCAGCAGCTTCTTCTCGGGGCGTACAGCGCGCTGTCGCGGCAGATTCATAAAGGCGGGGTGAAGATGTATCCCCGGCGGGAGATGATGGATCTGGTGGTTGTGGACGGCCGGGCCCGTGGCATCGTCACCCGGAATCTGATCAGCGGAGCGCTGGAGAACCATGCCGCCGATGCCGTCATCCTGGCGACGGGCGGATACGGGAATGCCTATTTTCTGTCCACCAATGCCATGGCCTCCAATGTCACGGCCTCATGGCGGGCCTACAAGCATGGCGCGGGTTTTGCGAACCCCTGTTTTGTCCAGATTCATCCGACCTGCATCCCGGTGCATGGCGATTACCAGTCGAAGCTGACGCTGATGAGCGAAAGCCTGCGGAACGACGGCCGGGTCTGGGTGCCGGTTGCCACAGGCGACAAACGGCCAGCCTCGGCGATCCCCGACGCGGAGAGAGAATACTATCTTGAGAAGAAGTATCCGAGCTTCGGCAACCTGGTGCCCAGAGACGTGGCCTCCAGAAACGCCAAGGAGCAATGCGATCAGGGCAAGGGCGTGGGGAGCACCGGGCTTGCCGTCTATCTTGATTTTGCCGATGCAATAAAGAGGGATGGCCAGGCGACGATCCTGAAGAAGTACGGCAATCTCTTTCAGATGTACGAAAAGATTACCGCCAGCAACCCCCTGCATGAGCCGATGATGATCTACCCGGCGGTCCATTACACCATGGGCGGACTCTGGGTCGATTACGATCTGATGACGACCATCCCCGGTCTCTTCGCCATAGGAGAATGCAACTTTTCCGATCATGGGGCCAACCGCCTGGGCGCCAGCGCCCTGATGCAGGGCCTGGCCGACGGCTATTTCATCATCGCCACCTCCATCGCCCACTATCTGGGAACCAATAAGCTTGAGGCCGTTTCCATTTCGGACCCGCAGTTTCTTGCCATCCAGAAGGAGGTGGGCGACAAGCTTCACAGACTGTTGCGCAACAGCACAGCCGGTCCCGCAGGCAAGGTCACCGTCGACGAGATCCATAAGGAGCTGGGCAAATTGCTCTGGGACAACTGCGGCATGGCCCGAAACAGGCAAGGTCTTGAAAAGGCCCTGGCGCAGATCCCCGGCATCCGCGAGACGTTCTGGGACAAGGTCTTCATCCCCGGTATCGGCGGCGAGCTGAATCAGTCGCTGGAGCGGGCAGGCCGGGTTGCCGATTTCCTCGAATTCGGCGAGATCATGGTCCGGGATGCCCTGACGCGGGAGGAATCCTGCGGCTGCCATCTCCGAGAGGAGAGCCAGACCGAGGAGCATGAGGCCAAGCGCGACGACGCCAATTTCTCGCATGTCTCCGTCTGGGAATACAAAGGCGACGAACACGAGCCTCTGATGCAGAAAGAACCTCTGAGCTTTGAATTCGTGACTCCAAGCCAGAGAAGTTATAAATAGGGATATCGACCGCTCCTCAAACCTCAAATTTCATAGATTACAATGAGCACTATTGACCTCACTTTGCAGATCTGGCGGCAGAAGGACAGCGACTCTCCGGGAAATCTCCAGATATATACCCTGGGCGGCATCTCGACCGATATGTCATTTCTGGAGATGCTGGATGTCTTGAATGAAAAGCTGACCCGTGAAGGGAAAGATCCCGTGGCCTTCGATCATGACTGCCGGGAAGGGATCTGCGGCATGTGCGGCTCGGTGATCAACGGGGTGGCCCATGGTCCGGAAAAGGAAACGACGCTCTGCCAGCTGCATATGCGCAATTTCAAAAACGGCGATGTGCTGGTCATTGAACCCTTCAGATCCCGTGCCTTCCCCATCAGAAAAGACCTGATCGTCGACCGCTCTGCCTTTGACCGCATCATCCAGTCCGGCGGCTATGTCTCGGTCAATACCGGCGGCAGCCCGGACGGCAATTCCATCCCGATCCCAGCCAAGACGTCCGAGCTGGCCATGGACGCCGCGGCCTGTATCGGATGCGGCGCCTGTGTCGCAGCCTGCCCCAACGGTGCGGCCATGCTGTTTACCAGCGCCAAGATTTCACAGCTGTGCCTCCTGCCCCAGGGCCAGGCCGAGAGAAAAGCGCGGGCCTTGGCGATGGTGGCGACCATGGATGAAGAAGGCTTCGGCTACTGCTCCAACGCCAGGGAATGCGAGGCGGTCTGCCCCAAGGGGATCTCCATCAGCAACATCGCCAGGATGAATCGCGAATACTTCAAGGCCGTCCTGCTGGGAGAATAGCCTCTCCTCTGCAATCCGGATCCCTGCCCTGCCTGTCTCTGCTGCTCTCTGCATACAGGCAGGGCAGATCATACGCTGTTTTCGTCACGTCCCTCCTCTTCTCCAATCGGCTCTCTTGCAAAAACCAGAAAAGAAGTCTTTGTATCTCTCCAAAAGAAGGAGGTACATGCATTGACCCGTCAGAGGAAACGGCATTTGGCACGAGAGAAGTTGTTGATTCAGTCCAGGACAGATATCAGCTCTGCCTCCGTGCAAGGATATCCTTACCCTCTTGAGTCTTTATCTTCTGCTTCGCAACAGCCCAGAGGGAGGGAGGAGTTTCTCGACCCTGCCATTTTTATTATGGAATATACCCATTGCAGGTATAGAAAGGCCAATCGAATTACAAGAATTAACAGCGGGACGGCAATCAACAGAACCGGGATTAATAAAAGACATACGATAATGTTCGCTATGGATACCATTATTCACCTCCGGATGAAAGGCACTGATTTCCGTCTGTTCGTTCCAAGCAGGGGGATGAAGAACATAAAAGTTAAAAAATCAACAATCCTTAGATCTTGAGTATATATAGACAATGATCTGGAACGTAAATCAGCTAGAACCTTATTTTGCAGTAGGTTCACCCTCCACTGCAGGTAGGGGACAAACCGACTAACGGGTCGTGACAGGCTATCAGAGGAACAATTGTCTTATATTGTCTCTGTACCCCAAATACCCGTGTAGGGTCTAATCCTACCTATCACACTGTTAAAATGTACAAAAAATAGGTTCAACACCGATTCACCTTCTTTGATTTTCAGGCTATAAATAAATAGTGGGAGACTCTTCTTTTGATACTGTTTCTCCGTTTTTATGCTGAACCGACTGAGCAAGGAAGGCAATGGACGTCACTCTCTTACAGCCCTGAACCGGGAGCAAATTCCTCATTCAACTATACTGTACAACTCCAAGGAGATCCTGATGCCGATTATCACTATATCCCGAGGAAGCTATTACCACGGCAAATCCATTGCCGAGAAACTTGCGAAAAGACTCGGATACCGCTGCATTTCCCGCGATCAGGTCATTGAAGATCTGGAGGAATTTCTTCTCCCCGAGGTTACACTGGTGAGAGGGGTCCATGATACATTTTCAATACTCGAACGTTTCCCGCACGGGAAAACGCGTATTATGACTGCGCTACGGTCGGCCATCCTCCAGCATTTTCTGGACAGCAACATAGTGTATCACGGTCTGGGTGGTCATTACTTTGTCAAGAATATCTCCCATGTCCTCAAGGTCCGGATAATTACTGACCCGAAAAGCCGTATCGAGACCGAAATGGCCCGCCAAAACATTTCAGAGGAAGATGCGCGGATTATCCTGCAGAAAGACGAGGAAGAACGCAGCAAGTGGAGGATGCTGCTCTATGGCACAGATGTCGTGGATTCGGAAAATTACAATATGGTCATCAAAGTAGGCCACCTGGATGAAGAGGAAGTTGTGGACCTCATTGCCACAGCCGCCGCCTCGCCGTTGTTTCAGGAGACCTCGGAATCCCGGAAGATCCTTGCCGATTCAGCCCTTGCGGCCCTGGTCAACAGAACCCTCTTCGATTTTCCCCACGCTTCGGTTTCAGCCAAGGACAGCAAGGTTTCCATCAACCTGAAGGCCCCGGAAAATCAGCATACGATCATCTCCACCCGAATAGAGGAAATGATCGCCCACCTGCCGGGTGTAGAAAACTGCGAGGTGAATCTGGAACCTTACTTCTGAGTACCGGCCACCTCGTAGCAGACTCCAGGACAAAGAAGGCTTATTGCGGCTTTCAAGGCAATCGTTCCCCATTCTGGACAAGATCATTTCCTTCATCAAGCACTTTTCTAATCAGCGTGGTGATGTCTTTTTTATGTAAAGGCTTCATCGCAAATCCTTTAATTCCATAGGATCTGGCTTTTTCAGCAGAAATTTGACTGCTGTATCCCGTGCAAAGGATGATCGGCATATCAGGCCGAATCTGCAGTATTTTTCGGGCGAGATCGATTCCCGTTATCCCCGGCATGGTCTGGTCGGTGATAACCAGATCAAAGCCATCAGGCTGATTCTGGAAGGCGGCAAGCGCTTCAAGGCTGTCTGTCCGAACAGTTACTGTATACCCCAGCCGTTCAAGCAAAGTTTGGCCCATTTTCGCCAATATATCTTCATCATCAACAAAGAGAATGCGCTCTGTCCCTCTAACAGTGAATCGTAAGGGTTTTATTTCAGGGTAGGCCTGTCCTTTAAAGATCGGGAGGAAAATATTAAAGACCGTCCCTTCCCTGACGGTACTGGTGCAGGTTATAAATCCACCGTATTTTTTTATAATTCCATGGACAATGGCAAGCCCCATACCGGTTCCTTTCCCTGTCTCCTTTGTCGTGAAGTATGGATCAAAGATCTTATTTTGTATCGCAAGCGGGATTCCCGATCCGTTGTCCTTGACAGACAACTCCAGAAAATCTCCAGGTTCAATGTATGGATTGCCAGCTAAGTCTTGAGAGGAGAGGACCTTGCTTCGCAACGAAATGGAAAGAATTCCGCCTGTTTCTTCCAGAGCATGATAGGCGTTGGTACAGAGATTCATCAGTATCTGATGAATATGGGTCGGATCCGCAAGAATAAAACTCGCCTCGGCATCAATATCCTGCTGAATATCGATGGTTGTCGGCAGGGAAGAGCGGAGCATTTTAATCGTTTCCTTCACCATGATAGCCGGTTGTATGGGAATCCTTTCCGTTTCCGTCTGACGGCTGAAAGTGAGGATCTGTTTAACAAGATCTTTTGCCCTTGTTGCCGCCAGCACAACCTGATCGAGATCATTAGCGAGGATTGATTCTTGAGGACAATCTTCACGAGCCATTTCTGCATAACCTAAAATTGCACCAAGGATATTGTTAAAGTCATGGGCTATTCCTCCGGCCAGGGTGCCGATGGCTTCCATCTTTTGGGCGTGCTGAAGCTGATCTGCCATCTTTTTCTTTTCGTCTTCAGCTATTTTACGCTCTGTAATATCGGAAAAAATACAAACGAACTGGCCTGGCATCGGGCGGAAGACCGCAACCTTGAAATATTTCTGTATGTCGTCGGCATAATTTTCGAAAAAGGCTGGCTGACCGGTGATGGCAACCTTGCCATAGGTCCCGATCAGGGACCGCTCGATCCCAGGCATGACCTCCAACGCCCGTCGACCGATAAGATCTGCCGCCTTCAAGCCGGTAATCCGCTCAAATGCAGGGTTGACAGCAAGGAAACGATAATCAATCGGGTTCCCTGCCTCATCATTGATAATTTCATGCTGGGCAAAACCATCCAGCATCTCATTGAACAGAATCTGGTAGTTCTGTTCAACCAGCTTTCGCTCGGTAATATCCCGGATACTTTCAATCGCACCGATTAAACTGCCATTCTGATCATAAAGAGGCCCAGCCTTCAAAAAAATCCATGCTCCCTTGCCACCGTACAAGGCACTACAGAACACCTCTGCTGTGAGGGCGTCACCTTCACGAGAAATCCAAGGATAAAGACTTCCGATCTCCTCATCATTCTCAAAGATCAGATCCATCATCTGCCGCCGCCTGACACCATAAAAAGGAATTGTGTATGCGTGGTCGTCTTCGCCGATCATCTCTGAAGCTGGAATGCCTGTCATTTTTTCAATGGCTTTATTCCAGATGATGACACGTTTTTCTTTATCAATGGCCAGCGTGGCATCCGGCAAAAATTCAATGATGTTTGATAACTGCTTACGGCTTGCACGCAGAGAGAGGTCACGTTGCCTAAGAGTCTCCAGCAAACGGTTAAATCCACTCATCAGTTTACCGATCTCATCATGGCAAGAGACAGGCAAGAGTTTCGAGGGCAGGCCGCTATTCGGCTGAGAGTCTAATATTCTCACGGCTGTGAGCATCGGAGCAAGTTGGCGTTTCAACATCCACCACGTCAAACAAACCGTCACCAGGCTCATGAAGATTACAACCAGCGACATTCGCTTCTGGATTTCATGAATTGGAGCAAAAGCTTCTTCCAACGGCATTCTCACAACAAGAAACCAGCCTGTAATTGGTATGCGTTTTGCGGCTGACAACACGACAACATCACGAGCATCTTTTACGACACCAGAACCCTCGAACCCCTGCACATACCGATCCAGCAATGCGTTAACGCCCAAGGGAGGAAACGGCTTCATGATGAAATTCTTGTCTGTACCAGTCACAAATAACTTGTCCTGGGGTGAAGCAAGCACATAACCGCCGGTATTGCCGTAGGTATGTTGGGTAATCTTGTCCAGAAAATTGGATTTACTCAGATCAGTGACCCCAGCCAGGACGCCAATAACCTGGGACCGGGCATCACGGACAGGTACCACAAGAGTAATAACCGGCGCCATTAACATTTTACCCATCCCTGGCCGGCTGATAGTCGTTTTCCCCTCTTTGAGTGCGGCACGGATATGATCTCTATCCATAAAATTGACGCCGGTTCTTTCTGCAGACAAGGGAACACTGGCAATAGCGATACCGTCACCGTCGGTAATAAACATGCCGGAATTGAACAGACCAATGGCTGACTGCTGTTCCAGAATTGCCTGCAAGCTCCCGGAATTTCCTCGCATAAGCGGGCTAACGGAAAGGGCGAGGCTTTCCAGCGATTTAATTTTTTCTTCCAGCTCCTGATTGATCTGATCGGCCACTAAGGAAGCCGTTGAAAACTGCTGGTCACTGACCAGGTTCTGTACTTTCCGGATCGAGGTGCTGCTGATAAAGAACGTCACGATCCAGATGCTGCTCAGAAAGAGCGCCAGCGTGAGGAGCGTTACGCGTGTCTTCAGTGATCCATTCTGAAAAAATTTTTTTATCATAGTCGGATATTGGCTTAATTGTTGACCGCAAATGGCCACCGGAACTCTGCAGCCAGGATATCTATTGCCGTGCAAGCGCTTCCCGAACCTTAACGGCAAGATTCTGGATGGAGAAAGGTTTAGCAATGAAGCGGACACCATCATCAAGTATCCCCCGATGGGCTATAACATTTGCCGTATACCCGGACATGAACAGCGTCTTTATATCTGGATAGAGGGAGCTTAAATGACCGGATAAATCACGTCCGTTCATTCCTGGCATGACGACGTCAGTGACCAGCAAATGTATTTTATCAGCATGAGCCTCCGCCAGGTGTATCGCTTCGGCGGGTGTCTTTGCTGTCAGCACTGTATAGCCTAATTTTTCAAGCATGGATTTGGCCAGTTTCAACACTAAATCCTCATCTTCAACAAGCAGGATGGTTTCATTGCCGCCCGACGGAATATCCGTTGTGGTTTTCGCTTTAATTTCTCCGCTATCGCTCTGGTGAACAGGCAGGTAAATATTAACTGTCGTTCCATCACCCGGTTCGCTGTAGACGTTAATAAATCCATTGTTCTGCCGTACGATACCATACACCGTTGCCAGACCAAGACCAGTCCCTTTGCCGGCCTCCTTCGTGGTGAAAAAAGGTTCGAATATCTTGTGTAAAATTTCTTTGTCCATACCGCAGCCATTGTCACTGACAGTCAGCAGAATGAACACACCTGGCGTAGAGCCTTCATGACTTGCGCAGTATTCTTCATCAAAGGTTACCATACCCGTTTCAACAGTGACTTTACCCACACCCTGAATAGCATCACGGGAATTGACACAGAGATTGGCCAGTAACTGATCCAGCTGCGACGGGTCCATCTTGATATTTCCAAGACTCAATCCCGGCACCCATGCCAGATCGATATCTTCACCCATAAGGCGCTGCAACATCTTGAGCATACTTTCAATGGCAACATTCAGATCGAGTATCTTTGGCTGGATAGTCTGTTTCCGGGCAAAGGCCAGCAACTGTTGCGTGATATCCGCTGAACGACTGCCAGCCTTATAAATTTCATGAAGATCCTGATAGAGCGGACTGGACGGATCGACTTGATCGAGGGCCATTTCCGTGTAACCGAGTATAACGCCAAGCATATTATTGAAGTCATGGGCCACGCCGCCAGCCAAACGCCCTACCGATTCCATTTTTTGCGCTTGATTCAACTGGGCCTGCAGTTTTTCCCGTTCTTGTTCAGCTCCCTTCCGTTCTGTAATATCCGTTTTCGTGCCGCACATCCTCAACGGTTTTCCCTGAGAGTCTCTGCTGACAATTTTCGCCTGATCAAGTATCCACTTGCACTGCCCATCCTTTGTGAGCATGCGGTATTCAACTTTATAGGCCGGTGTGCGTCCTTCCAAATGGTCATTGAGTGATTTCCAGGCATACTCACGGTCATCGGGATGATGAAGATCGCTCCACTGTTCAACGGAAGATTCAATTTCCTCCAAGGTGTAGCCGAGCATTTCGGCCCAACGGGCATTGCGGATAACTTCGCCTGTCTCGATATTCCAGTCCCAAAAACCCAATTGGCTGCCATCAAGCACAAGTTGCAAACGTTTTTCGCTCTCACGCAGGGCCTCTTCAGCTTGTTTGCGTTCAGTGATCACATCGAATACTGCAACAAAATGTTCATGCAGAGGGCAATAAACCGCGATTGAAAACCACATTTTCATGGCTTCGACAAACATCTCGAAGTGGGCGGGCTTGTGGGTCTGCGCCACTTCACCATAGATCTCAAAAAGCCTCGGGTCTTTGTCCTGGATTCCAGGAATTATCTCAGTTACTTTTCTGCCGACAACATTCTTGAGGCCCGTCTGCTGTTCGAAAGCTTCATTGACGGCAAGATACATAAAGTCACTTGGTTTTCCGTTTTCAAACAGCATCCGGCAATAGGCAAAACCATTCATCATGTTTTCAAACAAGGAGCGATAGAGTTTTTCACTCTCCAGCAGGGCCATCTCCGCCCTTCTGCGCTGAGTAATATCCCGGTTGCTGACCCGGCGGCCCAAGGACGTTCCTTCCCGATCAAAGACCTCCGTGCAAATATGCTCAATCAGCCGTTCTTCGCCACTCTTGATCAGGATGCGAAATTCAATTTTTCGATAATCCCCTTTGACCGGAAGTGCGGTATCTATATGTTGACGAAAATTTTGGCGATCATCCGGATGTATGATACTGGTCAAGAGTCCGGGGTCTTGATAGAACTCCCCTGCCCTGTTACCGGTAATGCGCTCGCAGGATGGAGTAACATAGATGAGGCTGCCATCAGACGCCTTCCAGTATTCCCAATCATGGATATAATCGGCTACTGTTCTGAATTTCTCTTCATTTGCCCGGAGTAGTTCTTCGCTTTGTTTACGTTTCGTAATGTCGAGATTGATACCTGCCCAGTTGACGATCTCACCGTGCCTGTTCCTGATGGGCACACCGCGCGCAAGCACCCAGTGCCACTTGCCGTCTGCTCCCCTGAACCGGTGTTCAACATCCCACATACCACCTGTGCGGACGCATTCTTGCCACATTGCGAGAGTGCGTTCAGAATCGTCCGGAATGCAGCACATCACCCCAGCCGAGGTCTGAACACTGCTCCTGCGTAATTCCCACCATGTTGAGAAAACTCTCACTGGCGTAGGTATTTCGTCCATCTGGAGCGCAGACCCATACGCCGTAATCAATTGATTCTCCAATGCCGCGGTACAGCGCCTCGCTTGCCTGTATACGTTCTTCAATCTGGCTGCGCCAAAGGGCGATAGTAATAATGTCGGCGATTTTTTCGAAATGGGCAATCAGGGCCGGGCTGAAACGGTCCGGGCGGTGATCGTTAAACTGCAGCAGGCCTAAACTCTGATTGTTGATGCGAAGAGGAACGAGAGCTACCGATTCATAGCCCTCGCCATTGCAACGGTTGCGGGTCCGGGCCTGGCGGTCAGCGTCGGTAGTTGTGGCAAGCAGAGCGGTCGTCCCGTTGGACCAGAAGCTGCCCTTGACAGTGAAGAAGGGTTTAGCAGGATCGAACCGGCCTTGCAGAATGTTACCGCACATACACTCAAGAACAGGATTGCCTATGTTATCTCTGAGGATCTCGCCAGCCGGTTTTTCTACGCACAGATGAGTTTCTGCCTGGACAAATGCTGAAGGAAAGCCGCTGGTTACATAATATGGATAGTCATCCCCTTCTTTCAGGCGGATGCCAACCGCTTCACATCCTGTTATATTTTGCAGGGAAACAGCCAGGCTCGACATGCGCTGGTGTAAATCTTCCGGCGTGCTGATCTGGGCGATCAAGCGAGTTGCAAGCTCGACCATGTCTTCCTTAAATTTACTCTCAGAGATATCGCTCAGTACGATCCGAAGCTCCGGCATCCCCTCCACGTCCTTATTGACTTTAGCTTCCAGATGCGCCCAGAAAATCGTCCTCTCTTTTTTAACCATTCGCAGTTTGCATGACTGCGGTTCACCGGTTTGAAAAAGCTGCTTCTTATGCAGGTAATAGATATCCTGGTCTTCCTTGAGAATAAAATACGAGAGTGGCTGGCCAATCAGTTCTCCGCGAACCACGCCTAAAAGGGTGGAGGCCGTGAGGTTGGCCTCAAGAATCAGCCCCTTTTCATTGACTGTGCAATAACCAAAGGGCGCCAGGTCGTAGAGGTCGAAATATCGTTCTTTCTGGCAGTCAAGCTGTTCTTGTGTGCGTAGCAACTCCTCGTTCTGCATTTCAAGTTCGATCTGGTGAATTTGCAGTTCATGGATAATCCGCCGAATTTCTTCAAGCGGCATGGACTCAAGGTTTGCACATGTCGACACTATTCTCTGCTGGAAAATCTTCTCTGCCCGTTGGCGCAGTCCCGCTGCTTGTGTTTGGCAGTCATCCTCGCTTTTCATTGGACCTCCAGATCGCTTTCTAAAACCGTTATGGGTCTGAACCAAATCGTCCAGTCTTTTGAGAGTTTATTACTCTCAAAACTCCATCTGGACGCCTATTTCCAAAACCTTTGATGGAGGAATACATAAATAAACTGAAGGGTTAATGGCGTTGCGATGCATAAAGATAAAGAGAAACCGCCGAAATCGCGATATTGATTTTTTACTCGTCGGCACAAGGGTAACGCGTCCCATATAATATGTGATGGTATCAAGGTCAACGGAAAGCCCTTTTTTCCGTGCTAATGCCAACAGTTGCGGGACATCCTGAGTCTCCATGAATCCAACATTGGCAGTCATTCGATATACCCCCTGCCCTAAATCCTTGATTTCCAGCCGTCTGGATTCTTCCACCTCAGGGACGTCGGCAGTCAGGAGCGAGAGGATCACCAATTTCTCGGGTAAGGCGCTGGTCTGGCTGAGGTATCTGAACAACATGGGAGGGACTTCTTTATGAAAAGTGGAGAGAAACACGCCTGTACCGGCAGAACGCAAGGGTTGTTCAGTCGCCACCTTCTCAAGGAACCTGTCTGTTGAAACAGTCATTGTCAAGACCTTGATTGCCAGCATTTTCCAGCCGTCCCACCAGGTGACCATCATGAACATGATTGCAAACGCCATGGTCAACGGGAACCAGCCGCCGGTAGCGACCTTGCCGAGACAGGAAATGAAGAATGTCAGATCCATTATCCAGAACAGAAGACACAAGGACAGGGACTTTGCCAGATTCCAATTCCAGATCCGCCTTGTAATGAAAAAAAACACCAAGGATGTAATAAACATATCTGTCGTTACGGCAATGCCGTAGGCATCGGCAAGATTATTGGAGGTCTTGAAATAGAGGGCCAGTGCGATAGCAGCCATCAGCATCATGAGGTTCACATCCGGGATATACACCTGGCCTTCTGCCATCCCGGATGTGTGAACAACACGCAAACGAGGAAAGAACCCCAATTGGACGGCCTGTCTGGTTAAAGAAAAAACCCCTGAAATGATGGCCTGGGAGGCAATAATGGTGGCTGCCGTAGACAGTACGACCATCGGGTAGAGCAGGCATTGGGGCACCAGATGATAAAAAGGATCCGTGGCCGTTTGAGGGGCATGCAAGACCAAGGCTCCCTGCCCAAAGTAGTTGCACAGTAAAGCAGGAAAGGCAATGCAATACCATGAAATGCGAATAGATCGTGCGCCGAAATGACCCATATCCGCATAGAGCGCCTCACATCCTGTAACGCAGAGCACCACAACACCGATAATTGAGAATCCCGCCCAGGAGTTATTTATAAATAATTGCACCGCATAAGAGGGATTTACTGCGGTTACTATCTCTGGATTCCGTTGAATGGCCGAGATGCCCAGTCCGGCGATAACGATGAACCAGAGTATCATCACCGGCCCGAAAAGCCTGCCGATAAGCCCGGTCCCGCGACTCTGAGAGCTGAACAGGACAACCAGGATTATGCAAGTGAGAGGCACCACAAAAGGCCGAGCCTGGGAGGTGGCGACTTCCAGCCCCTCCAGGGCGGACAGGACTGAAATAACCGGCGTGATCAGTCCGTCCCCGTAGAGCAGGGCAGAGCCAAAGAGACCGCCAAGAACCAGACCCCGTCCCAAATTGGATCCGAGTTTTTTATGGAGCAAGGCCAGCATTGCAAAAATGCCGCCTTGTCCTCCGTCATCTGCCCGCATAATGAACAGTGCATATTTAATACTGACGACGAGAGTGAGAGACCAGAATATCATGGAGACCACTCCCATGATATTTCCGGGTGAAGGGTTCAATGCGTGCGCCCCGATGAAGCAGATCTTAATTGTATACAGGGGACTGGTGCCGATGTCGCCGAAGACAACCCCCAAGGCCCCGATAATATATATTTTCTCTTTCGGATTATGCGACATTTAGCAGAAAGTCCTTTTCGGATCTCAAACAATTCTTATCTGCAATTATTCTCTCGAGGAAGCATTCCACCATATTGGATCCACCTCCATGGCTGCCGCTTCTACCAGGTTGTTGATGGCGTCCTGAGAATCCTGTGTGGTTTGGAACTCGGGCTGTCGCACCATTTCGCTGAGAAGGTCCACAGCATAATCCACTTTGATAGTTTTAAGATGGATGACTAAATCATACAGAGTGGCGTCCCACCAGTCGGCTCCATATAAATAGAGAGACCATTTGCGCCTTTCCTGATCATCTTTCATCAGTAATTCACGCGCTTTCACCTCAGAGATAGCCTCTCTCTTCACTTCGTCCGCTACTCGCGAATCCATATCAGCCACAATGCGAACCTTGAGAACATGCGGAATATCCTGCAGAAAAAAATGGCCAAACAGCCCATGATAAACCACGTTGTCTCTTTGCACATGTTTTAACAAGGCTGCCCGGATGAAGGTAAGGTATTTGCTTTTTTGCCGCGTCAGCCGTTCAAGAATCGTGGGGGCATCCTGGATGGCCCTGATGAGCTTGATCTCCGGGATATTGTATTCTTTTGAGGCCTCGAGAAGAATCTCTCTGGAGATGCAGGTGTATCCTAATTTCCGTGCTAATTTTTCCGCTACTTCTTTGCCGCGGTGATACGAGCCACGAGAAACCGTAATTATTGCCATTGCAGGTCCTTTCGAGATAATTTTTATATTCTTTGGATTGGTAATAACTATTTAATAGTTCTTGATAGAGTCTGTCAACAATGGTCCGTTATTGTGGTAAAATACAGAAGAAGATTGAATGATACAGGCGCGGATAACAGGTTTTAATTGTGCTGGATTTCATTAAAAGCACAACAATATTCATCAGGATACACACTCCATGAACAACACCCGGTTCATAGTAGCGGGAAGCTTCATTGACGGCAGCGGCTCAGCGGTGCGCAAGAATGTCTTCCTGGCAGTGAAGAACGGCATCATAACCGCCATTGACTCTGCAGAACGCCTCCCCCGCAATGCCGGGGCGGAAATCGATGACTTTTCCCATTGCACCATACTGCCGCCGCTGGTTGACTGCAGCGTTTCCCTGTCGCGATCGCCATCTGTGGACAGGAAGGTGCGGCTATCCCTGGAGGACGCGGGCTTTGCGGAAAAAGCCGCCATGCTGGTCCGGCATATCCGGTATTGTCATGCACATGGGGTACTGGGAGTGGCCGACGGCGATGACATAACCGGCTTGGTGGAACACGCTCGCAGTGTGATGGAACTGGAGAGAATACTCGACATTCGAACACCTGGCCAGAGCTGCCTGAGCGGGAAGGATTGTGTGCCTGATACATCAGCAGGCGGCGATTTTATCAAGATTGAATATTCCGCTGATATAGATGATGAAGAAAGCCCACCCCCCCGGCTTGACCATAAAGACCTGTGCCGCATTCTGCAGCATAGAGGCAGGAAAAAGGCGGTGGTGGTAGCCAATGGCTTGCGGCAGGTCGATGAGGCGCTTGAAGCAGGCTGCGATGCCATTGAACAGGGATACGGGATGGGCGAGGATACTCTCAGGAAAATGGCGGAAAAGAATGTGCTGTGGATCCCCAGAGTGCTGCGGGCCAAGAATGCGTTGGACGCGGCGGGTACCGGCGGGGATGTGTGCTGCCGTTTCTCCCAGCGGTATGTCGCACCGGGAAAGCCGGTTCCCGGTGCGGAGGCATTTTGGAAAAAGATGCTCTCCGAGCAATTGTCGCAATTGCGTTTTGCCAGAAAATCAGGAGTGACAACTGCCGCGGGAAGCGGAGCCGGCAGCATTGGTATACTGCATGGCGAATCGATGGTCGAGGAGATGAAATTGTTCATCAAGGCCGGCTATTCACTGGTGGAAACCGTCCGGTGCGCCTCGGAAAACGGAGCACGGTTCTTCGGCATGGAGAAATTGGGACTGATTGCAGCCGGGAGGAAGGCAACATTCCTGATTGCCAGGGGCACGGTACAGCAGCTGCCGAGAAAACTCTCCTATCTGGAAGGCATCTATATCGAAGGTATGCCCAGCATCGCATATCGTAAAAATCTTGTCTAGCCCGCGTTAAGGCGGCGTTTGCCCCGATTCCGGAGCTCACGATCCTACGAAATCGAAGGAGGGAGTATGGTTGATTCCAATCGAACCTATGAACTACCGGTCTTGCCTGTCAAGAATACCATTGCTTTTCCATACGTCGCCATCCCCTATGTCACAGATCTCCCCCGTTCAGTAGCTGCTATTGAGTATGCCCTCGACAGGGAAGACAAGATACTGGCAATATTCACGCAACGGGATTCCCAAAACAATAATCCCGGTCTGCAGGACCTCTATTCCGTGGGCACCTCCGGAGTTGTCCGTCTCTTTGTCCGGTCAAATACCTCGGTTCAGATAATGTTTCAAGGGGGAGAACGGGTTGAATTGACCGAACTCATCGCAAGGAATTCCTTTCTCATGGCTCGGGTTCGTGTGCTGCCGATAATCGAGGACCTTGGAATTGAGACGGAGGCGATGGAAGGGGAGATTCTGGATTTGGCGAAAAAATATTTTTCTCTGGCACACCCCAATCTGGAAATCAACATGCCGCAAAAAATACCGGCTGCGGGGGGATTTGGCCAGATCATTTATCCATTAAGCCTTTTATTGGGTATGCCGGTTGAGCGCAGCCAAGCCTTGCTTGAAACATCAAGTATCACGGCTGCGATGCAACTCCTTGCAGGGTATTTAAACCACGAAATCCAGATTCTTGAGGTGAGAAAATTAATATCCGAAAAAGCCCAATCGAAAATCTCGAAATCCCAGCGCGAATACATTCTCCGCGAGCAACTGGAGGCCATCCAGAAGGAGTTGGGAGAATCGAATCCGTCCGAGACCGAATTTGCCAAGGTGAAAGAAAAGTTCGAAGCCTGCAAATTTCCAGATTCCGTCCATGAAGAGGTACAAAAGGAACTCCTCCGTCTGCAACAGATTCCGGCGATGTCGTCGGAATATCAGGTAGCCCGTTCACACCTGGACCTGGTTCTGGAACTCCCCTGGAATTCCAGCACGGAAGACAATCTGGATCTCCGCAATGCCCGTACGGTGCTGGACACGGACCATTATGGCCTCAAGGACATAAAAGAGCGTATAATTGAACAGTTGGCAGTGATGAAATTGAATCCCTGCGCCAAATCGCCGATCCTTTGTTTTGTCGGTCCTCCCGGCGTGGGAAAGACCTCTCTCGGGCAGTCCATCGCCAGGTCGCTGGGAAGAAAATTTGAACGGTTCAGCCTTGGCGGGATGTCGGATGAAGCGGAACTGAGGGGGCATCGGCGCACCTATATCGGAGCCATGCCGGGGCGAATTATCCAGGCACTGCGGCGGTGCGGCGTCAACAATCCTTTAGTGATGCTCGACGAAATAGATAAGCTGGGCAGGGACTTCCGGGGCGATCCGGCAGCGGCTCTGATGGAAATCCTCGACCCGTCCCAGAACTGCACCTTCCGCGATAATTACCTCGATCTGCCGTTTGACCTCTCGCATGTCTTTTTCATCGTCACCGCCAATAGCGTAGACACCATTCCAAAACCGCTGTTCGACCGGATGGAAACCCTGCATATCTCGGGTTATGGCGAGGAAGAGAAAAAAGAGATTGCCATTCAGTATCTTATCCCGAGACAGAGGTCGGAGGCAAGTCTTACGGCTGAACAGTTTTCTCTTCCCGACGAGACCCTTGCAAAAATCATCCATCGTTATACCCGTGAAGCAGGCGTCCGGGAGTTGGAAAGGATGATCGGCAAACTGGTTCGCAAGGTCGCGATACGGTTTGCCGAACAGGTCACTGACCCGGTGATAATTCGGGAGGAAAATCTGCCACTGATGCTCGGCCCCGAGCGGTTCTTTATCGAAAAGCTGCGTCGGTCCCTGCCGCCGGGGGTGGCTACAGGGCTTGCCTGGACAGAATCAGGCGGAGACGTTCTCTACGTTGAGGTCATCAATCTCCCCCACAATACGACTATCACGCTCACAGGCCACCTCGGTGAAGTAATGAAGGAATCGGCAATGGCGGCCACAAGTTATCTCCAGGCTCAAAACAGACAATTCAACTTTGAGATTCCGGAAGGGGCAGTACATATCCATGTACCAGCAGGAGCTATCCCTAAAGACGGGCCATCCGCAGGCCTCACCATAGTGGCCGCCCTGGCGTCTTTATACAGTGGGTTGCCGACCCGTAAAGACACCGCCATGACCGGGGAAATCACCTTGAGCGGCCTTGTCCTTCCGGTTGGCGGTATCAAGGAAAAGGTATTGGCTGCAAGGCGGGCCGACATTCATCGCATCGTCCTTCCTTCTGAAAACCAGAAGGATCTGCAGGAAATGCCCGATTATGTCAGGGCGGCAATGGAATTTGTTTTAGTCAACAGTATCGAGGAGGCACTTAAAGCGGTCATTCCTGGATTAGCATTCAGATAAAGAGAAAGCCCGCTAACCAGCATCGCTGGACCAGACTGACCAGCCTCAATGAAACAGGAAAGTCAGTCATTTCAGTATGGCACGGCCAAGGTTATGAAGAGACTTTCCTATAAACAGAATCTGACATCCCGTGAACACAAGCAAAACAAGAAGAGGCTGCTCACCCGAGCAGCCTCTTCTTGTTTCCAGTATGGGTGATCGATCCCGATTAGCTGTTATGGCAGGGGAGACAGCCTTTCCATTTTTCCTTCAACTCGGGTTTTTTGGCTTTGGTCTCATTATGACAGGTTCGACAACGCGCATGGGCGGCATCCTTGAAGGTATCAAGTTTGACAATGCCCTTGTCGGTATTGTCCTCGCTGGGCATTCCAGATCCCACATAGTGACAATCTTCGCATTTCTGGATAGGCATTCCTGCGACATAGGGACTTTGCTTCCCCTCTTTTTTCGTGTGGTGGCAGGTGGCGCATTGAAACGCCGCCTGATGAACAGCATGAGGAAAGTTTGCCGGTTTGGGTGTGGATGCCTTGTCTTTTGTCGTCTGGAGGACCATTTCCGTTGGTCCCTTATTCATATCATCTGCTCTGGACAGATGGGCACATCCTAACAAGAAGATTACCGACATTATTCCGATAAACACACTTTTGCTGTTCATAACTCTATTCCTCCTTTGTTGAAATACATCCTGTTTCTGCCTTGATCTGTATAACTGATCAGCCTGAAAATGCACAGTGAGAGGTCCGTCGAGAGAGGGTCACATGCACTTGCTGCCACTAGAACTTATAGTCAAAAGATGTGAAAACGATCTGGGCATTATAATTAGAATTTGCATAGGCGCCAGTCAAATAGTTCGTGCCTTGAATCATCAGATAGTTCTCTAACTGAGCATTATCATAATTATAACACTGGTAAGCATATCCAACTGTGAATGCGTAATTTATTGTAGGAGTATATCTGATCTTTATAGAATAAGAGCTCAACCGGTAATCGTCATAGTTTCCAATGTCGATGTTACTGTTATTAAGTCCATTGGTTAGTGCAGGGGCGAATAAATAGGCGAAGTCCGCATTACCGTTTGAATTGACATAATCAAACTGCAGCAACAGGGTTACTTTTTTCGGGATGAGATAAATCTCTGACCCTAGCCCCCACGAATAGCTGTTGTCTTTTAATGTCAGATCCCAATTATAATCATTTATATCCTGTGTGCTGGGATTCGCAATGTTAGTAAACGACCGCTGAAACTGAAAGTTGTTCTGAAGTTCAATGTCATAATACGCATTTATTTTGGCAATTTTCCCGAATGTATACCCCACATCAAAATTGATTTGATTGCTCGTGCTGCCCCTCAGGCCCAAAACCGTATCTGGATAATCAATATCTATGTACTTGTATCCTATATTCAGATCAAGATCGGTAAAGGGATAGATATCCACAGATGCTTTAACTGTATTCTGAGTTTTCGGGGCAACGTCGAATGCCCAGACATACGCATCAATATTCGTGGGATCGAATGGTCCCTGATTGGCGGACCGCTGCATCCATTCATAGCCGATTTTAGGGGTTATTGAGTCGAACCCCCTGTATTTCAATTCTGACGAAAGAATTGTATCTTTTGTTTCCGGTATATAATCAGTCGTTTGTCTTGTCGTGTCTACATATGTCGCTGCGGTCTCCAATTTGAATTTTGCCGGGAGATTCCAGCCGAGGTCGACTCCGAATTTGCTTTTCTCGTAGCCGAAAAGGTCATTCGTGACCCCTGCGATTGTGAGCTGATCGGACTCATTTCTTCTGTCATCATATTTGTAGAAGACTTTTACGTCCAAGAGGCGGACGGGGTTGGAAAACAATACCAGATCAACATTATCAGTGTCTACCGTGCCATTAAAAACTGGGCCTAACGTACTCGTGGGAGCGAGAAGAACATTCCCGTCTGAAGTTGTTTTTCCCGTGGCCAGGTTTGTCGTGAACTGGCTATTATAAGGGAGTTTCACACTTCCTTTGAATGCGACCTTATAGGTTTCATTGTCAGGAGGAAGAGAATAGGCACTCGGAACCGATGTGCTTCCGAAAGAAGATCCTGATCCTGTAGGATTGTCAAAATAGAGCAAGGAATTGGCGTTGTCGAATTGGCTGTAAAAGAGACTCAGGGCAGCGTAATAGGGATTCTTTGCGTATCCGGCAGTCATATTTATGGAGTTGGTCGTATAGTCGATGGGTTGAGGAATTTCGACCATAGAAGACCCTGGGCTGGGACTTGCCCCCGTAGCTGCTCCGATAGGATAGGTGCCGGTTTTTTGCTCATGAGGAGATGAGAGTTCGAAAAAAAACGGTTTCCATTTATCAATGGAGAAACCGAGATCAAACGACTCTCTTTTGGTTGAGTAATCGAAACTGTTCCACTCGGAAAGTGGGAGGATTGGAGATTTTAAAGTCAAACGGTTTGTGCCGGCACCTGCGTAAATCGTTTCTGCTCCAAACGTGTAATTATGAGGGATTTCTGAATAATCAATATACGCTTTATAGCTTCCATACATGCCCCCTTCGATTCCATACTTCTGTGTATCATAACCGATATCAGAAGCGTATACCTTCAGGAAATAATCGTCCGATTGATAGTTGAGCCGCATAGTAGAATACAGCCCATCCATTATATCACCATATTCGTTGAACTTGGCTTTATTTCCATCAACCCTCGTAAGGAGGCCTGAAATGCCGATCTCTCCATCGAAGGTACCTTCAGTAGCAGAAACAGGACAAGCAGGTATAATTGCAATGATAGCGCTGCTCAATAAAGGCATTATTCTTTTCATCTTGTCCCCCTATCTTGTAAAGGCCTGGCCCAGCGCCGATGAGGCATTACTCCCATGAATATTCGAATGACAATTGAGGCAAGCGCGTCCGTACAGTTTATTGCTTGGCGATGAACCGGTGAATAAGTTGGCTGATGTATAGGGCGTTCCCGGATGACGACTTGCGTCATGGCAACTCTGGCAAAGAAACGGCGGGTTACTGATTAAGAGTTTGTCGTGATTGCTGCCATGGGGTGTATGACAGTTCAGGCAATTTTCTGCTACAGGAGGATGCTCAAACATGAAAGGCCCTCTTTTTTCCGCGTGGCATTTGAAGCAGAGTTCGTTGACCGTGTCGGCTTTTATCTGGTTTTCGCCAAAGGTCCCATGAGGATCATGACAGCTTGTACACTTAATCAATCCTTCCTTAATTGGATGATGGGACTGTCTGGACGATTGGGATCTGATATCCTTGTGACATTCAAAACAGAGCTCCGGCTGATCTTCTTTCAGAAGCTTTTCTCTCTGTGCGTGGGGTGAATGACAATCATTGCAGGCAATATCCTCGTCGCTATGTTTACTCATTTTCCAATTGGTAAGCTGCCGGGTGTCTTCATGGCAGGTGAGACATTTCGCTGTCCTTTCCTTGGGGTCGACATCTTTATTAAATGCGAAAATGTTTACGCCGCGGCCACCGCCCTTTTCCACATGTTTTGCGCCCGGACCGTGACAGGTCTCGCATGCGTCCTGCAGTGCGGGGCCTTTGGCTGAAACCTTGGAGTGAACTGATTTAGCGTAGGTCTCATACTGCTTTTCATGACAATCTTTACATGTTTCGGCACCCACATAGCCAATTTTCGTCTCCGTTCCTTGCTTATCCTCACCCCCCGTAGACAGGGAGTAGGAGAGCAAAAGCAGACTAACCGGGAACAAAAACAAAACAATACACTTCCTCTTCATAGGATGCCTCCAGGAATTCCTTAGTGAGTACCAGCAAGCTTGAGCATGTCCCTTTTTATTTGTCGATTTTCACCAGGCGAAAGCCGAGAGCATGATGACCGAAATCCGGTGAAAGTCCTACACGGTGCGAGCTTCGTATTCCCAGAGGTCCGTTACTCCACCCCCCGCCGCGCATAACGCGATACTCTCCCTGTCCCTCATAGACCGGATTATCTTTCGGAAGCTTTCCATACGCCTCGCTGTTGTAAATGTCCTCACACCACTGCCAGACATTTCCCAGCATATCATAGAGCCCGTAGGCATTCGGTTTGAAACTCCCGACAGGAGCCGTAACGGCATAACCGTCATCACAGAAAAAGGTGGTCCAATGTGGGTGGAATTTTTTTGCCGTCATATCAGCAACATTGGCATACGTACAGGCCTCATCAGGATTGTCTCCCCAGAAGCGGCTTGTCTTTGTCCCCGCCCTGGCCGCATATTCCCATTCAGCTTCGGTGGGAAGGCGGTATGCCTGGCCGGTTTTCTCGGAAAGCCATTTTGCATAGGCAACGGCATCCTCCCAAGAAACATTGACAACCGGCTGCCTGTCTTCGTCCAGATTTAGTCCTTCAGAAGTGCCGCTGTTGTGCTGAGGCATGAATTTTTTGAATTGGGCGTTTGTAACTGCATATTTCCCAATGGAAAAATCAGATACGCAGACCTCGTGGACGGGTCTTTCGTTGGGATCCCCGTCACCGCTGGAGTCCCCCATCTGATAACAGCCGCCCTTTACAGAGATGAACTCCATCCCTGTTACCGGATCAGTAAAAGAAGGCTCGGCATGGGCTTCCACTGGGTATACAAAGAGGAAAAGAATCAACGACAAACTCGGAATCTTGAAAGTCATACACCATCCCCTTGATAAGATTTAATTATCTTCTTTTCTGGACGTATGGACTTGTCTGAGAACGTGTTGCCTTGCAAAGACTGAAGGTGCGAACATCCCGCTCATCTTTGCGTCATGGTTTTCAAATTAACCGGTCGGATCCGCAGCACACAATGCGTAAATTATACAGGAATACATCCCGACCCCATCCACCTCTGCATCTCTGGTAAAATCATACCGATTAATAGATCAGGCGGAAATGCCAACTGTTAGCCAGGAATTGAACAGAAAATAATTATATAAAGAAAAATGATAGAATCAAAATTCCATATTCTTTCCTGAAAGTCAAGAATTTTAAAATTAATAATCTTGTTAGGCGGAATTTTAAAAAACCTGACAATTCCTATAAATCTTATTCATTTCTTTTAGCTGAAATTTACGCTATATGTGAGTATGCATATCAGTGATTCCTGGCGAGACAATATCCGACGAGCTCTAGCCCCTATTGTTTTGATCCCCCCTTAAAAGGAGGCATTTCAATGTCAGAGAAGATTCCGGATTTATCCAATGATACACGTTCATGGTGGCAGCAAGTAAAGGGCTCTTACAGGACACCGCTTGGTATGATCGGGGTTGGTATCACCACTGTCTTCTTCATGCTCTCCGTTCTTGGATTGATTGCCCATTCGACAGGCATGGTCCAGAACTCCTATGCCGTTATTATCACGTTTTTTCTCTTTCCGTCTGGCATGCTCTTCGGACTTCTGCTGACCCCTCTTGCCATCTTCATGGGCAGAAGAAAGATGTTTTCTAAAAGCCTGACCCGGGAAGGTTTTATTATTGATCTGGGAAATCAACACCATCGCCGGACCATACTGCTCATTCTTGTCCTTTCTGTGGTCAATATAGCCCTGTTCACCTCAGTTACCTATGAAGGATATCGATTTATGGATACTTCTGCCTTCTGCGGGCTTGTTTGCCACACAGTTATGGCTCCGGAGTATACTGCTCATGCGCGTTCTCCCCATGCCAATGTGGACTGTGTTGAATGTCACATTGGCCCCGGTGTCGGCGGCTTTCTCAAGGCAAAGACATCCGGCCTTCGACAATTGCAGGATGTGCTGACGGGAGACTACAGCCGGCCTATCCCTACTCCCGTCGCAGGCCTGCCACCAGCAATACTTACCTGCGAAAAATGCCATGCTCCGGAAAGATTCTTTGGCGATGTGAAAAAAACCTTCACCAGCTTCTCCAACAATGATCAAGAACATGCTCAAAAACAGGATATCCTGATCCATCTTGGAGGCCGCGACCCTATCACAGGTTCCATGAAAGGTATCCATTGGCATGCAGGTCACACTGCACTTATTGAATATCAGGCTTTGGATGAAAAACGAACAAAGATTGGGGCGATCAGGGTTATCAGGTCCGATGGCGCCAGCAAATTGTTTACCAAGGACTCCAAAGAGGCTGACCCTGCACTTCCTTGGAGGCGAATGGATTGCACAGATTGCCACAATCGGCCTACCCATATATTTGATAATCCAGAGAGAAGGGTTGATTTTGGCCTGAGCAGCAAGAAGATCCATCCTGAAATTCCTGGGATCAGACAGGATAGCCTCACAGTCCTGAGAAAACAGTACGGCTCGCGGGCAGATGCCTCCGCCGCAATAGTCAATGATCTGAAAAAGTTGCAGGAAACGCGCAATGGCTCAGATTTTGTCTCAAAAAATGACCAGGCCATTATGGAATCGGGGGCCTATGTAAAGGAGGTCTATCTCGACAATATCTGGCCATCGATGAAGGTGACTTGGGGAACCTATAAAAGTCAGATCGGGCACCAGGACACAGGATATGGTTGTTTCCGGTGTCATGATGAAGAACATGTCACAGGCTCCGGTGAAACCATATCCCAAGACTGTGACCTGTGTCATAAATCACCCGATTAAGGAGTACTTAAATTCATGGAGAATGAATCTCAACCAGTCTTCGGTACATGAGTATCGCAAAGATCATAGAAATCACACCTCATGCTCCAATGATCAAGAGCCGCCCCAGTGAGAAAAGATGCTATTGATTTTAGCTTCCATTGGCGATTGGAGAAGGCACAAGACTCTTACTCTGTCGCCTATAGAGTAACGTGCTGGATAGCTGCTCTGGGATGAAGTAAATTCGATCAGCTTACTTACTGTCGGGGTTCTATGCCCGCAAGCAAACTTCCCGCCATCCGTACCTGTTTTTGATAAAGGATATCTTCAGAATTACAATCCACACCATCCGCATCAGCCCGCCTTGCGTTTTCGGTAAGCCTGCTCAATTTTTCCCAGTAATACTGTCAGATCAACGGGCTTCAACATATAGTCAAAGGCCCCATGCTCCATACCCTCGATTCCTGCCGCCGCAGAACCATGCCCGGTCAAAATAATAGCCTCAATTGTCGAATCAATGGCTTTAATGCCGGCAAGGACCTCAAGTCCGCTCAGATCCGGCATTTTCAGATCTAAGAGAACAACATCCGGTCTATGCGCCATGACCATGGCCAGCGCATCATGCCCCCTGTTGGCGGAACTGGCCGCTATCCCACGAAGAGCAAGCCGCTCGACCAAGGTCGAAGCAAATTCCACTTCATCGTCAACAATCAGTAACTGCATATTGTTCATGGTTGTTTTCCTCAGTGTGTGGTGGGGTATAAGGGAGATTGATAGTAAAAATTGTCCCTTCGCCGACAGTGGAATCCACAGTAATAGTTCCGCCCAGCTTTTTGATCAGACCATAGGTGATCGAAAGGCCAAGCCCCGTACCTTTCCCCTGTTCCTTGGTGGTAAAAAAAGGCTCGAAGATATGCTCCTGAACAGAAGGGGGCATTCCGGGTCCATTATCCTTAATCGCAATCTGCACTGATGCACTTCCGCTTGCGGTTGTTATCCGGATAATACCATCACAACCCACCTCATCAATTGCATTATTGGTTATGTTCAGCAAAATCTGCTGTATCTTCCCCCTGTCGCTTCTGACAGGAGGAAGGTGATCTTCCAGGATGGTCTGGACCTGGATACGGTTATGCAGCGATTCGTTTTCAAGAAAGGTGCTCACCTCATTGACGACCTGATTCAAGTCTATATCCTCAAGTGTCACCTCCATGCGCCGCGCAAACCCCAGGAGCCGGTGGGTAATGTTCTTGCACCGGATGACACTGTCCTGAATTCCTGCGAGAGTCTCACGGATTTTTTTTCTGTACTCAAAAGGTTGCGACAGCCCGATGAGATCATCGATCAAGCCCGATTTCTGACTGATGATTGCCAGGGGATTGTTGATCTCATGGGCAACACCTGCCGCCAACCGGCCAATGGATGCCAGTTTATTGGAATGTTCGGCCTCGGCAAGCAGGGATAACTGTTTCTCATCCGAGGCCCTGATCCTATCGGTCAGGATGGTGACTAAAAAGGAAATAATCAGAATAATGACAAGACTGCTGCCGGCAAAGATAAGGATCAGCCGCAGTTTGAAGGAGGCCCACTCCTCTTTGTGGACATAATCCTGCTCGGTCAGGATAAGGGTCCAGGGTGTATTCTTCAATACACTGCTGGCATAGAAAACAGTATTTTCGCGATTTTCCAAATTTTCCCTGTAGGCGGTGACACCGTTCTTGTCGATTGGTTTGTCGTACTGTGACAGGACCGTCCCGTGGTACTTGGAAGAAGTCTGGAGCTGTCTGGCGCTGCTGACAAGAAACATGTCATTGGTTGCCTGCGTCTGAATAGTTGTCACAAATTTCTGCAGGGTATCAGCATTGATGGTGGCTCGCAGGACCCAAAAGTCACCGGTGCCGGGTATGTTTTCAACAACGGCGATAACAAAATGAGGAATTTGACGAAAGCCCAGGAAGACATTGCTTATATACACTTTCTGCTCCTGCACTTTATGGAACCATTCCCGTTTGCTGTAATCTCTTCCCAGAAGATCATACGGCCCCACATACGAGCGCTGAACTCCACTGGAATCGATAATCCCCAGATCTACAAAGCCATCATACTGCTCTTTAAGCCGGTCAAAGAGGACCTGAAGGTTTTCTTTTTCGAGAAGGGCGCTGTAGCGTTCCTCTTCTGCTACAAATTTAACCAGGGACTGCAGGCCTTCTATAAATGCGTCAATGGTCTTTTGCGCACCATCCAGCCTCCAGAGGAGTTGGTCATGTTCTTCGCTCAGGAGGAGATTCCGGTATTGGTAATAGCCAATCCCTGCTGTTATTGCTTCCGGAAGCATGGCGATCAGCAGCATGATGAGAAAGAGGGTGCGCTTAAAATGCGCATAGCTCTTCCCGCGATTACCCGCATCCATGGGCTTTTCCGGATCGGTGGGCAGAAACTGCGTAAAGAGCTGCTCGATTCTTTTCATGCTCTCTGCACAGTATCCGGAGATGAAGGAACAATGGTCCCCGGCGAAAGAAGGCCCAGGCCAGCCAGATTCAGAACAGCGGTAAAGTCGCCGATCACCGAATCGAGGACATTGATCTTCTTCCATGCCAAAAATTTGTAATACCGCTCCTCTATGCCTCCGCAGATCACTGTATCCACATCTTCTTTGATAATGAGGTTGCATAACTCTTCAGCGGAGGGCCGGGACATTATGATAGTCCGCGGGTCATCCACCACCCGGTTCCCGTCATGAACAGCTATGAGAACCTCCGAGGCCAGATCAAATCTATGCGCAACAGAAGTGTTATGAATGGTGATAAATATCTTCATACTTCGGTCTCCCTGAGCCTGCATCAGACAAGACTATGCATATTCATTTTCCGCCAGAGGGTTGTTCGCCCCCAGCCCAGTTCTTTTGCGGCCTTCGAACGGTTACCATGATTTTTCATCAGTGCGCGGAGAACCATCTCCTTTTCAATGCTCAGCCAGTCGGCCCCGGATCGGGAGAAATCGTTGATGCTTGCAGCCAATGCCGGAATCTGCCCGTTTTTTACATCCTCCGGCACCCTCTTCTCGCCCAAGGGTATTGCCAGGAGATCTTTTGGCAGGTGCCCGGATCTGATCCTGTCGCCAGGACAGATATTCGCGCAATATTCTACAATATTACGTAATTCTCTTATATTTCCTGGATAGCTGTAGGCAGTCAACTGTTTCAGACTCCGGCTGGTGAATCCGGTTATCTTTTTGTTAAGCCTTGAGGCAAACTCCCGGAGAAAGTGGTCCAGCAGGAAGCGGATATCGCCATCCCGCTCCCGCAGCGGCGGCAGATGCATATGGAGGACATTGAGGCGATAAAACAGATCCTCCCTGAAATTGCCCAGTTCAACCTGCTCCATCAATGATCTGTGGGTTGCGGCAATTATCCGGACATCGACCTGGATCTTTTTATCCCCCCCGATTGGATAAAACTCCCGGTCATCCAGGAAAGACAATAGCTTGACCTGCAAAGGCAAAGGCATGTCGCCTATTTCGGTAAGAAATATGGTTCCATCATGAGCCAGTTTGAACATGCCCGGCTTATCTTTTATCGCACCGGTAAAGGAACCCCTGACATGTCCGAACAACTCCGACTCAAGCAAGGTCTCCGGCAGAGCGCCGCAGTTGATTTTGATAAAAGGATGACGCCCGCGCTTTGAGGACTTATGGATGGCCTCAGCGATCATATCCTTGCCAGTCCCCGTCTCTCCTGTTATCAAAATAGAGGCATCTGTTCTGGCCATCAGGGGCATGAGATCGAAGACTTCCTGCATCTTCAGGCTGTGTCCCAGGATACCTGTGGGATTTTCTGTAAGCAGGGAGGTGTTCATGACCGAATTGAAGGCTGAAATATCCTCCAAAACCACAAGAAGTCCGATTATCCGGTCTGCGTTATTGCGCAGCGGGGAGATCGTGAACTGGATTGAGATCTTCCGTCTCTCCCTGTTTATGATGTCACCCTCGACGGAAACCGCATCTCCAGTGCCAAGGACCTTCTGGAAAACCCGGCCGCGGCTCCCCAGATTGCTGCGGAATATTGCATCCCCATAAATTCCTTTGGATTCCAGGCAGGAAAATCCCGTCAGCACCTCTAAAAATCGATTCATGGCTACAATTCTGAGACGGGAATCCAGTATGGCTGTTCCATGGGGAACCCCCTCAAGAATATCGGCGATATTGTATGTCTCTGCTATTGACAAACCATCATCCTGTATCATCGATTCAACTCATCATTGATATGCTTTGGACTGTCGAGTACTTCCCTTACGTCGTTCCATTATATTCCAATATCTCCAATGCCATACGGCAATATACATGCCATGGCAATACGTATCGCATTATCCCCTTGTAAAGGGACATGATAATGAAGACGGATGTCATTTACAAGCCGAAACGGCGCCACCAGAGTAAACACATTGAAACATTCTTGTTCCCCATCCTCGGCCGCTGGCAATTACTGCCACGTAAGGCTTTGTCATCTGCCTCCATCGAGTTTTCGCAAAACCCTGCGGATCTGCATGCTTGAGTCGAAACCGGATTGAATTGATCAAAGAGACTCGGGCTCATTTTTTCCCATGACGCTGATATTATCTGCGTTTTTATGCCGCAACATGCGCCTGCCCTCACAAGACTATGTTCTTATTTGTTTCTATTTGTTTTATGAGTGTTTCATTAATGTTCCATCTATGTTCCACGGCAGAGCTCCTTTCTTTTTCTCTTCCGCTAAAACAGCAGTCCAGTCGCATCCCCTTTCTTTGAAGGTTCGCTATTCCTCATACTGGTCACCTTATTTCTTATGTTTATCAATGGTTTTCACAATAACAGCACGCCTGGTTCAGGATTTGCACATCCGGAATCTACAGCAGCACAAGGCAAGGTTGATGCATAAGAAGGACTCACGTTGCATCCTGCTGCGATTTCTCGGGCGAACGGGGCCTTTTTTCAACACCATCCAGCCCTCCTTCGCAGGCATGAAAAAGGGACTGTTCCCGGCCATTATAAGAGCCGGATCCCCTGATATCAGATCTTTCAAGATCACCTTACGATACGGCATGAAGGCGATTTATTCCTGTAATGAGTGAGAAAATACCATGCAATGCAGTTCAACACTGCTTGATCGACCAGATCCAGCTTTATCAATTAAACCGACAAAAGCCCTATTTCAATCTAATCAAAAAAGGCCTCTACTGCTGTGGATAACTAATTTTCTTAAAGGGTTACGAATAGTTTTTTTTATTAGGGGTCATTTAAAACTCGGGAAGACTCTCAAGCCTCTGTACGCCAATAAATTATTAAGCCAGAGAGTCAGGGTTTACTACCTGTTCAAGTATCTTTCTTCTTCATTGACCACAGATGACAAACTGAAAATTATAGACTTTCACTATTCTTTTCTTCAAACTCATTTTCCCTTTCATCTCATCCAGGAAATATACAACGGCGGATTGACTGTATGGTGTAAAACAATCGACATGAACACCTACCATATTTCCCTGGAATCATCGTCTCCGTATGAAAGAGAAGGACCGCTGCTCCTTAAATTTAATATGAACGGAATTCCCCTTTACCGTTTAGGGTTTTCTTTTTCACCCGGCGAGAGTTTCGGTTTTGGAAAAAAGAAAATTCTGGTCATATCCCGGGTACAAGGAGCATTGGGATTTCTGAAGGAAATATCCGTGAGCACGAAGGTTTTCGATGAAAACAAGCCTTCTACGATGCTTGTCTCAATTGCCGAAGGTATAGCGCTTGCTTTAGGATTTAAGGCCATCATAGGAATATGCACGGCAAATCAGCTGTCTCCATTTTCAACCAGTTTAGTAACAAATTATGACAAGTTTTGGGAAACTTACGAATCGTCAATAATCTCTTCCGGTGACTACTCTATTGATCTGCCAATAAAAAATAAGAACATTTTATTAATTAAGTCCAAGCATAGGCAACGGACATTAAAAAAGAGGAACACCCGCAATGAGATATCTCTGAAGGGGTACGAATATTTTTATTCCATGAATCTTCCCGCCAGTGTCCCACGCGTTGCAGAGCAACAATGAGAGAATATGTTGAAGATCTCTTTAAAGTTTCCAAAATACCACCATGCAACGACTTGAAACGCTATCCGTTTGTCATTCGATAGCACCGTTCCTTCTTCCTGGAGCGACTGTCAATTGATAATGACCTGATTCATGCAAGCCCGATAATGAATTTCGTACTCTCCACAGGATCAGGCAATAATCAGACAGGATTGACCTACCAGTTTCTGCATACTCTCTTGAAAGTCGGATAAAGCGTACACTATTTGTGTATCCACTCCCAAATCCCCGCCAGCAAAGAAATTATGAACGATCTTCCTTGACGATGTTTTTCTGCCGGTCGGCGGAGGGCAGCCGCAGATCCATAATCAGACCCTGGGTGGAGAGGATGAGTATGCGCGGCTCGTCATTAATCCTGACCGGCTGCGGCAGGATGCGCAGTTGCAGCAGGGCCTGGATCTGCCTGGGCGAAAGCGTTATCCCTTTGTACTCCGCTTCAAGCACAAAAGGACAGCCTTCTCCCCAGCCGGAACAGCCGTAGGCCCGTTTTCCTTTGATAATCTCTTTGCCGCAGACCGGACAGCTCCCCCAGCGTGCGGGATCAAGCCGCCGGGCCGAACTGCCTTCGATCAGGGTGCGGATGTAGCCGCTGATCCCGGCCATAAAGGTATCGGGGGCAAGCTGGCTTCGCTCAATTTTCTTAAGCTTTTCCTCCCACTCCCCTGTCATCTCCGGCGACTTGAGGAGGGAATCCTGGATCAGGGCAATCAGATAGCGGCCCATGTCGGTGCAGCGCAGTTGTTTTTTCTCCCGCCGGATATAGTCGCGGCGGAGCAGGGTTTCTATGATGGCGGCACGGGTGGCGGGCGTGCCTATGCCGCGCTCTTTGAGCGCCTCACGCAGGGTGTCGTCTTCAACGAACTTACCGGCGGCCTCCATGGCGCCGAGCAGCGAGTTCTCGGTGAAATGACTGGGAGGTTTTGTCTTGCCTTCGCGCAGGGACGGCTCATGGGCGCCGGTTTCCCCTTTGGTAAAAACCGGCAGGGACTGGTCGTCGGCAGCGTCTTGGCTCATCTTCTTTTTCGGGAAGAGAATGGTCCAGCCCGGCTCAATTATCTGCGTTCCTTTGGCCTGAAAATTCACCTGCTTGCTGACGCCGTCAACCGTGGTCACACGTTTGATGCAGACGGGATAGAAGGCGGCGATGAACTGGGTGGTGATTGCGTCATAGACAAGCTGATCATTGACGCCCAGCGTACGCGGCCTGACGCCGGTCGGGATGATGGCGTGATGGTCGGTCACCTTGGTGTCGTCGATGATCCGGGCGGTGAACGGGAGTTTGGCGAGGTTGAGCGGCGCGATCTGCTCGGCCCTCATGGCCTTGAGCTGTTCCATGATCTTGGGAATGCCCGGCTTCAGATCGTGACTGAGATACCGTGAATCGGTGCGCGGATAGGTGACGAGTTTGGCCTCATAGAGATTCTGGGCGGCGGCAAGGGTGTCAGCCGCCGACAGGCCCTGCTGCTTGTTGACCTCGCGCTGCAGGGTAGTAAGATCGAAGAGCTGCGGCGGCTGTTCCTTGTTCTCTTTCCCGGCACTGCCGGTAATAGCAAAGGGCTGGCCGTTTATCGTATCGAGCAGGGCCCGGGCCTTCTCCGGTCGCTCGAAACGCTGGCCGCTGTACTTAAACACCACGTCGCGATACCGGGTAACGAGTTCCCAGAACGGCTGGGGACGGAATTGGAGAATGGTATCGTCACGTTCGACGATCATTGCCAGCACCGGCGTCTGCACCCGGCCTATACTCCAGAGGATGCGATCGCTGCTGCCGATCTTACCGTAGCGGACGGTGTAGTAGCGAGTGGCGTTGAGGCCGACAATCCAGTCGGACTCGCTGCGGCAACGGGCGGCGGCGTAGAGAGCGTCGTAGTCGTGGCCGTCCTTGAGGTCCTTGAAGGCCACCTGAATGGCCTCGGGGGTCAGTGAGTTGAGCCAGAGGCGGCGGATCGGTTTGTCTTCGCAATGGCACAGCGCCAGGATGTAGCGGAAGATCAGCTCTCCTTCCCGCCCGGCATCAGTGGCGCAGACAATTTCCTCGGCCTGTTCGCATAACGTTTTGATCAGCTGGAACTGTTCCGCCACGCCACTGTTCTTGATCAGGGTGAGCTTAAACTCGTCGGGAACAAAGGGGAGG
>Ga0214249_1000015_pt1 | contig 98820 bp, 85 predicted proteins | sample TroBogypolimnion_17_FD_153087 | JGI IMG/M metagenome (GOLD analysis project Ga0214249, IMG submission 153087) | Freshwater microbial communities from Trout Bog Lake, WI - 23JUN2009 hypolimnion | ecosystem: Environmental > Aquatic > Freshwater > Lake > Hypolimnion/Profundal zone | place: Trout... | reverse complement strand
AGAACCGACCTGGTTCGCTTCAGGTAAATTGATTCCCCCGACGGCGCTGACGCTCAGGCTTGCGGCACTGATGGTGGCACCCGCGTCCTGCCCGATCGTGCCGAGCCCGGACAGCAGCGCGGCACCGGTGCCACCACCGACCGTGATGCCGTTGATGCCATTCGTGCAACAACCATCACCGTCAACGGTGACGAAAAATGAACCGGCGCTGTTGAACTTGAAAGAGTTGCCGGTCACATTGGCGGCAAGGTATTGCACGCTGTTGGGCGCAAGCGAAAGATCGACCGTGCCGGCGTTGCCGACCACCAGATAGGGGGCCGTAATGGTTCCGGAACTGGCCTGGCTGATCGCCCCAGTGGCCCCGGCGTCAAGATACACGACATTGGCGGCGTCGATGGCAGCATTGAACGTCTGATTGCCGCCACTGAGCAGAGACAGGTCCGACGCGCTTGCGCTAAGCGGACCGTTGACTACGATATTGCCCGCGCTCTGCAGTGTCGTGGTGAGCGCAACGGCTGCCGGAATAGTCGCGCCGCCTGCCACGATCTCGATGTCGCCCGATGATGCAGAGCCAATGCTCAAGCTGCCGTTGTAGGTGTTGGGGGTCATTGCCACGTGGTTGAGCGAGGCATTGCTCAATCCAAGAACACCCGGACCGTTCAGATCGCTGGTCCCTCCCAGCTTGATCGCAGTGCCGGCGGTTGACGGCTGCAGCACGACGGCTGGATAACCGGTGATGTCCGCAGCAATGGCCATGTTGTCCGCAGTCAGCGTCACATTGCCGTAGTACCTGGTATTGATCGCGTTCGCAATGGTCAGGCGCGTGTCTTGCGGCACCTGTGTAATCGTTGCGCCAGACCAGGAGTCGAGTCCGCTGGTCGGCGCGGTAGGCAAGCCAACAGTACCAATCGTCAATCCGCCGAGCGCCCAGTTCTCCAGCGTGATGGAGCCGACGGGTGCGCTGGCTGCAAAAGTGCCGACCTTGTTGACCCCCGGCAGGCTGACGTCGCCGCTCACGCTGGCGGCCGCTTCGAGCTGATTGACCTCGATTGCCGCCGTGCTCTGGATGCCGGTTTTGGACAACAGCGACAGGCGTGCATTGGCGCCCGTGATATTGGCGTTGATCTTGATATTGGCATCGGCGTTGAGGGTCAATGCGTTGGCGTTCGACCAGGTCACCGGTGACACCACCGAGATCACACCCACACCGCCACCATAGCCAGAGGCGTTAGCGGTGCTGACAAGGACACTGTTGTTGGCCAGATTGCTCTGCAAGGTGCTGGTTGTCAGCAATGAATCGGTCGCAAAACCGGTCGCCTGGAATATCAGCGGGCCGGACCCATTGGCGGAGCTATCGGTCCCCGTCATGCCGGCTGCGGTCGCTGTGGTCTGGTCGGCAGCGATATAGATGTTGGTCGGGTCCAGCAGCCAGGTTCCAGCTTCGCCGCGCGCTGCCGAGGTATTGACAAGGAGACCGTTGGGATCGAGATAACGGTGACCGGACGTTTCCACGAACCCGCCATTGCCGCCTTGCTCACCACCACGGGCCGAGATACTGCCATAAGCCCGGGTCGTATCGTCCGCCCAGACAACCACCTTGCCGCCGTCGCCATTGCTCGTGGCATCGGCCTTGATCGATGCCTGCGGACCGAAGTAAGTTGCGTTGGCGTTCTGGATGTCAGGGTTCTTGCCCTGGTAGTCGCCCCCGATTCGAACCGTGCCGCCGCCTTGCGCGCCCGAGACGTCGATCACCGCCTGGTCCGTGACGGCAACCCGGTTGCCCAGCACGTCGACCATGCCACCGGCTGTGCCTGTCGCTTCAATCCGGCCGGCTCCTTCAACGTACGCGTCTGCGGCGGCCTTGAGCACTACCTTGCCACCGTCCAGGCTGGCAGTGGTCGCCTGGATCACGCCGCTGTGCTTGAGCGTGCCGGCAAAGATGCCCACCGCATCGCCCTTCAATGTGCCCAGGTTCAGCGCAGCATCGGTCGGCGCCTGCACCTGCAGGCTGATGCCTTCCAGACCACGGCCCGTGATTTCGATCTGGCGCCCGGCGGCCAGAATCGTGCTGCCGTTGGGCGCCTGAATCAGCGCCTCCCTGCCGGTGTCAATGCTGCTGCCCAGCAGAACAACATCGCCGCTGCGCGCCAGCACGCTGCCCTGCACCGAGACAGCGGCCGCCGACGCCGTGCCGTCGCCAAAGCGCTGGCGCCCGGCCAGGGCATCGGCGTCGCTCATGCGCAGCGACGATGCGGTAAAGCCCGCCGTGTCCACGACCGCCCCGGCACCCACGGTGATGCCCGACTGGTTCACGAGCACCAGGTTGCCATTGCTGCCCAGCGTGCCGAACAGCAGCGACGGGGTATTAGTCACGACACGGTTGATCGAGGTACTGCTCGCAGTGGGTTGCTGGAAATAGGTCGTGCTGCCCGCGGGTATGGAAAAGCTCTGCCAGTTGATTGCCGAGTAGTTGCCCCCGGCGCCGTTTTGTGTCGTCACCGTGAGCTTGTTGCCCTGATTGACGAGCGTGGCCTGGCCAACGATGGCGACCGCGCCGCTCGGATTGGCCAGGGTCGCCATCGGCGCAGCGCCCCAGGCGATGGCGATACCGAGTGCGAGCGCAAGCCGGCGCAGCACCGGCGCGCCCGACGCGTCAACACGAATTCTTGCTGTGCCACCCTTGCCGCCAGCACCCGAGCAGATCTCCGCGACGGCGACCATGACGCCCAGGGTCGGATTCCAGATGGTGCGAAAGACATGGTTCAGCGAAGCACGACGCGACATGATGCAACTCCTGGAGGCGGTCGTACTCCCATAAGACCACGGACTTTTTTTGATTACAACACAGGCCCCCCTGGGATGTATAGCCCTTGTTGCTGCTTCGCTTCAGCCCAGCAAAGCTTGCAAGGTTTGCCGGATGAATCCCGCAGCGTCCAAGGATTCAGGGGCGGGACACTGCGCCTGGACCTGAGCGGCGCACCGTCCGATCGCCGGGTCTGAATTCAGGACGGCAACTTCTTTCGCAAAACCGCCCTGGTCCTGGTAGGCCATGACGGCACCGCCCTGTGCGACCAGGTTCATCGCTGCAAACAGGTGCTCCTGGTGCAGTGGTATCAGCAACTGCGGGATGCCGGCGCGCACAAACCAGGCCAGCGTGCTGTGGTTGCCGTGGTTGACGACCCACGCCGCCTGCCCGGCCACCGCCGACAAGTCCATCAACTGATCGGTGAATTTCATGTGCGCGCCGCTATAGGCGTCGCGCAGTGCCGGCGACAAACCGCGCACATGCAGCAGCGCACACACCTGGGCCGATCGCAAGTCCTGCAGCAGTCGTTCCAACGACGGGAACGTGATCAGGTAGCCAAACACCTTGGGGCCCGCCCCCGGCGGCCACTGCGGCGCTGTCCGGGCCTTCAGCGGTTCAACGCCGAGATAGCGCTGACCCGCTCGCTGGCCAAAGTGATCGAGCACCGGTAGGGTCATCAGGAATTGCGCGTCGGCCTGCGCATAAATCTCGCACAAGGCCGAAAGCGGCGCTGAGTCCAGGCGCGCCAGCGCGCGGTTGACCACAGTCAGCAGAACGCCATCATCGGCGCGCAGGCCTTCCATCACCTCGGGCGTACGCGGCGTCGTGATGAACGGGGCAAATGCCGCTGACGGCTCAGGCGGCAGCGGCGGAATGGCAAACCCGTTGCCAACCAGGATCTTCTTGAAGCCATAGGAACGCGCGGCAATCAGGGCGGTCGGGCTGTGCTCGAACACGGCCAGCGCAGGCCCGACCAGATCGAACAGCGAGCGCCAGGCGCGCAGGTAGCTCTCCAGTTCATCGACACCGGAAAAGCACTGGCGCGCCATCAGGTGGGTGTAGCTTGGGACCGCCGATTGGTCTGCAGCCTGCGCATTCTGTTTGAACGGTGCCTGCAAACAGGTGATCGGAAGGTCGCCCAGCACGGACACAATGCGGTCCAGTTGGCGCGCGGCAAGATAAACCTCGTGCCCGAGCTGGATCGCCACCTCGATGGGCAGGCGCAAATGGCTCAGATGCCCGAGGTCGGAGCCCAGTTCCCACACGCACAGGATGCGGGCCATGGTCGTGAACTCAGGGCGCGCAGCGCATGCGTCACCTACACCAGCACGCGCTCGATGCCGCCCGCGTTGGCGCGCTTGACGTAGTCGGGCAGCCACTGCTCGCCCAGGATCTGGTTCGCCATTTCGACGACGATGTAGTCGGCTTCCAGCAAACCGTTTTGCAAGTCCTCGCCAAAGCGGCTCAGGCCCTGCAGGCAAGCCGGGCAGGAGGTCAGCATCTTGATGTTCGCCTTGGCATCGAGCCCGCCGAGTTCGCGCAGTTGCAGTTCGCCCTTGCGAATCTCCTCTTCCTTGCGAAAGCGCACCTGGGTCGATACGTCCGGGCGATTGAGTGCGAGCGTGCCCGATTCGCCGCAGCAGCGCTCGGACTGGATCACCTTGTCGCCCAGCAGGGCGCGCACGGTCTTGATCGGCTCCTGCAGCTTCATCGGGCTGTGACAGGGATCGTGGAACAGGAAGGATCCCGCATCGGGCAAGGTAATTCCCTTTTCCAGCAGGTACTCATGAATGTCGATGATGCGGCTGCCGGGGAAGATCTGGTCGAACTCATAGCCCTGCAACTGGTCGTAGCAGGTGCCGCAGCTCACGACCACAGTCTTGATGTCGAGGTAGTTCAGCGTATTGGCCACGCGGTGGAACAGCACGCGGTTGTCGGTGATGATCTTCTCGGCCTTGTCGAACAGGCCGCTGCCGCGCTGCGGGTAACCGCAGCACAGATAGCCCGGCGGCAGCACGGTCTGCACGCCCGCGTGCCAAAGCATGGCCTGCGTCGCTAGGCCAACCTGGCTGAACAGGCGCTCCGAGCCGCAACCGGGGAAGTAGAACACGGCCTCGGTCTCAGCGTTCGTGGTCTGCGGGTCGCGGATTATCGGAACGTAATCCTTGTCTTCGATGTCGAGCAGCGCGCGCGCCGTCTTCTTGGGCAGGCCACCGGGCAACTTCTTGTTGACAAAGTGGATGATCTGCTCCTTCAGCGGCGCCGTGCCGACCGTGGCGGGCGGTGCCTTGGTCTGCCGGCGCGAAATGACCTTGAACAGGTCCGACGCAAGACGTTGCGCGCGGATCGCCACGTTCACCATGACCGAACGCGCCAGGCGAATCGTCTCCGGGCTGGTCGCGCTGAGCATGAACATGGCCGCCGCACCCGCCGGACGGAACGTCTTCTTGCCCATCTTGCGCAGCAGGTTGCGCATGTTCATGGTGACATCGCCGAAGTCGATCTTCACCGGGCACGGCGACAGGCACTTGTGGCAGACCGTGCAATGGTCGGCCACATCCTCGAATTCCTGCCAGTGCCGGATCGAAATGCCGCGGCGCGTCTGCTCTTCGTAGAGGAAGGCCTCGACCAGCAAGGAGGTGGCCAGGATCTTGTTGCGCGGGCTGTAGAGCAGATTGGCACGCGGCACATGGGTGGCGCAAACCGGTTTGCACTTGCCGCAGCGCAGGCAGTCCTTCACGCTGTCGGCAATGGCGCCGATGTCGCTTTGCTGCATGATCAGCGACTCGTGCCCCATGAGGCCGAAACTCGGCGTATACGCGTTGGTCAGATCGGCGCGAAGGTCCGGCGCCGATGGCGTCAGTGTGGCGACATGGCGCAGCAGCTTGCCTTTGTTGAAGCGTCCGTGCGGATCGATCCTGGCCTTGTATTCCGTGAACGGGCGCAGTTCTTCATCGGACAGGAACTCGAGCTTGGTGATGCCGATGCCGTGCTCGCCCGAGATCACACCGTCGAGCGAGCGCGCCAGCGCCATGATGCGTTTGACGGCACCGTGCGCCGCCTGCAGCATCTCGTAATCATCACTGTTGACGGGGATGTTGGTGTGCACATTGCCGTCGCCGGCGTGCATGTGCAGCGCCGCCCAGACCCGCCCCTTGAGCACGCGCTGGTGCACCGCGTCGCACTCGGCCAGGATGGCCTCAAATGCGCCGCCACTGAAGAGGTTTTGCAAGGGCGCGCGCAATTGCATCTTCCAGCTCGCGCGCAGGCTGTGGTCCTGCAACTGAACAAACAACGGATCCACATCGCGCAACCAGCCCTGCCAGAGGCCGCGCACCTCGGCAATCAGGGCCAGCGCCTGCGCCACGCGATCTTCGAGCAACTCGGCTGGCGGGATCTGGCTGGCGTCGTCGTTCTTGCCCAGCGGCAGATTGCCGCTGGCAAAAAACTCTTCCAGCGCGTCGCACAACGCAATCTTGTTGCGCAGGCTCAACTCGATGTTGATGCGCTCGATACCGTCGGTGTATTCGGCCATGCGCGGCAGCGGGATCACCACGTCTTCGTTGATCTTGAAGGCGTTGGTGTGGCGCGAGATCGCGGCCGTGCGCTTTCGGTCGGCCCAGAACTTCTTGCGCGCGTCCGGCGCGATGGCGATGAAACCCTCGCCACTGCGCGAATTGGCAATGCGCACCACTTCGGAGGTGGCGCGCGCCACGGCATCCGCGTCGTCACCGGCAATGTCGCCCACCAGGACCATCTTGGGCAGGCCGCCACGGCGCGACTTGGTGGCATAACCAACCGCCTTCAGGTAGCGGTCATCGAGATGCTCTAGGCCCGCGAGCAGGACGCCGCTGCGCGCCGCTTCGGCGAACATGAAGTCCTTGATCTCGACAATGCTGGGTACGGCGTCGCGGGCGTTGCCGAAAAATTCCAGGCAGACCGTGCGCGTATGCTGCGGCATGCGGTGCACGACCCAGCGCGCGCTGGTGATCAGGCCATCGCAGCCTTCTTTCTGGATGCCCGGCAGGCCGCTGAGGAACTTGTCGGTCACATCCTTGCCCAGGCCCTCCTTGCGAAACGCGGTGCCGGGGATGTCAAGCCGCTCGGTGCGCAGCAGCGTCTTGCCGTCGGCCTTGAAATACTTCAGCTCGAAACTGGCCAGTGCCGCGTCGTGGATCTTGCCCAGGTTGTGTTGCAGCCGGGTCACCTCCAGCCACTCGGCCTGCGGTGTCACCATGCGCCAGCTTGCCAGATTGTCCAGCGCCGTCCCCCACAGCACGGCTTTCTTGCCCCCGGCGTTCATCGCGATGTTGCCGCCGATGCAGGAGGCTTCGGCTGAAGTCGGGTCCACCGCGAAGACATAGCCGCCGCGCTCGGCGGCGTCCGACACGCGCTGGGTCACAACGCCGGCTTCGGTCCAGACCGTTGCCACGGGACGATCCAGCCCCGGCAGCGTGACCATCTCGACTTCCGTCATGGCTTCGAGCTTTTCCGTGTTGATGACAACACTGTTCCAGGTCAGCGGAATCGCGCCGCCGGTGTAGCCGGTGCCGCCGCCGCGCGGAATAATCGTCAGCCCGAGCTCGATGCAGCCCTTGACCAGACCGGCCATCTCGGCTTCGCTGTCGGGCGTCAGCACGACAAATGGATACTCGACGCGCCAGTCGGTCGCGTCCGTCACATGGCTGACGCGTGACAGGCCGTCGAACTTGATGTTGTCCTTCGCCGTCAACCGGCTCAGCAGGCGTTGGGCCTTGCGCCGCAAGGCCGCCACTTCGACAAAAGCCGCGTTGAAGGCCAGCACTGCCTTGTCAGCCGCAGCCAGCAACTCGCCGACCATGGCATCGCGTTCCGGATCGGCCCCGGGCGTGCGCCGCTTCTGCACCTCCGAGAGGCGATGCTGCAAGGCCTCGACCAGCATCTGACGCCGCTTCGGGTTGTCGAGCAAATCGTCCTGCAGATAGGGGTTGCGCTGCACCACCCAGATGTCGCCGAGCACTTCGTACAGCATGCGCGCCGAGCGCCCGGTGCGCCGTTCTTCGCGCAGGCGATTGAGCAACTCCCAGGCGCCAGCGCCAAGCAGGCGGATGACAATTTCGCGATCGGAAAACGAGGTGTAGTTGTAGGGAATTTCCCGAATACGGGCGTGTTCCTGCGGCGAGTGCACTGGCGTACCAGGCAATGAATGGAGCTGGGTCGGGACGTTCATCGGGTTAGGGATATTACCGCAGTGCAGCATTCACCTGCGGCACGGGTGGGAACTTGCGGCCAGCATGCGTGAGTCCACTGCCTGGGCACTTTCCAACCAAAGTTCAGACCAGCCACAGCAAAGGCAGCAAACCCAGAACTGAGAGACCAATCAACAGGCATGCGCTTTGAATGCCTGCCGCCCGCGGCGACAGGAAGTAGGCATAGGCACCTTTGGCCACGTTATTGCTGGCGGCCGCAACCAGTATCCCAATCGCTGCGACCGACACCGGCGTGACGGTCCCGGAAGCCTGCGTCATTCCCATGATGAAGGGGTCGATATCCGCAACACCCATCATCGCCGACAGCGTATAGACCCCAGCGCGCCCGAGGTAGACCGCGGTGAGATGGGTCGCGATCAACATGGCAAGAAATAGCAAGGTAAAGAGCAACGCCGCGCGCAGTTCAAGCGGGTTGCGCGGCGCTGCCGGGTCCTGGATCACATCACTGCTTGCATCGCGCCGTTGTGCCCACATCCATCCGGTGCCAATTGCCAAGACCCCTAATACAAGGAATGAAGGCCCAAGCGCACTCATCAGTTCCCGATTGAACAAAGCCAGCAGAATGGCCAGCCGCAGGTACATCACGCCCGATGCAATCAGGATGCCACCGGAGAACAGATGGGGCAGGCTCTCCTTGGCCGACCGCTTGGCGAGCACCACGGTGGTCACGGTCGATGAATAGGCGCCGCCCAGGACGGAGGCCAGTATCACGCCACCCTGCCCTTTGGACAGCTTCTGAATGACATAGCTGCCATAGGAAACCGCACTCACCGCCACAACCACCAGCCAGGTCTTGAACGGATTGATCTGGAACTGGCTGTAGGCCTCGTTGGGCAGGACGGGCAGAATCACCGCCGTCAGCATCAGGAATTTGGTGAAAGTGACCACATCTTCAGGCGCGATGCGCCGGGCCAGTCCTTCCAGACCCCCTTTGAGTTCAAGCAGCAGCATGCTGACCACGCCCAGCGTCGTGGCCATCCACAAATGCTGCTGAAAAACCAGTGCGCCGATCAGGTAGGTGATGAGGCCAGCCAGTTCGGTCGTCAGTCCGACCAATTCGCCCGTGACCAGTTTGTGCCAGTACGACAGCAAGAGGAATCCGGAAACCGCGATGAATCCAAGGGCCAGCGGCAGGATCTGGCTCCCCGACACGGAAGCCATGGCGTAGCCGATCAGCCCGATCAGCGGGAAGGTGCGAACGCCGCCAAACACATAAATTTCGGCGACGGCCTTCTTTCCCTCTCTCTCAAGTCCGATCAAAAAAGAGAGAAACAGGACCAACAGGATGTTCTGCGCTTGCGGCGGCAGCCAATCGCTAAGTGCCATGGACATGGTCAATTATCTCTCCCATTTCGCAGCCAGAACCGCACTGCTTCGCCTAGATGCCCGTGGCCTGCGCCATCAGGGCTCGCCAGCGCCGATAGCGCGCCTGCAGGGCCGCATCGCGCTGCGCCGGGAAGACGTCTTCATGCGCGCCCTGGTTCCAATCCGCAGGACGCCCGCATGCCAGATAGGCGATGCCGCGCGCGCTCGCTTCCGGGTCGTCGCGCCGGTGCACCGGCAGTCCGCTGATGCACGCCAGGCGCTGGCACAAGCCATCGAGCAAGGAGACCCCACCGCTGATGCGGATGCGCTGCGCGGCGGGAACATACTGGTTCATGTGATCGATATTGGCCTGCAGCAGGAAGGCAATGCTCTCAACCACGGCCACGACCTTGAGCCAGGGCTCGGCCTCACCGACAAAGCGCGATTCAAATTCAGGCTGCCAGAAGGGCCCGCCCAGCCCGGCAATGCCGTTGAGAAACAGCGGCGGCTCCTCGGGCCGTGCCAGCCATTGCGGCAGCTGGTTCGCCAGCTGGTCGATGCCAAACTCCTTGCGGACCCATTCGAGCGCCGTACCGGCGCCGTTCACATTGCCTTCGACCATGTAGACGTGGATGCCGCTGTCGTCGAGGATGATGCCGGTCAACTGGCGCGGAACCTGGCCGGGGAAATCGGTGAGTGCGCGTTGCACAAAGGCGCTGGTACCAATGTTGATGTAGGCCGCATCCGCTTCCGGCCAGCCAAAAGCGAAGACCGCCGCCGACTGGTCACCATTGACCGCCGTCAGCGGGATGGCCGCGCCCGCCAGGTCCAGCGTTCCCCAGGCATGGCAGGTCGGCACGCTCTGTGGCAAAAAACCTTGTGGCAGCCCGAACAGCGCGAGCAGTTCCGGGTCCCAGTCATGCGTGCGCAGGTTCCACAACTGGGTGCGCGCGGCGCACTGCGGGTCCGCCAGGAAGGGCCGCTCGGCGCACAGGCGAAACACAACAAAGCTCGCCATCGGGCCCCAGCACAGGGTCTGGTTCTCGAGCGCGGCACGCACCGCCGGCAGATGGTCCAGCGCCCAGCGCAGTTTGGTGGCGCCGTAGTGCGGCGAGAGAAAAAGACCGGTTTTGCGATGCACGCTATCGGCGTGCGGTTGCAACTGCTCGATCCAGGCGTGGGCGCGCCGGTCCTGCCAACTGAAGATCGGCGACAGCGGCCGGCCCGTGACCCGGTCCCAACAGACGGCACTGGAGCGCTGGCTGGAGAGCCCCGCGAACACCACGTCCTGCCGTCGCGGCCCCAAGGCCTGCAAGGCTTGCGTCGCCGCCACGCGCACCGAGTCCACGATCTCGTCGCCGTCCTGCTCGGCCCAATCCGCCTGAGGGTAGTTGATGCTGATGTTGGCCACGCCGCTGGAGAGCGTGCGCCCCAGTCGATCAAATATCAGCGCACGGCTCGCGTGCGTTCCCTGGTCAATGGCCAGAACCAGCGGGCTGGTCATGGCACCTATTCGTTCGTCCATGGCATGCCTTTCTAAAGACCAAGGGACTTCGCCGGCAGGCCCAGCGCCAGGCCCAAGAGCTGTGTGTAAAGCAAAGTGCGGATTGACGCATCGGCCGTCTCCGTTTGAGGCGGCTGAACCCCATCGAAGCGCAAATGGCAGTGCGGGCATGCGGTGCACATCACTTCGGCACCACTGGCCAGGGCATCGGCGATCTTAGCGCGCGTCATTTGCTCTGACAGCAGGGCGTTCGCGCCATGCAGCGGATCGCCACAGCAATCAAGCCGGAGCGGCCATTCGATGGGGGTCGCGCCCGTCAGGCGGATCAGGTCTTCAAAGATCGTCGGCGCCAGCGGGTTGTCAGAGCGCGCCACGTTGCTCGGGCGCAGCGTGTGGCAGCCATACTGGGCGGCGACACGCAATCCGGTGCGCGGCGCACGCACCGCGCCTGCCAGCGCGTCAACACCGACCACCCGGGCCAGCACAGGCAGGATGTGCTCGACCTCGACTGTGCCCGACCAGGCCAGCCCCTCGGCGGCCAGCGCCGTTGTGATGCGCACGCGCAGCGCCGCGTCCTCATCAAGTAAAGCGATCGCATGGCGCAGGGTGCCAAAGCAGCAGGCGCAAGGCGTCAACACGTTGAGGCCAACCCGCTCGGCCAGCCCCAAGTTGCGGGCAGCGGCCAGCACGAAGCCGTCGCGGCTGACACTGCGGGCGGGATAGCCACAGCAGTTGAAATCCAGTTCAACGAGCGTGACGCCCAGGTGCTGCAATACGGCACGGGTTGAAGCCGCGTAGGCCGGCAACCGGGATGGAATCTTGCAGCCCAGGAACAGCGCGTATTTCATGAAAGTTCCTTGTGACTTCGGACGGCGCCCAAGCGCTGGACGGCCAGCGTGCGCAGTTCAGCCATGATGTCGGCCACGCGTATGCCTTGCGGACAGTGCTCCTGACACTGGTAGCAGGTAGCGCAACTCCAGACCATGCGCGAACCCATTGCCAGGTCGCGCATTCCGAGCCGCAGCAGGTTCATCACCTTCTGCGGCGTCAGATCGACGCCGTAGGCGGGGTCTGTGCTGTATGCCACCACCGGGCAGACATTTGTGCAGGCCTGGCACTGCACGCAGCGCGAGAAACTGCTGCGATTTGCAGAGAGCGGCGCATCGCGTGCATCCGGATCGAAGAAACTGCGCGGCCAGAAATCGCGCTGCAGCGACTCGGCCCACGCCAGTGCCGGGCGTGCCTGCACCCACTGCGCCGGCGCCGTCAAGCCCGCTCGAGCGAGGTCGGCTCGCCCGGACTGCCACAGGTCGTCCAGATCCAGTCCCACCGGGCAGACGCTGGTGCAGCGTCCGCAGTCGGTGCAGCCGAAGGCGCCTTCGGCGGCCCGCCATGCCGCGTCCCCAGCGCCGGTGGTTAGGTGACCAGGCTGCAGCAAGCGACCACGGGTCAGCTCGCCGGTGGCGATCAGCTTGTGCGAGGGAAGCAGGTAGCGGTTGTCCAGATGACGCGCCAGCGGAGCCACCGAGCAGTGTGCATCGCAGATACCGCAGCCCACGCAAGCATCCAGAGCCAGTGCGCGCCGCACTGCGCGACCGGCGCCGGAGAGGGAGCGACCCAGCGCGGCGCCATTGACCAGCAAGCTGATCGGTGCCGCGAGCACGTGGTAAAAGCGCGTAAAAGGCAGGGTCGCAAGGCCGATGAAGCAGGCGAATACGTGAAGATAGAGCAGCCAGGTTGGCGCCTGCCCCGCGTCGAGCACGCGCGCCAGCGGGGCCAGCACGCGCGAGACCGGGTAGGAGACAAATGCGGATGCTGCGCCGGCATGGCACGTTTCACAATCTGCCTCATGCATGGCACGCCCTTGTCGCAACAAGTCAGGTGTGATCGGCGCCGTCAGATCATCAAACGCCACCCCGAACTCGCTGGCCCAGAACGCGCGCAGCGGTTTGAGTTCGGCCGGATCGGCACTGCCGTTGAACTCCTTGGCCATTCGGTAGAAAACCTGCGGTGAGACGATCTTGTCCGCTTCGAGCAGAAAGCCTGTCGCCAAGACAAAGCCCAGCAGCACGACGAAGGCCGCGTCCATCGGCCGGCGCATTGGCGCATGGAGTGTGTGCCGACGCCTTCGCCGCAATCCGATGAGGAAGAAGGCCAGTCCGACCACCACCATCGACCCGAACAGATTGCGCAGAAAGAGATACGGATTTCGAGTGGACTCGTAGCCCGTGAACATTTTCAGGGCCACAACAGCCGCGAGCGCGTGCATCAACAGCAAGCCCATGAAACCGACGAAGATCAGCAGGTGCGTCAACCAACGCGACTTGTCGCTGCGGTACAAGCGGCGCTGCAGCAGAACATCGAGAAACAGGGCAACGCCGACGTGAAATGCACGCCGTGTGAAGAGTGCGGCAGCAAAACCCCGCAGCAGCGCGCGCAAGCGAGGCACGAGCGTCAAGTCCCGCACATCCGGCCCGATGCGCAAGCGGTACCAGGTCGACATGCGCCAGAGCAGGCCCAGTGCGCACAGCAACAGCGATGTGTCCAAGGCGGCACGAAAGAGTGTGTTCGACATGATCCTAGGGCTTCTGTGTCTCACGCAACGGCTGCGCGACCTGCTCGATCGCCGCCCAAGCAGTCGCAATCGCGAGTCCCGAGCCGCACTTGGCGCGCATCCAGTCCTGATCGGCCAGGATGGAGCCAATCGCGAAGAGGCTCTTCCAAGCCGGTTTTCCAGTTGCATCGAGCGGCCGCCAGACCTCGTCCGTCCGCAAGCCGGCGCGGTTGATGGCGTGACCCGCCGGATCTAGAAAGTCGTCCTGGTGCCAGGCATCGCGCGCGCCGGGCTGCTGCACGGGCAAGCCGAGAATGCTCTCGCGCACCGACTGCCGATCGGCCATGAGTCCGTGCCCGCTGAAGCGCCCAGTGGCCAGCACCACCGCGCGGGCGCTGATGCGTTCGCCGCCGGGTAAGCCGTCGAGTTGCAGCAGCGCCGTGTCGTAGTCGAATGTCAGCGCGCGCACGCTGGAGAGTTGGCGCCGCGTTACGCCACGCGATGAGACAACGGACTCGAGGGCGCCCAGCAAACGCAGCCCGGTCACCGATGTCGGCATGGTTGGGATCTCGAACACCGGCACACCTAGGCCGGCTTCGAATGCCGCGTGAACTTCCCGCGATCGCGTCAGCCCCAGCAACGCCGGCAACCCGACCGCACGCGCATCCCCGAGCAGCGGTTTGATCAGCGCAATCGTGCGCTCGCGCGTTTCCCGCGTTTCCAGGGCGCGGGCCAGATGGACGGCGTAGACCTCGGGCACGGCTTCGAAGCCCGGAAAGTCGATGCGCTGATGACGCAGATCCGGCCAGTCATCGGCGAGCGTCGCGGCGATCTGGCGCGCACTGAACTCGCGCAGGCCGCGAAAGTCCACCAGCAGGCACGGTGGTCGCTGCGCCAGCGCGTCAACGCCCGCCACCATCGTCAGCGGCACGCCAAAGCTGGTCTTCACAGTACCGATCGAGGTGAGCAGGTTGCTGTTGCGATCACCGAGCGGCGCATACGCCAGTCCCGCAGAAGTCAGGGCGGCCACAAAGCTCTGGAAGGCCGTGCGAATGGAGGTCGGATCGACCCGTGCCAGCGGATGCCCGGGTTGCTCGCCTGCGAGTGCTGCCAGGGCATCGTAGGGCGATTGCCACAGGCGATGCTCTGCGACCGGATGCACGGCTAGAAGATCCAGCAGGCCACTGGCGAACAGGATGCCGCCGCCGCTGCCGACCTGAATGCATGACAGGCCCCGCTCGGCGGCAAACAGAGCCGCCGCCATGCCCGCCATGCCGGCACCGATGACGGCGACGTCGTAGCGCGTGGCCGCTGCACTGCTCACGGTCTGACCTCGCGCGCGACAGCGGCGAACAGCGCCGATTGACGCAACTCTTCACCGAACAGGCCGCAGTGCAGCGCCTCAGCCAGTTCGGCCTGTGCCAGTTGCTCGCCCCACAGGACAGGACGCTGGCCACGCCAGCGCTCGCTGAAGAAATCGACTATCTCGGCCAGACCCCGCTGCGCCTGGAAATCACCTGTTTGATAAAGATGCGCCACCGTGCGCAGGCCGCAGAAAGCGCCCTGGCAGGCACCTTTGCCGACGCGGCTCCGCAAGCCGATGTCAGTCAGTGTCGCTGTGTCGCCGGCCGCGCGCAGCGCAGCGTAGATGGCATCGACTGCGCTGCCCTGCACCATTTCGCATTCACACAGCAGCGTGTCATCCCCTTGATGGGCGCGCACCCATTCGCGCGCCGAGTGAGCCGGCTCGGTCCACGCACTCTCGGTTGCGTGCGGCAAGAGCGTCGTGGCCGTGAGGCAAGGCCGCTTCACGCCCAGGCGCCGGCAGACCAGATCGGCTGCGCGTTCGGCCATCAACCGGCAGGTCGTGAGCTTGCCGCCGGTAAGCGTCGCGAAATTGTCCAGACCGTGCGTCTCATGATCGATCAAGGCGAAGCCGCGCGAGACTACACGGCTGTCTGCTGTTCCAGCGGAGCCCAGCAGCGGGCGTATGCCGGCGTAGGCGCGGATAAAGCGCGCGCTCGCCAGCGCCGGCAGCATAGTCGCCGATTCGGCAATGATCAGATCGGCCTCGGCGGTCGTGGGGCGAATGTCTTCCAGCACGTCTACACGCGATGATGTCGTCCCGACGATGGAGACCGTGCCGCCGGGCATCATGATGTCACCGTTGCCGGGACGACGCAGGCGATTGATCACGCGACTGGCCATACGGGTGTGCGTGACCAACAGCGTGCCCTTGGCATACGTCATCGCGATCGACGCGCCGGCCAGCAGCGCAACTTCCCGCGCCCAGGCGCCAGCGGCATTGACCACCTGCTCGGCTTCGACCAGCACCTCATCGCCGCCTGTCAAAGACTGCAGGCGCACGACGCGAATGCGCCGACCCTCGCGCTCGAAGCCGATCACGCGCGTGCGCCGCATCAGCCGCGCGCCCAGTCTGCGCGCTTGCGCCATGCTCTCCAGCGAGAGCCGAAACGGGTCAATCGCCGCATCGGGCACCTCGAACACCGCGATCGCGCCCTCCGAGAGCGCTGGTTCCTGCTCGCGTGCGGCGGCGACATCAACCGCGCGCGCCGTGATGCCGGAGCGCGCGCAGTGCGCCGGGAAGTCGGCGATGTAGCGTTCGTCATCCCCTCGCACAGCCACGAAATAGCCGCCCGTGTCCTGGATCGTCTGCGCGGCCACGCGCTTGAGAATGTCCCCCTCGGCGCGGCACTCCATGGCCGCATCGGCGTCGCCCGACGCGTAACGCGCGCCGCTATGCAGCAGGCCATGGTTGCGCCCCGAGGCGCCAGCGTTGATGTCGCTCTTCTCGACCAGAATGCAGTCGACGCCGCGCAAGGCTAGGTCACGCGCCAGCGCGGTACCGGTGACGCCGCCGCCGATGATCAAGACCTGGGTCTGCATGACAGATGGGAAATTCAATGCCATTGGCGTGAGTCCAAGGGTGTCGCAGCACTGCGACGGCACAAGCATCGTTGAAACACTTGCACGGCTAGAGCATAGACACGTATGCCGCGGCGGCATTGATGCACGTCAATCGTGGACGAATGCATCCAGTCTTGTCAGGTCTGCTGTTTCGCGGTCGGCAACTTGCTGCGCCTGATTGGCTGAATGACGCGTGCGGTTTGCGAGGTGCATTTCTTCAGCCTCGTCCTGATGAAAACCCGGATGCGCTGCCACGAACAATGTGTGCTTAATCAACCTTTGCGCTTATTGGCTTGCTTTGGACGTCTTGTCGTCACAATCTGGCGCTATGCTTAGGTTTTTCCACGAAGGAGATGATATGAATTTCAAGATTGCTGCCGTTGCCCTCGCAGCCGCTTTTACCGTATCGGCCCAGGCCCAGACCGAAATCCAGTGGTGGCACTCGATGACCGCTGTCAACGGCGAATGGGTCAACGACCTAGCCAAGAATTTCAACGCCAGCCAGAAGGAATACAAGGTAGTCCCGACTTACAAGGGTAGCTATGCCGAATCCATGACGGCCGCAGTCGCAGCGTTTCGCGCCGGCAATGCACCCAACATCCTGCAGGTGTTTGAAGTTGGCACCGCGACCATGATGGCCAGCAAGGGCGCCATCGTGCCGGTTGGCCAGGTGATGAAGGACGCCGGCTACAAGTTTGACCCCACGGTCTATGTTTCTGCCGTGGCCGGCTATTACACGGCGCCCAACGGCCAGATGCTGAGCTTCCCGTTCAACAGCTCGACCACGATTTTCTACTTCAACAAGGACGCGTTCAAGGCCGCCGGCATCGATACCGCCAAGCCGCCGACCACCTGGCCTGAAGTGGCGCTGGCCGCGGCCAAGCTCAAGGCCAGCGGTCACAAATGCCCGCTCACCATCGCTTGGCAGAGCTGGACCCAGTTGGAGAGCTTTTCGGCCTGGCACAACGTCGAATTTGCGAGCAAGTCCAACGGCTTGGGCGGCATGGATGCGCGCCTGAAGGTGGACTCGCCGCTGCATGTGCGCCATATTGAAAACCTCGCCAACATGGCCAAGCAGGGTCTGTTCATTTACAAGGGCCGTGAAAACGTGCCTGAGGCGACCTTCATTTCTGGCGAATGCGCGATGATCACGACCTCGGCCGGTTTCTACGGCAACGTCGCCAAGAACGCCAAGTTTGATTACGCCCTGGCTACCCTGCCCTATTACCCGGACGTGCCCGGCGCACCGCAAAACACGGTCATCGGCGGCGCCAGCCTCTGGGTCATGGCCGGCAAGAAACCAGCCGAATACAAAGGTGTAGCCGACTTCTTCAACTACATCTCCAGCCCTGAGGTGCAGTCCGCCAGCCACAAGCGCACCGGCTACCTGCCGATCACCACTGCAGCCTACCAGTTGACTGAAAAATCCGGCTTCTACAAGGAGAAGCCCGGTACCGACATTGCGGTACAGCAAATGATCCGCAAGGTGACCGACAAGAGCCGTGGCATCCGTCTGGGCAACTATGTGCAGATCCGCCAGATCGAGGATGAAGAACTGGAACAGGTCTGGAGCGGCAAGAAGTCGGCCAAGGAAGCACTGCAGGCGATTGTGAAACGGGGCAACGAACAGCTGGAACGTTTCGAAAAAGCCAACAAGTAGGTCCTGAACACGTCTAGAAAGGTGGCCGGCTGGCCATGCCAGCCCCGTTATGGAAAAACGCGTCCAGTTCCGAGCACCACTGCTGCCCTGGCTGCTGATCGCGCCACAGGTGCTGGTGATCAGCGTATTTTTTTTCTGGCCGGCTGCGCAGGCATTGCTGCAGTCCTTTCAGATTGAGGACGCGTTCGGCATTTCAACTCAGTGGGTTGGAATGGAAAATTTCAACCGCCTGTGGAATGATGCCAGCTACCTGACGTCTTTCAAGACCACCGCCATTTTCTCGCTGCTGGTCGCGGTACTGGGTATCGGCCTGTCCCTGATTCTCGCGATTTTTGCTGATCGCGTCATCAAGGGCGCCATGTTCTACAAGACCATGTTGATCGTGCCCTATGCCGTGGCACCGGCGGTCGCCGGCGTGTTGTGGATCTTCATGTTTTCGCCTTCTCTGGGCGTCGTGTCCTATGGCTTGGGGAAATTGGGCATTGACTGGAACCACCTGCTCAATGGCAGCCACGCCATGACGCTGATCGTGATGGCCGCCGTCTGGAAGCAGATCTCCTACAACTTTCTGTTCTTCCTGGCCGGTCTGCAGTCGATCCCGAAGTCCCTGATCGAAGCGGCGGCCATTGACGGGGCCAAGGCGTGGCGCCGCTTCTGGACGATTCAGTTTCCGCTGCTGTCGCCCACCACCTTCTTCCTGCTCGTCATCAACATGATTTATGCCTTCTTCGACACGTTTGCCATTGTCGATGCCACGACGCACGGCGGACCGGGGCAAGCGACGTCGATCCTGGTCTACAAAGTCTATTACGACGGCTTCAAGGCCATGGACCTGGGCGGCTCGGCGGCTCAGTCGGTTGTGCTGATGACGATCGTGATCGCCCTGACCGTGGTGCAGTTCCAGTTTATCGAGAAGAAAGTGAACTACTGATGAGGCCTCCGCGCTTGGCACCTCACGAGGACTTACGTCATGGTTGAGCGCAGTCCCTTTCTGACGTTCCTGGGTCATGCCGTCATGATTTTGGGCGTCATCATCGTCGCCTTTCCGATTTACCTGGCTTTTGTTGCGTCGACCCACACGGCGCAGGAAATCGTGCAAGCGCCAATGCCAATGCTACCCGGCAGCAACATGTGGGAAACCTACCGCAAGGCGCTTGTCGGCGGTGGCTATGGTGCAGGATCCACCGCACCGGTTGCGCACATGATGTGGGTCAGCCTTGTGACAGCACTGATCATCACCTTTGGCAAGATTGCCATCTCCCTGCTGTCAGCCTTTGCCATTGTCTATTTCCGCTTCCCGTTCAAGAACTTCTTCTTCTGGGCCATCTTTGTCACGCTGATGCTGCCGGTCGAGGTGCGAATCGGTCCAACCTACAAGGTGGTGTCGGACCTCGGCATGCTCAACACCTACGCCGGGCTGACCATTCCTCTGATCGCCTCGGCCACGGCAACCTTTTTATTCCGGCAATTCTTCATGTCGGTGCCTGACGAGTTGGCGGAAGCCGCCCGCATGGACGGCGCCAGTCCGCTGCGCTTTTTCATCGACATCCTGATACCGCTGTCCAAGACCTCGATCGCGGCGCTGTTCGTGATTCAGTTCATTTACGGCTGGAACCAGTACCTGTGGCCGCTGCTGGCAACAACCTCGGAAAAGATGTACCCGGTGGTGGTCGGCATCAAGATGATGGTGGCCGGTGGCGACTCACAGAACGAGTGGAACGTGGTGATGGCAACCGCCCTGTTAGCCATGCTACCACCCGCGCTGGTCGTGATGCTGATGCAGAAATGGTTTGTCAAAGGGCTTGTGGACACAGAAAAGTAATATGTTTGCGGGACAGACCGAAGCGCAGCGGAACTCTGTCGCCAACTGAATAAAACTATGGCATCAATCACACTAAAAGAAGTCGTCAAATGCTACGGATCCGGCAAGACCGCGAACCAGGTGATCAATGGCGTCACGGCCGAAATCCTGACCGGCGAGTTCGTCGTCATTGTGGGCCCATCGGGCTGCGGTAAATCCACGCTGTTGCGCATGGTGGCCGGGCTGGAGGAAATCAGCAGTGGCGAAATATCAATTGGCGGGCGCGTCGTCAACGATCTCGAACCCTCCGAGCGCGACATCGCCATGGTGTTCCAGAACTACGCGCTGTACCCGCACATGAGCGTGTTCGACAACATGGCCTATGGGCTCAAGATTGCCAAGGTGCCGCTGGAGGAAATCAAGGCCCGTGTCGACAAGGCGGCCAAGATACTCGAAATCGGTCCGTTCCTGAACCGCAAGCCGCGCGAACTCTCGGGCGGCCAGCGCCAGCGCGTGGCCATGGGGCGCGCCATCGTGCGCCATCCGAAAGTCTTCCTGTTCGATGAACCGCTGTCCAACCTCGACGCCAAACTGCGCGCGCAGACCCGTATCGAGATTCAGAAACTTCACCGCGAGTTGGGAATCACCTCGCTTTTTGTGACGCACGATCAGGTCGAGGCCATGACGCTGGCGCAGCGCATGATCGTCATCAATCTGGGCGCCATGGAGCAGTTTGGAACGCCCGAAGAGGTCTACAACCGACCCGCGACCACTTTTGTCGCCAGCTTCATCGGCTCGCCACCGATGAACCTGCTCAAGAACGCACCGGATGCCTTGCCCGGCATCATCACGGGCGTGCGCCCTGAACACCTAGACATCACCGAGACAGGATGGGCGCTGCACGTCGAAACAGTCGAAATGCTGGGCGCCGAACGCCTGGTCTATGGCCGCTGGACGCATGGCGCCGGCGATGAACTGGTCATCCTGCGAACCGAAGAAGGACATCCCGTCCCGGCGATTGGCAGCACCATTTGCGTCACACCGCGCGCCGACAAGATTCATTACTTTGACGCCAGCACGGGCAAGCGCAAAGAGGCACCGTGATGCCCGTGGTCACGTTCGATCACTGGCCTTACCCACGCTGGATCGCGCACCGCGGCGCTGGCAATCTGGCCCCCGAAAATACGCTGACGGCTTTTCGTCTGGGCGCAAGCCACGGCTACCGCATGTTCGAATGTGACGTCAAGCTCAGCGCCGATGGCGTCCCGTTCCTGATGCACGACGCCACACTGCAACGCACCACCGATGGCCCGACGCGTCTGGGCAGCGAAGCCAGCATGGTCGGTGGCGATCATCCCTGGGGCACGCTCTCACAGCTTGATGCCGGCAGCTGGCACTCACGCCACTACGCCGGTGAGCCGCTGCCAAGTTTTGAGGCTATCGCGCGCTATTGCCTTCGCAATGGCTATTTTCTGAACATCGAAATCAAGCCCACGCCGGGGCAGGAACGCCAGACGGGTGAGATCGTGGCGCGCCACGCGGCCCGGCTTTGGCAGGGCGCTCTCGTGCCGCCCCTGCTAACATCGTTCAAGCCCGACGCACTGGCAGCTGCGCGTGACACCGAGCCGCATTTGCCACGCGGCCTGCTGCTCGCCACGCTGCCAGCGGGCTGGCTGGAAACAGCCGCCAAACTGAAATGCACTGCGATTGTCTGCAACCATGCCTTGTGGGACGAAGCCAGCGTTGCGCAAGCGAGAAGCGCCAGGTTGCGCTCGGTGAGCTACACCGTCAACGACGAGTGGGCGGCGCAGCGTTTGCTGGACCTTGGGACCGACGCCATCATCACGGACCGGGTTGATCTGTTTACGCCAGTTTGATCCCTTCTTTGCTATGATTTTGTCCCCACCTTGAGGATTGAACAACATGGCGCTGAATCTGAAACATCTTGGCTTGGCTTGGGCCGCTTGCACCTGTCTCTTCGTCGGTGCAGCCCATTGCGCCGAGCCCAAGGTGCTCAACATCTACAACTGGTCCGACTACATCGCCGACGACACGCTGCAGAACTTCGAAAAAGAAACCGGCATCAAGGTCCGCTACGACACCTACGACAACAATGAGATCCTGCACGCCAAGTTGGTCGCCGGCAAGACCGGCTACGACATCGTGGTGCCGGGCTCGCACTTTGCCAAGACGCAGATTGAAGGCGGTTTGCTGCAAAAACTCGACCGCAGCAAGCTGAGCAACTGGGGCAATCTGGACAAAGGCCTGCTGGCGCAACTGGCCAAACTCGATCCCGGCAACGCCTACCTGGTCGACTGGCTTTGGGGCTACGTCACGGTCGGCATCAACGTCAACAAGGTCAAGGCGGCTCTGGGCAGCATGCCGATGCCCGAGAACGCCTGGAGCCTGCTGTTCGAACCCAAGTACGTCAGTAAGCTCAAGAGCTGCGGCGTGAGCGTTCTCGATTCCGCATCCGAAGTGCTGCCGGCCGCACTGCTGTATGTCGGCAAGTCGCCCTACAGCCGCAATGCGGCGGACTATGCCGTGGCCGGCCAGATGCTCAAGAGCATCCGCCCTTATGTCACCCGCTTTTCATCGTCGGGCTACATTGAGGAAATGGCTAGCGGCGCGACCTGCCTGGTGATGGGCTTCTCGGGCGATATCAACATTGCCCGCAGCCGCGCCCTCGAGGCCAAGACGAAGACACCGGTGGTGATCGAAGCCTTGATACCCAAGACCGGCGCCACCCTGTTCTTTGACACGATGGCGATCCCCAAGGATGCGCCGCACGTCGAGAACGCCCACTTGTTCATCAATTACATCCTGCGCCCGGAGGTCCACGCCTCGCTCAGCAACAAGGTCTTCTACGCCAACCCGAACGCGGCATCGCTCAAATTTGTAAAAAAGGATGTTGCCGAAAACAAAACCATCTTTCTGGACGCCGCGGCCACCAAGACCATGATCGCACCCGATACCCTGCCGCAGGACCTGCGCCGGGTGCAGACCCGCACGTTCAGCAATTTCAAGGCCGACAAGTAAGGCTGTTCGGCAACCTGCTCAAGCGCGCCAGGCGCGCAAGAAGAACCACTGACTGCTGGCACAGGCCAGCAGCATGCCGATGTAGGTCGCCATCTTGCCGTCATGGCCGAAAAACCACAGGCCCAGACCCAGCACAATCAGGTTCAGGATGAAATTAGCCGTCATCTGCGTCCACGGCGTAGCGGCGGCACGTTGCCTGCGCATCGCCAACCGCGCGAGCAGCGGCATCAGCACGGCCAGCCACAATGCCGGTGCCAGCCAATTGAGCAAGTGGTTCATCAGATCGATTGGACCCATCTATTTCCAGAAAAAGTGTAATCTGCCTCAGGTCGGCGCAAGCTGATTTTATAATCGAGCCATGGCAGTATGGGCTTTAGGTATTAATCACACGACCGCGCCGCTCGATTTGCGCGGTCGTTTTGCGTTCGCGGTCGATCAGGTCGAGCCAACTTTGCGCGCCTTGCGCGATTCGTTCACACGCGAACCTGAAGCAGCGTTGATTTCGACCTGCAACCGCACCGAGATCTACTGCGCCGGCGACAAGCCCCAGCTCGAGCACACCTTGGACTGGCTGGCCCAGTCCGGCGGCGTCTCGTCCACGTTGCTGCGTTCGCACACCTATACCATGCAGGACGGATTGGCCGCACGGCACGCCTTTCGTGTCGCCAGCGGACTCGATTCAATGGTGCTGGGCGAACCGCAGATCCTGGGCCAGATCAAGGACGCAGTACGCGCCGCTGAAGCCGCAGGCGCCTTGGGCACGACGCTGAGTCAGTTGTTCCAGCGCTCGTTTGCGGTGGCCAAGGAAGTGCGTACCTCTACCGAAATTGGCGCGCACTCGATCAGCATGGCCGCGGCCGGTGTGCGACTGGCCGGGCAGTTGTTCGAGGACCTGGGACAGGTCAAGGTCCTGTTTGTCGGCGCCGGCGAAATGATCGAACTCTGCGCCACGCACTTTGCAGCGAAGAATCCGAAAAGTATGTCGATTGCGAATCGCACGCTCGAGCGTGGCGAGAAGCTCGCCAGCCGCTTCGGCGCCGAGGTCATGCATCTGGCGGAGTTGCCGGACCGGCTGCACGAGTTTGACGCGGTCATCAGCTGCACCGCGAGCACCCTGCCCATCATCGGCCTGGGCGCGGTCGAGCGCGCCTTGAAACGGCGCAAGCACCGCCCGATGTTTATGGTCGATCTGGCCGTGCCGCGCGACATTGAAGTCGAAGTCAAGGCGCTCGAAGACATCTACCTGTACACGGTGGACGACCTGGCCAGTGTCGTGCAAACGGCGCAGGCCAGCCGTCAGGCCGCCGTGGCGCAGGCCGAGGCGATTGTGGATGCGGGCGTGCAGAGCTTCATGCATTGGGTCGACCAGCGCGGCTCGGTACCGCTGATCCAGCAGCTTAATGCCCAGGCCGACGAATGGCGCGCACTGGAACTCAACCGCGCGCGCAAACTGCTGGCCAAGGGCGAAGACGTCGAAGCGGTACTCGAAGCATTGTCCAAGGGTCTGACGCAGAAGATGCTGCACGGCGCCATGGCGGAACTGCGTGCCGGGGACAACGAGGCGCGCGAGCGTGCCAGCGCCGCCATCCAGCATTTTTTCCTGCGCAAAGAGCGCTAGCTGTCATCGCGGGCCAGACCCGCAATCCATGGATCCCGGATCAAGTCCGGGATGACAGTAAACCACGCGTCCTTTACCCGCCCCTTTTGCCCATGAAACCATTCCTCCGCCAACAACTCGCACGCTACGCCGACCGGCTCGGAGAGCTTGAATTCCTGCTCTCGCGCGAGGACATCATGAAGGACATGAAGCAGTTCCTGGTGCTGTCGCGTGAACACACCGAGGTTGCGTCGGTGGCCACGCGATGGACGCGCTACCAGCAGCGCGAAGCCGATCTGGCCTCCGCACAGGATTTGCTGGACAGTGGCGCTGACGATGCCGACATGGCCGACATGGCACGGGAAGAAATCGAGGGTGCCAACGCCGAGCTGACGCAACTCGAAAGCGAACTGCAGCGCATGCTGCTGCCGAAAGACCCGGACGACGCGCGCAATGCTTTCATGGAAATCCGCGCCGGCACCGGCGGCGATGAATCAGCCCTGTTTGCTGCCGATCTGCTGCGCATGTACACGCGCTACTGCGAGCGGCGTGGCTGGAAGACAGAGATCATGAGCGAATCGGCCAGCGAACTCGGCGGCTACAAGGAAGTGGTGATCCGCATCGAAGGCGACAACGTCTATGGCGCGCTCAAGTTTGAGTCCGGCGGCCACCGCGTGCAACGCGTGCCCGCTACCGAAACGCAGGGCCGCATCCACACCAGCGCCTGCACGGTGGCCGTGCTGGCCGAACCAGACGAGGCAGTAGCGATCCAGATCAACCCGGCCGACCTGCGCATCGACACCTACCGCGCTAGCGGCGCCGGTGGCCAGCACATCAACAAGACCGATTCGGCCGTGCGCATCACGCACCTGCCGACCGGCATCGTGGCCGAGTGCCAGGACGGCCGCAGCCAGCACAGCAACAAGGCGCAAGCGCTCAAGGTGTTGACAGCGCGCATCCAGGAAAAGGACCGATCCGAGCGCGCGGCCAAGGATGCGGCCGAGCGCAAGAGCCTGATCGGCAGCGGCGACCGCAGCGACCGCATCCGCACCTACAACTTTCCGCAAGGACGGCTGACCGACCACCGTATCAACCTCACGCTGTACAAGCTGCTCAACATCATGGAGGGCGATCTGGACGACGTGGTACAGGCCTTGCAGGCCTATGAGGCGGCAGAGCAACTGGCGGCGCTGGAACTCGGCGCCGGCGCCTGAGCATCGCGTGACGACCCTCGCACAAGCACTGCAGAAGGCCCAGGCTGCCGGCCTGGAGCGCTTGGATGCACAAATGCTGCTGCTGCACGTGCTGGGGCGGTCGACGCACGATCGAGCCTGGCTGCTGGTCCATGACACCGACGCATTGGCAGCGCCGGCACAAGCGGCGTTCGAGGCCGGCGTGCGACGGCGCTGCGGCGGCGAGCCGCTGGCCTACATCACGGGCCACAAGGAATTCTTCGGCCTGGACCTGCAGGTGGACGCACGCGTGCTGGTGCCGCGCCCCGATACAGAAACACTGGTCGACTGGGCGCTCTCGCTGCTCACTGATACGCCGACAGCAACGGTCCTCGACCTCGGCACCGGCAGCGGCGCCATCGCACTGGCGCTCAAAACCAGCCGGCCCGACCTGTCCGTGCGCGCCACTGACTTCAGCGCCGAAGCATTGACCGTGGCGCGTTCAAATGCTGCCAGATTGCATCTGGATGTCGCCTTTCAGCAAGCTTCCTGGCTTGATGATGTCGACGGCCACTATCAGTTGATCCTCTCCAACCCGCCTTACATTGCCACACAGGACCGTCATCTGGCGGACCTGTTGCACGAGCCACTTCAAGCCCTCACAGCTGGCACTGATGGGCTGGACGACTTGCGTCGCATCATCGCGCAGGCCCCAGCACATCTGCAAGCGGGCGGCTGGCTGCTGCTGGAGCATGGCTATGACCAGGCCGAGGCCGTGCGCCGCCTGTTGCTTGAATCTGGCCTTCAATCCGTTGCGTCTCGGCGCGATCTCGGCGGCATCGAACGCTGCAGTGGCGGGCGGCTGCCCTGGCCAGCCCTGTCATGAACGCTTCGGTCTACGGGTACAACAACCTCTGCCGACTTCGCGTGTCAACTTAACTATCGCCCATTCCAGGCCAACCAAATGAAAACAGGCACCTTCAAGGTGCCTGTTCTATTGGTGTGCGCCACTAACCTGGCGCTACAGCAGCCACCCACGGCGGCTGCTTGTTTGGTCTTTACCCGACAGAGATTTCGTCCACACCTTGACGGCGCATCACGGCCTCCGGCGTACCCGAGAACCACAGCTGGTACATGGACGTGACCCACATGAACGCAAAACACAGACCCTGCAGCGCGCCCGCACCCATCGTAATGAAAGCGAACGGGTGATACAACTTGACCAGATACCAGGAAATAACGTCAAGCGAAAGGCAAACAAATGGCAATGCGACCACAGTCGCCTTCAGCCAGACCGGCCGCCAATAGGCATGACTGAAGATACTGCCAACCAGGAAGAAGATGAAAGTCAGGCCAAAAAGGTGAATATGCGATACCCGGACCAAAGTGAAGATATCAGTGCCGGTATCCTGCTCGGTCACCTTTTGCAGATTGTCCAATCCGTTCAGGCTCACCAAGTGTGGGTTGCTGCCGTCGTGACAACTTAGGCAGCGCTTTTCAATCGTTGGCTTGATCGTCGATTCATACTTGGTCTTGTCCGCACCCTGTTGCACCCAGGAAACCAGCACATTGAGCTCGTCCGGCGGGAGCATGCTCGACATCGGCCCACGCAGTGCGGATTCCAGACGCGATCCCTTGCCGCTACCCGTATAGGCAATGACCAAATCGTCATAAGACAAATTGTTGGGATTCCCGTCGCGCCCGGAGTAAACGTGGAACAGATACAGCGCAGCGAACATGTAGGCAAGGCCCAGTACGAGCAAGACTGCCGTTTGCATAACGCGCATGCTGGTCGGCAACTCGGAAAAATGCAGGTAATGTCGATGCAGTGGCGTGTTACTCGTACTCATAATCTATCCGTTAATTGGTGGGCTGAAATTTCAAAAAACGCAAACCGGGCACGTTACCAGTGCTCGGACAAACGGTCACTTGGATGGCGGCAGGATGAGGTAAGCCATGCCGCGCGCCTTCTGACGCGCATAGTGGGCAGCGAGGCCGTCGACCAGCGCGTCATCCAGGGCTTCGGTCATCACGACCATTTCCTTGCTCTTTCGCTCGCCCTTCTTGTAGGCGTACAACACCTTCTCCAAGTAGTCGGCACGTTGCGCAGCCAAAGCCGGTGAACGGGGGTCGGTACTGTTGCCGTTGACACCGTGGCAACGGTCGCACCGCTCGGCCCATTCCGCAACCGTCATCGGCTTGGCAACCTTGACAGCCTGTGGCGCCAGACTCGCGTAATACGCGGAAAGATTCTTGACCGTCGCCTCATCGAGCGATCCGGCAGGACCCTTCATCGTGGCATCGCTGCGCGACCCATCCTTGTAGGCGCGCATGGCGCTGACAAAATATTGCGACTCCTGTCCGGCAAGGCTTGGCGTCGTCGGACTGCCGCTCACCCCGCCCTCGCCGTGGCATCCAACACAACCCGCTGCGGCAGTCTTGCCTGCAGCGGCATTGCCTGACGCTGGTGTCTGCGCCTTCTCCGGCTTTTGTAGCGCATAGTAAAGCGCGATATTGCTGATCTCGGCCTCCGTCAGTTCAGACACCAGCGCCTTCATCATGTCGTTCTTGCGCTGGCCGCCCTTGTAGGCACTGATGGCTGAAGTGAAATACTTGGGATCCATGCCAATCAGGCTGGGCATACCGGCCAATTTACTGACGCCGGCCTCACCGTGGCAGCCACCGCAGGCTGCCGCTGCTGCTTTGCCAGCGGCTACTGCGTCCGGCTTCGCTGGAGCGGCTTTGACATTGGCGCCACTGGGATCCGCCGGCTCACGACTCGCGTAATAGGCTGCGACCTTCATGATGGCATCGTCGCTCAGGTACTTCACAGCATTGGCCATACCGCTTGCGCCACGCCCACCTGCCTGATAGACCTTCATCTCCAGATGAAGATAAACCGGCCGCTGTCCCGCGATATTGGGAACACCCTTTTGACCACCGACGCCGTTGATACCGTGGCAACTTGCGCACGTGGTTTGCGCCACGCGCTTGCCTTCCGCAACGTCCTGTGCTGTGGCATATACCACCTTGAAGTCCGCAATGTTGGCAGCACCCATATTGATGGTTTGAGCGACCGCGGTCGTCATCAACAAGCTGCCGAGAAAGCCGGCGAGCAGCCCCTTCAGGAAAACACTCCGCACATTTCGTTTCATCAACTATTCCTTGACCAATGATTTGTATCGGGAACAAATCTTGTTTGTGTATTCGCGTCTGTTGCACCGCCAAGCAACATGGGCGAACCGAGCGGCACGCCCACATCACTTTCCTGTTTCAACGTATCAAAAAATTTTACCACGAAGCCTTTTCGCGCCCTGACTTGCGCCGGCCGAGTGGCGCAAGGGGTCAACGAGGGGCAAAATGCTTCTGTCCGCCATCCAAGCGCGCCTTCATCACTTCTTGGTCGGGGCCGTGCTTTCGTTAAACATGTAGATAACGGCAGCCCTCATTTCCGCGTCGCTCAGGTCCGCCAAGCCGCCACGCGCAGGCATGGACCCGCGACCATGGACTCCCGAAGCAACCACCGCATCAAGGCCTCGGCGAACACGGGCCACCCAGGCGTCACGGTCACCAATTCTGGGCGCGCCATCTTTTCCGGTCAGGTGGCATTCAACGCACTTGGCCTTGACCACTTGCTCGCCGCTGCGGACCTTTGGTGGGGCCTCCTTGTTGACGGGCTCGATCCAATTCCCGCCGGATTGATTCACCATATAGGTAATGGCCCGTTCCAGATCGGTGCTACTCAAACCGGCACTGCCGCCATGTGCGGGCATGTTGCGGATTCCGTCCAGCGCATGTTGTGACAAGCTGGACAACCCTTGCGCCCGGCGCTTTTCCCACGCGCTCTTGTTGCCTATGACTGGCGCGCCGTTTTCGCCGCGTTGGTGGCAGGCGGCGCAAACCTCCTTGACAATTTCTGCCCCGCTGCGTTCAGCACTGTACGCAACCGGGATACCCGTTGCAAACGGAATCACAAGCGCAAACAAAGCGCCACGAAGCAACCGCCCGGCATTCGAACCGACCAAGAAAGAAGTAGGGAACTCGAGTGGTTTTCTGTACATTTTCAGATTCTCGCCTTTGTTAACAATCACCCTGAGATCGCCTGTTTGAGAACACCAAGGTTCACTTCGCCAAACCGGCAACACATCGCCCAAGCGCGACTGCATCCAGCGGATTTTCGGCAAAGGCCGAACGACTATAGCCCAAATCCGGCGACTCATTCTTCGCGGCAAAAATTCGGGAATACCCTCGGCTTTGTTCGCCAAATACCTTGATTTAGAACAAAGGTATTACAAATATGTTACGCAAAATGGATCTCACACGATGACAGACAAAACGTGTCGGGGAGATTGGGCGCGGGGAGGATTCGCCAGGCGCAAAGATCCCTTCTCATCAACGACCATTTGGCGCGAGAAAAACGAAAGGTGAGCATGCCCAAACATATATTTCGATTGGTATCCCTGATTCTTGGCTTGATTGTGGTGGCGGTCATCGCAAAACCATTTCTCACGGTTGATTCCTTTTACCGTTTTGGCCACTACCGAGCCAATGCGGTCCCTGAGATTGCCGCCAAAGCACCCGTCCTGCAAACTGCCCGTTATTGCCGTGACTGTCACACCGAGCGCCACGCGCTTTGGTCAGCGGGCAGTCACAAGTCTGTCACCTGCGAGATTTGCCACGGTGCAGCGCAAGGGCATACCGACAAGAACAAGTTGCCGATCCCGAAGGACAGCTTGAAACTTTGTACGCTGTGTCACGAAGCCATGACGGGCCGACCCAGCACGCAACCTCAGATTCAGTTACCCAAGCACAACCCCGGTCAACAGTGCATCGTCTGCCATAACCCGCACTCACCCAAGATCGTCGCCAATGCCATCAAGGTCACAGGCGACGCGGCAGCCGGCAAGAAGCGCGCCGAAGACTGCGCGGGCTGCCATGGCGCCGAGGGAAACAGCCCGAACGACACCTGGCCCAATCTGGCTGGACAAAGCGCCGCCTATCTGGCCCGCATTCTTGGCGCCTACAAGTCAGGCGACCAGAAGAACGAGATCATGTCCCCGTTGGCGAGCGACCTGAGCCCGGCCGATGTGCAAAATCTCGCCGCCTACTTCGCGAGCGTCCCTTGCAAGCCCACGCCGCCCGCAGTCAAACCGGTCGGCAACGGCGCCGCCGGCAAGGTGCTAGCCGAGAACTGCATCGCCTGCCACGGCGAAAGCGGCCTGGGCGCGAACCCGGCCTGGCCCAAGCTTGCCGCGCAAAAACCCGGCTACCTGGTCAACGTACTCAAGGCATTCAAAGCCGGTCTGCGCAAGGATCCCATGATGGCCGGTGTCGCCCGGGGTCTCAGCGACACCAACATGGCTGATCTGGCTGCCTACTACGCTGCTCAAAGCTGCCAGCCTACCAAATAAGAAGAGAAGACCAAACCATGAACAAAGATGATTCAAAGCCAACTTTGACAGCGCGACGCGCCTTCCTGGGGAAACTCGGCGGTGCAGCAACCTGCGCAGGCGCAGCCGTAGGGGTTGCAGCACTGGGCGTGATTCCGGCTATCGCGGCCAAACCCGAGGGGGCGCCAGCAGGCGCAGCGGCGTCAGGCGCCTCGTTCCCAACCAAGGACTACGACTGGTCGAAACACCAGTGGGGCTTTGGCGTCGACGCCACCAAGTGCATTGGCTGCCTGCGCTGCGTCGAGGCCTGCAAGAAGGAGAACAGTGTTCCCCAGAATGCACACCAGTTCCGTACCTGGGTTGAACGCTATGTGCACATCGAGGGTGATCCGGAAGTGCACATCGACAGCCAGCAGGACCCCGTGAACATCGCGGCCTCCGGCTCCGAGAAGGAGTTCCGGTTCGCCAATCGCTACAAGGACGCGAAGGTTGAGAAGGCGTTCTTCGTGCCCAAACTGTGCAATCAGTGCAGTCATCCGGCCTGCGTTCAGGTCTGCCCCACCGGTGCGACCTTCCGAACCGAAGACGGGGTTGTTCTGATCGATTCAACCTATTGCATCGGCTGCCGCTACTGCGTGCAGGCCTGCCCATACGGTGCGCGTTACTTCGACGAAGACCGAGGCGTGGCCGACAAGTGCAACTGGTGCTATCACCGCGTCACCAAAGGACTCAATCCGGCTTGCGTGGAGGTCTGTCCGGTCGGCGCCCGCGTCTTCGGAGACCAGAAAGACAAACAGAGTCCGATCAGCCTGTTCATTCGCAACAACCGCGTGCAGGTCCTGCGACCCGAGACCGGCAACGCGCCGAATGTGTTTTACGTTGGCATCGATAAAGAGGTGAACTAGTGGAATCGATTATTCAATTCGCCCCTTATACGGGCTGGGTCTATCCGAACGAAACCGTCTTTGAATGGTCGGTGCTGATTGCCGTCTATCCCTACCTCACTGGGTTGGTCGCCGGCGCGTTCACGGTATCGAGCCTGTACCAGGTGTTCGGCTTTGAACGCCTCAAACCGGTGGCGCACATGGCTTTACTGACATCGCTGAGCTTCATGTTCTTTGTTCCAGTTCCGCTGCTGATGCACCTGGGCCATCCGGAGCGTGCATTCAACTCGACGATCACGCCACATCTCTCCTCGGCCATGGCGATGTTTGGTTTTTTTGCGAGCTTCTACGTCGCGCTGCTGCTGCTCGAAGGGTGGTTTGCTTACCGACCCTTCATTGTGCAACAGGCGCAGGCGAGAACCGGGCTGCTGGGTCGCTTCTATCGGCTGTTGACGCTTGGTTCCTACGATGTCTCTGAACGTGCCATGGGCTACGACAAGAAGTGGATCTTCGCCTTGGCGGTGATTGGCATACCGGCCGCGCACGGCCTGCATGGATACGTCGGCTTCATGTATGGATCACTGAAGTCGCGCGAGTGGTGGTCATCTGACCTCATGCCGGTCATCTTCCTGTTCTCGGCGATCATTTCCGGCGTCTCGCTGCTTTCCGTGCTCTACGTCGTATCGTGCAAGCTGCGCAAGATTCCGGTCGATCTGGCCTGCCTCAAAGGCTTGGCCTATACGATCTGGTCCTTCATCATGGTCGCACTGGTGCTTGAAGCCCTGGAGTTCGCCAACATCGTTTACAAGGGCCGCGAGGGCGTTGACATGATCATGCAGTACGTGACCGGGCCCCTGCTATGGCCGTATTTCATTCTGCAGTTCGCCGTTGGCGCAATAACGCCACTGCTATGGCTGTCGTACATGATCTGGCGCGGCACCACGGGCCGTGCCCTCGTCGTGGGCGTCACGGTGTGCGCCTGCCTGGTCCTGTTCTCCGTATTCATGATGCGATGGAACGTCGTCATTGGCGGACAGGAAATCTCCAAGACCGGCAAAGGACTCCTGAGCTACAAGTTGCATCTGTTCGGCAAGGAAGGCGGGCTGGTCGCCGCCTTGTTGACGATGGCGCCTTTGGGCCTGCTCTATATATTGACACGGTTGTTTCCGCCGTGGACGGATCACGTGACGGACGCGCCAACGTGAATGGCCGGAAATTTCGCACGCCAGAACTCATTACTGGTTAGGCCTTGCGCACTTCTTGCCTCCTGCCAGAAATCAAACGGACGCGTGGAGGCTTTCGTCAGTTGCGCGACCGGTCCGTGAAGACGCTTCTCTTAAGCAAAGTGCATCAACCGTCAGCATCATTCATCTCTTAACAGACCAATTTGGAACACACCCCATGAGACACCTTGTCATCGCATTGATCACCGCCATCGCCGTATCAGCACCCGCCTTGGCGGACGAGGGGCTCGCCAAGGCCAAAAAATGCAACACGTGCCACTCCATCGACAAGACCAAGGTTGGCCCCAGCTTCAAGGACTTGGCCAAGAAGTACGCCGATCAAAAAGACGCGGTTGGAAAACTGACCAACACCGTCATCAAGGGGAATGGTGGTGCAATGCCGGCCAATTCACAGATCAGTGAAGCGGATGCCAAGGCACTGGTGGAGTGGATCCTGACTTTGAAGTAATCCTCCCTTGCGATTCATTCGCACCTGATGCGCATGAAGTCGAAGCCATGCCGGGTCATGCCGGTCGTTCCTGAATCACCGAGCAATCACGATGAGGCAGTCCACCGCAGGCTCGCCGACACCCGCATTTGATCCATGTCATACCGGAGCCAGTCTCCATAAAACTCTGAATTCTTGCAGTTAAACTCGCGAAACTCATCTTGGAAGGTATTGTCATGCGTCTTGAGCGTTCGGCCCTGTGGACCACTGCGGTCTGTCTTGCGAGTCTGTTTTTGGTCCTGCCCGCCAGCGCCGCTACTGCTGCTCCCACACCGACAGCACCTCCATCACTTGACAACGCCACCTGCTTAAGCTGCCATGATGGCAAGAAAAGCAAGCTGGAAGTGCCCGGTGCGGAAAACAAGCCGCGCTTGCTGCGCAGCATTGCCAGCGACAAGTACGCTCAAAGCGTTCATGCCAACATGCAATGCGTGGCATGCCATAGCGACATTGTGGACAATGCCGACAAGGGCAACGCCCACACCAAGGATCCGGCCGCTCCCCTGAAGAAGGTCGATTGCGCGGGCTGCCACGAAGAACTGTGGGAACAGACCGTGAAGCGTGGCAGGGCCACTGAACAGCCACGGCTGGGCGTGGTGGCGAAAAATATCGAGGCCTATCGGAAGTCCTTCCATGCACGCCCCAATGCTGACGACAAGACCCAGCCAAACGCCAAGTGCGACAACTGCCACGACACGCACAGCTTCAACGTACCGCCAAAGAACACGCCGCAGCACACGCAGTGGCGCCTGAGCATTCCCGAAGTCTGCGGCAAGACCTGCCATACAGAACAACTCGAAGCCTATCTGGGCTCGGTCCACGGCCAGGAAAACAGCAAGAAGATGCTGGCGCAAGGCGCAGTCTGCTCGGACTGTCACACAGCCCATTCGATCAGCAGCACCTCGGGTGACGCCTTCAAGCTGACCGTCTCCAGCAACTGCGGCAACTGCCACGTGGACAAACTGGAGTCATACAAGGACACGTTCCACGGCCAGGTCAGTACGCTCGGCTACGCCTATACCGCCAAGTGCTACAACTGTCACGGCAGCCACGAGATCCTGCGCGTCGGCAACCCTAAGTCGATGGTTCACCCGGACAACCGGCTGAAGACTTGCCAGACCTGCCACAACGCGAAGAAGGGCCTGCCCGACGTGCCGGCCGGTTTCGCCAGCTACCAGCCGCATGGCAATGCGCATGACTTCAACAAGTACCCGCAAATCTGGATCGCCTGGCAGATCATGGTGCAGTTGCTGGTCGGTACCTTTGGCTTCTTCTGGCTGCACACCGCACTCTGGTTCTACCGCGAATACAGGGAGCGCAAGGAACGCGCCGGTCAGCCACACATCAAGCCTGACTCGGTGCCTGCGCAATACAAAGGCAAGCACGTCCAGCGGTTTACCCCGATCTGGCGCATTGCCCACATCACCTTTGCCCTGAGCCTGATGGTGCTGACGCTCACCGGCATGCCGCTGTTCTACTCCAGCGTCAGCTGGGCGCCAACCCTTATGAAGGCACTTGGCGGAGTGCACACCGCGGGCATCATCCACCGCGTGGCAGCCGTGATCTTTGCCGGCGTGTTCTTCTGGCATCTGATCTACATGATCATCGGCATCGTGCGCAACCGCAAGACGTTCAAGATCATGGGCCCGACCTCCATGGTGCCCAATCTGCAAGACGGCAAGGACATGCTGGCGATGTTCCAGTGGTTCTTCGGCCAAGGCCCGCGTCCGAAATTCGACCGCTGGACCTATTGGGAGAAGTTCGACTATTGGGCTCCGTTCTGGGGGGTCACCATCATCGGCGGCAGCGGCCTGATCATGTGGTTGCCGGGCTTTTTCGGCGCCTTCCTGCCGGGCTGGATCTTTAACGTGGCAGCCATCTTCCACGGCGAAGAAGCGTTCCTGGCGGTGGTGTTCCTGTTCACCGTGCATTTCTTCAACAATCACTTCCGTCCGGACAAGTTCCCGCTTGAAGTGGTGATGTTCACCGGTACTTTCTCGCTGGAAGAGTTCAAGCATGACCACGGCGTCGAGTACCAGCGTCTGGTGGACAGCGGCGAGTTGGAGAAATACCTGGTCGATGCGCCGTCGCCCGCCAAGCTGGCCGCCTCGAAGGTGCTGGGCTTTACCCTTATCACGATTGGTCTGACCTTGCTGACACTGGTCGCCATCGGGTTCTTCACAAGTCATTGAATGGAGCCGGCTCTGCCGACTTGCCTGTTGTTGAGTTGAAATCACTGCGGTGATGGAAAGGAAAAAATGGAAATAGTCACAACCGATGTCGCCATCATTGGCGCCGGGGGCGCGGGATTGCGCGCCGCCATCGCGCTGGCCGAGGCCGACCCGAAGTTGCGCATCGCACTGATCTCCAAGGTCTATCCGATGCGCAGCCACACCTGTGCCGCTGAAGGCGGCGCAGCTGGCGTCATCAAGAAGGACGACAGCTTTGACCTGCACTTCGACGACACCGTCGGCGGCGGCGACTGGCTGTCGGACCAGGACTGTGTCGAATACTTCGTCAAGGAAGCGCCCAAGGAACTGACGCAACTCGAGCACTGGGGTTGCCCCTGGAACCGCGAAGCGGACGGCTCGGTAGCCGTGCGCCCGTTCGGTGGCATGAAAAAGCAGCGCACCTGGTTCGCTGCCGACAAATCAGGCTTCCACATCCTGCACACGCTGTTCCAGACCACCCTGCAATTCCCCTCGATCCAGCGCTTTGACGAATACTACGCGCTCGATCTGCTGGTGGATGACGGCCGCTGCCAGGGCGTTACCGCCATGGAAATGCGCAGCGGCATGATCAAGCAATTCCACGCTAAGTCGGTCATCATTGCCGGCGGTGGCGCAGGACGGATGTTCCCGTTCAGCACGAATGGCGCTATCAAGACCGGTGACGGCATGGCACTGGCCTACCGCGCTGGCGTGCCACTAAAGGACATGGAGTTTGTGCAATACCACCCGACCGGCTTGCCCAACACCGGTAGCCTGCTGACTGAAGCCTGCCGTGGTGAAGGCGGCGTGCTGCTCAACAAGAATGGCCGCCGCTACCTGCAGGATTACGGCATGGGCCCGGAGACGCCCTTGGGCAAACCACAACTCAAGACCATGGAGCTCGGCCCGCGTGATCGCGTTAGCCAAGCCTACTGGCACGAACTGCAAAAGGGCAACACCGTCACCACGCCCTGGGGCGAATGCGTGATGCTCGACATGCGCCACCTCGGTGAAAAGTACATCGACGAGCGCCTGCCGCTGGTGCGCGAACTCGGCATTGCCTACCTCGGCGTGGACATCGTGAAAGACGCGATACCGATCCGCCCGGTGGTGCACTACATGATGGGTGGTATCTCCACCAACACCAAGGCCGCCACGCAGCTACCTGGTCTGTTCGCAGCCGGCGAATGTGCCTGCGTCAGCCTGAACGGTGCTAACCGGCTTGGTTCCAACTCGCTCGTCGAGTTGCTAGTGTTCGGCAAGAGTGCCGCGATGTCGGCCATCGAACACCTGAAGGGTCTGCCGGCACCTAACAAGGCGGCGCTCGAAGCCAGGGCTAATGAGTCCCAGGCCCGCGTGCGTGAATTGTTCCAGCGTACCGATGGCAACGAGTCAATGTCGGGTCTGCGCAAGGAAATGATGGACACGATGGAAAAGAACGCCGGCCTGTATCGCGAAGAGATCGGCCTCAAGGAAGCGGTCGCCAAGATCGCCGAACTGCGCCAGCGCTACAACAAGATCGTGCTGCACGACAAGAGCAACGTCTTCAATACTGACCTGTTCCAGGTGCTCGAACTCGGCTCAATGCTGGACTGCGCCGAGGCGCTGACCGTCAGCGCCCTGGCCCGCAAGGAATCACGCGGCGCGCACCAGCGTCTCGACTACGTGGAGCGTGACGACAAGACTTTCCTGCGTCACAGCATGGCCTATTACCAGGGCCAGAGCGCCCCGCGTCTGGACTATCTTGACGTCGTGATTACGAAGTCGCCACCCGGCGTGCGTGACTACTCGGGAGACCACAAATGACACAGCTAAAAAAGAGAATGGTTCAGCTCGAAGTGCTGCGCTATGACCCCGAAAAAGATACTGAGCCGCACTTTCAAAAGTACACGGTAGAGTGCAATGAAGAGTGGGTGGTGCTCGATGCACTCAACGCCGTCAAGGAAACCATCGATCCGACGCTGAACTTCCGCTGGTCCTGCCACATGGCGGTTTGCGGCAGTTGCGGCATGATGGTCAATGGCGAACCCAAGCTCTCGTGCCACGCCTTTCTGCGCTCCTACGAAGGTGTGATCCGGGTCGAGCCGCTGGCCAACTTCCCGATCGAGCGCGACCTGGTCACGGTGGCGGATGACTTCCTGGAGAAGCTCAAACGCGTCAAGCCCTATCTGATCCCCAAGGAAAAGAAGAGCATCGAACAGGGCGAATTCAAGCAGACACCGGCGCAACTGATGAAGTTCCGCCAGTTCTCGATGTGCATCAATTGCATGTTGTGCTACGCCGCCTGCCCCGAATACGCACTGCAGCCGAAGTTCATCGGACCAGCGGCCATCGCGCTGGCGCACCGCTACAACCAGGATTCGCGCGACGGTGGACGCGATGAACGCCAAGAAGTCATTGCCACCAACGAAGGCGTGTGGGAATGCTCCTTTGTCGGCGCCTGCTCCGAAGTCTGCCCGAAAGCCGTTGATCCGGCCGGCGCACTGCAGCAGGTCAAGGTCGCCAGCACCATTGACTGGTTCAAGGAACATCTGTTACCGGGAGGCGCAAAATGAGCCGCAAACCCTATATCCGCCAGGTCTCGAAAACCAGCTGGTACCTGAAGCAACCGCGCTACATGCGCTACATGTCGCGCGAAGTGACGTGCATCTTCATTGGCGCCTTTGCGCTGCTGATGGTTTGCGCTGTCGAGCGCCTGTCGCAGGGACAGGCCGCATTCGAGTCCTTCATGGCCACCATCACGGGCCCATGGAGTTTCCTTGGACTCTTCGTCATTCTGGCCTTCGCCGTGCACAATGCCACCAACTGGTTCAACGTCACACCCAAGGCCATGCCGGTGCAAATCGGTGAAGAGTTCCTGAATGGCAAGTACATTGTTGGCGCTCACTACGCTATCTGGATAGTTGCCTCGCTGGTGGTCTTGTTTTTCGCGGGAGTGATGTAACCATGGCCAAATCGAATAAACCCATCTTCTGGAGCCTGTTCGCTGCGGGCGGCACCCTGGCCGCATTTCTGGCGCCGGTGCTGGTTCTGCTGTTCCTGCTGCTCTCATTGGGTCATGCACCCGCCGTGCTGAGCTATGCAGGGTTGCATGCGTTTGCGGCGCACTGGTTCGGCAAGCTCTTCCTGCTTGCCGTGATCACGCTGTTCCTGTGGCATGCGGCGCACCGGCTGCGCGTCACAGCGTTTGACTTCGGCCTGCGCCAGGATTCGGTGGTCGCTGTTGTCGTCTACCTTATTGCAGCCGCCGGAACAATTACCACGGCGCTGTGCCTGTTACGCATCTGAGTGTTATCCTCTGGCCTTAAATCAACCCGTCGCACTACGCGGCGGGAGCCCCTTCGGGGGCTTTTTTTTAAGGTCAATTTGTGAGCTCGAAAAAATCTGCACGCCTGTCGGCCGCTGAATCGCCCCTGCCACTCCTGAACACGGGCTCAGTCTTTGCCCCGGTTCCGGTCCCGGAATATCTGCAGAAGACCTACTGGTGGGCCTACGTCCACCCGAATGCGGTTCGCGTTTTTGAACGCCAGTGGTTGGTCAACCTGATTTTGTGGGGCAACTTTGCGCGCCTGCGCGACGCCGCCTTGGACGAATTGGGCACGCTCATCAACGGCAAGATCTTGCAGGTTGCGTGCGTCTACGGCAACTTCACGGAACATGTCGTCAAGCGCTTGGGGCCGCAGGGGCATCTAGATGTGATCGACGTTGCTCCGGTCCAGATCGCTAATCTGCACGCAAAACTCAAGGATGCGCGCCAGATCACAGTGCAGCGCCAGGACTCCACCGACCTGCAGTTCGCGGACGGCAGCCGTGACGCCGTCGTGGTGTTCTTTCTGCTGCATGAGCAACCCTCGGATGTGCGGCAAAGGACGATCGCCGAAGCCCTTCGTGTCACAAAACCGGGCGGCAAAGTCATCTTCGTGGACTACCACCGCCCTGTGGCCGTCAATCCGTTTCGTTACATCATGGTGCCGATCCTGACCACGCTGGAACCGTTCGCCATGGACATCTGGCGCAACGAAATCACGGACTGGCTGCCGGCAGGCCTCCAAGTGACCAAGATCGAGAAGCAGACCTACTTCGGCGGTCTGTACCAGAAGGTCGTCATCACGCGGTGAGCTTGGGCCCAACTCAGGCGATGCGCTCCAGGATCAACACGGCAAAGAATCCAAAACCGGCAATCAAGACCCATTTGAGCGTGAGCAATCCATAGCGCTTGAAGCGTGGTTGCCCGGTGGCGGTGTAGAACACAAAGGACACCACGGCGCCGAGCAGCAGCAGGAAAATCAGCCAGCGAAACAGCAGCATCGTGTCCCTTCTACGGGCTACCAGGCCGGCGCCAGTTGCGCAAACCCGCGTGGCGCGAGTTTCTCGTTTTCAAAACTCACAATCTCCCAGGCATCGGTGCGCAGCAGCAATTCGCGCAACAGCTTGTTGTTGAGCGCGTGGCCCGAACGGAAGGCGCTGTAGCTGGCCAGCAGCGGTTTGCCGATCAGATAGAGGTCACCCATCGCATCAAGAATCTTGTGCTTGACGAACTCGTCGTCGTAGCGCAAGCCGTCGGAATTGAGCACCTTGTAATCGTCCATCACGATCGCATTGTCCAGACCGCCGCCGAGCGCCAGCCCATTGGCGCGCATCATTTCCACATCCTTGGTGAAACCAAAGGTGCGTGCGCGGGCGATGTCTTTCGCATACGAGCCCGTGCTCATGTCGAAGCAGACGCGCTGTCCGGTGACGTCGACTGCCGGATGGTCAAAGTCAATCTCGAAACTAAGCTTGTAGCCATGGTAGGGTTCGAGGCGCGCCCACTTTTCCTGGGCGCCCTGACCTTCACGCACCTCCACCGGCCGCGTTACCCGGATGAAGCGCCGTGGTGCGTTTTGCATCACGATGCCAGCGCTCTGCAGCAGAAACACAAACGACGCCGCAGAGCCATCCAGAATGGGCATCTCCTCGCCGTTGATGTCCACGTACATGTTGTCCACACCCAGCCCGGCACACGCCGACATCAGGTGCTCTACCGTGTGCACCTTGGCGCTGCCGCTGCACAAGGTGGACGCGAGCCGCGTGTCCGACACCGCCTCGGCCGACACCACGATGTCAACTGGCTCGGGCAGATCGACGCGCCGGAACACGATGCCGGTGTCGGGCTGGGCCGGCCGCAGCGTCAACTCGACGCGCTGGCCGCTGTGCAGCCCAACGCCGACCGCGTGGGTCAGGGATTTGAGGGTTCTTTGTTGCAGCACGCGCGTATTTTACTAATCGGCCTGCTTGCGAAGGAACGCAGGGATTTCGAAGTCGTCCATGCCGCCGGAAGCCAGCGCGTCCACCTTGGCCGCGGCCTGTGTGCGGTCGCGCGTGCGCCAGACACTGGGGGTGGCCATCGATCCGTAGTCAGGCTGGGCGCGACCCATCGGTGCATTGGCCATCATGCTGGTTGGCTGCACCCCGCTCAACGGCGTCTCCAGTGTCGGGATCTGGAACGACACATCGTGGGTGCCCGTGCGGACCTGCACCTGCGGCGTGCTTTGCGTGACGATCAGTTTGGGGCGCGAACCCTGGCGGCTCAAGCCGGTGGCCACCACGGTGACACGGATTTGATCGTTCAGGCTGTCGTCGTACGCGGTGCCGTAAATCACGTGCGCATCGGGTGACGCGTAAGCGCGGATCGTGTTCATCGCCAGTTTGGACTCGCTGAGCTTGAGCGATCCCTTGGCCGCCGTGATCAGGACCAGCACGCCTTTCGCGCCCGAGAGATCAATGCCTTCGAGCAGCGGGCAGGCCACGGCCTGTTCGGCCGCAATGCGCGCCCGGTCCGGTCCGGCTGCCACGGCCGTGCCCATCATGGCCTTGCCCGGCTCACCCATCACGGTGCGAACGTCTTCGAAGTCGACATTGACGTGACCAGGCACGTTGATGATTTCGGCGATGCCGCCAACCGCGTTCTTGAGCACGTCGTTGGCGTGGGCAAAAGCCTGGTCCTGTGTCACATCATCACCGAGCACTTCGAGCAACTTCTCGTTGAGAATTACAATCAGCGAGTCGACATTGGCCTCCAGTTCCGTCAGGCCGGCATCGGCATTGCTCATACGCCGGTTGCCTTCAAACTCGAAGGGCTTGGTGACCACACCAACCGTCAGGATGCCCATCTCGCGCGCCACCCGTGCGATCACCGGCGCGGCGCCGGTCCCGGTACCACCACCCATGCCGGCCGTGATGAACAGCATGTGCGCCCCGGCGATCGCGCTGCGGATTTCCTCCTCCGCCATTTCCGCCGCCTCGCGGCCGCGCTCGGGCTTGCTTCCGGCACCCAGACCGCTGCTGCCGAGCTGGATCGTGCGATGGGCCGCACTGCGGCTCAATGCCTGAGCATCGGTATTGGCACAAACGAATTCAACGCCCTGCACCGCCGTGTCGATCATGTGCGTCACAGCGTTGCCGCCGCCGCCGCCAACACCGATCACCTTGATCTGCGTGCCTTGGTTGAACGCGATTTCTTCAATCATTTCGATGGCCATTTTTTCTTCTCCTGGAGTTTCAATTAAGTTGACAGTTGCCGGTTTGGTTCAAATTCGTTGTTTTATCGCGCACTAGGAGGGCGGGTCCGTGCATCGCCATCGCCAATGCAGGCAGCGCAGCAGACACAGCGATGGGCGTGCGGATTTCATGGGTCAGAAATTCCCAACTAGCCAGTCCTTGACCTGGCTGAAAGCCGTCTTCATGGAACCGTTCTTCTGCGCCACCTTGAAGCCGCGCATGCGCGCCAGCCGCGCTTCTTCAAGCAGGCCCATGACGGTGGCGGCGCGCGGTTGCGCCACCATGTCGGACAGGGCGCCACTGTATTTTGGGAAGCCGCGCCGCACCGGCTTTAGAAAGATGTCTTCGCCCAGTTCCACCATGCCCGGCATGATGCAACTGCCCCCGGTGAGCACGATGCCGCTGGAGAGCATCTCCTCGAAGCCGGACTCCCGCATGACCTGGTGCACCAGTGAAAAGATCTCTTCGACGCGAGGCTCGATGACGCCCGCCAGGGCCTGCCGGCTGAGCATGCGCGGACCGCGGTCACCCAGGCCCGGCACTTCAACCTGGGACTCGGGGTCTGCCAGCAACTGCTTGGCATAGCCGCTCTCGACCTTGATGTCCTCGGCGTCCTTGGTCGGCGTGCGCAGCGCCATCGCGATGTCGCTGGTGATCAGGTCGCCAGCGATCGGGATGACGGAAGTATGGCGAATGGCGCCGTTGGTGAAGATCGCCACGTCGGTGGTTCCGGCCCCGATGTCGACCAGGGCCACGCCGAGTTCGCGCTCGTCTTCGGTCAGCACCGACAGGCTGCTAGCCAGTGGGTTGAGCATCAGCTTCTCGACTTCCAGGCCGCAGCGGCGCACGCACTTGATGATGTTCTCGGCCGCGCTCTGGGCACCGGTCACGATGTGCACCTTGGCCTCGAGCCGGATGCCGCTCATGCCGATCGGCTCTTTCACATCTTGGCCGTCGATTACGAACTCCTGCGGCTCCACCAGCAGCAAGCGCTGGTCAGTCGAGATGTTGATGGCTTTGGCCGTTTCGACCACGCGCGCCACATCGGCGGCGCTGACTTCGCGGTCCTTGATGGCGACCATGCCACTCGAATTGAAGCCCCGGATGTGGCTGCCGGTGATGCCGGTGTAGACCCGCGTGATCTTGCAGTCGGCCATCAGTTCGGCTTCCTTGAGCGCCTGCTGAATGCTCTGCACGGTGGTTTCGATGTTCACAACGACGCCGCGCTTGAGTCCATTGCTCGGCGCAATGCCCAGTCCGGCCAGTTTGAGCTCTCCGCCAGGCAGCACTTCGGCCACGACCACCATCACCTTGGCGGTGCCAATGTCCAGTGCTACGACCAGATCTTTGTATTCTTTCGCCATATGTTCACCTGTTGCTTTTGTTGCCGCTAATACACTTGTTACCGTTATTTCTTCTGTCCACTCACCGCGCCGGTCGTGACCCCGCGCAGGCGGATGGCATAGCCATCCTCATGACGCAGGTCCGCCGTCTCCATCGCCTCGGGCGTCCTGCCGTAGCGCGATGTCACCTGCGTCAACGTCTTGAGGAAACGCTGCGTGCGCTCCAGCACCTCGGCCACCGAGCCGCCCCCGAGTTCCAACGTGGCGCCGGTGTCGAGATGAACCCGCCAACCGCCGCGTCCGCTTAGCTCGAGTTGCTCCAGGGTCATGTCCATGCCGGCGAACAAGGGCTGCAGCGTCTGGTACATCGCCAGCACCGCTGCGCCCTGACCATCGGGTCCGTTCAATCGCGGCAGGTCCGCCTGTTCAACCTCGTCCACATTGGCTTCAAACACTTCGCCAAAGTTGTTGAGCAGGCGCGAATCACCTTCCGCCCCCCAATAGGCGAACGGCTTGTGCTCCTGCAACACGACCTTCAGACGATTCGGAAACTCGCGCCGCACGACGGCCTTGCGCACCCACGGCAAGGCCTCGAAAGCCTGTCGTGCGCGATCAAGGTCCATGGTGAAGAAGGTGCCGCTCAATTGCGACGCCACATTGGCGCGCACGGTCACTGCATTGCTGTGCGTCACCTCACCGGTCACCGCGATCGCGCGCACCGCGAACACCGGTTGGCGCAAGATCCACAGCGCGAGCATGCCGACCAGCAACAACGCAAACAGCACGAACAGGACGGACGCCGTCAGGTTCATGAGTTTCACGTCGACCGGTTGCGGCAGGCTCTTTGTCATCCGGTCACCTCGGCTTGATCAAGGCCATAGTCCAGCGCCGCATGCTGCAACACCGCCAGGCACAGCGCCGGATAATCGATGCCCGCCGCCTTGGCCGCCATCGGCACCAGCGAGTGTCCGGTCATGCCGGGCGAGGTGTTGATCTCGAGCAGGTAGGGTTGTCGCGTTGCCGCGTCGATCATCACGTCGGCACGGGCCCAGCCGCGGCAACCCAGCACACGGTAGGCATCGAGCACCATCGCCTGGATGCGCGCCTCCTCGCCGGTGGGCAGACCGCAGGGCACGAGATACTGCGTGGTGTCGGTGAAGTATTTGTTCTGGTAGTCGTAATTGCCTTCCAGCGCCACGATGCGGATCACCGGCAACGCGCGCGCCGCGGCACCCGTGCCCAGCACGGCAATCGTCACCTCGTCGCCCTGGATGAACTGTTCGCAAAGCACCTCGGGGTCACACGCGGACGCCAGTTCATACGCGCCAGCACACTGCCCCAAGGCTGTCACCTTGCTCAGACCGATGGTGGAACCTTCACGCGCAGGCTTCACAATCATCGGGCTGCCCAGTTTCCCAAAGGCCTGTTCGGTCGCAGCCGCGCTGTCAACCTGCTGCCAGGCCGGCGTTGCCAGACCCTCGGCGCGCCAGATGCGCTTGGTCATGACCTTGTCGATCGCAATGCTCGACGCCATGACACCGGAGCCGGTATAGGGCATGCCAAGCAACTCGAGCGCACCCTGCACTGTGCCGTCTTCACCAAAGCGGCCATGCAGTGCGATGAAGCAGCGCGCAAAGCCGTCGCGCTTGAGTTCCGCCAGGTCGCGCTGGGACGGATCAAAGGCATGGGCATCGACGCCCTTGGCGCGCAAGGCCTGCAGCACGCCCTGCCCCGACATCAGCGAAATTTCCCGCTCAGCCGACGCGCCGCCCATGAGGACCGCCACTTTTCCGAAACCAGTATCTGTTGCGCTCATAACCCCCGTACCTCCTGCTTCGGTGGCGCCATGGTCTGCGCCAGTTCCAGCACCTTGGCCGGCACGGCGCCGATCGAACCGGCCCCCATGCACAGCACCACATCACCGGCACGCGCCGTCTCCAGGATCACCTGCGCCATCGTGTCGATTCGATCGACAAAGACCGGCTCGATGCGACCCGCCACGCGCAAGGCACGCGCCAGACTGCGGCCGTCGGCCGCGACGATCGGCGCCTCGCCGGCGGCGTAGACCTCGGACAACAGAACGCAGTCGGCCTGCGCGATCACGTTGACAAAATCCTCGAAGCAATCGCGCGTGCGGGTGTAACGATGCGGCTGGAAGGCCAGCACCAGACGCCGGCCCGAAAAGGCGCCGCGCGCCGCCGCCAGCGTGGCTGCCATCTCCACCGGGTGGTGGCCATAGTCGTCGATCAGTGTGAAGGCGCCGCCCTCACGCGCCATCACTTCGCCGTAGCGCTGGAAGCGCCGCCCGACACCCTTGAAGCAGGCAAGCGCCCTTTGCACGGCTGCATCTTCCACGCCGAGTTCCACCGCCACCGCGATCGCCGCCAAGGCGTTGAGCACGTTGTGGCGTCCCGGCAGGTTCAGCACCACGTCCAGGTCTGGCAAAACGACGCCGTTGCGGCGCTGCACTGTGAAGTGCATTTGCCCGTCCACCGCCCGCACATTCACCGCGCGCACCTGCGAATCCTCGTCAAAGCCGTAGCTCGTGATCGGGCAGGTCACCTGAGCCACGATGTCGCGCACGGCAGCATCTTCCGTGCAAAGAATAGCCGTTCCATAGAAGGGCATGCGGTGCAGGAAATCGACAAAGGCCTGCTTGAGGCGGCCGAAGTCGTGACCGTAAGTCTCCATGTGGTCGGCGTCGATATTCGTGACGACCGCCATCACCGGCAGCAGGTTCAGGAATGATGCATCCGACTCGTCGGCCTCGACCACGATGTAGTCGCCTTGGCCGAGTCGGGCATTCGCACCCGCACTGTTAAGGCGCCCGCCGATGACAAATGTGGGATCGAGCCCGCCTTCGGCCAGCACGCTGGCGACCAGGCTGGTGGTAGTGGTCTTACCGTGGGTGCCAGCGATCGCAATGCCCTGCTTGAGACGCATGAGCTCGGCCAGCATCAGGGCGCGTGGCACCACCGGAATGCGCTTCTCGCGTGCTGCCAGTACCTCGGGGTTGTCGGCCTTCACCGCGGTCGAGGTCACAACGGCGTCGGCTTCGGCAACGTTGCTCGCAGCATGTCCGACAAAGGTCTGCAGACCCAGCGCCGACAACCGCTTCAGGGTCGCGCTGTCGTTCAGGTCTGAGCCGCTGATCGTGTAGCCCAAATTGAACAGAATTTCGGCAATGCCCGACATGCCGACACCACCGATGCCAACAAAATGGATGCGACGAATGGCGTGTTTCATGCGGTCAACTCCTCGCAGGCGCGCACGATCTCTCGGCTCGCCCCGGTTTTCTCAAGCTTCCTAGCCTGCTGCGCACACTGCAGCAGCGCGTCGCGCCCGGTCTTGCGCAGCCAGTCGGCCAGCCAGGCCGGACTGAGCTGTGACTGCGGCACGAGCCAGCCAGCCCCATGAGCCAGCAGGAAGCGCGCGTTGCCGGTCTGATGGTCGTCGACTGCGAACGGGAACGGAACGAACAGGGCCGCCGCACCGACTGCGGCAATCTCGGTGACGGTACTGGCACCGGCGCGGCAGATCACCAGATCGGCATCGGCAAAGGCTTGCGCGGTATCGTCGATGAAAGGCGTCAGTTGCGCAGCCACACCGGCAGCGGCGTAGTTGGCACGCAGCGCATCGATTTGCGCCACGCCGCTCTGGTGTGTGACGACCGGCCGCTCCTGCGCGGGCATCAGCGCCAGCGCCTGCGGCACGATGTCGTTGAGGGCGCGCGCGCCCAGACTGCCACCCACCACCAACAGGCGCAGCGGTCCGCTGCGAGCGGCAAAACGCGTCGCCGGTTCGGGTACGCCGATGAAGGCGCTGCGCAGCGGATTCCCGACCCATATACCGTCCTTGATCACATCCGGAAAGGCCGTAAAAACCCGCGTCGCCACCTTGGCCAGCAGTTTGTTGGCCATGCCAGCGACCGAATTCTGCTCGTGCAGGACCAGCGGCTTGCGCAGCAGCACCGTCATCAAGCCGGCCGGGAACGTTATGTAGCCACCCAGCCCGAGCACCACATCGGGTCTGACCCGGCGTAGCACCTGCAGGCTTTGCCAGCACGCGTGCAGCAGGCGCCAGGGCAGCCCGAGCAGCGAGCGCAGGCCTTTGCCGCGAACACCCGAGAAATCAACCGCCTCGAACGCAAAGCCCTGCGGCGGCACCAGACGGCTCTCCATACTTGCATGCGCGGCGCTGCCCGCGCCACCGAGCCAGTGCACGCGCCAGCCGCTGTCGCGCAGCGCCTGCGCCACCGCCAAGCCCGGGAAGATATGACCGCCGGTGCCACCCGCCATGACCAGTGCCACGCGCTGGTTCATACGCGGCCTCCGCGCATCATCAGGCGGTTTTCGAAGTCGATGCGCAGCACGACGGCGACGGCGACCAGGTTCACGATGATTGCGGAACCGCCGTAGCTCATTAACGGCAGCGTCAATCCCTTGGTTGGCAAGGCGCCGAGATTGACGCCCATGTTGATGAAGGCCTGAAAGCCCATCCAGATACCGACCCCTTGCGACACCAATCCGGCAAAGACCCGGTCCAGCGCGATCGACTGGCGGCCAATGTGCATCATGCGTCGCGTCAACCAGAGAAACAAGCCGATCACGCAGACAACGCCGACCAATCCGAATTCCTCGCCGATCACCGCCAGCAGAAAGTCGGTGTGCGCCTCGGGCAGCCAGTGCAGTTTCTCGACGCTGCCGCCCAGGCCGACACCGAAGATCTCGCCGCGTCCGATGGCGATCAATGAGTGCGTCAACTGGTAGCCCTTGGCCAGCGCGTTCTTCTCGCTCCAGGGATCGAGGTAGGAAAAAATGCGTTCGCGCCGCCAGTCGCTCAGGGCAATCATCAAACCGAACGCCACCAGCAAGACGGCAATGAGCAGAGCAACCACCCGCACATTCACACCGCCCAGGAACAGGATGCCCATGGCGATCACGGCGATTACCATGAAAGCGCCCATGTCAGGCTCGGCCAACAGCAGCACGCCAACCAGCGCCACCGCGATGCCCATCGGCGCAACAGCACGCAGAAAGCTTTCCTTGACCTCCATCTTGCGAACCATGTAATCGGCGGCGTACAGCAGCACCGAGAACTTGGCCAGCTCGGACGGCTGGAAACTCAGGGGCCCGAGCGAGATCCAGCGCCGCGCGCCGTAGACCACCTTGCCCAGATGCGGAATCAACACAGCCGCCAGCAACACCAGCGACGCGATGAACAGCCACGGCGCCGCCTTTTCCCAGCGCGCAACCGGAACCTGGAACGCGAGCAGCGCCGCGACAAAAGACATCGCCAGCCACATGATGTGGCGCGTCAGGAAATAGGTGTGCGTGTACTTGGCGAAACGCGGGTTTTCCGGCATCGCGATCGATGCCGAGTAAACCATCACCATGCCCCAGGCCAGCAAGGCCACGGTGACCCACAGCAGCGCCTGATCAAAGCCGACAACACGCGACGGGGCATTGCTGGCGTTGGCAAGCTGCGTGCTCACAATGCGCCCTCCAGAGCCACACCAGCGGCATTGGCGAGATCACGAACGGCCTGGTAAAAAATCTGCGCCCGATGCTCGTAGTTGTCGAACATGTCAAAGCTCGCGCAGGCCGGCGACATCAGCACCGCATCACCGGCCTGCGCCAGTTCGTGCCCTGCCGCCACCGCCTGCGCCATCGTTGCCGCATCCACCAGAGTGATGCCCGTGGACTGCAGCGCGGCGCGAATCAGCGGCGCATCGCGCCCGATCAGCACCACCGCGCGCGCGTGGCGCATCACCGGCGCCATCAGCGGCGAAAAGTCCTGGCCCTTGCCTTCGCCACCGAGGATCACAACGATCTTGCGCTCGAGCCCCAGCCCAATGAGCGCAGCCACCGTCGCACCAACGTTGGTGCCCTTGCTGTCATCAAAGAATTCGACCCCGTCGACGCTGCCGATCAGTTCAACCCGATGCGGCTCGCCGCGGTATTCGCGCAGGCCATACAGCATCGGGCCCAGCGCACAGTCGGCGGCACAGGCCAGCGCCAACGCCGCCAGCGCATTGACGGCGTTGTGGCGGCCGCGGATGCGCAGCGCGTCAGCCGGCATCAGGCGCTGCAGATGCAGTTCCTGAAGATCGGTGTTGTTGCGCTTCTTGATCGTCTCGTCGGCCTCCAGTGCACGCACCAGCCAGACCATGCCATTGACCTCTTCGAGGCCGAAGTCGCCGGGACGCGCCGGCAAATCGGCACCGAAGGTAACGTGCGCGCGCAGCTTAGGTTGCTGCGCCTTGGCCCGCGACGCGCGCTGCCCTGCAGCCGGCGCATCGGACGCAAGCGGACGCAGCATGGCCATCACCAGCGGGTCTTCGCGATTGAGCAGCATCAGAGCGTGCTCGCCGAAGACACGTGCTTTGGCGTCGATATAGGCCTGCATCGAGCCATGCCAGTCAAGGTGATCCTGCGTGATGTTGAGCACCACGGCGGCGCTGGGTTCGAAACCGTTGTCGCCGTCGAGCTGGAAGCTCGAGAGTTCAAGAACCCAGACCTCGGGCAGTGCGTCGGCATCAAGGCAAGCCGACAGCGTGTCGAGCAGGGTGGGGCCGATATTGCCGGCCACCACCACGCGCTTGCCAGCGCGGCTGACCAATTGGCCGGTCAGCGCTGTCACGGTGGTCTTGCCATTGGTGCCGGTCACGGCCAGCACCTTGGGCGTGTACTCGCGCGCAGCCCGCAACGCGGCGAGCGCCTGCGAGAACAGCGCCAGTTCGCCGCCCATCGGGATGCCGGCAGATTGCGCCGCCGCCGTAACCAAGGCGAGGTCAGCCGGTGCTAGACCCGGGCTCTTGAATACGGCATGCGCTCCGGCGCCATCGATCAGGCTGGCGTCTAGGGGACCGCTGATGAAACGCACAAGTGGCAACTCTTTCTGCACTGCGGCCAGCTGCGGCGGTGCGCTGCGCGTATCGGCCACCGTGACCTGCGCGCCGCAACGCGCGCACCAGCGCGCCATCGCCAGGCCGGACGCACCCAGGCCCAGAATCAGAACGTGTTGGTCTTTCAGATGTTCCACGCTTACCTGAGCTTCAGTGTTGACAGGCCGATTAGGCACAGCAGCATGGTGATGATCCAGAAGCGCACGACAACCTGCGTCTCCTGCCAGCCGCTCTTCTCGAAATGGTGGTGCAACGGCGCCATCTTCAGCAGGCGCCGGCCCTCGCCGTATTTTTTCTTGCTGTACTTGAACCAGGTCACCTGAAGCATCACCGACAGCGCCTCGACGACGAAGATGCCGCCCATGATGGCCAGCACGATTTCCTGGCGCACGATCACCGCCACCGTTCCCAGAGCGGCACCAAGCGCCAACGCGCCGACATCGCCCATGAAGACCTGGGCCGGGTGCGTGTTGAACCAGAGAAAGGCCAGGCCGGCGCCGGCCATGGCCGAGGTAAAGATCAGCAACTCGCCTGAGCCCGTGATATGCGGGAAGAACAGGTACTTGGAATAGACCGCACTGCCGGTCACGTAGGCAAAGACCCCGAGGCTGGCGCCGACCAGCACCACCGGCATGATGGCCAGTCCGTCCAGGCCATCGGTCAGGTTGACGGCATTGCTGGAGCCGACGATCACGAGGTAGGTCAGGATGACGAAGCCAAGAACGCCCAGCGGGTAGCTCACTTCCTTGAAGAACGGCAGCAGCAGCCCGGCTTTGGGGGGCAGGCTCAGGTCGAATCCCGACTGCACCCATTTGAAGAACAGTTCCAGCACCCGCATGTTGGAGTTCTCGGAGATGCTGAACACCAGGTACAGCGCGGCGACCAGGCCGATAACCGATTGCCAAAGGTACTTCTCGCGCGACCGCATGCCCTCGGGGTTCTTGTCAACCACCTTGCGCCAGTCGTCCACCCAGCCGATGGCACCGAAACCCAGTGTGACCAACAACACGATCCAGACGAAGCGGTTGCTCAGATCGGCCCAGAGCAGGGTGGCAACCGCGATGCACAGCAAGATCAGGACACCGCCCATGGTCGGCGTGCCGCTCTTGCTCAGGTGCGAGGCCATGCCATAGCCGCGAATCGGCTGCCCGATCTTGAGTTCGGCCAGGCGCCGGATGACCCAGGGTCCGGCCAGCAAGCCCATCAACAAGGCTGTCATGGCAGCCATCACGGCGCGCAGCGTCAGGTACTGGAAGACCCGAAGGAAGCCCCATTCGGGCGCCTGGGTTTGCAGCCACTGGGCCAGACTCATCAGCATGACTGGCCCCCGGCCTGCGTTTCAAAGTGCATGGTTTTTCCCTTGTCCTGTGTCGCGTATTCGGTGATCGCAGACACCACGCGCTCCATCTTCATGAAGCGCGAACCCTTGACCAGCACACTGCCGGTGTGTGCGAGCGCCGCGCGAACCGCATCCTGCAGGGAATCGATGTCAGAAAAGTGCCGACCGGCGCCGAAACTGCTGGCCGCGACGGCGGACAGGTCACCCAGCGTGTACAGCGCTTCAATGCCCAGGCTGTGCGCCAGTTGCCCGGCTTCCGCATGAAATTGCGGACCTTGATCACCTACCTCGCCCATGTCGCCCAGCACCAGCAGGCGCGGACCGGGCAGCGTCGCCAGCACCTCGATTGCGGCACGCACCGAGTCCGGGTTCGCGTTGTAGCTGTCGTCCACCAGCGTGAGGCGGCGCTCGCCCAGCGCGACCACGAGCGCGCGTGAGCGGCCCTTGACCGGCTCGAACGCCGTCAGACCCGCCGCAATCGCGCCCGGTGGCACACCGGCGGCCAACGCGCAGGCGGCGGCGGCCAGCGAATTCTTCACGTTATGCCGACCGGCAATGTGCAATGCGTATTGCAGCGACCCGGCAGTGGTCTGTACAGCTATCTGCCATGCATCCCCGGCCCACAGCGCCTGCGCGCACCAGACATCGGCATCGACATTCTCAGCCTCGCAAAAGCGCAACACGGCCCGCGGCCCGGCCAGCGCTGACCACAGCGCGCTGTAGGCGTCGTCCGCCGGGAACACCGCGACACCGCTGGCCGCCAGCGCGGCAATGACCTGTCCATTTTCCCGTGCCACCGCTTCAACCGTCGCCATGAATTCGAGATGTTCGCGCTGCGCGTTGTTAACCAGCGCCACCGTCGGCTGAGCCATTGCCGCCAGGGTCGCAATTTCTCCCGGATGGTTCATGCCGAGTTCGATCACCGCGATTTCGTGTCCGGCGCGCAAACGCAGGACCGTCAGCGGCACGCCGATGTCATTGTTGAGATTGCCCTGCGTCGCGAGAAAGGCCTGCGGCTTGTAGGCGCGCAGGATGGCCGCGATCATCTGCGTCACCGTGGTCTTGCCGTTGCTGCCGGTCACGGCAATCACGGGCAGCCTGAATTGCGCGCGCCAGCGCGTCGCCAGCACACCGAGCGCCTGCCTGCTGTCGCTCACGACCAGCCCCGGCAAGCCGGCTGCGCGCAGCCGCGGCTCGGCATCACCCTGGCACAGCGCGGCCACCGCGCCTCTGGCCTTGGCCTCGGACAGAAAATCATTGGCATCAAAGCGTTCGCCGCGCAGCGCCACGAACAAATCACCGGGCTCGATGCTGCGGGTGTCGGTATGGACGCGCTTGAAGGCCACCTCGCCGCTGCCAACGAGGCGCGCGTTGTCCAGCCATTGACCGGCCAGCTGCAGGCTCATCATGTCATTCATGGACAGCCCCCGATCTGGCGGCGAACTCGGACCGGACGTTGAGCGCGCGGCGAACATGGTCCAGATCGGAAAACGCCAGGCGCTTGCCGGCCACTTCCTGGTAGTCTTCGTGCCCCTTGCCGGCCACCAGCAACACATCGTTCGGGTGCGCCAATGCCAGCGAATCACGAATGGCCTGCGCTCGATCGACCTGGACAATGGGTGGCGCATGACCGGCCATGCCGAGCAGAATCTGGCTGATGATGGTCTCGGGCTTTTCACCGCGCGGGTTGTCACTGGTCACGACCACCCGATCGGCGTGGTTGGCCGCCATCGCGCCCATCAGCGGGCGCTTGGCGGCATCGCGGTCACCGCCGCAGCCGAAAACACACCAGAGCCGGCCACCACGCTGATCAGCCAGCGAGCGCAGCGCGGCGAGCGCCTTGCCCAATGCGTCAGGCGTGTGGGCATAGTCAACCGCCACCAGTGGCTGACCCTCGGTTCCGACACATTCCATGCGCCCGGGCACCGGCGTCAGCTGCGCGCAGGCCTCTACGGCAGCGGCCAGCGGCACGCCGATCGAGCGCATGGCCGCCAGAACACCGAGCAGGTTCGACACGTTGTAAAGGCCGATCAGCTTCGTTTGCAGACGATGGCTCTGCGCGCCCTCGCGCACACTGAAACTCAAGCCTTGTGCGGCATAGCGGACATCCTGCGCCCATAGTCGCGCCGCGCCGATGCAGGAGACCGTCCACAGATCGAGGGCACTCGAGGCCAACTCATCGGCCAGCACGCGGCCCTGCGGATCGTCGGTGTTGACAATGGCGGCTCGCAGACCCGGCCAAGCGAACAACTGCGCCTTGGTCTGCCAGTATGTGTCCATGGTGCCGTGGTAATCGAGGTGATCCTGCGTCAGGTTGGTGAAGACGGCGCTGCGGATGCGGCAGCCAGCCAGACGCTGTTCCTCAATGCCGATAGAGGAGGCTTCGATGGCGCAGGCCTTGACGCCCTCGTTCACCAGTTGCCGCAATGCCTGCTGCAAAAGAACCGGGTCCGGCGTGGTCAATCCGGTGGCAACGACATCGGGCACCCGCCCGATGCCCAGCGTGCCGACCATGGCGCAGGGGATTGGCGCCACCTGCTGCAGCCTGGAGAGCGCCTGCGCGAGCCACCAGACGGTCGAGGTCTTGCCATTGGTGCCGGTCACCGCCAGCAGATCGAGCTGTTCCGATGGCTGATCGAAAAAGGCAGCGGCTATCGGGCCGCTGGCAGCCTTGAGCCCGGCATAAGCGGCAACGCGCTCGCTCTGGAACGCGTACGCCTCGACGCCGCTGCGCTCGACCAGGCAGGCGCTTGCACCCTGGGCCAGGGCGCTGGCCACATACCGGCGCGCGTCGCTCGCGGCACCCGGCCAGGCGATGAAACCGTCGCCCGAGAGCAACTTGCGACTGTCGCTGCGCAGTGTGCCGCTGACACGGCTGTGCAACCACTGGGCGGCTTCGGCGAACGTATGGAGTTCCAGCATCAGAAACTCTCTTCCTCGGCCTTGGACACGATCTGCGGCTTGACCGCCATGTCCGGGCTGACACCCATCATGCGCAAAGTCTGTTGCACCACTTCGCTGAACACGGGCGCGGCCACGGCGCCGCCGTAATACTGGCCGGCGCTGGGCTCATCGATCATTACGCCAACGATGATGCGCGGCTGCTCGATCGGCGCCATGCCGACGAACCAGCCGCGGTATTTGCGGTTGCCGGCGCTGCCATAGCCCTTGCCAATCTGCTTGTAGGCGGTGCCGGATTTGCCGCCCACCGAGTAGCCGATGGTCTGCGCCTTCTGACCGGTGCCGCCGGGGCCAGCCGCGAGTTGCAGCATCTTGCGCACCTGACCGGCAGTTGTCTGGGACAACACCCGCACGCCAACCGCCGGCTCACTGTTCTTGAGCATGGTGACCGGGATGATCTTTCCCTCGTTGGAAAACACCGTGTACGAGCGCGCCATCTGGAACAGCGAAGCCGACAGGCCGTAGCCGTAGGACATGGTGGCCTGTTCGATCGGACGCCAGGTCTTGTAAGGGCGCAGCCGACCCGAGACCGCGCCCGGAAAACTGATCTGCGGCTTCTGGCCAAAACCGGCGCTGGAAAACAGTTCCCACATTTCGCGCGGTTGCATGCGCAGCGCGATCTTGGCGGTGCCGATGTTGCTCGACTTCTGGATCACGCCCTCGACCGTCAGCACACCATTCGGATGCGAATCGGAAATCGTGGCCCCGGTGATGGTGAATTTTCCAGGCCCGGTATCAATGATCGTTTGCGGCGTGACACGCCCGGTTTCCAGCGCCAGGCCGATGGTGAAGGGCTTCATCACGGAGCCGGGCTCAAAGGTGTCGGTCAGCGCCCGGTTGCGCAGTTGTTCACCGGTCAGATTGCGCCGCTTCGCCGGCACATAGCTGGGGTAATTGGCCAACGCCAGCACTTCGCCGGTGACAACGTCGAGCACGACGACGCTGCCGGCCTTGGCCTTGAATTGCTGCACAGCGTCGTGCAGTTTCTGGTACGCGAAGAACTGCACCTTGCTGTCGATGCTGAGCTGCAGATCGGGCCCGTCGACCGGCGAGATCTGCTCGCCGACGTCCTCTACGACGCGCCCCAGCCGATCCTTGATCACGCGGCGCGAACCGTTGTGCCCGGCCAGTTGCTTGTTGAAAGCCAGTTCGACGCCTTCCTGTCCGATGTCTTCAACATTGGTGAAGCCAACCACATGCGCGGCAGCCTCGCCCTCCGGATATTGCCGCCGGTATTCCTTGCGCTGGTAGACGCCCTTGATGCCCAGGGCCATGATTTCCTGCGCCACCGTGTCGTCGACCTGGCGCTTGAGCCAGACGAAGGTCTTGTCTTCGTCCTCGAGGCGCTTTTCAAGCTCGGCCAGTGGCATTTCAAGCAGCCTGGCCAGCTCGGTCAGTTGTGCCGGGTCGCGCTCGATATCCTCGGGAATGGCCCATATGCTGGGTGCCGGCACGCTCGAGGCCAGGATCAGACCGTTGCGGTCCAGGATGCGGCCACGATTGGCCGGCAACTCCAGTGTGCGCGCAAAGCGCACTTCACCCTGCTTCTGAAAAAACGCATTGGCGATCACCTGGATGTAGGTCGCACGCGCGGCAAGACCGGCAAAACCCAGGGCGATCGCAGCAACAATGAACTTGCTGCGCCAGACCGGCGTGCGGCTGGCCAGCAGCGGACTCGTCGTGTAGTTGATGCTGCGGCTGCTCATTGGATGCGTCCGGCAATGGCAGGGCCGACGCCCGGCGCGAGGGCGGCGCTGGCAGCCGCACGGGGCACGCTGCCATAAGTCACATAGTGCGTGATGGCCGGCGTCGTCGAGCGCATCTGCAATTGCTCCTTGGCCAGCTTCTCCACGCGCAGCGGGGTGGCCTGCGCCCGGCGTTCGACCTGCAGACGTTCGTTGTCTGCCTCGATCCGGTGCGCCTGCGAACGGGCCTTGTCCAGTTCCGAGAACAGCCGGCGCGACTCGTACTGCACGCTCACCAGGTACAGGGCACTGGCCAGCAGTGCCAACAGCAAGAACAGGTTCACTCTGCTCACGCTGCCGTCCTTTGCGCCACACGCATGATGGCGCTGCGCGCGCGTGGGTTGGCCGCGACCTCGTCCGCGCCGGGTTTGACGCGATCGATCGCCTTGAGCTTCATCACCTTGGGCGCGGCAAAGGGCGCGCGCCGGTCGTATTCGTCACGCGAGTGCTGCGCGATGAACTGCTTGACGATGCGGTCTTCCAGCGAATGAAAGCTGATCACGACCAGCCTCCCGCCCGGCTGCAGCACATCGAGGCTGGCCTCTAGCGCCTGTTGCAGCTCCTCAAGCTCGGCGTTGATGAAAATCCGAAAAGCCTGAAATGTGCGCGTTGCAGGGTTCTGGCCCGGCTCGCGGGTTTTGACCGTGTCAGCCACGAGCTGGGCCAGTTCAGTGGTGGTTGAAATGGCGCCCCGTTCCTGTCGGCGAGCAACAATCGCCTTTGCAATGGCCCCAGCAAACCGTTCTTCACCATAGTCACGTATCACCTCCGCTATTTTTTCTGCATCGGCTGTTGCCAGCCACTGCGCAACGCTGATTCCGCGCGTGGTATCCATGCGCATGTCAAGCGGACCTTCGAACCTGAAACTGAAGCCTCGTGCCGGATTGTCAATTTGCGGCGAACTGATGCCCAGATCGAGCAGCACGCCGGCGACACTGGCTTTGGGCAGTTCGCCGAGTTGCGCAAACCCTTGGTGCCTGATGGAAAACCGCGGATCATTCAGACTCGCGGCAGCGGCCAGCGCATCGGGATCCTTGTCGAAGGCAATCAGCCGCCCCTGCGGTGCCAGCCGTGAGAGGATCAGGCGCGCATGGCCGCCGCGGCCAAAGGTGGCGTCCACATAGCAGGGCGCGGCCGCGCTGACAGTGCCGGGTTCGGCCTGGGGATCATTGAAGAGAGCGTCAACTGCTTCATTCAACAAAACGGTGGTGTGCGTCCATGAGGTGTTCACCGCCGGCCTTCAGAAAGAAAAGTCCTTGAAGACATCAGGCATGTCGCCGGCCATGGCCTTCGCTTCCTGTGCTTCATAGGTCGCCTTGTCCCACAACTCGAAGTGCTGGCCCATGCCGAGCAGCATCGCGTCCTTGGCAATGCCGGCGGCCGCGCGCAATTCGGGCGCCACCAGCACGCGGCCCGTGGCATCCATTTCAACGTCCATAGCGTTGCCCAGGAAGATCCGCTTCCACCACTGGGCCGACATCGGCAGCGCCGCCAGGCGCTCTCGAAATTTCTCCCACTCCGGGCGCGGAAAGACCATCAGGCAACCGTGCGGATGCTTGGTGATCGTGAGCTGACCGCCGGCCGCAGCTGTCAGGACGTCACGATGCCGGGTCGGCACCGACAGGCGACCCTTGGAATCGAGACTTAATGACGAGGCCCCTTGAAACACGGCAGCACATCCTTCGTTGGCAAAAACAGCAAAAAAATACAAGTGCAAAGGCACTTTTCACCACTTAATTGCACTTTTTTGCACTGTACCAGCAAAAGGAAGGAATGCAAGCAGGCTCGCAAGAATTTATTTCAATGAAATCAAGTACTTAGCCACTGTTTTGGAAGAAAGAACAAGACAAAATCGTTCTAAATTAAGCACTTAGCGCATGTTATGAAAGTGATGCTTGAGGGTGGACAGCATCGCAGCCGAATCGTTGCGGTCCTCGCGTGGAAGGCCCCATCATCACAGGCCCGATCAGCCAATCACAGAATGAAACGCGAAAGGTCCTCATCGCGACTCAATTCGCCGAGCCGCGCGTCGACGTAGGCAGCGTTTACGCAAATCGTCTGGCCGCCAAGATTCGCAGCGTCAAAACTTACCTCGTCAAGCAGGCGTTCCATCACGGTGGATAGCCGCCGGGCGCCGATGTTTTCGGTGCGTTCGTTGACGTCGAACGCAATGTGCGCAAGCCGGGCAATGCCTTCATCGAGGAACTCAATGTGCACGTTTTCAGTGGCGAGCAGGGCTTGGTACTGCTTGACCAGCGAGGCATGGGTCTGGGTCAGGATGGCAACAAAGTCCTGCACTGACAACGACTGCAGTTCGACCCGAATAGGAAAGCGGCCCTGCAACTCCGGAATCAGGTCGCTGGGCTTGCTCAAGTGAAAAGCACCCGATGCGATGAACAGGATGTGATCGGTCTTGACCATGCCGTACTTGGTGGACACCGTTGTCCCTTCGACCAGCGGCAACAGGTCGCGCTGCACGCCCTGGCGTGACACCTCGGCACCGCTGCCTTCGGAGCGTGAAGTGACCTTGTCGATTTCATCGATGAACACAATGCCGTTTTGCTCGAGCATGTGCAGCGCCTGTGTCTTGATTTCGTCCTCATTCACCAGCTTGGCCGCCTCTTCATCGGTCAGCAGGCGCAAGGCCTCCGGGATCTTGAGTTTGCGTGTCTGGCGCTTGGACTGCCCGATCTGACCGAACATGCCGCGCAATTGCTCGGTCATTTCTTCCATGCCGGCCGGGCCCATGATCTCGAGTTGTGGCGGCGTCTGCGCCAGATCGATCTCGATCTCGCGATCAGCCAGCTGGCCCTCGCGCAACTTCTTCCGGAATGTCTGACGTGCCACGCTGGGCGTCTCGGTCTTTGGTTCAGCACCCATTTCGGCACGCGGTGGCGGAATCAGAATATCGAGCAGGCGTTCCTCGGCTGCGTCCTCAGCCCGTGCGCGCACCTTCTTCATTTCGGCGACGCGGGTCTGCTTGACCGCAATATCGGCCAGATCACGGATGATGGCATCCACATCCTTCCCGACGTAGCCGACCTCGGTGAACTTGGTGGCCTCGACCTTGATGAAGGGCGCATCGGCAAGCCGCGCCAGACGGCGCGCAATCTCGGTCTTGCCAACCCCCGTAGGGCCGATCATCAGGATGTTCTTGGGCGTGATTTCCGCGCGCAGGCCCGGCTCCACCTGCTGACGGCGCCAGCGATTGCGCAAGGCAATGGCCACGGCACGCTTGGCTTGATGCTGGCCAACGATGTGCTTGTCGAGTTCACAGACAATTTCCTGGGGCGTCACGGCGCATCTCCCAAGGTTTCAATGGTGTGATTCATGTTGGTGTAGATGCACAACTCGCCAGCGATCTCGAGCGAGCGCTTGACGATATCGTGCGCCGACAGGTCGGTATGGTTCAATAAGGCGATGGCGGCGGCCTGCGCATAGGCGCCGCCCGAGCCGATCGTCACGATTCCGTTCTCGGGCTCCAGAACGTCGCCATTGCCGGTGATGATGAGAGAGGCCTCGCTGTCGGCGACCGCCAGCATCGCTTCGAGCCGCCGCAACACGCGGTCGGTGCGCCAGTCCTTTGTCAGTTCGATGGCGGCGCGCACCAGATGACCCTGGTGCTTTTCAAGCTTGGCTTCAAAGCGCTCAAATAGGGTGAAGGCGTCGGCGGTGGCGCCGGCGAAGCCGGCCAGCACCTTGCCGTGATAGAGCTTGCGCACCTTGCGCGCCGTCCCCTTGACAACAATGTTGCCCAAGGTGACCTGCCCGTCTCCGCCAATAGCTACTGTCGTGCCAGCAGCCGTCTTGCGCCGCACGCTGATGATCGTCGTACCGTGAAATTGTTCCATGCCTACTTTACGTTGGGGTTACCAGCCCGAAAACAAGTCTGGGCCAGGAAAGTACTTGTTGACGAGCCCCGGATCAACTGTTGCGCAACAAGACCTTTGCATGCTCGTTGATGCCGATGACGTTGAAGAAAGCGGCCACAAGGCACGGCACGTCGCGAAACTGAACCTGACAGCCTTCGGCTTCGCGCGCCATCACCCAGTTGAGGATGCTTCCAGCGGCCGAGAAATCAACCCGGATCAAACGATCGCAGGAGATGACCAGGCCTTGCGCCGGCGCCGCACCGGCCAGAAGCTTGCCTAGGGACTCGGACGCATCACCGAGCACCTCGCCACTGAGCTCAATCACATTGGCCCGCAAGGTCTCCAGACTCATCGGTTCGGTTGGTGCATTGCTCGAAGGCACCTGACTTGCGCTGGTTTCGTCGCCAACATAGCCGCAGCGCGCATCCTCCCAAGGCGGAGGCGAGAGTTCATGAATCACACAATAATCCAGCGCAGCCAGTTCAAATTCGTCCTGCAGACGCATGACCCGCAAGGCATCCAAGCGCAGTCGCCACCAGACCATCTCAACCGTCCGGTCGCCGGCCGGCGTGCATGCGCGCAGGACTTTCACGAGCGCGTCGACCCCGGAAAAATGCAGCGTGACCGACTGGGCGCACCACTGCGCAAACAGCTCGGCCAGCGGCCGCGCGGCATCCGGTGCGATCCCGCGCAGCGCATGCCAATCCAAATGCCACGGCGCCGGTGCCTGCTCCAGGATGACGCGCAACGCCTTCAACGCCGGCCGGTCAAGTTCTGCCGGGCATGCCCAGGTGACCGCATCCGCCATGCGACCGTTTCGCTCCAACAGATCCGGAGTTGAAAACCACGAAGGCGCCGCCTGGCCAAAACGCTCGGCGCATTCCATGGCGATCTGCTCAAAGCGGTCCTGCTGCCCGGTTGCACGATATAGATCGAACAAGGCTGCCGACCAGCCTTTGGCGGATTCCGGCCGCACCTTGTCGGCGCGCAGCGCCGCGAGCAGACCGGCCTCAGCGCCCGCATCGTCCCGATTGGCGAAGCGGATGGCCGCCTCCTCGGTGTCAGGGTCAACGAGGCTGTCGCCCAGATCAATGGAGAACAGACCGGACAGCGAGAACTCCTTGGCTTCGGCCGCCGGGGCATTGCCGCCGAAATTCCCGAATTCCATCATCGGTTGCGTTACGACGCGGGAAACCGTGTCCGGCTCCGACAATCCAGCCGGCTGTGTCGTTGCGTAGGCCCGTCCCCGCCCCTGCTCGGCCTCGGCGTATGCCTCCGGCGGCTGGGTCTGAGAGAACTCACTGAGTGCCCCGTCCGGCGCCCGGGTTTCCGAGGCCTTTTCATTTTCGGATGGCAGCACGTTTGGAACAGGTGTGGTGCGCGCAGCAGAATCACCCTGCTTGCCCTTCCACCACTGCTTGGACATCTGGGCTTCAATGTCATCAATCTTCTTGATCGTGCTGGCCCGCTCCTCCGGATTGTTTCCGGTGGTGCTGGCCAGAAAGAACGATGGCCGACCATTCGCGTCGGAGTTGACGACAGGAATGTTGCGACGCAGTTTGCGCAATTGGTCAAATTCTCGATTGCGCACAAACTCGTTGCGCCGCTTGCGCTCGATCATTTCCTTGAGCGCCTGCTTGCTATAGCCCTTGTCCTGCTCCGAATCGGGCTCCATACCGATTTGATCGAGTTCGGACCAGTCCTTGGCCGGATGGCGAACAAACTTCGCCACCTTGGACAGAAAACCGGAGCTGTTATCTTTCGTCGCCATGGAGCTGCGCAGACAGGCAGGAGGACGCGGAGCGTCAGCCGTCAATCCCCAAACATCTTCTGTTTGAGTTCACGACGCTGCTGCGCCTCAAGCGACAGGTTGGCTGTCGGCCGCGCCAGCAAACGCCCGACACCGATGGGTTCACCCGTTTCATCGCAGTAGCCGTAGTCACCCGAGTCGATGCGCGCGATCGACTGTTCGATCTTCTTCAACAGCTTGCGCTCCCGATCCCGCGTGCGTAACTCAAGGGCATGCTCTTCTTCGATGGTGGCGCGGTCGGCCGGGTCGGGCACGACGACGGTGTCCTCGCGCAGATGCTCGGTCGTTTCACCCGCGTTGCTCAGGATGTCCTTCTTCAACTGGATCAACTTGCCACGGAAGAACGCCAATTGGGTCTCGTTCATGTAATCGTCATCGTGCATGGCGATCACTTCGGCATCCGTCAACTGCTCAACCGGCTTTGTCTTCCAGTTGTTTGCCAACTTCGGATCCTTCTTGATGGCCGAGGCCAAGGGCGGAACAATCAGCGGGGACGAAACAGTTTGCGTAAAACTGGCTTTGGCGGCCGTCGAGGCCACCGACTGCGCCATGGACGGAACCGTCAACTGCGCCAGCCTTGAAGAAGGCCGACCGGCCCGCGCCGGCACCGAGGGGCTGACCGCCGGGGCAGGCGTCGGCAAGACCTTGGCTTTGGGCGCCACCACGACGGCCTGGGGAACTTTCGCGATCATTGCTTTCACTGAATCCTTTGTTTGAACTTTTACAACCGGTTTGGCGACCTTCGCGGTCTTCACCGGCGCAACCTTGACTGGCTTGGCCGTCTTGGCTGGCTTGGCCGTGTTAGCTGGCTTGGCCGTCTTGGCCGCCACTTTTACAGCCGGTTTGTTTACTTTGCCCGCCGCAGCCTTCTTGACCGGCGCTTTCGCTGGCACAGTCTTCTTCGCTGCCGGTTTGCCCGCAGCCTTGCTTGCAGTCTTGACCACCGGCTTGGCTTTCACCACCGTCTTTGCTTTGGGCTTGACAGGCGCTTTCACCGCAGACTTGGGCTTGGCAGCCGGCTTCGCTGCACTCTTGGCTTTGTTGCTTACCACTTTGCTTTTCCCTGTTTTTGCTTTCACGATTTGTCTCCTCGCAGCGTCTTCCTGCGCATGCGCAACGCCAACGGACCCCTTTTTGATACCCCCGGATAATCCCGACGAATGCAAGCTTACCCCTTCTGCAAGGGAATTGACGCCATGGTCTCGGAGATCTTCGCTGGCGCGCGAGTGTACAGGTTTACCCAAGGGGAAACCCATAAGTTGCAAAATCGAGACAAACATGGCGCGTTTCAGCTAGCGGTTCAACGCGCTCACACAAGGCATTGCAGCAGACCCTGCATGAAGATGTCCTTTGGCAAGTCAATACCGATGAACACCATCTTGCTTGAGCGCGCTTCATCTTTGGCCCAGGCCGGTCCCAGATCACTGCCCATCAATTGGTGTACACCCTGAAAGATGACCTTGCGCTCGGTTCCCTTCATCGACAGAACACCTTTGTAGCGCAACATGCGCGGGCCATAGATATTCACGATGGCCCCGAGGAAATCTTCCAGTTTCGCCGGATCAAATGCGCGCTCGGACTTGAAGACAAAACTCTTCACGTCGTCATCCTGCGCGTGGTGATGGCCGGAACCGTGCTGATGCGAAGGATGATCACAGTGTTCGCCGCTCGCGTGATCGTGGTGTTCGTGCGCGTGTTCCTCTTCCTTGAGAAAGTCCGGATCAATATCAAGCTTAGCATTGAGATTGAAGCCGCGCAGATCAAATACCTCGCTCAGGGTCACCTCACCAAAATGCACGGCCTTTTGCGCCGCACGCGGGTTCATGTGCGTCAGACGATGCATCAGGGCTGAGACCTCCGCGGCAGGGACCAGATCGGTCTTGCTGATGAAGATCTGATCGGCAAACCCGATCTGGCGCCGTGCTTCCTGCCGTTCATCAAGCTGCGTCTGTGCATGCTTGGCATCCACCAGAGTCAGGATTGAATCGAGCAGGTAGCTCTCGGCGATTTCATCGTCCATGAAGAAGGTCTGCGCCACCGGGCCCGGATCGGCCAGGCCGGTGGTCTCGATCACGACCCGGTCGAAATCGAGCTCGCCCTTTCTCTTTTTCTCGGCCAGGTCGCGCAGGGTCGCGCGCAGATCCTCGCGGATGGTGCAGCAGATGCAGCCGTTGCTCATCTGGATGATCTGCTCCTGGGTGTCGGACACCAGGATGTCGTTGTCGATATTTTCTTCACCGAACTCGTTCTCGATCACGGCGATCTTCTGGCCGTGGGCCTCTTGCAGCACGCGCTTGAGAAGCGTGGTTTTGCCCGAGCCCAAGAAGCCGGTCAGTATCGTTGCAGGTATGAGACTCATCGTTTTCCCACCGAATGGGCGTTCACAAAGGTGGGGAGTTTAACGTTGACGCGCTTGCGGCCTGTTTGCGCATCACCACAAGCCCCTTGAGGTATTCGCCTTCCGGGAAATTGATCGTCATCGGATGATCCGGCGCTCCGCCCATGCGTTCCGCAATGTAACCGTCAACCCCGGCATCGATACCGGCCGAGGCCACGATCTTGTGAAACAGGTCGGCACTGATGCCGCCCGAGCAGGAATAGGTGAACAGGACCCCGCCGGGCGCCAGAATCTTGAATGCAAGCCGGTTGATGTCCTTGTAGGCGCGCGCCGCCCGCTCCGCATGCGCCGCCGTCGGCGCAAACTTGGGCGGATCAAGCACGATGGCATCAAAGGTCTGCCCCTGGGCGTCGAACTGGCGCAGTGTCGCGTTCACATCGGCGTCCATGAATGTTGCGCGGCTGGCGTCGAAACCATTCAGAGCCACATTGGCGACGGCTTGTTCAAGGGCCGGGCCGGAGGAGTCGATGGATGTGACATGCCCAGCGCCAGCGCTCAGCGCCGCGACGGTAAAGCCGCCGGTATAGCAATAGCAGTTGAGCACACGCTCGAACTTCAGGCGGCGCGTGACGTCGGCGAACTTCTTGCGGCTATCGCGCTGATCCAGGTAGAAACCGGTCTTGTGCCCGCTGGCGATGCTCAGCCCGAGTCGCCAGTCGTGCTCGCACAACACAAGGTCGGTTGCGCCATCGCCGCGCAGCCAGCCGCTGACCTCGGGCAAGCCTTCGCGCACCCGACCGCTGGCGTCCGATCGCTCGTATAGCCTGCTCAGGCCGGTGGCGGCCAGCAATGCGTCAGCCAGCGCCGCTTTCCAGCGCTCGGCGCCGGCGGAGAGAAACTGCGCCACCAGCGTATCACCATAGCGGTCCACGATCAAGCCGGGCAGACCATCCGATTCACCATGGACCAGCCGCATGCCATCGCTCTGGATGTCGAACCGGATTCTGGCCTTGACCGCGCTGACGCAGGCGGCGACAAGAAAGGAGGCATCGATGCGCTGCGCCTCGTCAAAACTCCAGACCCGCGCCCGGATCTTGGAGACCGGACTGAAAGCGGCCCAGGCCAGAAAGCCACCGTCGAAGGACTCGACGCGCACGGTTTCACCCGCATCAGCCGAACCGCGGGCGATGGCCGACTCAAAAATCCATGGGTGACGGCGCAGCAGCGAACGCTCTTTGCCAGCTCTTAATCGAATCGTTTTCATGGCCCGATTGTGGGGCCTGACGGATCGGCCCGCGGTTGCTCCCGCTCAGGCAGTGCGCGCAAGCGCGTGCGCCGTCCTCAGTAGGTGACAGCCATCGCGGGCACGTCAACCTTGATCATCGGCTTCTTCAGCGCCCCATGAACCGCCTTGACATACTCGGCTGCCCACTTCTCGTTTTCGAACCAGCTGGCCCCTGCGGCCTGGGTTACGCACAGCACCTTGTCCGCCGTCAGGACCTTGCCGCTGGCGCGCAGCGGTTCGCATTCCAGCGCCGTGAACTGCGCGTCCAGCCAGGCACGCGCCAGGTCAGGCGCCAGTGGCGGCGCGTCTTCGACATGAAAATGAAATTCAACCCCTTTGTCCAGGAGAACCAGTATCTGGCTGCGCATAAATACACCCTTCTTGATGATGACTGACAGTTTCGCTGAATTGACCGCAAAAGAACAGGGCAACGGCCATGTAGCTATTTGATTTTGGCACGCGGATGCGCTGCATCATAGGCCTTGGCCAGATGCTGGAAGTCAAGCCGCGTATAGACCTGCGTCGTCGTGATGCTGGCGTGGCCAAGCAACTCCTGCACGCCGCGCAAATCGCTGCTTGACTGCAGCAGGTGACTGGCAAAGGAATGGCGCAGCATGTGCGGATGGACCGGTGCATCAAGACCGGCCTGCAGACCGCGCAGACGCAGGCGCTGCCAGATCGACTGGGACGTCAACCGCGTGCCATTGCGCCCGATGAACAAGGCGGTCGAGGTGCCGCGCTGCGCCGCGCCTGGCACCTGATCGCGCAGCGCGAGCCAGCGCGCCAGCGCCTGCAGCGCCTTGCTGCCCACCGGCACACTGCGCCGCTTTGAGCCCTTGCCCAGCACGTGGGCTTCACCGGCCTGCAAATCGATCCAGCAACGCGAGCCGGCATCGGCAACGGCATCAAGCCCGGTCAATTCGCCCACGCGCAGACCGGCGCCGTAGAGCAATTCGACGATGGCAGCATCGCGCGCCTCCAACCAGGGATTGTTGCCATCGCTGCTGAAACCGGCCAGTTGCACCGACTGGTCCACGCTCAGCGCCTTGGGCAAGGGCTTGCCGGCCTTCGGTGCGCGCACGTCCTGCACCGGGTTGCTCGCGACCAGCCCCTGCCGACCGAGCCATACGTAAAAGCCGCGCCAGCCCGACAGGATCAGCGCGATGCCGCGGCCGCTGCGACCGCCGCTGTGCATCTGCGCCACCCAGCGCCGGATGTGGCTGTTCTGCACCTGCAGCAGATCCACCTCGGCCTGTGCCACGTACCCCGACAGCTTTTCCAGATCGAGCGCATACAACTCGACCGTGCGCTGCGCCAGGCGCTTTTCGACGCGCACGTGCTCAAGGTACTTTTCAACGAGATCACTGCCTCCCGCGCCTGATGCGTCGCCTGGATGGGCAGAGGCTGACGGTGGCATGTTCAGCGAAGTCGAGACAAGGCAGCACTCGCCAGTTCGGCGATGCGCGCAAGAAAGTCGGTGCCCATGCCGCTGTTGAAACGCTGGCCGTCGGGCGAGGCCAGCACCAGCAGGCCGAACGCGGGCAGCGTGCTGCCGGCCGGTCCGCTGCGCAGGGGCAGCAGCGCCAGCGATGTCGCTGACAGCGGGTCGGGCAGCCAGCGCGCCGCCTCGAAGCCAGTGTTCACGCCGCAGAACGGCTCGGTCAGCGATGACGCGAACAACTTCGCGTCATCGCTGACGCCGATGGCGAACTCGGCCTGCGCGAAGGGCGCGGCCACGTCCCAGACCTTGATGCCAACCTGGGGTACCGAAAACTGCTCGGCGATCTGGTCCGTGATCTGACCCGGCAAATCCGCCGGCTCCGTCGTCAGAAACAGCGTGCCGGCCCAGCGCAGTAGCTTGTCCGACAGCATCACGTTGTCGTTGCCATGGCGGATCATCTCCATCATGCGCAGCTCCAGGCCCTTGATCTTGTCGCGCAGCATGCCGGCCTGACGCTCCTGCAGACTGACGGCGCGCGTGCTGTGCGGGCTGCTGAGCTGTACGGCTGCCAGAAGCTCGGCATGGCGTTCAAAGAAGTCGGGCGTATTGGCCAGGTAGTTGGCAATATCGTCCTCGGTGATGGGATTGGTGAAGGATGTGCTCATAGGGTGTCCGGTAGGTCGATCTCGCCATCAAAAACAGAGGTGGCCGGGCCCGTCATCATGACATTGCTGCCAGCGCCCGCCCAAAAAATGCTCAATTCACCGCCGCGCGTCTGCACCGCCACGCCTGGCTCCAGCAGGCCGAGCCGGATGCCGGCGACAACGGCCGCGCACGCGCCGGAGCCGCAGGCCAGCGTTTCGCCAACGCCGCGCTCGAACACCCGCAGGCGGATCCGGCTGCGGTCGACGATCTGCATGAAGCCGACGTTGACGCCGCGCGGGAACGCCTGCTGGGCCTGAATCAAGGTGCCTTGCCGCGCGACCGGTGCCGTCGCCACATCGGCCACCTGCAGCACGGCATGCGGATTGCCCATCGAAACCACCGCGACCAGAGTGGTTTCACTTTGCGCACCATCGGCAAGAAGCAAAGGCCATTGCTCCCATGCACCACCGGGCTGCGGCCGCCGGCCGCCCGGTTCGAACGGAATATCGGCCAGTGCGAACACCGGTGCACCCATGTCCACCGTCACGCGGCCGTCGGGCAGCAACTGCGGCTCGATCACACCGCCGCGCGTCTGGACCCGGATGCGTTCCTTGGCGCACAGGCCCTGATCGCGCACAAAGCGCGCAAAGCAGCGCGCACCGTTGCCGCACTGCTCGACCTCGGCACCGTCGGCGTTGTGGATCACATACTCGAAGTCGATGCCATCCGACGGCGCCGCGCGCACTGTGAGTATCTGGTCGGCGCCGACACCGAAATGACGATCCGCCAGCAAGCGGTAATGGGCGGCCGTCAATCCGAGCAGGCCACGGGTCTCGTCGAGCACCACAAAGTCGTTGCCCGCGCCCTGCATTTTTGTAAAACGGATTCGCATGCCGGAATTATCGACTGATCGCCAGGCCATGCAATCCGATGCAAAATCAAGGCATGGCCCGCCCCAATCAACTCCTGCATGCGCCGCGCACACCGGCGCCCACCCGACCTGCTGCCACCGTGCTGCTGCTGCGCGATACGCCCGACGGCATCGAGGTGCTCATGACGCGCCGCTCCATGACGGCCAGCTTCGCGCCCGGCGCCTACGTCTTCCCCGGTGGCGGCGTCGACGCGCTCGACGCCGCCAGCCATGGTCAGGCGCGCCGGCGCGCCACTCAAAGCGACCTGCACCTGACGCAGGCGATCGCGGCCATCCGCGAGAGCTTCGAGGAACTCGGTGTGCTGCTGGCACGCCGGGGCGACGGCTCGACCGCCGACCACAGCGATATTGCCGCCCTGAAGCGCAGCGCCCCGTTTGCTGCCCAATGCGAGGCCCTGGGTCTGACGCTGGCCGCCGACGAGGTCTTTGTGCTGGCCCACTGGATCACCGACCGCGACCTCGCGCGCCGCTTCGATGTGCCGTTTCTGGTGGCCCGCATGCCCGAGGGACAAGCCCCGGTCGCCGATGAGACCGAGCAGTTCGAGCCGGTTTGGGTGCGCCCGGCCGACGCCCTGGCACGCCACAAGGCCGGCCAGTTCTTCATCATCTTCCCCACCATCCGCACGCTTGAGCGCCTGCTGGACTACCCCTCGGTCGATGCCGTGCTGCAGGCCTGCGCCGCCACCGAGCAGCCACTGTGGACCAGTTGTCCGCGTGCCGGAATGCTGGCCGGTCGCGAGATGCGCTACATGGAGCATGAACTGCCGTTCGGTGAGCTGGCGCTCGTATGTCCCGACGGGCAGGTCGCCCACGCACTGGACTGGCAGACCGAGGCACCGGTGGCACTACTAAAGAATGTGCAGCGCCTGACGGCACCCAACCCCGGCGCGATGACCGGACCCGGCACCAACAGCTACCTGGTCGGCGATCCCAACACCGGCTACATCGTGATCGACCCGGGTCCGGCCGACCCGGATCACCTGGAAAAGCTCTGGCGTGCCGCAGCAGGCGATATCCGCATGATTGTCTGCACTCATTCGCATCCCGATCATTCCCCGGGCGCCGAGCCGCTGCAGGCGCTGTGCGCGCAGCGCCCGCCGATCCTCGGCCTGCCTTCGGCGCCGACGGCGCGCAGCCACAGCCAGTTCACGCCTGAGCGCGCGCTGCGCGACGGCGAACGCCTGAGCCTCGCAGGCTCCGACACCGACAGCACGCACACCCTGCTGGTAATCCACACCCCCGGACACGCCGCCAACCACCTGTGTCTGGTCCTGCTCGAAGACCATCTGCTGTTCAGCGGCGACCATGTGCTGTGCGGCAGCACGACCGTGATCGACCCGCCCGACGGCGACATGACGGCCTACCTGGATTCGCTCGACCTGCTGAGCGCGGCCTGCGCGCAGCACGCGCTCGAATTCATTCTCCCGGCCCATGGCTATGTCATCGGCGGCTACGCCGGCGAGGCCACCGCCGCCATTGCACGCTTGAAGGCGCACCGACTGCAACGCGAGGCGAAAATTCTTGAAGCGATGCAGACGCAGCCACAGGGCACGCCGGACGACTGGCTAGCCCACGCCTATGCCGATGTGCCCGAGCGCATGTGGCCGGTCGCCAAGCGCTCGTTGATCGCCCATGTGGCCCGCATCGAGTCCACCCTGTCCTGAGCCGCTCCATCCTTGCCCGCACTGATTGTTTCCAGCCTAGCCTTGCTGCTGGTGATGTGGCTGCTGGGGCAGCCCTGGCTGACCGAGCGCAGGCGCGAGCGCGTGCGCAAGCAGCCGTTCCCCGAAGCCTGGCGCGCCATCCTCAAGCGCCGCGTGCCGATCGTGCGCACGCTGCCGGCTGACCTGCAGCTACAGCTCAAACGCCATATTCAGGTCTTCCTGGCCGAGAAGGCCTTCATCGGCTGCGACGGACTGACCATCAGCGACGAGATCCGCGTGACGATTGCGGCACAAGCCTGCCTGCTGATCCTCAAACGTCCGCGCGGCTACTACCCGAAGCTGCGCGAAATACTAGTCTATCCGGGCAGCTTCGTGGTCGAGCGCGAGCACACTGACGGCATTGGCGTCGCGCACCACGCGCGCCAGGTGCTCGCCGGCGAGTCCTGGGAGCGCGGGCAGGTCGTGCTGTCCTGGCATGACACGATCGAGGGCGCGGCCACGCCCGACGACGGACAGAACGTCGTGATCCACGAGTTCGCGCATCAACTCGATCAGGAAACCGGCCACGCCAATGGCGCGCCGATGCTGGTGCGACGCGCTCACTATGCGCAGTGGTCAAGGGTGCTGGCCGCCGAGTTCAGACACTTGAAAGGGATGATCGCGTTGCAGCAGGAGTCCTTGTTCAGCGACTACGGCGCCAGTGATCCGGCAGAATTCTTCGCCGTGATCTCGGAGGTTTTCTTCGAGCAACCAGCGCGCATGGCTGATGAATACCCGGCGCTGTACCAGCAACTCGTTCTGTTCTACGACCTTGATCCGCTCACCTGGTCCATTTAGGCCAGGGTTACCATCACGACCATGATCGCGCCAACAAAACCCCTGCCCGACGCACGCAACGCCGGCGAACGCCTGGCCAAGCGCGTCGCCGCCCTGCTGACATGCTCACGGCGGGAGGCCGAGCAATACATCGAAGGTGGCTGGGTGCGTGTCGACGGCCGTGTCGTGGAAGAACCCATGTTCCGGGTCTCGACCCAGAGAATCGAGATCGACCGCAACGCCAGCCTGATGGACCTCGCCGACGTGACGCTGCTGCTGCACAAACCGCCGGGGGTCGACGCCACGGCTCAGCAATTGCTCGGCGCGGCCAGCCACGCGCCAGGCGACCCGGGCGGCGAGCGCGTGCTCAAGCGCCACTTTGCCCGTCTGACCGCCTGCGTGCCGCTGGAGCCGGCCGCCAGCGGCCTGGTGGTCTTCACGCAGGACTGGCGCGTGCAGCGCAAACTCGAAGAAGACGCCGCCGTGATGGAACAGGAGGTGATTGTGGAGGTTGAGGGCGCCGTGGCGCCGACGACGCTGCAGCGCCTGAACCAGGGCCTGGCCGTCGATGGCCATCCACTGCCGCCGGTCAAGGTCAGCCTCAACAGCACGGGCGATGCCTCCAGCAAGCTGCGCTTTGCGGTCAAGGGCGCGCACCCGGGCCTGCTGGCGTACCTATGCGAGCGCGTCGGCCTGCGGATTCTGGGCATGAAGCGCCTGCGCATCGGCCGTGTCGCCATGGGACAGTTGCCGCAGGGCCAATGGCGCTATCTGCAGGCGCATGAGCGATTCTGACCAGCCCCCCACACTCTCCCCTTGCCTTGCCGCACGGCTCCGACAGAGTGGCTTGCCGGCAAAATACTCGATAATGAAATCAGCTTTGCTTTGGACTTACCTATGTTTTCTCGCTCTATCCAGTTGTTCCTTGCCGGTCTGATGACCGCGTTGTTATTGGCAGCCTGCGGCAACGGCGAGCCGGCGCCAGCACCGACCGGACTGCAGGTCACGGCCGGCGAATCATCCGCCACGCTGACCTGGGACATGGTCGGCGGCGTGGAATACTGGGTCTACTTCGCGCCGACCAGCGTGGCGCCGCACGATGTGGGATCAATGCAGAGCTGGTTCGGCCTGCCCGGTGGCAACGTCCTGCTCAAGGTGACCTCACCCTACGTGGTGCAGGGCCTGACCAACGCGACCGATTACACGTTCTCCATCAACGGACGAATTGACGGCGGCCCGGGTGGATCGGGCGCCACCCCCGTGACAGCGACGCCGCGCGTCGCCGGTTTCACTTGGACTGCCGGGACCACAGCCGGCACTCACGATTTGCGCGGCGAGGCTTACGGTTCCGTCGCAAACTCAAGCACCGCCGTCCTGACACCGACCTATGTCGCCGTCGGCGCCGCTGGCACCCTGTTTTCCAGCCTCGATGGTGCGAGCTGGAGCGCGATCAACTACGCGACCAGCAGCAACCTCAATGGCGCGAGCTACTTGGGCAACTACAAGGTCCTGGGCGACGGCGGCCTGATCCTCACCAGTTCCGACACCGTGACCTGGACCGCGCAGACCAGCGGCACGACGCAGAACCTGTACGCGATTGCCAATAACGGCCTGAACCTGAACGTGGCCGTCGGCGCGGCTGGCACCATCCTGGTCAGTTCGGACGGCGTCACCTGGACGGCGGCCAGCAATTCGGCCACGACGCGTGATCTGTACGCAGTGAACTACAGCAGCTACAACAGCGGCACATGGGCTGCCGTCGGCGCTGGCGGCACCATCGTGACCAGCAGCGACGGCCTGACCTGGAAGAATGTCAGTTCCGGCGTGGCCACCGACCTGCGCGGCATCGCCAACCTGACCACAGCCTCGACCACCACGGGCGTCATCAGCGCGACATTCGTTGCGGTCGGTGCGTCGGGCACCGTGCTCAGCAGCACCGATGCTGCGACCTGGACACCGCAGGCCTTGTCCGGCGTCAGCGCCAATCTCAATGCAGTGGTTTACGGCACGCAATTTGTGGCCGTGGGCGCAGGCGGCAACATCCTGTACAGCATCGACGGCCTGACCTGGACGGCAGCGATAACCACGCCAGCGAACAGCGCGGATGTTCTCGCCGTGATCCACGGCCTGGACGGCTTCTACGCCGTCGGCGCCGCGGGTACCAACCTGCGGTCCAGATAAAAAGTGTGAAGCCCGCCGATAAGCCGGATTCTGTGCAACTGCCAGTCCTTGCGGGCCGGCAGAAGTGACTGCCATTACTCTGGGCCGCTGGTCGCCCAGCGGCTCGATGCTACCTACCCGCACACTCCGGGGGCCCCGTCAACGTGTGCCTACTTGGTATTGCTGCGCGTAGAGATTGCCCGTTTCACCCGAAACCGGTTGCCCGGTTCCGACTCGTCTCTGTTGCTCTGATCCTCACCTTATACCTTGCGGCTTTCAGTGGACAGCTGTTAGCTGCTACGCTGCCCTATGCAGTCCGGACGTTCCTCCAGTGCCCTGTTTCCAGGATTGCACCAGCGGCAGTCTGGCGGGCTTCACCCCCCGATTATCACGGCTATCCTTGACCCTATGTCGAATGCGGTCCTTCAACTAGAAGAAAATGACGGTCGAATCACCACCCGAAGGAGCCATTCAATGAAAGCTGACACCATCCTGCAAACGATTGGCAACACGCCCCATGTGCGCATCAACCGACTGTTCGGCCCGGGTCAAAATGTCTGGATCAAGTCCGAGCGCAGCAACCCAGGCGGCTCGATCAAGGACCGCATTGCCCTAGCGATGGTCGAAGCGGCCGAGCAGAGCGGCGAGCTCAAGCCCGGCGCCACCATCATCGAGCCGACCTCCGGCAACACCGGTGTTGGCCTGGCCATGGTGGCCGCCGTCAAGGGCTACAAGCTGATTCTGGTGATGCCCGACAGCATGTCGGTGGAGCGCCGGCGCCTAATGCTCGCCTATGGCGCCTCGTTCGACCTGACCCCGCGCGAAAAAGGCATGAAGGGCTCGATCGCTCGCGCCATGGAACTTGTCGCCGCCACACCCAATAGCTGGATGCCGCAGCAGTTCGAAAACCCGGCTAACATCGAGGCCCATATGCGCAGCACGGCGCTCGAGATCCTTGCCGATTTCCCGAACGGCATCGACGCCCTGATCACCGGCGTCGGCACCGGCGGCCACCTGACGGGCTGCGCCCAGGTCCTCAAGGCGAAATGGCCCAAGCTCAAGGTCTATGCCGTGGAGCCGGTCGCGTCCCCCGTCATCTCCGGCGGCGCACCGTCGCCGCATCCGATCCAGGGCATTGGCGCGGGTTTCATCCCAAAGAACCTGAACACAGCCCTGCTCGATGGCGTGATCCAGGTCGATGCCGAACCGGCGCGTGAAATGGCGCGCCGCTGCGCCCGCGAGGAAGGCATTCTGGTGGGCATCTCCAGCGGCGCCACGCTGGCGGCCATTGCGCAGAAGCTGCCGGACATGCCAGCCGGCGCCACCGTACTCGGTTTCAACTACGACACCGGCGAGCGCTACCTGTCGATTGAAGGCTTCCTGCCGGCCTGATCCAGAACCGTCACCCGCCCCGCATGCTGCGCCTGACCGAACTCAAACTGCCGCTGGATCATCCGGCTGATGCCCTGCCCGAACTGATCTGCCGCACGCTGGGCATCGCGGCGGGTGAACTGATCGGTCACACGGTATTCAAACGCAGCATCGACGCACGCAAGGCGGCGCTGGTGCAGGTCTACATCGTGGACCTGGACATCACGCCAGCACTGCAGGCAGCACTGCTGACACGCCACGCCGGCAATCCGCACATCCTGCCCACGCCCGACATGCTCTACCGGCTGGTGGCGCAGGCATCCAGCTACACAGGGCCGCGCCCGGTCGTGGTCGGCTTCGGTCCGTGCGGCATCTTTGCGGCGCTGATCCTGGCGCAAATGGGCTTCAAGCCGATCGTGCTGGAACGCGGCAAGACCGTGCGCGAACGCACGCAGGACACCTGGGGCCTGTGGCGCAAGCGCGAGCTCAATCCGGAATCCAACGTGCAGTTTGGCGAGGGTGGCGCCGGCACGTTTTCGGACGGAAAACTCTACAGCCAGATCAAAGACCCGCGCTACCTCGGGCGCAAGGTCATGCAGGAGTTCGTCAAGGCCGGCGCGCCGCCCGAAATCCTGGTCGAGGCGCATCCGCATATCGGCACCTTCAAGCTGGTCAAGGTGGTGGAGAACCTGCGCCAGCAGATCACCGCACTCGGTGGCGAGATCCGCTTCCAGCAGCGCGTCACCGATGTGCTGATCGAAGACGGGCCACAGGGCCGGCAACTGCGTGGCGTGACCGTCCTGAACCAGGCCAGCGGCGCATCCTACGAACTGGCGGCCGATCAAGTTGTCATCGCGCTGGGCCACAGCTCGCGCGACACCTGCGCCATGCTGTATCAGCGCGGTGTCGCGATGGAAGCCAAACCATTCTCGATCGGCTTTCGCATCGAGCATCCGCAAAGCGTGATCGACAAGGCGCGTTGGGGCCGCCACGCCGGCCATCCGAATCTGGGCGCAGCCGACTACAAACTCGTGCACCACGCCGGCAACGGCCGCTCCGTCTACAGCTTTTGCATGTGCCCGGGCGGCACTGTGGTGGCGGCAACCTCGGAGGCGGGTCGGGTCGTGACCAACGGCATGAGCCAGTATTCGCGCAACGAACGCAACGCCAACGCCGGCATCGTGGTCGGCATCGACCCGAACGACTACCCGAGCGACGAGACGAGCTTTCACGCTGCGCTGGGCGACCACGTGCCATCGGGCATCACGTCGGGTCTGGCCCGGCATCCACTCTCCGGCATCGTGCTGCAGCGCGTGCTGGAATCGAACGCCTACGTGCTCGGCGGCGCCAACTACGACGCACCGGGACAACTCGTGGGCGACTTCATCGCGGGCAAGGCATCCAAGCAATGGGGCGGCGTCGAGCCGTCCTACAAGCCCGGCGTGCAACTGGTCGACCTGCGCGCCGCCCTGCCCGACTACGCGATTGCGGCGATGCGCGAAGCCTTGCCCGCATTTGCAAAAAAGATCAAGGGCTTCGACATGCCCGACGCGGTGCTGACCGGTGTCGAAACGCGCACGTCATCGCCTTTGAAGATGCCGCGCGGCGAAGATCTGCAGAGCACGAACACGCGCGGCCTCTATCCTGCCGGCGAAGGCGCGAGCTATGCCGGCGGCATCCTGTCGGCGGGCGTCGACGGCATCAGGGTCGCGGAGGCACTGGCGAGGAACTTGCCCGGGTGACTGCGGGTTCATTCTGCGTTGTTTGCATGGTGACGGACAAGGATGCGACGGTCGCAGACATTGCTGCCGACACAGATTTGCGGACGACTCAATACCCTTGCGTGCTCACAGTGCTGGCTGACTCAGGTTGGCGTGGCGCTCAGCGCAGTGAGCTTAAGGGTGAGGCCGAAGGCCGGGGGCACGAACGGAGTTGAGTGCCACGTCGGCCTTAGTCCTGCAGCGCATGACGTCCAAGGCAGCTACGAGCGACCGCTTAGTCCGCCCGCTTAAACAGCGCCAACAGGGTCCCGGCGAGAATAAACAGGCTGCCAAAAGTGCGGTTCAGGGCGCGGATATGGGCAGGCGATTTGAGCGCCCCGAGCAGCCGCGCCGCCAGCACCGTGTAGCCGGCCATCACCACCATGTCGGTGAAGGCCAGCGTGGCGGCAATCACCAAATACTGGGGCAGCAGCGGCTGCGCCAGACTCAGGAACTGCGGCACGACGGCCAACAGGAACACCGTGCCCTTGGGGTTGACTGCGTTGATCATCCAGGCGCGCATAATCATGGAGCGCCGCGTCACAACCGTGCAGGTATCCGACAGGGCGGCCATCGGCCGTGCCGGCGCGCGCCATTGCGCAATGCCGAGCCAGACCAGATAGGCCACGCCCAGCCACTTCACCACGGTGAATGCGGTGCTCGATGCCGCCACCAGCGCACCGAGGCCGGCCCCGACCACTAGCACCTGTGTCCAGATGCCCAGAATCAGGCCAAAGGTCGTGAAGTAGCCGCGCCGGAAACCGTGGTTCAGGCCGGCGCTCATGGCGGCGACCGCACCGGCGCCCGGAGAAATGCTGATGGCCCAGGATGCAGCGAAGAAGGTAAGCCAGGTCGAGAATTCCAAATCAAAGATCCGGTGAACAGGAAGGAGCTGAGCTTAACTGTTTTGCAGCGCCGCGATGCGCTCGGCGAGCGGCGGATGGGTGGCAAACAACTGGCCGATGCCGCCAGTGATGCCGAACGCAGCAACGCTCTTGGGCAATTCACCCGGCTCCATGCCGCCCAGGCGCGCCAGCGCGTTGATCATGGGCTGCTTGCGACCCAGCAGTTGGGCCGAGCCGGCATCGGCGCGGAACTCGCGATGCCGCGAGAACCAGGCCACAACCATGGCGGCGGCAAAGCCAAGCACGATGTCGAGCACGAAAGTGCTGATCATGTAGCCGATGCCGGGGCCGGAACTGCGCTCATCGCCCTTGCGCAGGAAACTGTCGACCGCAAAGCCGATGACACGGCTCAGGAACACGACAAAGGTGTTCATCACGCCCTGGATCAGGGTCATGGTCACCATGTCGCCATTGGCCACGTGCGCGATCTCGTGGCCGATCACGGCTTCGACTTCATCGCGCGTCATGCCCGCCAGCAACCCGGTGCTGACCGCCACCAGCGCCGAATTCCTGAACGCGCCGGTGGCGAAGGCGTTGGCGTCGCCCTCGAAAATGCCGACTTCCGGCATGCCGATGCCGGCCTGGTCCGCGAGCTTGCGCACGGTGCCGACAATCCACGCTTCGTCGGCGTTCTGCGGCTGCCCGATGACGCGCACGCCGGCTGTCCACTTGGCCATCGGCTTGCTGATAAGGAGCGAGATGATGGCGCCGCCAAAGCCCATGACCAGGGCAAAGCCGAGCAGGGAACCGAGGTTCAGACCGCTGGCCGTGAGGTAGCGGTTGACACCGAGCAGGCTGGCGACGATGCCCAGCACGGTCACAACCAAGACATTGGTCAGTACGAACAGGAAGATGCGTTTCATGATTTCCTTCAAAGGCGTGTCAAATAGACCTCGCCGAAACCCCTAGGATTGGGGCTGGCCGGACGAATTCAAGGCGCAGCCTTTCGAGACCCTGAGCCCTTTGAGAAAAGCACGGCGGATGGTGCCAGCCGCGATGGAGGCGGCAACCTTCCGGGAGTAGCTTTCCGCGCCGCTGAGTCGCCTGATCCAGCCGCGAAACGGAACAATGCCCTCGGTCGTGCTGCGCAGCGCCCCGATGGCGGAACTCTGCACTTCATCCGATCCGCGCTCGACCAGTCCCGGATTCGACTCGGTGGCCGGCGTGTCCAGATCGGCGCCGAGCGCCGCATCGAGTTCGCCAATCGCGGTCGACAGCGCAGCGCAACTCTGGTCCGCGGGCATGGCATAGGCCTGCTTCTGGGCCTCGGCCAGCACCGCCGGTATCTCGGCATAGACCAGATTCAAGTCATTGAGCGGCGCGGTCGCCGCGTCGGCCACGCGCGACGGATTGCGCACGGCGCAGGCCGGCAGCGCCAATGCCAGGCAAATCAGAACAGAACGGGTGAATAAGTGGTGTGACATCCGCATGACTCCTTGATGGACCCTGTCAAAGCGTTGCGATTGTAGGTAGGCCTCGGCACCAAGTCGACTACCCAAAAAGGTGAGCAGGGTCGCAGCTGGCGCAACTCAATGGGGCGTGACATGTCGCGGCGCGCGAAACACGCTGGCATCCGCATAAAAATCAGGTGCTTCGTTGGCCGCCCACCAACCGGGCACGCCGAGCACCGGCAGGTGCGCGAACGGCTTGGTTTCCAGTTTCTCGGCCTGCAGGTCGCCGGCGATCCAAGCATCGAGGTCCGCCAACGAATCGCCGGTTGGCTGCACGCGGTACACATGGGCCGTGATGCCCTTGCGCGGCGCCACCAGCTTTTCCAGCAAGGCATGGCCGAACAGCAACAGATGCGCCTGGCGCCAGAGCGAACGCCGATCGACAAACAGCGTCTGCCAGTCCTTCGCCACCAGCGCTTCCCATAACGCATCAGGCGCTCGCAGAAAGGCGGCGTTCTCGTCGAACACCGTCAAGGCGTCGCGCGCCGGGCCACGCACAGGCTGGATGCCCGTGCGCGCGATCTGCGCCACATGCAAGCGGTTCAAGCGCTGCTTGGTCAGGGGAAACAGCAACCAGGCCAGGCCATTGAAGAAATCGTGCAAGCCCTCGCGCGTGGGAACTGAGCCGGTGTCGAAAATATGCTGTTCATAAGCAACGCCACCGGGAAGTTCGCTTTGTGCAACGAAGCGCCCCGGCAAACCCGACTGCGCGCCATCAGCCTGGTTCAAGGCCTGCGGCTGCGGCATGCCTGATGCGACCCGCTGCGCCGTCGCCTCACCCATGACACGCCAGGGCACGAGCCAGGACGCGCTCCAGTCGATCAGCTCAATTTCCATGGCAGGACGTCACCGCCACGCAATGGTTTGAGCCGCGCCTCGCCGAAGGCAAAACTCTCGGGCGCAGTCCAGGCTTCGCGCTTCAAGGTGATGCGATCCGTGTTGCGCGACAGGCCGTAAAAATCGGCACCGTTGAAGCTGGCAAAGGCTTCGAGCTTGTCGAGCGCACCGGCCGCATCGAAGGCCTCGGCGTACATCTCGATGGCGGCGTAGGCGGTGTAGCAGCCGGCGCAACCGGACGCATTCTCCTTCAGGTGCGCCGCATGCGGCGCGCTGTCGGTGCCGAGAAAGAACCTGGCCGAGCCGCTGGTCGCCGCCTGCACCAAGGCCAGTCGATGTGTTTCGCGCTTGAGCACCGGCAGGCAGTAGTAGTGCGGCCGGATGCCGCCGGAAAACAGCGCATTGCGGTTGTAGAGCAGGTGGTGCGCGGTCAGCGTGGCTGCCGTGAAACGGTCGGCCTCCTGCACGTACTGCGCGGCCTCGCGCGTGGTGATGTGCTCGAACACTATCTTGAGCTCGGGGAAATCACGCCGCAGCGGAATCAACTGGGTATCGATGAAGACCGCCTCGCGGTCGAACAGATCAACCTCGGGTGATGTGACTTCACCGTGCACCAGCAAAGGCATGCCGGCGCGCTGCATCGCCTCCAGCGTCGCATAGGTCTTGCGCACATCGGTCACGCCGGCGTCGCTGTGGGTGGTTGCGCCAGCCGGATAGAGCTTGACCGCCACGACGCCGGCAGCCTGTGCGCGCCGGATTTCGTCGCGCGGCAGGCTGTCGGTCAGGTACAGCGTCATCAAGGGCTCGAAGTTCAGGCCCAACGGCACCGCGGCCTGGATGCGCGCCTTGTAGGCCAGCGCGGCCGCTGCCGTGGTCACGGGCGGGCGCAGATTGGGCATGATGATGGCGCGGCCAAACTGGGCTGCCGTGTGCCGCACCACGGTATTCAAGGCCTCGCCGTCGCGCATGTGCAGGTGCCAGTCGTCGGGCCGGGTCAATTCGATGATTTGGGTCATGGCGGCTATTGTCCTCAATCGGTGCCTCAGTAATGCGGTGGCAGATCGTCGCGCAGGTTGCGCGGCGCGCCCAGGCCGCCGTCGGTGCTGGATTGGCGCAAGTCGCCAATCTCACGCGACAGCGCATCGATCTGCTGCTGCTGGCGCACGATGATCTCGTTGAGTTGATCCAGCAGATCTTCGGTGAACGCGGCCTTGATCTCGAGTTCGGTCAGGCGCTGTTCGGTTTGTTGTGTGGAGTCCATGCCCCATTTTGCCCAAGAACCGATAATCAACCATGCACCGCACCGAACCCCAGGCCACCAACGCCACCCCATCCGCTCGCGCCAGCAACTTTGCCAGCCTGCCCCTGAACCCCGCCACACTGGCCAATCTCGTGCAGCTGGGCTACCTGGAGATGACGCCGATCCAGGCCGCCAGCCTGCCCGCCGCGCTGGCCGGCAAGGACCTGATCGCACAGGCCAAGACCGGAAGCGGCAAGACCGCCGCCTTCGCCCTGGCCCTGCTCACAAACCTGAACCCCCGCCGCTTTGCCGTGCAATCGCTGGTGCTGTGCCCGACGCGCGAGTTGGCCGATCAGGTCACCATCGAGATCCGGCGCTTGGCGCGCGCCGAGGAGAACATCAAGGTCGTCACCCTGTGCGGCGGCGTTGCGCTGCGCGGCCAGCGCGCCTCGCTGGAGCATGGCGCGCACATCGTGGTCGGCACGCCGGGTCGCGTGATGGACCATCTGGAACGCGGCTACCTGAACCTGGAAGCCCTCAATACGCTGGTGCTCGACGAAGCCGACCGCATGCTCGACATGGGCTTCTTCGAAGACATCGCCACTGTCGTCAAGCAGTGCCCGCCGGCGCGTCAAACGCTGCTGTTCTCGGCCACCTATCCGGAAGGCATCGAGAAGCTGGCGCGCCAGTTCATGCGCGAGCCCCAGCAAATCAAGGTTGAAACCCAGCACGCCAAAGGCTTGATCGAGCAACGCTTCTACGAAGTGACGCGCGCCAACCGCTTGGAGGCCGTGGCCCTCCTGCTCAATCACTTCCGGCCGGCAAGCACCCTGGCCTTCTGCAACACCAAGCTGCGCTGCCAGGAGCTGACCTCCTACCTGCAGGCGCAGGGTTTCAGCGCGCTGGCGCTCTATGGCGAGCTGGAGCAGCGCGAGCGCGACCAGGTGCTGGCGCGGTTCTCCAATCGCAGCTGCTCGGTGCTGGTGGCCACCGATGTCGCGTCACGCGGTCTCGACATCACGCAGTTGGAGGCGGTGATCAATGTCGACATCACGCCCGACCCCGAAGTCCACATCCACCGCATTGGGCGCACCGGTCGCGCCGGCGAATCGGGGCTGGCGCTGAGCCTAGCCAGCATGAGCGAAATGGGTTCGGTCGGGAAGATCGAGCAGTACCAGAGCCATGAATCGGTCTGGCACCCCCTGAGCGAACTCACGCCGACCGGCAACGGCCCGCTGCAGCCGCCGATGGTGACGCTGCAGATCCTCGGTGGCCGCAAGGAAAAGATCCGCCCCGGCGACGTGCTGGGCGCACTGACGGCCGACGCCGGCTACAGCCGCGAACAGATCGGAAAGATCGTGGTGACCGAATTCACTACCTTCGTGGCGGTGCAGCGCGACATTGCGCTGCAGGCCATGCAAAAGCTCAATGCCACCAGCGTCAAAGGCAAGAGCGTCAAGGTGCGGCTGCTCTAGCCGCAGGACTTATTTCTTGACCGTGACGGTCGCTTCTTCAATGATCAGCGGGTAGGAGTAGCCGCTGCCGAAGTCGCGGTTCAGCACGACCACGCCGGAGATCGTGACCTTGTCACCGACGGCGGCCGTCTGCTTGCTGGTCACGACGAGGTTGTTGCTGCCGTCCTTGGCATCGCCCGTGCCGTCCTGCACGTGCACAAAGTTGCGACCCATGATGCCGTTATTGACCTTGACCACCTTGCCCGTGGCACTAATGGTCTTGCCGGTGAGGGCAGCCTTTTCCTTGTACAGTGCGGCGACCGTCCTCGCTGCGGCGTCAGCGGCCGAGGCGTTGAACGAAACCAGGCCCAAAGTGCCGATCAGAGCAGCCAGCGCAACGGATGAAAACCTCATGAGAACTCCTGTGAATGGCGGAAAACCCGCAATAAATGACTGCGCCGAGTATATCGGCAGGCTGTTTCCGCTTGGTAAACAGGGTTGGCCGCCGTGCCGAGCGTGGGGGCCATGATCGTTTCACCGCCGGGCCAGATTACCGCGCCAGCGTCACGCCGCCATCCACTACCAACGTCTCGCCCACGACATAGTCACCGGCACGCGAGGCCAGGTAGATCGCGGCGCCGGCCATATCGGCGTCAACGCCGATGCGCCCGGCCGGAACGCGCGCCGACACCTCCTGCGCGTGGTCGCGCGCATCGCGGTTCATCTCGGAGGCAAAGGCACCGGGCGCGATGGCCGAGACCACGATGTTGTCCTGGATCAGCCGCAGGGCCATGCGGCGCGTCAAGTGGATCAGGCCGGCCTTGCTCGCCGCATAGGAATAGGTCTCCTGCGGATTGACCGACACGCCGTCGATCGACGCGATGTTGATGACCTTGGCGACGCGCACTTTGCCCGCCGTGCGCAGTTGGGGGGCGAGCGCTTGGGTCAGGAAGAAGGGCGTCTTCAGGTTCAGATCGACGACCTTGTCCCAGCCGCTTTCCGGAAACTCGTCAAACGGCGCGCCCCAGGCGGCGCCGGCGTTGTTCACCAGGATGTCGAGCTGCGGCTCCAGCGCACTGTAGGCCGCCGCCAGCGCGCGCGCCCCTTCCAGCGAGGAGACATCGGCCGGCAGCGAGACGCAATGGCCCAGATGACTGAGCTCGCGCGCCGTCTGGTCGCAGGCCGCCGCCTTGCGCGCCGAAATGTAGACACGCGCACCCTGCGTGAGAAAGCCCTCGGCGATCATGCGGCCGATGCCGCGCGAACCGCCGGTGATCAGCGCGCTGCGGCCTTCGAGAGAAAAGAGATGCTTCATGGACTGCCCCTGTCAATGGTTGGAACGTGGAAAAGAATCCGGCGCAGCATAGCCGGACTCGATGCCGGATCGCGTCACCTGGGCGTCTGGGCCGCAGCAGCGCGCAGCTTGTCCTTCTTGCTCGGGCGCCGGCCCTTGACGCCGCCATTGCCACTGCTGTCAACGCCTGACTCGGTAGCCGAGTCGATCGGTGTCGGCTCAAAACCCTCGACCTGCTCGCGCGGCAGGCTCAGGCCGTGGTTCTTCTCGATCAGGCGCAGATGCGCCTCGGTGCCGGCATTGACGAAGCTCACGGCCACACCGCGTTCGCCGGCGCGTCCGGTGCGACCGATGCGGTGCGTGTAGTCGAGCGCCGAGCGTGGCAGGTCGTAGTTGACCACCACCGGCAACTGCGCGATGTCCAGGCCGCGCGCCGCCACGTCAGTGGCGATCACGACCTTGAGCCGCGAGGCCTTGAAATCCGCCAGCACTTGGGTTCGCTTGCCCTGGCTCAGGTTGCCGTGAAACGGTTCGGCGTTGATGCGGCCCTTGCGCAGCTTGTCGGCCACCATCTCGGCGGCGTGTTTGGTCGCCACAAAGACCAAGACCCGGCTCCAGTGGTTCTGCTTGATCAGGTGCAGCAGCAGCTGCGTGCGCCGGTCCGCGACCACCTCGATCGCGTGCTGCGCGATGTCCGGCGCGCCCTGCGGCTCGGACTCGACCGTGACGCGCACCGGGTCGCGCAGCAGCGTGCGCGCCAGGGTCTGCACCGCAGGCGGGAACGTGGCCGAGAAGAACAGGTTCTGGCGCTGTGCCGGCAGCAGCGCGAGGATGCGCGAGAGCTCTTCGGCAAAGCCCAGGTCGAACAGGCGATCGGCCTCATCGAGCACCAGCATCGCCACGTTGGCCAGCGTGAGCGCGTTGTGCGCGATCAGGTCGATCAACCGGCCCGGCGTCGCCACCATGATGTCGGTGCCGCCGCGCAGCCGAATCATCTGCGGATTGATCGAAACGCCGCCGAACACGATCGAGACCTTCAGGGGCAGCGACAAGTGCGCACCCAGGCTGCGGATCTCCTCGCCGACCTGGGCCGCGAGTTCGCGCGTCGGCACCAGGACCAGCGCGCGCAGCAGCCGCGGCTGGCTTGGCGCGATGTGCTCCAGGCCCTGCAGCAAGGGCAGGGCAAAGGCCACGGTCTTGCCGGACCCGGTTTGGGCGCTGGCCAGCAGGTCGCGCCCCTGCAAGGCAGCCGGCAGCGCGGCCAGTTGAATCGGCGTCGGCGCCGAATAGGCCTTGTCCGCCACGGCGCGCAGCAGCGCAGGCGAAAGACCGAAGGATGAAAATGGCATGGGCACAGGCCTGTCAAAGGGAAAAAGCCGGGACCATCCGGCGCGCGCCGCATAATTGCAGCGATGAAGAAAACATTCCTATTAAACATCGAAGGCAAGAACCGTGACCGCGTGATCGAGGCCACCAAGCACGAAATCCGCAAATACGTGAAGCGGGAACGGAACAAACCGCTGCCCGAGGGCGTCGATTACTGGGATTTCGACTGCCGCTTCGGAAGCACCCCGCAAGACGCAGCCGAAGCCCACTTCGCCAACCTCACAGCCCTAATCGACGCGCTTGCGAATGACGGCGGCGCCGCGTTTTACCTTGAACTGCTGGCCAAACCCGGCCACCGCGTGGCTCGGGGATAATCGCGCCATCTCGTTTTTATTTTCAATGGAGTTATTTCATGGCCAAAGAGTTCCGTACCGAAGCTGACCGCAAGGCAAGCCCCCGTCCCGTGCCACCCAAGGGCGTTTGCTTTACTGCCCCCCAGGGACAGAAGCGCAGTCTGGAACGCGGCACCGCGACCAACAATAAGAAGAATCCGGGCAAGCGCTGCAAGAAGGGCGGCTGAGCGTTCGAAATGCACGGACATCAAATACTAGGCTCGCCGGCTCACGCCTGATATCAAGCGAAGCCTGACGATTCTTCAGGTTTCGCCCTGTTTCGGACCGCCTGGAGGCGGTACAACTCGAAGCGAGGTGTTGAGGATGTCCTTTTCCTCTTCGTCCGAGAGCCCGGCAATCGCGCTTACCGCACTTGCGTAGTGCTGCTGGTGAAGCGCATGCTCGCTGGCTGCGCACGCCACGTTCGCCGCCACAAGGTGAGCGTAGGCTACTTCCCATGGCGCAGCGGATGCACCGCGAAAATGCGGTTGCGACTGCGACAGGTAGTGCTTGGCTGGTCCGGGAAGTCGCAGAAGTCCGCAGACATGAGCGAGGAGTTGCGCAGCATGGGCACGATTCGAGGCATCGCCCACCATCTTCCACAAGTACATGGCCGCGTGCGCGGCCTGCAGCATCTCCTCATCCTCCTCTGACGTGCGGGTCAGCGTGTCGGCGAGGGCCCAGGCACGGTTGTTGGCTTGCGAGGCAACGCGCCTGCGCCACAGCGCGGTTTCTTCGGGACTTGGCTTTTCTGCCATGGAATACAGCCTCCTCACTGGTTTGCACAGGCTGACGAGGCTGTGCAAAAGCTCGATTTAGTCGCAGGCCCGCATGAGGCGCGGGCCCATGCCTCAGTCTCTGCCACCAACATCCCTTTTCGAGTTGAGGACAGAGTCGAAGGTCTGTCCCGCAAAGTTACATATTTCTCCGGTACTGCCCACCCACCTCGAACAAGGCGTTGGTGATCTGACCGAGCGAGCAGACGCGCACGGCGTCCATCAGCACTTCAAACACGTTCTTGTTCTCGATCACGGCCTGCTGCAGGCACTTGAGCTGGGCCGGTGATTCATTGGCGTGCAGCGCGTGGAAGTCGGCCAGGCGTTTGAGCTGACTCTGCTTTTCATCGTCAGTGGAGCGCGCCAGTTCGAGCTTGTCGAGCACGGCATCGCCATGCGGGTTGCGGAAGGTGTTGACGCCGATGATGGGCAGCTCGCCCGTGTGCTTGAGCATCTCGTAGTGCATCGATTCGTCCTGGATGCGGCCGCGCTGGTAGCCGGTCTCCATGGCGCCGAGCACGCCGCCGCGCTCGGCGATGCGCTCGAACTCGGTCAGCACGGCTTCTTCGAGCAGCTCGGTCAGTTCCTCGATGATGAAGGCGCCCTGTGACGGGTTCTCGTTCTTGGCCAGGCCCCACTCGCGGTTGATGATGAGCTGGATCGCCATCGCGCGGCGCACCGAGTCCTCGGTCGGCGTCGTGATGGCTTCGTCGAACGCGTTGGTGTGCAGGCTGTTGCAGTTGTCGTAGATCGCGATCAACGCCTGCAGCGTGGTGCGGATGTCATTGAACTGGATCTCCTGCGCGTGCAGGCTGCGCCCGCTGGTCTGGATGTGGTACTTGAGCTTCTGGCTGCGCTCGTTGGCGCCGTACTTCTCCTTCATGGCCACGGCCCAGATGCGCCGCGCGACACGGCCCATCACCGTGTACTCGGGGTCCATGCCGTTGGAGAAGAAGAAGCTCAGGTTCGGCGCGAAATCGTCGATGTGCATGCCGCGCGCCAGATAGGCTTCGACAAAGGTGAAGCCATTCGAGAGCGTGAAGGCGAGCTGGCTGATCGGATTCGCGCCGGCCTCGGCGATGTGGTAGCCGCTGATCGAGACCGAGTAGAAGTTGCGCACGCGGTTGTGCACGAAGTACTCGGCGATGTCGCCCATCACCTTGAGACTGAACTCGGTCGAGAACAAACAGGTGTTCTGGCCCTGGTCTTCCTTCAGGATGTCGGCCTGCACCGTGCCGCGCACGTTCTCCTGCACCCATTCGCGGATCTTTTCGAGCTCGGTGTCGGTCGGCTCGCGGCCGTTGTCGGCCTTGAACTTGTCGATGTTCTGGTCGATCGCCGTGTTCATGAACATGGCAAGAATGCTCGGCGCCGGGCCGTTGATCGTCATCGAAACCGAGGTGCTCGGGCTGCACAGGTCAAAGCCGCTGTAGAGCACCTTCAGGTCTTCAATCGTTGCGATGCTGACGCCGCTGTTGCCGATCTTGCCGTAGATGTCGGGCCGCGGATCGGGGTCGTTGCCGTACAGCGTGACCGAATCGAAGGCGGTGGACAGGCGCTTGGCCGCCATGCCCGAGCTCAGCAGCTTGAAGCGCGTGTTGGTGCGAAAGGCATCGCCCTCGCCAGCGAACATGCGGGTCGGGTCCTCGCCCTCGCGCTTGAAGGCGAAGGTGCCGGCTGTATAGGGGTAGCTGCCGGGCACGTTGTCCAGCGCCAGCCACTTCAGGATTTCGCCGTGGTCTTCGTACTGGGGCAAGGCCACCTTGCGGATCGTCGTGCCGCTCAGGCTCTTGCTGGTCAGGGCCGTGCGCAACTCCTTGTCGCGGATCTTGACCACGTATTCGTCGCCGGCGTAGGCGGCCTGCATCACGGGCCACTGCGTGAGCAGCTTGCGCTCTGAGGCGCCGAGCTGTTCCTCGCGCTGCGCCGCCAGATCCAGCACGGCATCATATGCGTTGGTCTTGCCGGCGTCGGCAAGCTTGAGCATGCGGCCGCTCTCACGCAACTGCTGGATTTCCCTCGCCAGCTTGGCCTGGGCGCGCGCGCGCTTCTTGTAGCCACGCACGGTGTCGGCGATTTCAGCCAGATAGCGGCTTCGCGCCGCCGGCACGACCGGTGTCTGGTTCGTGCTGTGACGCACCTGGATCAGCGGCAGACTGCCTTCCTTGAACGGCAGTCCCAAACCCGCGAGCCGGACCTTGAGCGCCTGGTACAGCGCGGTAACGCCGTCGTCATTGAAGCGCGCGGCCATGGTGCCGAACACCGGCATTTGCTCGGCCGGGGTAGTGAAGGCTTCCTTGTTGCGCTGCACCTGCTTGGCCACATCGCGCAGTGCGTCGAGCGCGCCCTTGCGGTCGAACTTGTTGATGGCGATGAATTCGGCAAAGTCGAGCATGTCGATCTTCTCGAGCTGGCTGGCGGCGCCGAACTCGGGCGTCATCACGTACATCGGCACGTCGACATGCGGCACGATGGCAGCGTCGCCCTGGCCGATGCCCGAGGTCTCGACCACGATCAGATCAAAGCCCGCCACCTTGCAGGCGGCGATCACGTCGGGCAATGCGGCGCTGATTTCGGAGCCGAAGTCGCGCGTGGCAAGGCTGCGCATGAAGACGCGCGGACCCTGACGCCACGGTGAAATGGCGTTCATGCGGATGCGGTCGCCAAGCAAGGCGCCACCGGTCTTGCGGCGCGACGGATCGATGCTGATCAGCGCCACGCGCAGGCTGTCGTCCTGGTCCAGCCGCAGGCGACGGATCAGCTCATCGGTCAGCGACGACTTGCCGGCGCCACCGGTGCCCGTGATGCCGAGCACCGGAACCTTCTTCGTGACGGCCTGGGTCCTGATTTCATCGACCAGCGCCGTGAACGCGGCCGGGCGCGCGCCCTTGTCGACGCCGGCGGCCTTCTCGTTCTCCAGCGCGGTGATGAGCTGCGCCAGCGCGCGCCAGCTCATTTCGCCGTGGCCCTGGATGGCCGCGATCGACTGCGGCGCGTAGCCGGAGAGATCCTTGTCGCAGCGCATCACCATCTCGCCGATCATGCCGGCCAGCCCCATCCGCTGCCCGTCCTCCGGGCTGTAGATGCGGGTCACGCCGTAGGCCTGCAATTCCCGAATTTCGGGCGGCACGATGACGCCGCCACCGCCGCCGAAGACCTGGATGTGGGCGCCACCGCGCGCCTTGAGCAGGTCCACCATGTATTTGAAATACTCGACGTGACCACCCTGGTAGGAACTGATCGCGATGCCCTGCGCGTCTTCCTGCAGGGCCGCGGTCACCACTTCCTCGACGCTGCGGTTGTGCCCGAGGTGAATCACCTCGGCGCCCATGCTCATCAGAATGCGGCGCATGATGTTGATGGCGGCGTCGTGGCCGTCGAACAGGCTCGCTGCCGTGACGAAACGCACCTTGTTTAGCGGCCGGTAAGCGGCAAGCGCCTTAAATTGGTCAGACAAATCGGTCATGTTGTTGCTCCGGGGGTCGAGGGGTCGCAGAGTCAGCATTTGAACCGATTTCGCTGACTTGACGTTGACGTAAACGTCAACCGCAATCTTACCTTATCCACCCTAATCGCGGCGCCCTTGCGCCTGACAACGCGAATCGTCGCGGCAGACTAAACTGCCGCCTGGGCCAGCAACAACAAAACCGGAGACACACGATGACGTTAGCCAGACGCAATTTCTTCCAGAGCTCGGCGCTGCTCGGCGCCGGCGCCCTGCTCGGCTGTGCCACGCCCGGCGTGGCGCAGCCGCAGCCCAGGACACCGTTTGCGGTGCCGGCAACCTACATCCCGATTATCGGCTCGGACGAATTGTTCCCGGTGCGCCGCATCTACTGCATCGGCCGCAACTACGCCGCGCACGCGCGCGAAATGGGGTCCGACCCGACGCGCGAGCCACCCTTCTTCTTCCAGAAACCTACCGACGCCATCCAGTACGTGGCGGCCGGCACGGTCGCCGACCACCCCTATCCGACACTGACGAAGAACTACCATTACGAAGCCGAACTGGTCGCCGCCATTGGCAAGGGCGGGCGCCGCATCACGCAGGAGCAGGCGCTCTCGCATGTCTTTGGCTACACGCTGGGCCTGGACATGACGCGGCGCGACCTGCAGCGCGCCATGGGCGACGAAAAGAAGCCGTGGGAGATCGGCAAGAGCTTCGACCATTCCGCGCCGATCGGCGCCATCCACACCGTTGCGCATACGGGCCACTTCACCCAGGGCGCAATCTGGCTCAAGGTCAACGGCAAGACCAAGCAGAGCGCCAACCTGAACCAGATGATGTGGTCGGTGGCGGAACAAATCGTCAAGCTGTCGGAAGCCTTCGAGTTGTTCCCGGGCGACATCATCTACTCGGGCACGCCCGAGAACGTGGGGCCGGTCGTCGTCGGCGACCTGATCGAAATGCACATCGACGGCCTGCCCGGCCTGAGCGTGAAGATCGTCTAGGGGTGCACCTGATGGCACAGGATTACGCCGGCGACGTCCCGCCGCAACAGGCATTCGAATGGTGGCAGCGCGGTGACGCCGTGCTGGTGGACGTGCGCAGCAGCGCGGAGCAGGAATGGGTCGGCTTTGTGCCGGGCGCGATTGCCGTACCGTGGAAACAGTGGCCCGGCATGTTCATGAACAGCAACTTTGACCAGGCCTTGCTGGCTGCCGTGCCGCCCGGCAAGAAGGTGCTGCTGCTATGCCGCAGCGGCGTGCGCTCGATCGCCGCGGCCCGGCGCGCCACCGAGCTCGGCCTGCAGGCCTACAACGTCCTCGAAGGCTTCGAAGGCGATGCCGATGCGAACGGCCAGCGCGGGCACAAGGGCGGCTGGCGCCATCACGGTCTGCCCTGGCGCCAGGGTTGAAATCTTCGTGATAATCGCGCCATGACTTTTCTGGCAATCGACGTCGGCAACACGCGCCTGAAATGGGCGCTGTACCAATCTCCCCATCCGCATGCAGCGGTATTGGCCCAAGGCGTCGAGTTCCTTGACAACATCGACAAGCTCGCCGAAGGCGCCTGGGCGACGCTGGCGCCGCCGACGCAGATGCTCGGTTGCGTCGTCGCCGGTGACGCCGTGCGGCGCCGCGTCGAGGAACAGATGGAGATCTGGGACGTGGCCGCGCAATGGGTGGTGTCGAGCGCGGCGGAAGCCGGCATCAGCAATGGCTACGACTACCCGGGACGCCTGGGAGCGGACCGCTGGGTCGCGATGATCGGCGCCTGGCACTGCGCGCTGGCGCAAGGCCCGGCGCGCCCGATGGTGGTCGTCATGGTCGGCACCGCCGTCACGGTCGATGCGATCGACGCCAGCGGCAAGTTTCTCGGCGGTCTGATCCTGCCCGGTCACGGCATCATGCTGCGCGCGCTGGAATCGGGCACCGCCGGGTTGCACGTGCCGACCGGCGATGTGCGTGAGTTCCCGACCAATACCAGCGACGCCCTGACCAGCGGCGGCACCTTCGCCATTGCCGGCGCCGTCGAGCGCATGGTGCAGCACGTGCGCAACCATTGCGGCGCCGAACCCAAATGCATCATGACCGGTGGTGCCGGTTGGAAGATGGCGCCGAGCATGTCGGTGCAGTTCGAGCTGGTGGACAACCTGATCTTCGACGGCCTGCTGGCGATGGCCGAACTGCGATTTGCCAGCACCATCCAAGGCTGATCCCTTTCCAGGCTAGCGCGATTCCTGTCTGGCGCGGCGCTGGCGGAAGTGCAGTTTGAGCAGTTCCATGGTCAGCGGTGAGGCGAAGCAGAACGGCAGTATGAAAAGCCAGTCACCAACCGTCAGCGGTACCGTGTCGAAAAAGGGCCGCAGGAACGGCACGTAGACCACCATCAACACCAGCAGGAACGAGACCCCGACGGCCCACAACATCGCGCGATTGGAAAACACACCGATCGAAAATACGCTGTGGTGCTCGGAGCGCGCCGTGAAGGCGCGCAGCAGCTCCGAGGCGCACAAGGTCACAAAGGCGATGGTCTGCGCCGCCATCAGCTGCCCGGGATAGCGATGCAGCGCCAGGAAGAAGACGCCCAGCACGGCCACGGCGTCGACCAGGCCGACCACCCCGATACCGATCGCCATGTCGCGGTTGATGACCGGCTCCTGCGGCGAGCGCGGCGGGTATTTCATGATGTCTGGGTCGCCTTTTTCCATCCCGAGCGCCAGCGCCGGCGCCCCGTCGGTAACCAGATTGAGCCAGAGCAGCTGCACCGGGCGCAAGGGAATCGGCAAGCCGATCAGCATGGCGCCAAAGATGATCAGGATCTCTCCAATATTGCAGGCCAGCAGGAAGTACACGAACTTGCGGATGTTCGAGTAGATGATCCGGCCCTGCTCGATGGCGGCCACGATGCTGGCGAAGTTGTCGTCGGTCAGGATCATGTCCGCCGTCTGCTTGGCCACGTCTGAGCCGACGATGCCCATGGCGACGCCGATATTGGCGCGCTTGAGCGCCGGCGCGTCGTTCACGCCGTCGCCGGTCATGGCCACGACGTGCCCGCGCGCCTTCAGGGCGTCGACAATGCGCGTCTTGTGCTGCGGCGAAACCCGGCAGCAGACATCAAGCTGATCGACCCGGCCTGCCAGTTCTTCGTCGCTGAGTTTCTCGATTTCGGGACCGGTCAGCACCAAGCCGCCCGTGCTGAGCAAACCGATGTCGCGGGCGATGGCCTCGGCCGTGTCCTTGTAGTCGCCCGTCACCATGATGCTCTTGAGACCGGCGGCGCGCGCCACCTGCAGGGCGGTGATCACTTCGGGGCGCGGCGGGTCGATCATGCCGAGCAGGCCAACGAAGACAAGGTCCCTTTCAACATCCTGCGGACTCAGGCTGGACTCCGGCGTGGCCAAGGGCCGGCAAGCCACGGCCAGCACACGCAGCGCACTGCCGGCCATGGCGTGGTTATGCGCCAGGATCGCCTCGCGCATGGCAGGCGTCATCGGCTTCGGCTTGCCGGCCTCGAGGCTGTGCCCGCAAAGATTGAGCACCACATCGGGCGCCCCTTTGACAAACAGCATGAGCTGCGCCGCACCGAGACCGGCGACCAGCGCCTGCATCTGCGCGCCTTCGACCCGGTGCACCGTGGACATGCACTTGCGGTCCGAATCAAACGGAATCTCCTGCACCCGGGGCAGTGCCTGCGCCAGTTCCTCACGCCGGTAGCCGCCCTTTGCGGCGGCAACAACCATCGCGCCCTCGGTCGGATCGCCGATGATCTGCCAGAACGCCTTGCCGCTGTCGTCGCATTTTTCTTCCAGCCGCGCGTCGTTGCAGACCAGCGCGCCCATCAGCAGGAGCGTGGTGTCCACGTCGGTGTGCGGCACGAACGGCGCGCCGCCCGCAAAGAACTCGCCGCTCGGGCTGTAGCCCTCCCCGGTGACACGAAAGGCCTTGGCGCCCGCCCAGCCCTGCACGACCGTCATCTGGTTTTGCGTCAGGGTACCGGTCTTGTCCGTGCAGATCACCGTCGCGCAACCGAGCGTCTCGACCGCCGGCAGCTTGCGGATCAGCGCGTTGTGCTTGATCATGCGCTGCATGCCCAGGGCCAGGCAGATCGTCACGATGGCGGGCAGGCCTTCGGGCACGGCGGCGATCGCCAGGCTCACCGCCATCATGAACAGATTGACGATGTCCTTCTTCTCGGTCACCAAGTAGTCGACAAAGCCGCCGTTGAGGGCGGCGCCGAGGTGCGTGTCGCGGAAAAGGCCATAGACGAACACCAGCGCGCAGATGCTCAGGCAGGCCGTGCCCAGAACCTGCCCCAGGTGCTCCAGCTTTTGCTGCAGCGGCGTGTCTTCGGTCTCGAACGACTGGATCATTTCGGCGATCAGGCCGATCTGGGTATTCATGCCGGTTCCGGTCACGATGCCCTTACCGCGCCCATAGGTGATCAGCGTCGCCATGAACGCCGTATTCCTGCAATCGCCCAGCGGGATTTCCTTGTCCAGCACCACGCCAGCCGTCTTCTCCACCGGCTGCGACTCGCCGGTGAGCGAAGCCTCCTCGATCTTCAGGTTGATGCTCTCGACCAGGCGCAGATCGGCCGGTACATAGTTGCCGGCCTCCAGCAGGACGATGTCGCCGGCCACGATCTCGCGCCCGGGAATCGTCAGCTGCTGGCCGTCGCGGATGACCTGCGCCTGCGGCGCCGCCATCTTCTGTAGCGCTGCGAGCGCCTGCTCCGCCTTGGACTCCTGGATGACGCCCACCATCGCATTAAGCAACACGATGAACATGATGGCGAAGGAGTCAACATACTCGCCCAGCGCCAGCGAGATCGCCGCAGCGATGATCAGAATGATGACCAAGAAGTTCTTGAACTGGTCCCACAGCAGCGCGAGGAAACCCGGTCGCGGCCGCTCGGTCAGTTCGTTGGCGCCAAACCGGGCAAGCCGCTGGCGCGCCTGTGCCGAAGTCAGTCCGCGTTCCAGGTGCGTCTCGAAGTCATCGAGCAGTTCCTCGATTGCCTTGCCGTGGGCTTGCTTGTCATGCATGCAGGTCTCCTGGGAACTGCTTGACCAGCAGCATTGGCATCCTGGCGAGGTGGATCGCCTTCATGGTGATCGCCCCCCGCCTCCCCCCATTGACTCAGTTGCTCAAGCCCGTCGCGGCCTGCAACAGCGCTTCGCGCGCCTGGTCGATGATCTGCCTCTTCCAGGCGTCGGTATCGGTATAGAACGCATCCATCATCTGCTGCTTGATCTGCCGGGCCTGATTTGTTGGCGTGTCCGGGTGCTTGTTGAGCCAATGCTCGGCGCGCAGCGCCTGCGTCACCTCGGGGAACGGCAAGGTGCCGTATTCCATCGCGATGCCGGTGTACTCAGCCTGCGGGCATTCCTCGTAGAAGGCCATCCACATCAGACCGGTCAGGAAGGCCGAGGTCGAGGAACCGTCGTAGATCGACGTGATCGGTGTCGCGCCATTGCCGCCCCACCACTGGCGAGCGCGCGCCAGCGCCGCGGCATCGTCCTTGCAGGCGAAGATGCGCTCGCCAAGCCCACTGGGGCCAAGGCCCGTGTGCAGGTCGATCCAGGCGATCCGGCCAGCCGTGCGCCCATGGTCTCGCAGCACCTGGCGAATCGTCTGGTTGCTCCATGTCGGCGCCGTGCCGCCGAAGAACAGGCCGTCGGGAAACTCATGCTGGCCGCTCGACACGGCGGCCTGGAACGCGCGCGCGCCATGCTTCTCGACGTAGTCCGCAATCGCCGCGGCGTTGGCCGCATCCGGCGGCCAACGCTCGGGCAGCAGCAGCGAATGGATGGCTCGATAGCCCTCGTTGACCGGCAGCGGCTTGGAGAAGTCGTGGAAGTTGCGGTTCAGGTCAGCGTTTTCGTTCGTGGTGCGGCGCACGTGGGAAAAGCCATAGGGATTGAGCGCATGAACGTAGAGCACAGCCACGCCCCGGGCGCGCGCCTGTTCGCGCCAGGAGGCATCGTGCAGCGCAAAGACCTGCACGCCGCTGCCGCAATAGCCCTCGACACCATGGCAGGCGCTGCTGACGATCAGCAGGCGCTGCGCATCGGGTGCGCCGTCGAGTACCACGTCCATCGCCAGCACTTCGCCGTCGCGCCCGGGCAGCGGGTGCACGTGCGAGGTGACCGGCAGGTTGGCGCTGGCGGCGGCGGCCAATAGTTTGCCGCGCGCCTGGGCGTAGCTGGAAGAAAAGGCGTCGACCGGATTCATCATGGCGCCATCCTTCTCAGACCGCCGGCTTTAGCCATTCCTCGGCCAGCCGCACCCAATAGGTGGCGCCGAGCGGGATCATGTCATCGTTGAAATCGTAGCTCGGGTTGTGCAGCATGCACGGACCTTCACCATGTCCGCTGTCGCGGTGCGCGCCGTCGCCGTTGGCGATGAAGCAGTAGCAGCCCGGCTTGGCCAGCAGCATGTAGGAAAAATCCTCGGCGCCCATGGTCGGCTCTTGGTGCACCACGTTGTCGGCGCCGACGATGTCGATCATCACCTTGCGCGCAAATTCGGCCTCGGCCGCGCTGTTGATGGTGGGCGGGTAGTTGCGCACGAATTCGAACTCGCAGCGCATGTCGAAGGCGGCGCAGGTGTGCTCGGCGATCTGCTTCATGCGCAGTTCGATCAGGTCCAGCACCTCGATCGAGAAGGTGCGCACCGTGCCGCGCAGCTCGACGTGATCCGGGATCACATTGGTGGCTTCACCGGCGTGGATCATGGTGACGGAAATCACGCCGGCGTCGATCGGCTTCTTGTTGCGGCTGATGATGGTCTGGAACGACTGCACCAACTGGCACGCTACCGGCACCGGATCAATGCCGTTGTGCGGCGCCGCCGCGTGCGCGCCGCGGCCGTAGAGCGTGATCTTGAACTCGTTGCTCGACGCCATCACCGGCCCCGGCGCCACCGCGAACTTGCCTACTTCGGAGCCCGGCCAGTTGTGCATGCCGAACACCGCGTCCATCGGGAACGTCTCGAACAGGCCGTCCTTGATCATCTCGCGCGCGCCACCGCCGCCCTCTTCGGCCGGCTGGAATATCAGGTAGACCGTTCCATCGAAATTGCGATTCTTCGCCAGATGCTGCGCCGCCGCCAGCAGCATGGCGGTGTGCCCGTCGTGGCCGCAGGCGTGCATCTTGCCGGGTTTGGTGCTGGCGTGGCCGAAGGTGTTGAATTCCTGCATCGGCAGCGCGTCCATGTCGGCGCGCAGGCCGATGGCGCGTGTCGAGGTGCCGTGCTTGACGATGCCGACCACGCCGGTGGTGCCCATGCCGCGATGGATCGGGATGCCCCATTCGGTAAGCTTTTGCGCCACCAGTTCGGCGGTGCGGGACTCTTCAAAACACAATTCGGGGTGCGCGTGGATATCGCGACGAATGGCGGCGATGCCCGCGGCCTGGGTGACGATGGAATCAATGACTTTCATGGGTACTCCTGTGGGCTCGAGTCTAGCGTCAAGCGCGATACCATGTCTGCGCCAGTGGACAAATGCTGTGAGGCGTGCGCCAGTAGCGGACAGGAACCGCGCCTTTTTGGACCTTCTAAGAGGCGCTCAAATGGATCTACATTACCGTTTATCCAGGCTGATCATGATTTATCTACAAATTGCGAGATAGGGCAACAGCCTTGCTGTGCACATTCCCGCCGAATGGGCAATCCGGTCATGGAACAGCTGCGGCAAAAGGGCGCGTTACTGGTGCTGTGCGTCGACACCAGCGTCTTGGTCGCGCTGTGCATCAACGAGGCCAAGGCGGCCGCGGTGCTCAAGTGATACGCCACCTGCGCCGACGAACTCAATTGCGCAGCGTGGTTTTTCCAGTGCCCTGGGGCATCAGGAAACACGCCGGCAATTGACCGAGTCACAATCGCAGGCCGCATGGGTTCAGTTCGAGCGCATTTGTGCCAACGACCTGCATCTGCTACCCGTGCAGACAATGTCGTTTCACAGGGCATGGCGACTTTAGACACCGTCCTACCCAATAAGAAGTTTTGAATCCGGATCGCACTGGGAGCCGACGGTCGTGGCGAAGCATGGTGTTTCTTGAGCGGCCGCCACGGCATTTGTTGCCTCAACCAATCGCGAGGGGCGCCTTGGGGTTGGAATTGCAATGAATTCGGAATGATGGGATGGTCTCCGACAATGCCGAATAAGCCAACGTCACGCAGCAAGAACCCGGTGCCGTGCCGGGTCCAAGCACATTCGTAGGAGAAATGTGGAACAGCGCAGGGCGCTCATACGAAGAGGAACTGAAACACTTGCATGGGCAGCTCCGGACGCTCACGGCCTATACCAAGGCCAAATTTGAGGAGCAAAGGTTTGCGAACCCGCATCGTTTTCTATAAGGCCTTTCAGATCATTGACATGCAGCCGCTGCATGACCACGATGATGATCCCGTATTTCTGATCATTTACGTGGCGCCCTGGACGGCGCAGCCGAAGCAGAATCAACAGAAGCGGCAAAGCCGAGATCCGGTCAAGAACACGATCCAGGAAAAACAGAACGAACCGGTTGGGCTCTGGGTGGGATATGTATGCCTTCAATAGATTCCGCTGCCACACGATATTCACGACTTGTGTGCTGTCAGCTACCTACCCACAATTCACGCAGAGCTCGCTGATCGGCATTGTCCTCGAGTGTTGCAATGTGCATTGGGTAACTTGATGGCAAGCGAGAATGGCCGTTTGCTTTTGCGTCGCCACTGCTGTCGTCTTGATGCCAAGTTCTTTGTCTCTTTGAATTGACCTTGATGATGCCACCAACGAGCGGTATAGCTGGCCAGGAACGTCGAGCCGCCCTAGGGAAACGCAGATTTATTCGATGATTTTGCCAACCTGCACGGGGGCCCAAACGTTGTAGGTAGGTAGCCACCACAACACCGAACCGACATGAATCCAACGCCGCCGACCCAGGTCAGTTTTGC
>Ga0214249_1000009_pt1 | contig 121221 bp, 95 predicted proteins | sample TroBogypolimnion_17_FD_153087 | JGI IMG/M metagenome (GOLD analysis project Ga0214249, IMG submission 153087) | Freshwater microbial communities from Trout Bog Lake, WI - 23JUN2009 hypolimnion | ecosystem: Environmental > Aquatic > Freshwater > Lake > Hypolimnion/Profundal zone | place: Trout... | reverse complement strand
CTACACAGTAAGGAACCACAGTATCAACCTGGAATACAGAGCCTCCAAGATGCCCTATAATTCTTCCTGTCTTGCTTGGGTCCCTCATAGCCTGGGCAAAGATTGGGAAGCCTTCTCTAATAGGTTCTGATAAGGCAATTGATTTATTAGCAGAAGCAGCAGGAGTAGAAGATAATAGGTATGACCATGTTTGAGATATGGTAGAGCCTGAATTATCTTGAGTTGTTAAACCACCTAAAATAAAACATTGAGTAGAATTAATAGCTACAAATGTATTAGGATAGAAATTAGATACAGTTCCAACATCAAATACAGCAGGAGTAATAGATAATGTGGTTCCAGAATAATTTATCTTTGCATAAGCAGAAGAAGATATTAAATAGGCTCCATAAGGTGTAACAGCTAATTCTGGATTTACTATATTAGATGGTATATTACATTGATACATAGCAGAGCCAGTATCTATTTCTAATTTTCCATCTATGGTTACACCAAGAATAGAACCAGCAGGACCAGTAGGGAAGTTTGAAATGCTACTTAACTTGTTTGTAAATCTCCATGTTAGATTTGTGCCTGTATTCCATCCTGTTCCATTCCAGGTAGAAGAAACCACCTGTGCTGTATTAGAGGCTACTGTAAGCCTTCTCATAGAAAGGTAATCATAGAAAACAAGAGCAGGAAGAGTTATCAAATTAGATGTGGTGGTGCTATCTATCCATCCTGAAGGCATTTTGGTATAAGGTGCTGTAAATCCACTTATCAGAGCTACAGAGCCAGTATTAGGTGTTGGTCCATTGTCTTGTCCTGTTCCAGAGAAATTGTTATAGGCTATATTTCTCCATCTGGCATTAGCTGATAAGGTTTTAGTTTCATAGAACATTAAGCTTGAAGGTGCTGATAATAATTGGTTTGTCCAGTCAGCATGTAGGGTAGCTGGATAGCTGGAGTTTCTGTTACTTGTCCATCCAGAATCTATATTTCCTGTAAAGTTTGTAGTTATGCCAGAAATTAAATTACAGCCTGTTAATGTAGGCTCCATATCAGAAATAGAAGATAAAGAACATGAATTAGAATTATAAGGCTGTGAAGAGACAAAACCAAATATAGGTTCAATGGTTTGAGCCTGGGTAAATCTTGATAGGTCTAAATTGAAGGGTAGAGTAGCCTTTGTTAAGATGGTTCTAACATCAGTCATTACTACATCATTAGCTGTATCAGTGTCAAAATATATTCTGATATTAGCAGAAGGGTCCAAGTTTGTAATATCTTCTTTGACATAAATATAACAAGCTTCAGGATTTACAGCTAATACTGTATAAGTAGCAGAGTATGTTCCATTGACACAACAAAGAATATCACCAGGAATAATACCATTTACAGAATCTAAATAGATATAGCTATGGGCATTATCTTTAGCTAATACAGTGAAATAAGAATTGGCAGTTGTATTAGCAGCTTGAACAGTAAATGATTTTTGATAGAAGGAAGAGTAGACATTTCCACCACCTCCAACAATAGTTGAATTAGAATCTAAAGATGAACCACCAGAGCCAGCAGCAGTAGGCCAAGGTGTGTTAGATAAAACAATGGCAGATAAAACAGAACCATTAGCTACCCAATTAGGTAGACTTGCATAAGATAAATAGCCTATACCTGCTAAAGCCTGCCAACCATAAGAAGGTGATAAAATAACATCAATTACATTATAGGTATTTGCTACACCATTGGTTTGAAAGCTGATTTGGTCGCCAGGAGAAACAGCCTGTGTAGCATCCCCTACAAAGAAGATATAATTGTTATATTGATTGATACCATGATAATTAATTATCTCACCATAAGCAGAATAGCCTGTAAATGGGTATGAAGATTTAGCATTATTAGATGTAGGATTGGGCCTTTGCCATCCTGCTAAATATTGATTAGCTAATTCAATAGACCAATCTTGAGCAGATAATTCTATTGAATAACCACTTGCTGAATTATGCTGAACAATATTTGTAGGGTCAATGATACCAGTAAAAACAATATTGCTATCAACAGTTAAGGTAATGTATGGAGGATATAAGGCATTTGTAGAAGCTAATTGTGTCTGTATAAAGGTCCAGGCAGAGCCAGTAGGGTCTGTAAACTCTACTGTTAAATCACTTGGTTTAATCTTGGTTAGCTGGTCGCCACTATCTAAACTCCATGATTGTTTACCTATCTTTGTTACAGGATAACCAGTAACCAATAGGTTATTGCCTATCATAGCTGTGCCAAGGTTCTGATATAGATTTACCACCAATGACCGCATTATACTACCTTATTCCATCTTTTATAAACTGCTTCAGATATTTTAGCTTTATGTTCCTGTGTTTTTGGTTTAGACATTTTAGCTATTGTTTCTTTAGATTTTAATTTTCCTGTGTGGGATATAGACATTTTATTTTTTGTTTTTATAGACATTTGTTGCTTAGCAATAGACATTTTTTCTTTTGTTTCTTGTGATAAATTCCACTTACATCCTAAATTTGAACCAGCTATTTTACATATGTTGTATTCTGGTTTAAATATGTTTATACATTTCTGTTCAAAGTATAGTAAATCAACCTTTATAGGATTACAATTAGCAAGTATTTCAAATATAAAATTTTCTTTGCCATATTTATTAAATGCTGCTGTTAGATGTTTGTTGTATTTACCTGACCATCTTTTTTCAATGTTAACAGATGAACCAATATAACATTTATTGTTAATTGTATTAGTAATAATATATATTCCAGATGACATTATTAAACCTTATTTCTAATTGTTGCGGCGACCATAACTATTCAAATGCTTCTGTATCATGTTTCCAATTAATCTACTGGATTCTACAGACTCACCAGCTATTACAGCACCAGATAGATTTACATGAACAGCTTGACCACCAGGAGTAGCACCAGAGGCAGGAGAATAAGAATTAGAGCTACCCTGATAAGCTTGACTCTGGACTATTGCCCTATACATGGAAGCACCAGAGGCTACTAACTGCCTTGTGACTTCCATAAAATCATGCTTTGGCGCTATCAATTCAGGCCCAGCTTCACCCATCAGAGACAGGGTAGGGGAAGTGACCAAACCTCCTGTAGCATGGGCTGTAATGGCTTGATTGGCTGCTGAAGAGGCTGTGAAGCCAGATGTGATAGCTGCTATCTGGGCTTCAGCCAGGGCCATACCAGCAAAGGGAATGTAGGCATATGCTGAATAAGATTCGGCTGTAGCTGTGTCAAGAGCAGAAGCAGCTTTGGTAGCTGCTGCTGCTTTATATCCTACTGCTTCCTGGATAGAGGAAATAATTGATTTAGCAGCCATATCAGCAAATACATTAACAACAGATGATAAAATAGATTGAAATATAGACTTTATAGCCTGTCCTAATTTCTGGTGTTCCAATATCATAGAAGATATAGCTTTACTTGCTGCTGATTCAGCACTATTCCACATTGTTGTATAATATTTATTTTGTTCTTTTGCTAATTCTAAAGTTAGCTTATTCTGCTCTTGATTATGTTTCAGGGTAAGCTTTTGAATGTCATTCTTTAGCTTTTGCTCTTCTGCTATATCTATATTTCCAGCAGCTTTTCTTAATGTAATGCTATCATTAATAGCTTTGACTTCTTCATTATATTTTAATGTATCTAAAGCCTTTAATTGTGTTAATTCTTGAGTAGCTGATATAATACCTAATTTAGCTCTGTTTGATATATCTTGTTCTAATAATGTATATCTTGCTGCTGCTATTTCTTTCTCACCAGCTAATTTTTCTTGATCATATCTTTTATTTATTTCTTTCCATTTATTGTTTCTTTCTTCCTGCTCTTTAGCCATATCAATATCATTTTTATTCTGTTCTTTGATGGCATCATTAGCTGCTTTTTGAGCTACTATTTTATCTTGTTCTGTTCCTATAATACCTTTTAAAGCTAAATCATATCTGAAGGCTGCTAATTCACCTTCTTTAAGCAGGATATTTTCTCTTGTTTGTGCTTCTGTAGCACTCTTAACAGCTTCTCTATGTGCTTCTGCTGCTTTCTGCCTTTCTTCTGCTGCTTTCTTATCTTTTTCTGCTTTTTGTGGGTCATATGATAAACCACTACTATGAACCAAGCCAGCTCTAACAAGTTCAATTTGAAGCATTTTTTCATTTTCTATTCTTGCTTTTTCCATTGAAGATAAATAAGACTCTAATGCTTTTTTTTCTTCTTCTCTATTTTCAACAGTTGTTTTAGTTAGCTGTCTATCATTACCTATAACCTCTATTGTTGTTTCTGACCTTTTTATTAACCCTTTATTAATTGCATCATTAATAATAATTGTTTCATTTGCATATTTTAATGTATCTGTTTTAATTTTTTCTAAAGCAATAGAGTGTTGAATTGAACCATCAGAAATTAATTTCTGTGATAGTTTTTCTTGTATGTCTGTTTCACCTTTTGCTTTTGTTAGTTCCTTTTGTAGTTTTATACTTTCATTTGTAATAATATTTGTTTCATTACCAAGGTTTTTGCCTTCTTCTCTTCTTTCATCAATTTCTTTTAGAATAGCAGCAAAGGCTAAACCAGATTTACCAAAAGCATCTAATAATAGCTGGTCCCTGCTGGTAGCATCACCATATGATTCCATTTTGGATACTACAGCATGAATATATTCACCTAATGTAGCATGTTTAAGAGCATTTTCATCAGTAAAAACACTATTAGCTACTAAGGCTTCTGAATGTTGTTTAATGCCTCTTTCCATTCCTTTAACAATATCATTCAAATCTTCAGTTTTACCACCAGCTAAGGCTATAGTTGCTACCCATTCATTAAACTCCCGAGTAGACATACCAGCAGTAATAGAAAGCTGTTTATAATTTTCTACCAACTTACCAGTATTTTCAATAGACTTTGGTATTATTTCTATGATAGACTTAATGCCTTCTATAATTAAGCCTAAAGTCTTTTCAGCAGCACCAGCCAAGGTTCCAAAACCTATAGCAGCTTGAGCTATAGATTTAATGCTCAAATGTTCAAAGGCTTCAGACAGAGCATCTACATCTTGTTTCTTTGCTGTAAACTTGGCTATTCTTGCTTCAGCTTCTACCAGGGCTGCTACCAATGAAGCATTATCACCTTCAATTGTAACCTTCAAATTATTGTTATTGTCTGCCATCTATTATCCTTAATCTTCTAAATCTTCTAACCATTCTGGAGGCTGTGGAGGCTCTGGTAATTCCTTACTATTCTGAAATAAGGGCAGAGAAGAGTAATATAAAAGCTGTTGATGCCTATATATTTCTAAATCTTCCTTCTGTAATAAATCATCTAACATAATTAAAGCAATATCTGCTGGTAGGTCTAAAGCTGCTTCTAATCCACCAGCAATAGGGCTTAACTTTCTTGCAACTCCAAACCTAAAGACTGTTTCAGTGTCTTGGTTTTCATAGCTTGAATCTGATTTACTTCCTCTGCTGATAATCCTGAAACTATAAGAGAAAATCTTTTTGACCCTTGAATAAAAAAACCAAGCAGTTTTGCTACCTCTTCAGGGTCCATATCATAAGCTTGGTCTATAAAAGGCTGTAAGATATCCTTATTACCAGCTATAAATAATTTAAGACTGTTTTCATCTGCTAAAGAGATAGCAGCCATTTGAACAAAGGCTTTATTATCATTCTTCATAGCAGCTTCTAACCAGGGCTGTGCCAACTCTAACTTCCTCAAACTAAATCCTGTATTACTCATAATTCCTCTATATATTCTATTAAGTAATTCTTGCTTATTTAGACAAAAAAGAAGGGTCCATTTCTGAACCCTTCAAAGTATTAATTATTATGTTATTAATTATAGTCCAGCAGCAGTTACATCATCTGTTAGAGCCACTGGAGGCATCGGTCCTGAACCAATTAAGGTCATATCACAAATAGCTTCTGCTGTCATTTTGACTGTAGCAGCACTCTTTTTATCAATCTTTAAGGTCCAATCTGGAGTAATGGTAGCATATGGAATATAGATATTTCTGTATTCCTGAACAGCACCAGCAGAAACAATTTCTGAAGGGTATCTTATTAACATGGCTACATAAAGAGGCACAGACTGGCGACCAAGCATAACAGTCTTTCTCCCAGCAACTCCTGTAGCTGCTGTGGTGGTGAAGGTATCACCAGTGAGGGCAGAGAAGGCATCAATTATCTTGTTAGCATCCAAATCTTTATAGGCCCAGGTGACAGAAACTTCAGATACACTGTTAGCTACTTTATATTTTCCACCCATGTTAGGGTCATATTCTACTTTATCTTGTTTTACCTTAACTTCAATACCAGCAGCATCAATATCAGAGTAGATAGAAGGTATTAAAACCCTATCTGCATCTGTAGCTGCATCAGAATAAAAGAGACTCTTTACATTGGTTACTCTTACAGCATCAGAGGCACCTGTATAACCACCAGTAGGATAAGCTACAAGATAAACCTGTGCTGGTCCTACAATTTTCTTACTTTGATTTAATGTTCCTACAACTGCCATTTATATATCCTTTATAAAATGTTTTCTTCTATAGGTAATTCTATTTCTACCTTATTTTCTACTACTGTTTCTACTTGTTTAATTTCTTCTACTGCTTCTACTACCTTAACACCTGGAAGGGCAAGATATTTATCTACATCTGATTCTATTACTTCTATTTCTTCCATAAGAGGAAGCCATAAACCTTCAATAAGATAATTTTCTATTGTTGATATCAATTTCATTCTATTACTCTCTTATGTAAAATATTCTATTTCTAAATCTAATGAAGCACCACAGATTTGACCTTGGCTTATTTGTTCATTAGCCCATTGGATAGACTGTCTTTCAACATATACAGCTAAACCATTTAATGTTCTATCAGCTTTAATAGCATCAGATATAGAATTAATAACAGGAGAACAGACAATAGAAGCAGGACCACCTAACATTCTTAATTCAATTCTTAATGCTAATTTCTTCTTCTCACTATTACTTGAGCTATCATCATAAATAAACTCTTCTCTAACTGGATACACAGCTATAGCAGGTAGGTCTGAATATATAAGGTTTAGAGGCTCATCATTATTTATATTTGTTATAGAATAGGTAGATACAGCAGATGTTATATCTGATATTACCTGTGCTATAATTGCTACATTGTTTGTAAACATTAATTAGCCTTACTTATATACATTTTTAATTCTAAACCATTATTTAATGTGATATACTTGTTAATTTTATAATTAATATCATCAATCAATATATTATCATTATTCTTTATTGTGCCTAATGAGCCTGTAGCTATTGTAAATGTTAGAGAAGTATCATTTACAGCATATTGCTTATTATTCATCTGTAAGGCTTCTGTAGGTTCATTAAATAGAATACCATAGGTGGTATAACCATTATATTCAGCCTTGATACCAGCCTTTTTCATTACATATGTTAAATGTTTGCTAAATAAGTCATTCATATTCATAGATAACCTCTAAAGATAAAAGCCAGCACCAGTTTTCAGGTGATACTGGCTTTTATTTAATCAATTAGCTATTAAGATAACTTGAAGTTACCACATTTAGCAAAAGCATTAGGCTGTAATACACCAATGTCTACATACTGGCGAGCAGTAAGAATAGTGATACCTTCAGAGAAGCGAGTTTGAATGTCAACCATAAACTCTGTTGGACCCATTAAGGCAATTTCAAGATTAGAGAAATCACCAAAAATTAATGTGTGGTAAAGACTTGAAGCTATTGGAACATTGGTAGAGGTGAAGGCTTTGTAACCATTAATCTTGCCAGCATCAGCAATTGGGAAACCAGCACCACCAGAGAACTTGGCAGTAGTTTCAAGAACACCCATTAAACCAGGGGTAGTAATGAAAGCAGACTTATCTAAATCTACTGCATACTGGTCAACAAGAGCCTTTAGGTTATTAACAGAGGTAAAGGTAGGAACAGCAGAGGCACCAAGATTACCATTCTGGATGCTGGAAGCAGCAGATAGTAAACCATTGACAGTATAGGCACCAGTTACACCATTGATAGCCATGTTATCAATAGCTAAGGCAAACTGTTTAACCATGTCGCCTCGGAGAACTTCCTGGAGGTCAACAATAGATTCTTTCTGGAGTTCATCAGTTAGATAAACAGTAGAAACTAAAGCATGGGGTGTATAGGGAACCTTTACAAAGTCAACATAGCTATTAGTTGGAACACCAGAATCTTCAGCCTTGTTTACAACAGTAGTAGCTACTGACTGGCGAAGATAGCTTAAGCTACCAGAGCCAGAGCGAGTTTTAGCACCAGCAGAGAGACAGACAGCGCGGGCGCGAAGTAGGTCAAGGAAGCCAATATTCTGTTGATAGACAGCATTAGCCCCATATTGACCAGTAGTCATGTTGGAAGCAACAGTATCACCAGACCAGTTATCGGCGCGAGTGAAGAGGTCAGCAGTAAAGGCTCTTTCACCCTTTTGATTAATAACACCAGCTAAACTCTCATCAAGATTCTTAAAATCTCCCTTAATGGCATTAGCTAATCCTCGGTATAACATTTCATTAGTTAGCATGTTTCTATTTTCCTTTATAAGTATTATGCTTTGTTCTTTTGTATTAAGAAGCTCTTTCCTGGCTTCTGTAATATCAGTTGTTCTTGATAGAATTAAATCTATCTCTACTTCAGTTTTTAATTTTTGTGCTACAGCAATATTTCTTAAAGCAAGTAATTCAGTATTAAGTAATTCTGTTTTATCATTAATTTCTAATGACCTTTTATTATCTTCTTCATCTAATTCTTCATTAACTTCTAATGGAGTAGCTTCTACTGGTGTTTCACCAGCAGGTATTTCATCCTCTGAAGTCTCTGCTACAGGCTGTTCAGCCTCTTCTGTGGCTTCTTCAGTAGCCTGGACTTGCTCTAATGCCTCTACAGCAGCTACACCTTCTGTTAGCTCTGTCTCTATGGCTTCTTCAAGCTGGGCTTCATTAACTTCAGCTTCTTCATCTTCTGTATCTGCTCTGCCAACTCCTACAGAGTTATCAGCAGGTAAACCTACCAAGCTTCCTTCATATGGTTGCCATTTGGTTACAAGGAAATCATTAGGTGTATCTTCTAATTCAGCTTTTCTAACCTTATAATCAAGGATTCTATAACCTATAGAAACATCAGAAATAATACCATCTAAAATATCTTGTCTTACAGATTGGGCATCTGCTCTACCAGAGAAATAAGCATCACCTCTTAATTTCTTTGTATCAGAATCTAATCTGATATTCTTTAATCTTCCAACAGGTAATGTAGTATCATCATGATTAATTAATAGAGGTAAACCATTAGGCATTGTCCTGGACATATCAATATTGTCTACATTGTGTAGTAGTATTTCATTTCCAAAACTTCTTAAAACAGGTGTTTCAGAAGATAAAGACATTGAGATAAAGGTATTATCTTCTTTAGCATTATCTATAGCAAAGCTTCTTACTTGCCTTAATTTATATTTCATCATTTGACCTTTATATATGAAGTAATTCTATTTATCTTGTTTAAATTATTCTTTTATACTGTCTGGAGAGACATTAGCAGGGGCAGGAGAAGTTAAAGCTTCTCCTACTACATCCTTTGGTGCTGGTGTTAGCTGTGTATTCTTTGGTAGAACAGCTAATGTAATACCCTTTTCATTCTCTAATTCTTGTTCATGCTTGATATCATCTAAAATATCTGAATAGGTATAACCATTATCAGCACAAATCTTTGTTCTACTCATTGTTCTATTGTTAATAAGGGTTTCTTGTGCTAAAGCTTCTTTAACAGGGTCAGCAAAGGCAAATGGAACACCTGTAAATTGATATTGTTTATAGAAGTCATAACTTTCCATGACTGGAGGAAGGTCTAATGCTCCACTCGCACAGGCACAATCTAACCAAGATTCAAAAATTGGGCCTAATACCTGCTCAATGAATAGCTGTTGCTTCTCAAGGTAAAAAGCCCTTTCAATAATGAAAGCTGCTCTCATGCTGCTAAAGCTGGTGTGTTCAAAATCCAGAAATAAGCTATTGCTGGAAATGCCAATACCTGTAGCTATTTCCATATTCATAGCTCTTAAGAAGCTGGCAAAGGCTGTTGAGGGATGTTCTGCCTTGATATAATCAGCATCAACACCAGGAGGCAGAACCATACCCATTCCTGGCTCTATGGTGGTTTTCTTTGGTCCAGATGGAATGATGGTCTGTAATGCCTGCTCTTGTGATAGTTCTAAATCATCAGGTTGGGTTTGCTTATATTTAATAAAGGCAGAAGCTTCAATTCTTGCTGATATTAATTCAGCCTTCTGATATTCTTCCATCATTCTAACCTTATTCATTACAGAAGCTATCATAGGAACACCTCTTGGCGCTCCAATCATGTAAGGTTTAAAGGAATGAATTATATGCTCTGCTGGTTCATAGATATATTTAATAAATCCATCTCTGGGGTCATGTTGGGTAATACAGTAAGATAAGGGTTTACCATCTTCATTCTTCAAGATGCCCATATTATAATTTTCATGTTGGGTTACAATAAGCTGTTCAGCATGTAATAATTGACATTGAAAATTATATTTACCCTGATATCTCTTTCTTAATAATATTTCTCCATCAATACAAAGAGATTGAACCATTAAATCTAAAGCATCATTAAGGCTATATTGTCCTGTAACCTCAAAGTTCTTTCTATTACAGAAGTCAGACCATGCTTCTTCTATTTGCTTTGATACCTTTGTATTAATGCTACCTTTTGAATTAGGAACAGTAGATTTAAAGCTAAATCCTTTAGAACCTACAATATTATCCTGACATAAAGATACAAAGTGTGATATAACAGGACTATTTCTATATAAGTCTCTGCTTCTGACTCTTAATAGCTCTAATTGGGTAAATAATTCCTGTGCTGGAGAAAAATCTACTGTAGTCCATTGGCTATTCTGTCTGTTAAACATTCCAGACTCAAAACTTCTCTTACCATTAAACAGATAATCATTGAAAGCTAAATTAACAATATCAGTATTACTAATAGGCTCTGATTTATTTTCTAATGTTGCTTCAATGATTTTCTTATTTCTATTAAATATTGTTGGAAACTTCATTATCAATCTTTCTATTATAAATTAAAATAAACAGAACCAATGGAAGGCTTACCATCTTCCATTCTTACTCTTTGCATATAAAAGGCTCTTAAATCTAATAGACCTTTTCTATCTAATCTCATGGTGGTGCTACCTATGGTGTATTCCTGAACATCAGAACCAGCACCATCAGCAAGACATTTTTCTATATCATGTAGAGCCTTCTTATTAGGGCTTCTTGGGTCATTAACACCTTCTGCCGTTAAATCAGCCTTAATTAAAGCTTCTGAATAACCTAATGTTGTTTTAATACCTAATGGAGAAGTTAAGAAGGCAGATATTGTATATAAACCAGCTTTGTAGGCTGTGGTAGTAGCTGCTGGAATAGAAAATGTAAATATATTGCCAGCTACAGAAGAAGATGTAATTATTATTGGTGCTAATCCTTGCTTTTTAAATACATAAGATAATGTATAGCCAGTTGTATCTAAACTAAAGCTATCTACATTAATATAGAAAAGCCAATCATCACCAGCTTGATATACATTATTTTTAAATACTGATACTGACTCAATCATTAATTATACCTTTTCATATCTTTACTATAGGTAATTCTGTTTACCAACTATTAAAGGTTCTAAACTTGTTAATATATTCTTCTTTTAGGTTCTTATTTGCTGCTGAAACTGGCTCTGAACCTGCTGGAACCTGCTCTACACCTGCATAAACCAGCACAGGCTGTATCTCCTGTGGTTCTGTTGGCTTCTCTGCCTCTGTATCAATCTCTTCCAGGCTGTCTAATTCTGGTTCTGTATCCTCCGGAGTATTCATATCTACAGAAGCCTGTTTAATCATTTCTGCTCTTTGTTCCATTGTGTAATTCTTAAGGCAGATATAATAAGCAGCAAGGTTATAAGCTAATTCATCCAGCTTTTCATTTCTTCTACTACCAATCTTCTTAAATTGTCCATTAACCTTTCTTTCTGAATACAATTCCTTAAAGTATTCTTCATTACATTCAAAAGGAAAGTGTATGTATAAAGGTCCAGGCTTTTCTGTGGTTAACATCTGGAAGATATCAGTCTTAGCATTTTCAGTTCCAATTTCCCATTTTCTTAACCCTGTCTGACTGTCTCTCTTGGCCTTTGTTATGATTGGTTTCCCTTGCTGTCTTGCTCCATAGATACCCTGAACCACAGGCCCTTTACCCTTTAGGAACCTATTTACATGCTGGGTTTGGTGTCCCTGGGTATCAATCAATGTCTTTTCTATGCCTATCTCTGTTCCATTCTCATGCTTATACTTTGCATAGATAACTTTAGACAGGGCTTCCCAAGGTCCAGGTGTTGATGGGTCACCTTCTATTCTGCCTGATAGATAAACCCATGCTTCTCTATCTAATCCCCAAGCTATTACTGAATAACTTAACCAGCTATCCTGTGTATCTACAGCACAGGTTAAGAGGCTGGCAGACATAGGAACAAGAGGATATCTTTCTCTTCTATTATAAAGAATATCAGAGCTATCCCTATATAATCCTAAATCCTCTTCGAAGGGAAGGCCCAAAACTTCATTCTTAAATCTCATAATAGAGAAAATGTCTCTACTCTTATCTACCAAGAGCCATTCTTCTACAATCTTTTCCAAGGTGGTAAATGGAGAATATAACTGTGAAATATGAAAACCTTTTGTCTTTATTTCAGGATATGTTTCTACCCATTTACCAGATGAAATAGCTACCTTCTTCTGTGCTTCTGTTATTTTCTTATTACAGCTATTACACTGATAATAAACATCATCCAACTTTACCCTACAGTGTCCAAACCTGACATTCTCCCATTCAAGAGCCTGGAAGGTTCCACAGTGAGGACAGGGAATATGGAAATATGCCTGGGAACTGTTCAGGAACTCTGAATGTATGGTTTTCCTCTTGCTCTCTGCTGTATGAGCCAGGGTAGGGGAAGATAGAATTATGATTTTCTTGTTATGTGGAAAGGTGGAAGTTCTACCTATAGCCAGATCAATTGGATTCCCGAATCCTACAATTGGTTCATATTTATCTATTTCATCACAGATAACAATTCTGGAACTGAAGCCAGCAAGGGCAGCAGGACTATTAGAGCCAGCAAGCCTGATAGAACCACCTGTGGTTAGCTGTTTGAAATGTAAGGTATTGGTGCTTACCTTGCCTTCATTAGCTGCTAACTTGTTCTGTAAGACTGGTGTATTAATGAATAACCATTGTAATTCTTGTTTACTGAATGAATTACAATCCTCACCTCTTGGTTTAACAACTAATACTGGTGCTGGGTCAAGGTCTGAATAATAGCCAATGGCACAGGTAGCTATGAATGTTTTACCAACTCTGGTAGAACACAGCATTACTACTCTTTCTACCTCTGGATTGGTAATAGCATCCATAATTCCAGACTGAAAGGGTATAAAATCTGGATTCCATTTACCAGGAATAGAAGATTCTTCAGAAGATAAGATTCTATTTTCAGCAGACCATTCTGATAAGGATAAATTAGGAGGTCTTTTAAGGTTCTGAATGACCTTCTTAATTAATGTTTTAGCTGATAGCATTATCTATTATTTCTACTTCTTCTGCTTCTACCTTATTTATTACATTGTCTAAAGCATCAAAGATTAAATTATCTATTAGTGTTTTCTTCTTATTATAATCCATAGTGCCATTAATGCTACCAGAAGCCATATGGCCGACATTAAGCAGACTGTTCCTAATATCCAATAGAATATTACTCCATACAGTTTCAATCTCTGAAACCTCCATAAGCCTACCTTCTTTTTCATCTATCTCTAATTGTAGCTTTTGATTAGACAGGTTTTGGCCTTCTATCTTTGCTGCTGTTAAATCATCAACTTTCTTATACTTCTCTGGTTTGATAACCTTATTATTGATATACCATTCAAGACATTCAGCCCAAACATAATATTTCATTGACCCTTCAAAATGATAAGGGAATGTATTAGTTTCTTGTTTAGTCCAGACCTCTATACTCTTTGTTGATACCTGTAGGAGAGTAGCTATCTCTTCTCTTCCAAGGTGTTCCAGGTCATATTCTTTTTTCATGTAAGCCTATTAAAGACAAGATTAATGATTTGTATCAAGTTTTGTGTAGAAAAAGCAAAGCGTCTGCGCGGCACCCGCTAAAACAGAACCTTTTTAGAGGACCCGGCAGAAATAGCAGGTGGACATACCTTTAAGTAATGCCTTTGTATATCCTATTGTGCTGGCTTGTTTAGTTGTCATGTTGATTACTCTTGCTTACTTCTTTGCAGATGCTAATGCTTCAGACAATACTTGTGATGCTATGATGTTGTATCTATATTGAATAACATTGGTAGCTGTCTGATACCAAGCTATCTTCTTTGGTCTGTTAGAATGTTTGATTAAGGTATACAGAAGCCTTACACCAGTCTTTCTATTGGTGCCTCTTTTCCTCTTCCTATTATCATCTGGTGATGTTCTTTGTAGAATTAAAGGTGTTCCAGTTTCTTTGCTGTGAATTAAAAAGGTTCTTTCTAATCCCTGTATACCAAACTTGGTTTTATTAAGCTGTAGATTCTTAACCTTTAAGGGATTATCTGGACCAATGATAGAATTACCAAATACCTTTGGGTTAGGCATTGTTAGCCATGTATGCCCTTGATATGGTATGTGTTCAGCACCAGTTTCAAAGTCTGATAAGTAAGCTAAAGTAATAGGCATTTCAATAGTTACTGACATTCTTGTCTTGGTTGCCCATTGACCCTTATTAATCTTTACCTGTGATATAACCCAGGGCCTTCTGATATGAAGATTTTGTGAAAGCATTATCTTTTCATCAGTTTGAATCTCTTTAGCAACTGTATTTAAAACCTTACTGAGAATGAAACCAGATTGATTATCTTGCCCTAATTCTCGCAACTGATTAAGTATAGACTCTGAATTAATGGTAAGTTTTACTTGCATTATGAAGCCTTTATATATCTATTCTTAGCAGCAATAGACATTTTTAATCTTGTTTCATCTGATACTGGTTTTCTAATTCTGTTACTTGCAGCAATAGACATTTTTAATCTTGTTTCATCTGATATTATATCCCGCTGTTTAGCTATTTCTGACATTAATAATTTTGTTTTTTCTGAAAATGGATTTCTAAACTGTTTACTTGCAGCAATAGATATTTTTAATCTTGTTTCTTCATTAGGTTTTCCACCCTCACCACCTAATGTCTTGTTATATCCAACAGCGGGATTAGAAGCATCCGATAAATAAATTAAATCTGTTTCATATTCATTTAATAGTGAACCATCACAATATATAATAGGTTCAAAGGTAAAAGCGGTAGGACCATACTTATTATAAGAAGCCTGTAAATGTTTATTTTTGTGTTTATTATTTTTTAGCTGATAATTATGATTATACAGTCTATTGGTTAAATCCGTAGATTGACCAATATAAATCTTACCATTGATTGTATTAGTAATTTTATAGATGCCTGAGTTGTTCATATATAAGTAATTCTGTTTCTGTTAATCTAATATGCTGTGATTATATTTCTCTGTCAGTAATGTTAGTGAGGTTTCAATGATGATTTCTGGTAATTTTGTTATTTTTACCATATGCTGTATGAGCATTTTTCTATCAGAACAGTTATACATGCTTTCATCATTTATTACCAAAAGTAAGGCATCAATGATTGTAGAGAGTGTTTTACCTGCTGATTCTTTCTTTAATTCTGTTAAAAAGATTGTGAAGTCTAATAGGTTGATAAATGGTGAAATACTTGTTTCTGTATCCCATTCTTCATCTAATGAATAATGCTTATTTATATATTTAGTGCTTGCTGTTAATTGGTCCTTTAATTTAAAATTACAGATAAGAGTTAGATAGGTATATAGGCGACCATTTCCAGGTTTATATTTAGGTAAATGTTGTAAGACAATGAGACACAGATTATTAAAGACTTCAGTTTTCTCTAAACCATTAGCATCATTCATAAATCTAACATATCTGACAATGATAGACTGAAGCAAGGGGAAGCAGTAAACAAGTATTCTGGTATCTTCATTGTTAATTACCCATGCTTGATAAAGAAATTGTGCTACATCCTCTTTAAAATAATGAGTAGATAAAACAGTATCATCTAATTCATTTAATACATCTTGTTCTATCTTAAATACATCTTCTAAATTAAATAAATCCATTATAGCTACTTTCTGTTATTCTTCTTATTCTTATTTTTCTTCTTATATTTTATTATAGGTGCTGGCTTATTATCTTTATTGCTTGTCTTGTTATCTGGCTTAACCTTCTTCTCTTTCTTCTCTTCAAGCATCTTATTAAAATCATCAAAGATAGCTGCTATTACCTGTCTCATTTCAGAATAATATGGAGAGAAATAATAAGTAATTAAACCATCAATAATACAAGCTGCTATTTCAAAACCAAATGGAGTTGTATATTTACATACCTCACCAGGATAATTAATTAATCTGTCTATTATGTATATACAGATATTCTGACAATGTTTAATTTGTATTGGACTTGGTTGAAAGGTTGGATTGATAGGTAAATTATTCATATTAAGTTATCCTGAAATTAACCAATTTGTTTATTTGTATTGATGTTTTTTCATTATCACCAGCTTTTAATTCATTCTTTGTTATTATTATTAGATACAATTGGCTGTCATCCAGGGTATAACCTAATGATTTATAAGCAGAGAAAAGGCTATCACATAATAGTTTCTCTCTGTTAGCTGCATCAGTCTTTCTTATTGTTGCCTTCTGTGTCATCCAATCAGAATGTAGCATGATATGAATAGCCAGAGGTTCATTAGACCAAGATTTCAATTCAGTTTGGAGCATAGGATTTATTCTAATGTTCTGCTCTATCTGGTTCTTAAAGGCCAATTCAGATGTTTTTCTAAAATCTCTTGCCTGTTGGCTATGAATTAGCCTACCATTAGCTATGGTAAGGCTCTGATTGGTAGAAGGTGGTATCTGGTCCAGAGAAAAGAACATTAATTAGCTGTTCCTGGTGCTGTCTGTGCCTGGGCCTTTAATTCATTTACCCTTGCTTCTAATAGCTGGGAAACCTTTACTGTTAGCTCTAATACAGGATGTTTCTGCTTACCCATAGCTACAAGTAAGGTTTGTTCAGAGGTCAAATCTAATTTGTAATTTCTTAATATATTAGATAATACATCTAATTCTTGGTCTGTTAATTGTAAATTATTTATTGGTTCCATATTATTTATTCCTTTTTATATTTTGTTTAATTTTAATAATTTTCAACTTGATTAATCTCTTAATATCTTCTAAAAATCTTTGTTTATCTTTATCCATATTATTTATTCTCCATTGATTGATTTAAGATATTAATTACTTCCATTTCATGTTCTTTCATGATACCTAATAAGCTATAATTTATACCAGATAGGGTTTTACCTGCTTCTAATAAATCAGTCTTATTCTTTGCCTGTTTAAGAATAGCTATAAGGTCTAATGCCTTATGTGATATTTCCTTTATATCTGATAATTCTTGTTCTGATAATGTATTAATCATATTAACCTCTATATATTTAATTGTGTTATTTTTTTCAGGAATATTTATAAAAGCAGATAAATAATGTAAATAATTCCTGTAGCTAATAAAATCTTATATATCCATATTTTGATACCATCTTGTGTTATTAGGGCCTGCTGGGGCTTAATTACAGCATCAGAAGCAGAGATAACAGCTTGAAGGGCTTGAATAGCAGCTAAATCCTCTGTTTCTCTTTTCTGTAATTCACTCATTTCATCAGAGGTTAAAACAGTCCCAACAGAAACCACCTCTGTTAGAGGTCTGGTCTGTTGTCTTTTTTGAACTACCTGGACAGATACAGAAGCCCTATCCTTAGCCTCTGATAGCTTTTTCTTGACCTCTGAAATGACTTGGGGTAGGGTAGGGTGCTTTTCAGTCCTATTTAAGCTGTGGAGGTGATAATAAGCAATTGATGATACCAATAGGATAGGTATTAATAGATAGGATGTTAATTTTAGATTAATCATAATAGGTAATTCCTGACAAAAGAAAAGCCTTCACAGAGGAAGGCAGATAGAAAACTGAAGCTAATATATCTATATAATATATATATCTATAATATATACCTGTTACCCTTTGGCGCATATACATATGTCGGATGAAATGACCTGAAACAGAAGGGTTAATTTTCAAGAGGCAAAAATATTTTAATAAGAGGATAAAGAATAGGTAGTAAGAAGGGTAATAGAGTAGAAATAATAAAAGCCCTTGATTGGGCTTTACAAAAAATATTCTATATGTTCGCTCGCGCTCCATAATGTAATTCTGATTTTCTATTTTTTTCCTAAAAATCTACATTTCTATGTAATTCAGTCAGATACAATTTTTTAGGGTCTGTGTCCATTGAAAATAATTTAATTTTTTTTCTTCTACTCCTGCTTCAAGTTCCGATAAATAGGGTATGGACACAAAATGTCCGATGCTATGGACACAGCAAAAAAGTGTGTCCGATGAATGGACATAAAATTAAAAATATGTCCGATGAATGGACACAAACCTAAAAAATTAACACAATTAAATAATAGAAAAGGAAACAGACAATGGACCTAAATAAAATATCAACAGCAGCAACAGCAATAGACAAGCCAGAAGGTATCAAGGTAGCAGATATTGTTATAAAATTAGGTTTGACTCCAGACCAATACCTTAATAGAGAAGTTAGTAAAGCATTAAGTATATTAGGATGGAAAAAAGGTGACAAGAAATTGAAGGATATTAGTGGTAGATACTACCTCTGGTTTTCACCTGAAATTAAAACAATTAATGTAAATCATTCTGATTATCTAATAATGAAGGAAGAAAGGTCACAGTTCCTAAAAGAGAAGAGGGAATTACAAGCCAAGTTGGATAAGGCTACAATAGAATTAAGTCAGATGAAGGCCAGAATGTATGAAGATATGGAAAAGATTAGAGAAAGGGCTTCAATTGAGCAGGAAGGCACCTTAAAGCCACAGAAGGAAGAAATGAAGGAAGAAGTAAGGCTTGCTGAATATGATAAAATAGATGCCTTCTTTAAAGAATACAAAGATACAGAAGATACCAAGGAAGATTGGGAATCAGATTTTGAAAGAAGAATTAAGAATAGATTCATAATGGCAGAATAGAAATAATGTGTCTACCATCACAGCCAAATACCTTATACTACACCACAGGAGAAAACCATATGAAAACCTTGCTAAAATCAATAATCCTATCTACCAGCCTTATTATCACAGGCTGTTCTGGTGGTGGTAGCAATTCACCATCATCTTCAATACCAGTAGTAACACCACCAGTTCCTAATGTAGCACCTTCTGTTTCTATTCCCGGTGCTTACAGTGTTTCTGTTAATGAAGCATCTGGAGCTAATCATACACCTTATTATACTTCAATGCCAAATACAAATAATACAATTACTATTTCTATACCAAAACCTTCAACCCAATTTTTAAATTATTATTGCTTTTATATACATTTTGATACAGGGAGTGGAACATTAAAGTCTAATGATAATCCATATCCATTATTTAGCATAGAAAATATGGATGCTGATATAACAGGTTCACCTAAATATGATATTATTTCACCTTATCCTGGAAATGATACAGAGGTAGATTTAACTCCTACTACTGCTGGAATATGGAGATTTAAAATTACAGCTTGTGAACAAATAACAATGGTTCCATATAATGATACAGCACCAATTATATTAACAGTAGTGGTTACAAATTAAGTTTCGATATATTAAATAGGTTTACTCCCTTAAACCCTATTAATAATAAGTAAAATAAATTAGCCTCATTAATTTGAGGCTATTTATTTTTATATTCCTGTTTTTCTACAAGAATTAATTAGTAGATTAACAGGAATTATATATGTCATGTAAACAATACTTCAAGGTTCAGACAATAATGAAACAGGAAAGCCTATTTAATAGCAATACAATACCATCTGTAGAGAATATGGAAGCCATTTTAAGGTATGAGTTTAGGGATAATACCTTAACAATTGATATATTCTTTGAAAATTATGCCAATGGCAAATACACCAAATATTTATCAGGTAGACAAGAAAGAATTAGGTTCTATTCTTCGCCAGAATGGAAAGCCTTAAAGAAGGAAGCCTTATCTATCTATGGTTCTAAATGTATGGTTTGTGGCTCTACAAAGGATATTAGGGCAGACCATATTATTTCAAGACAATTAGACCCTTCAAGGTCATTAGATATTACAAACATTGGTATATTATGTAATGATTGTAATTTAGATTATAGCTATTATAACAAGAAAGATTATAGAACAGATGAAGAATTGTTAAAGCTATACAATTACTTAAAAGAGCAAGGGAAGGTAAGCTAATGAATTACAAATTAATATTTCTACCTGAAGCCTACATAATCTTTCAATGTCAGACCCTAATGGAAATGAGAGAGTTTATCCAACATCATCAGAACCTTGGAGCCTCTTTTAGCTCTGGGAAGTTTTGTATCCTGGATGTAATGGTAGACAAGGAAGTCTTGCTTTCTGACCTGGGTCTGTAAGCAGGGTAGGGTAGGCAGGAATTACAGCAAAAAATACTTGAAGAAGAGGCTTGACACAGCCTCTTTTTTGTGGTTCTGACCCTGAATACCAGATTGTAAAATGTGTAGGGTAAAGGCATTTCAGGATTTTCTACCCTACACCACCCTACATTTGCCTATTGGTGGTGGAACTCTCTCTTGGACATAAAGTATTGATTTAAAAGCACCCTACACCATCCTACAGAAAATATTCTAAAATACTTTGTAAGTCTAATGTTATCAATCATTTCTCTTAAAAACTAATTTGTAGCTGAAGGGGTTGTCCAGCTTCGGATGGGTACAGGTCACCTGGAGGGCCAGGGAATCCCCGTCCTTCCGCATGGAATAGACGTACTTCAGGGTGTAGTCATCTCCCCTGAGGGTCTGGATCATGGTCGGGCCGTTCCGCGTGAGCGTGACTTTGAACTTCTCGTCGTCGCTGCGTTTCCAGTCGGCCTCAGTGCCATCGGCAGGGGTATCGATGGGGCGTTCCTTCCCCATGGTGACGGAAAAACTCTCACCGGCCAGGATGTCCAGCTTGTTGAAGCCGCGGCAGGCGGACTGGAGTTTCTTCTTCCAGTACAGCCTCATGGCGAAATTCTGATCCTTGAGGAAGTCGTCGATCTGTTCCTCGACCTTGTCGCTTTGGGAGGCGTGCAGGGACCACTCGCCATCCCACTTGATCATCGCTTCCTTGTCGGCAGCGGCCCCTTTCTGGGCAGGCTTCGCCTTCTGGGCCGAGACAGGAAGGGCCAGGAGACCGGGAAGGATGAGGAGTGGAAGCCGGCGCATGGGGACTCCAGGTGTGATGGTTGGAGCCTACGCCCCCGGTCCGCCTTCGGGAAGGTGCTTCGCGGAAGCTTGAGATAAAGGTGCAGATCCGGAGGAACCACCCGGGAACCAGGGGTGTAAGCTGATGGTAATTATGAATTCATCCGCGCGCCGCCACCCCCCCAGCCCTCCGAAGTCCCGATGAGCACCCCCCCCGACAAGCCTTTCAACTCCCGCCCGCCGAGCCTGGCGCCCCGTGCCCTTTATGAACAGGTGGCGGAGCGGCTGCGCCAGCAGATCTACAGCCGGGAACTCGAACCAGGCAGCAGGATCGACGAGCAGAAGCTGGCGGAGGAGTACGGCATCAGCCGGACCCCCATGCGCGAAGCGCTGAAAGTGCTCGCCACCGAGGGCCTGGTGACCATGAAGATGCGCCGCGGCTCCCATGTGGCAGAGATGTCCGTGGACGACGTGCGGCAGGTCTACCGCCTGATGTCCCTCCTTGAGAGCGATGCCGCCATGGAGGTGGCGGAGCGCGCCTCTGAGGAAGACCTGGCCAGCCTGCGCCAGCTCCATGAGCGGCTGGAAAAGCAGGTGCGCCAGCGGGACGCCTACTTCGCCACCAATGAGCAGTTCCACCTGCGCCTCCTGACCATCGCGGGCAACCGCTGGCGTCTGCAGATCGTCAACGATCTCCGCAAGGTCATGAAGCTCAACCGCCACCACTCGCTCTTCCACCAGGGCCGTCTCTCCGAGTCCCTCGCCGAGCATCGCGCCCTCATGGATGCGCTGGAGCAGCGGGATCCCGCCGCCGCCGCCGCCCTGGTGAGGATGCATTTCGAGAAGGGTCTGGCGGCCGCAGGGGGCTGACCCGCACCGGGCCCAGGTTCACTCGTGCAGGGCGATCTATGGGAACCAGGGGGGTTCCCGATCAGGATCCAGGGTGTGCTTGGAACTTGTGATTCATGATGTATAATTACTGCTTGTGTTCAGCGGACAACAGTGTAGAAACTTGTAGAACTCTTAATTTCAATTATTTCCAAACAATATTCCCGGGTGGCGATTTGTACGACAGGCATGCGATTAGGGTTCCCGGGCCGGGAATGAACCCGGTCAGGCCATGGCCAAGGAGGCGAACCGGATCCAAACAGTGAACCCCCTTTGCCCGTTCAACCGATCAACCATGCACCAGACAGCAGTGGAACCAGCCTGAACATTCGCGGTCACCATACGAAGGAGTTTGTCCATGAGTCGCAAACAGGAAGCCCTCGACTACCATTCGCAGGGAAGAAAAGGGAAGATCGAAGTCGTCGCCACCAAGCCCTGCTCCACGGCCCGCGATCTGGCCAATGCCTATTCCCCCGGCGTGGCTGAGCCCTGCCTGGAAATCGAGAAGAACCCCGAATTGGCCTACGAATACACGGCGAAGGGCAACCTCGTGGCCGTGATCTCCAACGGCACCGCCGTGCTGGGCCTCGGCAACATCGGGGCCCTGGCCGGCAAGCCGGTCATGGAAGGGAAAGGGGTCCTCTTCAAGCGGTTTGCCGACATCGACGTGTTCGACATCGAAGTGAACGAACTGGACATCGACCGGTTCTGCCAGGTGGTCAAGGCCCTGGAACCCACTTTTGGCGGCGTGAACCTCGAGGACATCAAGGCCCCCGAGTGCTTCGAGATCGAGACCCGCCTGAAGAAGGAGATGAACATCCCCGTCTTCCACGACGATCAGCACGGGACGGCCATCATCAGCACGGCGGCGCTCATGAACGCCTGCGAGATCGTGGGCAAGAAGATGGAAGACATGAAAGTCGTGTTCAGTGGCGCCGGGGCTTCCGCCATCGCCTGCGCGAACATGATGATCTCCGCCGGTGTGAAGCTGGAGAACCTCTGGCTCTGCGACACCAAGGGCCTGGTCTACACCGGCCGGGCGGAAGGCAACAACAAGTACAAGGACAAGTTCGCGAAGCCCAGTGAGTGGCGCACCCTGGCGGACACCATCGTGGACGCGGACGTGTTCGTGGGCTGTTCCAGCAAGGGCGCCCTGACTCCCGAGATGGTCCTGAGCATGGCCAAGCAGCCCATCGTCTTCGCCCTTGCGAACCCGGATCCCGAGATCGACTACCACCTCGCGAAGGCCACCCGCCCCGACATCATCATGGCCACGGGCCGCAGCGACTTCCCGAATCAGGTGAACAATGTCCTGGGCTTCCCCTTCATTTTCCGCGGCGCACTGGATGTGCGCGCCTCGGAAATCAACGAGCCCATGAAGCTGGCGGCGGCCAAGGCCCTGGCCGCCCTCACCCGGGAGGAAGTGCCGGATTCCGTAGTGAAGGCCTACGCGGGCCAGACCTTCAGCTTTGGGCCCGAGTACATCATCCCCAAGCCCTTCGACCCCCGCGTGCTGCTCTGGGTGGCCCCGGCCGTGGCCAAGGCCGCCATGGACACCGGCGTGGCCAGGATGCCCATCGCCGACATGACGTCCTACCGGGAGCGCCTCGAGGGGCTTCAGGGCCGCAGCAAGGATGTCATCCGCAGCGTCATCAACCGGGCCAAGGCTGACCCCAAGCGGGTGGTCTTCCCCGAAGGCGACCATCCCCTGATCCTGCAGGCCGTGTCCCACATGGTGGAGGAAGGCATCTGCCTGCCCATCCTGCTGGGCGATCCCGCCCGGATCAAGGAGGTGGCCGCCAACCACGGCATCGGGCTGGAAGGCATCGAGATCCTCGATCTCAACACCGTGTCCTGGCGCCAGGAGGCCGAGGATGCCTTCTATGATCTGCGGAAGCGGCGGGGTGTCACCCACTTCGAGGCCAACCGCCAGCTCCAGCGCCGGATCTACCTCGGCGCCATGATGTGCCGCCTGGGCAAGGCCGACGGTCTCATCGCCGGCCTGACGATGTACTACCCCGAGACCATCCGGCCCTGCCTGGAAGTCATCGGTACGCGGAAGGGCGTGAAGCGGGTCTGCGGCGTCTACACCATGGTGCTGAAGAACCGCGTCCTGTTCTTCGCCGACACCACCATGAACATCGAGCCCAACCACGAGGACCTGGCGGAGATCGCCCTCCTCACGGCGGACCTGGTGAAGAACACCTTCAACATGGAGCCGAAGGTCGCCATGATCTCTTTCTCCGATTTCGGCAGCGTGGAACATCCCCTGGTCCGGAAGGTCCAGAAGGCGGTCGAGATCGTGAAGGCCATCCGCCCCGAGCTGAAGTGCGACGGCGAGATGCAGGCCGATACCGCCCTCGGCGAAGGCATCCTGGCCGAAGACTATCCCTGGGTGGACCTGCCGGGGGGGCCGAACGTGCTGGTCTTCCCCGACCTCACCAGCGGGAACATCGCCTACAAGCTGGTGCAGAGGTTGGCTAACGCCGAGGTCATCGGTCCCATCATCTGCGGCATGGCCGCGCCAGTCCACGTGCTCCAGCGGCACGCTGACCTCCACGACATCATCCACCTCACGGCCCTCACCGTGGTGGAGGCTCAGCAGAAGTAGGGACCCGTCCCGAGTCGTCAGACTTCAACACGCGGGGGCCCATGGTCCCCGCGTTTTTTGTCCGGCTGAAGCGGGCCCGTAACCTCAGGACCGCTGGAGCTGGGCCAGCCAGGACTGGATCTCCGGGTCCGGATCCGGGCTCAGGCGCAGGGCTTCCCGGAGGTCGACCAGGGCCGGTCCAGATTCCTCCCGCTGGAGGTGGACAAAGGCGCGCTCCTTGTGGACCCTGGGGTTGTCCGGGTCGAGCAGGATGAGGTGAGTGCCGGTCCAGAGTGCCTCCTCCCAGTTCTCGGCGTGCATGAAGCGCAGGTGGAGATTCCGCACCAGCCGGATGAGGGTTTCCCGGCCGCTGGCCGGCCGGAGCATGTCCCGCTGGAAGGTCACTCGCCCCGCGGTGGCAGACCTCACCAACTCAGCGCCGCCTTCCACTCCCACCGGGCGCCCCTGGTGGAAGGGGTCGAAGCACAGGAGCCCGAAATCATTCCTCAGGGCCGCGATGAAGTGTCCCGGGAGCGCCACCCCCACCGCATCGAAACCCATGCGGCGCGCGAGGTCCACCCAGAGGATGGAGAGGGTGATGGGCAGGCCCTTCCGGCGGGCGAGAACCGCTGGCAGGAGGGCATTGAGGGGATCACCGTAGGTGTCCCGGTCGCCCACGAAGCCCAGTTCGACGAAGAGCAGGTGGTTCAGGGTGTCGATGGCCTTGTGGGTGTTCCAGGGCAGGGGCATCCGGCCCGCGAGGAGGAAGGCCCAGTCGTTCAGCTCCATGGACACATGGTGGGGATCAGGGTCGTCCAGGGCCGGGGCCACGGCGTGCACGGCCCCCTCGGCGAGATTCCGGCAGTCGGGGTCCTCGCGCAGGTATTCGAGCAGGGACATCAGCCCCGCCGACGCAGGGAAGACCGGGCCACAAGGGCCAGAAAGACGAGGGCTATGGCTCCCCAACTCCATTTTTGCCATGAACTGGTGGCAGCCTTGACCTTGCGGGCCTCCTCGACTTTGCGGGCATTCTCCTCGAAGGAGAGCTTGGACCGGGCCTCCCGGGCCTCCTGCACGGCCTTCTGGGCCGAGTCCTTGGAGGCCTGGAGCTCTTTCGCGGCGGGGTCCTGCTCTTCCTCGATTCCCAGCACGGCCAGCTGCTTCTTCGTTCCCGGATCGGCCTGGAAACGGGCCGGCGCCGCCGCGGCTTCATCATCGTAGGCCGTGGAAGACAGGCTGTCTTCCACGGATTCGGTGAGGGCCTGGATGTCCTCGCGCAGCCCCTCCATCACCTGGTTCTGACGGTGGAGCTGGGCCCCCTGGATCCACAGCAGCCCAAGCTGGAGGACGAGGATGGTGGGAATGGTCCATCGAAGGGCAGTTCGCTTCACGGTCCTAGGCCTCCCTTCCCAGGATAAACAGGGTCCGGTCGTCGTGGTTCTGGGTATCAAAAGCCGATACATCGTTGAAGACGGCTTCGCAGGCGGCCCGCGGGCTGCCGGTGCCCCAGAGGCGGCGCAGCTGGGCACTGAGGCGGCCCAGGCCATAGAGTTCGCCCGCCCGATTCATGGACTCGGATAGCCCGTCGCTGTAGAGCACCATCCAGCCTCGGGGCGGGAGAGTGCCTTGGACCACGGCCCAATCCTGGGCACCGGCGGGCCTCAGCCCCAGGCCCCGGCCGTGGGGAACCAGCTCGGCCACCGCCTCCGTGTCCGGGGCCCCAAGCACCAGGGCGCCCGGGTGGCCAGCCCGCGCCAAGGAGTAGTTTCCCGCAGCATCCCATTCCAGGAGGATGAGCGTGAGGAAGCCCCGGCTGCCCAGCAGCTGGCGCAGGGTCTGGTCCAGGGACCGGAGGATGCCCTCCAGGCCCGTGTCCTCCAACTGGGCCGCCTGCTCGAGCAGGGCGGTGGCCTGGGCCATGTAGAGGGCGGCAGCCATGCCCTTGCCGCAGACGTCGCCCACGGCCGCAAGCCAGGTGCCACCAGGACGCTGCTTCACGAAGAGCAGGTCGCCCCCGGTCTCCTGGGCCGGCTCGAGGCGCAGGGCCACCTGGAAGCCTGGAATGGGAGGCACCTGGGAGGTGATCAGGCCTTCCTGGATGCGCCGGGCCGTCTCGAGTTCCTGGCTGAGCCGTTCCTGGGCCACCAGGCGCTGGTGCATGACGGCCGTCTCCAGCACCTGGCCCGCGGCCAGGGCCACATCGCAGAGGAGTTCACGGTCCTCGCGGCCGTAGTTCAGCTCGGCGTACTTGCCTCCGAGGAGGACGGCGCTGTGGGGGGCCTCACCGGCCAGGATGAGCAGCATCAGCTGCACCTCGAGGGCGTCGAGGTGCGCCCGCAGGGTGCCGCCCTGCTCACGGATCCAGTCCGCCTCTTCACTGCCCAGGCCCAGCACCAGCTCACGGTTCTCCCGGGCCAGGCGGAGCAGACTGAGGGGGATTTGGAGCGGCTGGGGCGGGAAGTGGATTCTGCGGTCCTCACGATCCGAGGCTTCGGCCGCCGGCAGCATCACCTGCCGGTCTTCGATGGGCAGGATCTCCAGCACCTGGGGCTGGAAAGCCTCCCCGAGGGAGTGGCGCAGGGACTTGAGCAGGGAATCCTCCCGGAAGCGCTTGCGGGGCGCCCGGACGGCACTGAGGGCGATCTCTCGGGTGCTGGAAAAATCCCGCCGGAACCGTCGCCGGATGCCCCTCAGAACGCGCCTCAGGGCCCAGCCGAGGGGCAGCGCCAGGAGGCCGATGAGGGCCCCGGCCCAGCCGGGCGGAATGGCAGCAAGGTGGGAAAAGGCCCAGGCCAGACCGGTCAGGTAGGCCGCCACGGTGAGGACCAGGATGGCCATGTAGGCGATCCAGCGCAGCAGCACCTTCTGCACGTCGAAGAGCCCGTGTCGGAAGATGGCGTAGGCGAAGCTGAGCGGAAGCAGGGGGGCCGGCAGCATGAAGATGAAGGCCTGGCGGTGGAAGAGGAGGCTGTCGCCGAATCTGGCCTGGAGCATGGACCAGGCCAGCAGGTCGAGGCAGAGGATGGCGGTCACGACCAGGGAGGGCAGGAGGGCCTTCCGGAGCCGCTCCGGGGCGCGAAAAGTCCCTCCGATGAAGAAGGCGAGACCGGCGAGGGCAGCCGCAAGGTAGAGCGAGTTCGGGAGGTAGGACAGGGCTTTCAACAGGGTCCGGAGCGGGCCTTCCGGCGAGGCGCCCCCGGGGGTCTTCAGCACGCCACCATTGGCCAGGACCCAGAGGCGCAGGACCAACAGGAGGAGGGCCAGGAAGGCGAAGGTGGCATAGAGGGACCGCAGAAAACGACGGTTCTTCCGCCACTCGAAGGCATGGGGAAAACGCAGGAAGAAGTGGACCCAGAGGGGCGGCAGGAGGGCGTAGGCCAGGCTGGCCATGAGGGCCACCAGGACGGCCAGGGTCATGGGGGGATTGCCGGCGAGGGGCACCCCCGACATCAGCAGGGCGATGGCGGCCAGGTAGAAGAAGTGCCTTGAGGATTTCCGCTCCGGCGCCGAGATCACCACGAGCAGGCCGATGGCCCAGGCCAGGAGGCCGTTCGCTAGCAGGGCCAGCTGCATCCGATCCAGGGGCTTGACCAGCCGGACGGGCAGGAGGATCTGGTGGCCCTGGCGGTTCACGGAGTAGATCAGGATGGTGCCCTCGGGCTTCCCGTTGATGAAGCGCTGGGCCTTCAGGGTGCCTTCCTCGGTGGGCTCGTAGGCCCGCCCCTGGATCTTCACCAGCTCGTCGCCCTCCAGCAGGCCCGCATCTTCCGCCACGCCATCGGGCAGGATCTCCCGGATGACGATCTTCCCGTTCTCCACCCGCCAGGAGCACTGGTCATCGGATCCGGCATAGACCCACTGGTTGAGGGCGAAGGACCCCAGCGCCAGCGTCAGACAGGCGAAGCTGAGCCACAGCAGACGCCACCGGATTCGTTTCAGATAGGGATTCATGGGGCCTTTGTGAAAGAATGCCGGATGGATCGGATCTCGCGGAATGACAGAGCCTGCTGGGTCCTGGTGGGCGGAAGGCGGCGGCTGGGCCGAGCCCTGGCAGAAGATCTGGCCCGGGATCACGATCTGGTGCTGACCAGTTCGGCCCCCTGGGAGGGGGAAACCTGGGTGGATGGCTTGTCGAAGACGGGGCGGGTCCGGACGCTGCGGTGGGATGCCGACGATCCGGCGCTGGTTTCCCGCATGATGGCAGATCTGGACACGCTCCAGGCCGAAGGCTGGTTTATTTCCGGGGCCGTGATCCTGGCGGGAAGCTTTCCTGAAAGCAGGCTCGGGACCTGGACCCAGGAGAGCCTCGACGCCACCTGGCGGTTGAACCTGGGCTTCCCCTTTCTGTGCGCCCAGACCCTCGCGCCGCATCTCGCCGAGGGATCCTGCCTGCAGCTGCTCTTGGATACCTCCATTCACCGCCCCTGGCTGCAGCGTCTGCCCTACAGCGCCGCCAAGGCCGGCCTGGCGGCCCTGGTTCCCGGCCTGGCCCAGCTGCTGGCTCCGCGCGTCCGGGTGGTGGGTCATGCCCTGGGCACGCTGCTGGCCGCCGAAGGCAGCAAGGCCGCTTTCCTGGCGGACCGCACCCTGGTCAAGCGCATCGGGGACCCGGCGGACCTCTGCCGTGCCGTGCGCTTCGCGGCGGCCAGTCCCTTCCTCACGGGCGAGATCCTCACCCAGGATGGAGGCCGGCGCTGGATCGACCGATGAGATTCAAGGTCAATGAGGTGTTCCACAGCATCCAGGGGGAGGGACGGGGCCCCGTCCGCGAACGCGAAGCGTGAGCGGGAGGATGCGCCGGTGGCGCGTCCGATCCGGGGGTAGTCATGGGCGCCCCGCGATCGCCCGAAGGGCGGGAGCGGAGGATGATGAAGAAGGAAGGAAGCTGATGAAGTTCAAGGTCAATGAGGTGTTCCACAGCATCCAGGGGGAGGGACGGGGCCCCGTCCGCGAATGCGAAGCGTGAGCGGGAGGACGCGCCGGTGGCGCGTCCGATCCGGAGGTAGTCATGGGCGCCCCGCGATCGCCCGAAGGGCGGGAGCGGAGGATGATGAAGAAGGAAGGAAGCTGATGAAGTTCAAGGTCAATGAGGTGTTCCACAGCATCCAGGGGGAGGGCGCCCGCATTGGCAGGCCCTGCCTCTTCATCCGCCTCAGCGGCTGCCCCTTGCGCTGCGTCTACTGCGACACCGAGTACGCCTTCTACGAGGGTCAGATGCGTGAGTTGGATTCCCTGGTAGCCGAGACGCGCCAGCGTCTCGGCCCCCCTCGCAAAGGTCCCTGCGCCCCCTTCGTGGAACTCACCGGGGGCGAGCCCCTGGCCCACGCCCAGGCACCGGAGCTGCTGCGGGCGCTGCTGGACCTGGGCTACGAGGTCGCCCTGGAGACCGCGGGCAGCCACGACCTGGCGCCAGTGCCCCGCGCGGTCATCAAGATCGTGGACCGCAAGACGCCGGGCAGCGGGGAGGTCCACCGCTGGCTGGAGTCGAACCTTGAGCATATGGTCCCCGGCCAGGACGAGCTGAAGTTCGTTCTCTGCGATGAAGCCGACTATGCCTGGGCCCGGGCCTGGTGCGCCGAACGGAACGTGTGGGACCGGCTGGAAGTGCTGTTCAGCCCCGTATGGGGTGGTCTGGACGCCGGCTGGCTGGCCCACCAGGTCGTGGCCGAGGGCCTGCCGGTCCGGGTCCAGGTCCAGCTGCACAAGGTGATCTGGGGGGCGGAACAGAAGGGCGTGTGACGTCCAGGCTCTGGAAGGGTCAGGGCTCCTGCTGGCGCAGGGCGCTGTGGACCACGGCGTTCAGGCCATCGGAGTAGTGGATGACAAACTGCCCGCCGGCGGGCAGTCCGGCCAGGGAGAGGTCGGCCGACCCGCCCCTGAGGTTGAGCGCCAGTGTCGTGCGGCTGGCCCCTTGGTGGAAGACGTTCACGAAGGGGTGTGTCTGGGCGTCCCACTCCAGGTGGAGCACGCCGCCGGATTCCCGGGTCACGACCTTGCCCGTCTGGGTCGAGGCCTCCAGGGCCCTGGTTCGGGAGGCCAGGCTCCCGGAAGCCGCTCGCCGGGATACCCGGCCCCCGGGTACCCGGACTTCGGCGCTCGTCAACTCCTCCGAGGCGGGCACCGTGAAAGAGAAGTGGCGATAGCCGGCGGGCAGGTCCGGCAGGGGTGTGGCCGTGAAGGCGATGGTGCGGGTGGCCTTCGCGGATTTCAGAACCAGGTTCAGATCCCCGGCCCTGGGTGGGGCCTCGGCGCAGACGGCCCTCAGCAGGGGCATGAGCCGGACCTGTCCATCGGGCCGGACCAAGCCACTCACCACCCACTGGTCGGTGGCGGCCGTGCGACCGATGGATCCCAGGCTCGCCGGTGGCGTCTCCCGCTCGCCCATGTAGCCCAGGGCACCCAGGTAGTCCCAGTCTGACACCCAGTGGCTGGCCGTCGCATAGCTCATGACGTCGAAGTAGGCGGCGGGGTTGTAGGCGGCCTGGGCCACGGGGTCGAAGCCCCAGCTGCCGATGACCGCTCCTCCGCTGGCACTGGCCTGGTAGTTGTAATAGGGGTAGTTCAGCTGGGGGTAGGCGGCCCCTCCGGCGGGGGCGTGGTTCAGGTTGAAGGCGTGGCCCTCCTCGTGAACCATGATCGTGGTCGCCTGGTCCAGGGAGGGGTCCTCGTTCTGGAACAGGCTGGCCGTGGTCTCGTCGATGCCGAGACCGACACCGTCGCCCAGCAGGGAGAGCCCCACGATCGATTCGGTGAATTTGGCCGGCAGCGACGGGTTGAAGAACCCGTAGTAGTTGGAGGCGCTCCCGTCAACGATCCGCAGGGAGGCCATCTCCAGGAGCAGCTGAGTCCACCCGTCCCCGCTGGTGTCCGTGAGCGGGTTGCTGCTCGGCGGGGGGATCACCGTGGACGTGGTGTAGGGGGCCCGGTGCGTGAGGTTCACGGACTGGACGGGCCAGAAGGCCGTGAGCTCTTGGGCCATGACGCTGTCGGCGGGAAGGACCGGCGCCACGCCCTGGCAGTAGATGGGCACGGCCACCAGGTTGAGGGTGTAGCCCGGGTCCACGGAAGGGCTGAGGGTCTGGGTGAGGCTCCCGGCCGTGATCGTCACCTGCATGCCGGGCTTGATGTCTGCGGCGGGCAGGACAGCCGTGTAGGAGGAAGCGGAAGGGCTGGTGGCGGTGGGGAGATCCCCTTCCGTCACCACCGTGGGCACCGTGGCCGGACCGCGGAGGGTCACGGTGTCCAGGACGGCACCGCCCTGGTTCTTGATCGTGGCCGTGACCGCCGGGGCGGTCACGCCGGTCCGATCTGCCAGCAGCTGGACCCGCAGCAGGGCGGGCTTGCCGCCTACAAGGCGGAGACCGGGTGCCAGGACGCTCTGCCCCCACTCCGCGTTATGGAGCCACAGGGTGGGCGTGCTGGAGGCGGTGACATTGACCGTCAGGGATAGCGGCGCTGCCTGGACGATGACCCCGGCCACACCTCCGGCGCCCGAACGGGTGGCCTGGAGGTTCACCTGGTAGGAGCCTGGGGCCAGGTTGGAGGCCGCAGTGAGCGTCAAGGGGGCCGAGGCCAGGCCCGTGGGATCCGAGGGCAGCGTCACTGTCGGCCCGCCTGGGGTCGCCGATGCCGTGAGGTTGGTCGCACCCACATAGCTGGGATCACTCCCGTCCGTGGGGGTCGTGGTCCCGTAGAAGGCGTCGTTGTGCCAGAGGTACAGGGGAAAGGTCAGGGTCTGGCCCTGCAGCAGGGTCAGGGTGGAAACCAGGGGCGCCCGGACGGAAAAGGGGTAGGGGCTGTAGGTGACCAGCACCGGCAGGGAGTGCGTGACGCCCAGGTAGCTGCCGGTGAGCAGGAAGGAGTGGGTTCCGGCCTGGAGGCCTGCCGATGGCGTCACGGTGACCGTGTGCACATCATTCAGCGTGGCTGAAGCCGTGTCGAGGCTCACCGTCAGGCCCGGGGACACGCCCGAAATACTGAGGGCCACGGGCCCGTACGGGGAGTTGTAGGTGCCCGCGGCCCAGTAGGCCATGAAGGGTTCAGCCAGGGCTGTCCCGCCGGTCATGCTGATGCTGGTGAAGTCGTTGAAGGTCGATCCGTCCGCGCTGCAGAGCGACAGGCCGAAGTCGGCCGGCTCCTGGACCAGGTTGAGGGTCAGCGTGCCGTTCGAGCCGGAGACTCCAGAGGCGCTGGCATTGATGGGAATGGTTTTGCTCTGCGGAACCGGGCTTGGATAGAGCTGCTTGGTGAAGGTGGAATCGGTCGGATCCGGGTACCCGGCCTGGATGCTCAGGGTGGCGGTGGTCGACGAGGCCGGAACGACCGTGGTGAGGCCGGTCGAATCGGTGGCATTGGCGAAACCCGCCTTCACGTTGGTGGGGAGGCTGCCCTGGGTCAGGGACAGGGTCACCGCGCCGGTGAAGCCCGCGCTGCGGCTCACGGTGAGGGTCACGGTTCCGGAATAGGGGGTAGGGTAGGAATTGTTGGCGGCATCCACGTTGGCAGCCGGCGGCACGGGCAGGGAGAGGCTGACGGGCGCCACCGTGAAGCTGACGACGGGCGCAGGGGAACTGCCCCCCCCGCCGCCGCAGGCCAGGGAGAGGGAACCGAGCAGGACTGGAAGCAGGAGCCAGTGGGGGGGTCGCATGCTGAGGGTCCTCGCAGCTGAACAGGGTGGGGGGAGGATCGGGGAGGTCCAGGGCCAGGGAGGTACCAGCGGCTATGAGATGCCCAGATGTCGTAACAGGTTCTCGGAATGGGTCACTGCAGAGTCTTCCACGCTTTCAGTTCCTTCTCCAGACTGTCCGTGTCCTCCTTGGGCGCCTTGCCGCGGGAGAGGTCGATGGCCTGCTGAAGGTGGGCCAGGGCCTCGGGCATGCGCTTCACATCCCTGTAGATCCGCGCGGCCGTGGCTTGGTTGGCAAAATCTTCATGGATCTTCAGGCTCTTCTCGATCCAGGCCAGGGCCTTCCCGGGCTCGATGCCCTGGGTCTGGCAGTAGCGTGCGGCCTGGTACCAGGGCACCCAGTCCGTGTCGGGCGCCTGCTTCAGCTTGTCCTCCAGCTGGGCCCAGTAGATGGCCCTGGTGTCGAAGACCACGGGGAAGTCCACGCGGACCTTCTCCCAGCCCAGCTCGATGCCGGCCGTGCTGGTATCCAGGGGCAGCACACGGTATTCCAGGTACTCGAGGAAGGGGCCGGCCTGGGGGGTGGCCTCCCAGCGCAGCAGGTCCTCTTCCTTTTTGTAGTCATAGGCGCCCCACTGCTTGGCCGTCTTGTTGAGGATCAGGGTCCAGGTTCTTTCGCCGGGGATGACGAAAAAGGCGTAGCTGCCAGCGGGCACATCCTTGCCGGCGACCTTGGCGGCGTGGCTGAGGGTGATCACCGTGGCGCCGTTGGCGCCCGCCCGCCAGACCTCGCCGAAGGGCACCACCCCGCCCCAGATCTTCCGGCCCTTCACGGCGGGTCGGGAGAAACTGAGCTCGATCCGGCTGATGCCGATCTCCTGGGTCAGGGTGGCGGCCGGGCTCACCCGCAGGGGCGCCAGGCGCACCGGCGCAGGCTTGTCCTGGGCGGCCATGGGCAGGGCCAGCGAGCAGGCGAGCAGGGCAGAGAGCAGCGGTCTGGGCATGGGGACCTCCTCGGTGGGAAGTCGAGGGTAGCACCGGCCCTGCGACCCGGTGCAAGTGCCCCGGTCCGACCCAGGGAGCCCGGTGGGTCGCGGCGGATCGCGCGGCGGCTGCCCAGGGGCGGTGCCACCTGGGCCGGGGTGACCTAGGAGGCGGCCCCGAAGCGCCGGACCCCGTTCAGGGGTCGGTTAAGGAACCGCTGGACGGCCGCTGGATCCACGGTGGCGGGCAGGCCCGACCAGCCCTGGGACGGCCTCAGCATGCCCAGCATGTCCTCGGGGCAGCCCACCTGCTCGTAGAGCCGTTCCACGCTCCGGGCCAGCTGGGCGGCGGTGCTGTCGGTGGCCAGGGCCTCCCGCAGCAGGGCCTCCCGCCAGCGATCCTGCGCCTGGGCCCAGCGGGAGCTGCCCGGCCGGGGCGTCTTGCCCAGGGCCTCGGCGCAGGCGGCCCAGAGGTGGGCCTCGAACTCTCGCAGCGCGGGACCTTCCAGGGCCCGCAGGCGCTGGACCGCCTCCCCATCCCCGGGGGCCTTGGCCTGGATTTCCGGCGGAGTGAGGAAGCCGAAGTCATAGCCGGTCACGAGATCGTCCCAGCTGAGGGGGCCCACCTGGGCCAGGAAGGCTTCGAGGGGGGAGCTGGAGGGATTCATGGGTACCTCAGGCAAGGAGGTGGAGGGCGAGGTGGACCGCGACGCGGGCGCTGGCCTCGGCGCCGTCGAGCGTGGGGGCCAGCTCCATGAGATCGGCTCCCACCCAGGGGTCGGGCCAGAACCGGGCGGCATGGATCAGGTGCAGGGTTTCGGCCAGGCTGAGCCCCCCGGGCACCGGCTCGGCCACCGCCGGCACCAGGGTGGGGTCGAGGGCGTCCAGGTCCAGGCTGAGGTAGGCCGCCCCCTCGCCCACGCTGGCCAGGTCCTCCTTCAGCCGCGGCGCCAGCAGGGGGTCGCGCAGATCGGCTGGGGTCCACATGCGCGCGCCGACCGCCTTCAGGAAGGCCAGCTCTTCATCATCGAAGCGCGGGGCCCGCAGGCCCACCTGCATCAGGCGGTCGGGATCCACGAGGCTCTCCTCGATGGCCTGGCGGAGCCAGGTGCCGTGGTGGATGTCCGTGCCCCAGGCGGCGCCACTGGCGGCATCCGGGTGGGCGTCGACGTGAAGCAGGCCCAGGGGACCGTGCTGGCTGGCCAGGGCGCGCAGGGCACCCAGGGTGAGGGAATGGTCGCCCCCGAGGAGGAGGCTGCGGCACCCGTTCAAGGACCAGGCTCCCACGGTGGCCTGCACGGTCTCCAGGGCCTCGGCCAGGGAAAAGGGCAGGGTCGGTATGTTCCCGCCGTCCAGCCACCCCAGGGCCGCGGCGGGTCCCAGTCTGGGAAAGCCTTCCCTGAGCCGGTCGGGCATGGGGTGGGAGCCGACGCCCATGGAGGCCGCCCGCAGGGCCCAGGGGCCCAGGCGGGCGCCTGGCCGGTTGATGACGCCGGCGTCGCAGGGCACGCCCAGCACCACGCCCGTGGCGGGTTGGGGGTCGATGCAGAGGGGCAGACCCAGGAAGGGCGTGAGCCCCGTGCGCAGGCCCTGCATGAGGACTTCAGCTGACATCGGGACTCCGGGGCGAAAGGGCCGCCCTGAAGGCGGCGATCCATGCGGTGACATCGGAGAAATCCGAGGGATACAGCGGTTCCTCCGCGGAGAGGGTGACACCCGTGCGGGTGGCGAAGAGGGCCTGGAGGTGGGGCAGGAGGGTCTCGTCGCCGGTCCAGGGGTAGTGCGCGGAGGAACTGGAGAGCCGCAGCGGCTGAGCGGGAAGGCCCAGGTTGAAGACCGCCCGCAGGCCCCCCTCGTAAAAGGCCGCCAGCCGCTCCCCCCGGGTCGTGGTGCCCTCGGGGAACAGCAGCATGGAGCGGCCGCCCTGGAGCGAGGCCGTGAAGCCGGCCAGTGCCGCGGCCCGGCTGGTGGCATCCTCGCGATCCACGAAGTGGATGCCCGATTTCTTTGCCCAGCGGCCGATCAACGGATAGCCGGCCACTTCGCCCTTGGCGATGGTGCCCATGGGGCGGAGGCTCATGAGGACCAGCGGGTCCACCCAGCTGAGGTGGTTGGCCACCCAGAGGGGGACATCGGTGCGCGGATGGCCCTCGACCCTCAGGTCCACCCCCAGGGCCGGCAGCAGGCGCCGCGCCCACCGGTGCAGGCCGGTCTGGGGTTCGGCGCCCGTGGCCAGGCGCGGCAGGAGCGCGAACGTGGGCCAGAGGGCCCCGGCCCAGGTCACTCAGCTCACCAGCTTGAGGCGGGTATAGCGGGCCCGGACCCGCTCGAGGTCCTCGCGGGTGATGGCGGACCAGAGCCTGGTGTCGCCGGGCGCGTAGAAGTCCTGGACCTCCTCGACGACCCGCGCCCCCAGGGCGTTGTGGACGCTGCGGGCATCGGAGTTGCCGGGCTCCACCAGGAAGCGGCACTCGTCCACATTCTCGTTGAGCAGCTTGGAAACCATGGCCCGGATGAGCAGGTAGTTCACCCGCCCCTTCTGGTACTCGGGATGGACGGCGAGGGTGGCGCAGTAGACGGTGGATCCCTGGACGAAGTTCAGCACATAGCCCACGGGCCGGTCCCCGTCCAGAGCCAGGAAGCACCAGTCGCGGTAGAGCTCCGTGCAGAGGCGCAGGTAGTGGGGGCAGAGTTCACCGGCGCCGTCCCCGGACCAGATCTCCCCTTCGAGGCGGCGGAGGTGGGCGTAGTCCGCGCTGGACAGGGACCGCACGGTGTAGCGGGCCCCTTCTGGATGAGGTGTGAGGGTCTCGATCGTCATGGTCGTGCCTCCCTGGAACCAGGGTGGGCCACGGTGATGACGGGGCTGTGGCGGCTCGGCCAACTTCACGGAAAAAGGGTGAGACCAAGCAGTGACGGGCATCCGCGAAGCAGGGAAAGCAAGTGTCGGGTCCGGATGTGACGGGGAAATGTCGAGGCGGTCACATCGCTGGAAAAATTTTTCAGAAGAAGGGCGTGACCAGCTTGAGGAATCCCGCGGCCAGCAGGGCGCTGATGGGAATGGTGAGAACCCAGGCCACGAGGATGTTCCCGGCCACCCCCCACCGTACAGCCGAGACGTTCATGGAGGCTCCCACGCCCATGATGGCCCCCGAGATGACGTGGGTGGTGCTCACCGGGATTCCCAGATGGGCAGTGGTGAACAGCACGATGGCCGCGGCGGTCTCCGCGGCGAATCCGTGGATGGGCCGCAGCTTGACGATCTTGGTGCCCATGGTGCGGATGATCTTCCAGCCGCCGGACATGGTGCCGAGCCCCATGGCCATGGCGCAGGCCAGCTTCACCCAGATGGGTACGTTCACGACGGTCCCGTGGGTGGCGAGCTTGCCGTAGGTGATGAGGGCCAGGGCGATGATGCCCATGGCCTTCTGGGCGTCGTTGGTCCCGTGGGTGAAGGCCATGGCGCTGGCCGACACCAGCTGCAGCTTCCGGAAGGCGAAGTTCACCCGGTGTCCGGCCAGATGCCGCACGATCCAGAGGATGCCGATGATGAGCAGCATGGCGATGAAGAACCCCATGACAGGGGAGACCACCAGGAATACGGCCACCTCCTCCAGCTTGGTCGTGTGGAGGGCGCCACGTCCCGCCTGGGCCACGACGGCTCCGGCGAGTCCTCCAACCAGGGCATGGCTGGAACTGGAGGGGATGCCGAACCACCACGTGATGAGGTTCCAGACGATGGCCGCCAGTAGGGCGGCCACGATCACGGCGGGAACGACGAACTGGCTGTCGGCGATGCCCTTGGCGATGGTCGTGGCCACCTGGGTGCCCAGCAGGGCGCCGCCGAAGTTGAGCACGGCGGCCATGAAGATGGCCTTCCGCGCGCTGAGGACGCCGGTGGAAACCACGGTGGCGATGGCGTTGGCAGTGTCATGGAACCCGTTGATGTAGTCGAAGGCCAGCGCAAGGCCGACGATCATCACCAGGGCCGGAATGAAGCCTGAATGCATGAGAGGGCTCCGGCCTATGCGTTCTTCATGACGGTGGAGCCGATCACCTTGGCCACGAGCTCGATCTTGTCAGAGGCGTCCTCGATCTGTTCGAGCAGCTCCTTCCACTTGATGAGCTCGATGGGGTCCTTGGGATTCTCGAAGATCTGCGCCAGGGCCGCGTGGTAGATGGAGTCAGCCTTGTTCTCCAGGGTGTGCACGCGCCGGATGCGATCCTGGATCTCCTTCTGGTTGGACATGTTCCGCAGGAACCGGATGAGGTGGAGGATCTCCCCGGAACCTTCGACGATGAGGGAGCTCATTTCGGTGACGGCGGGCATCACGTGTCCGATGCGGTACAGGATGAGGCGTTCGCAGATCGCGTGGATCTTGTCCACCACGTCATCGATGGCATGGGCCAGCTGCATGATGTCCTCCCGGTCGAGGGGAGTGACGAAGGTGTGGTTCAGCCGGTCCATGATCTCGCGAGTGAGGTCGTCGCCGATGTGCTCCAGGTCTTTCATCTGGCGCCGGAGTTCCGCGAAACGGACGGGATCCCCAGTGCGGATCTCCAGGTCGAAGAGCTGGGAGGCCTGGTAGACGTTGGCGGCTGCGGATTCGAGGAGGTCGAAGAAAATCATCTCCCTGGGCTTGAGCCAGCGCATCAGAGCATTCAAAGACATCGGGAACTCCCATGATCAGCTTTCAACTGTACCGGGTCCGGAGAAGTTACTGGAGTGTAAAATCGCCGGGGCACCCTGGGCCGCGGGCTTCCGCCGGTGTATGCTCGGAGGGCATGGACCAGCCTGAAACCCAGCGTGGCGGTGGATCGGGGGCGCCGGTCTTCCTGGGCCGGGCGTTGATTTGCCTGGTTTCCATGCTCTTTCTAGGTTTTGGCCTCGGCATGAGCGTCCAAAGGGGAACCTCCCTCCTTTGGACCCTGGGACTGGTGGTCACCCTCGTCTTCGTGCTGATCCTCATGGCCCGCTGGCAGGTGCGATCCCTCCCGGATTCCCTGGGCCAGCTGCCGGGACGGAACGCTCCGCAGTTCGGCGAGGAGCCTTCGCCCGTCTGGTCGGCACTGGAGCGCGAGAATCTGGAGCTTCGGGAGAGGGTGGCCCGGGAGGACAGCCTGCTGCCGGGCATCATGGCCCGGCTGGAGGAGGGCGTAATCCTCTTCGGTCCCGCGGGAAGGCTCGAACAATTCAACCCCGCGGCCCAGCGGCACCTGGGCCTTGGCGCGCCCCTGGCGAAGGGCATGGCCATCGGCGAGGTCTTCGGGGACCTGGAGAGCCCCGAAGCGGTGCAGAAGGCCTACCGGGGAACCTCCTGTGAGTGGCGCGTGACGAGGGCAGGCCGGACCCTGCGCCTGAGGGCGATTCCCTTCGCTCCCCTGGGCTCCGTGAGCGGCGTCCTGCTCACCCTGGACGATGTCACCAGCCAGGAGGCCCTGGAGACCACCCGGCAGAAGTTCATCTCCAACGTCAGCCACGAGCTCAAGACGCCGGTGACAGCCCTTCGGATTGCAGCCGAAAACCTGCAGGAGGAGGAGCTGCCGGAGTCCGCCCGGTCCACGGCCCAGTCCATCATGCGGTCCGTGGACCGCCTCACCCTGCTGGTGGGGGACCTGTCGGAGCTCAGCCGGATCGAAAGCGGCGCCCTCCATCTATCGCCTGTCCGCTTGGAACTCTCGGCCTTCCTCGAGGCCTTCATGGGGGACCTGCAGCCCAGGGCCTCGGCCAGCGGTGTGCAGCTGGTGCTGGATGTGGAGGCACCTGCAGGGTCCGTGATCCTGGCCGATCCCCTGCGGCTTCATCAGATCCTCGAGAACCTGGTGTCGAACGCCCTGAAATTCAGTCCACCGGGAGGCCGGGTCGAACTGTCCATCTGCCTCACCACCCAGGGCCAGATCTGGGAAGTGCGGGATCAGGGGCCGGGCATTCCGGAGGCCGAACAGGGGCGCATCTTTGAACGCTTCTACCGGGCCCAGTCCGCCAAGGCCAAGCCGGGTACGGGCCTGGGCCTGGCCATCGTGAAGCACCTGTGCCGGCTGATGGGGGGCGAAGTCTCCGTGCTGAGCCGTCCTGGGGAGGGCGCCATCTTCCGGGTGATCCTTCCCTTGGAAATGGGCCCTCAGGACGTGGCCTTGCCCGAGTAGCCCGTCGGCCAGGAGCCTGAAAACGGCCCCTAGTCGGTGGGCCCGCCCAGTCTGTAGCCCACTCCCACCACGGTCTCGATGTATTCGGCGGCGGCCTCGCCGATCTTGGCGCGGACCCTGCGGACATGGGCGTCGATGGTGCGGCTCTCGCCCAGGTACTCCAGGCCCCAGACCTGCTGGAGGATTTTCTCGCGGGTGAGGACGCGCCGCGGGTTGGCCAGGAAATAGGCCAGGAGTTCGAACTCCCGCCTGGTCAGTTCCACGATCTGCCCGTCCACCCGGGCCGTGTGCATGTCGAGGTCCACTGCGATGGGACCAAAGGTCAGCTGTGGGGCGCGCTCCACCCCTTCAAAGGGCGAGGAGCGGCGGAGGATCGCCCGGAGGCGGGCGGTCAGTTCCCTCACGGAGAATGGTTTCGAAATGTAGTCATCCGCGCCCAGCTCGAGGCCCAGCACCCGGTCGATCTCCTCGCTGCGGGCCGTGACCAGCAGCACCGGAAGGGCCTTGAGGGTCGGATGGGTGCGGATGGCCCGCAGCACATCCAGGCCGTCCATGTCCGGCAGGCTGAGATCCAGCATCGCCGCATCGAGTCTGGGGCCGGAGGCATTGAGGGCCAGCAGGGCATCCCGGCCCGTGCCCACCGGCAGGAGGCCGAACCCCTCCCGAAGGAGGTGCTGTTCCAGCCCGAGCCGGATCTCGGTGTCGTCTTCGAGGAGGAGGATGCGCGGCATGGGTGCCTCTAGGCCTGTTTTTCGGGGGGGTTGTCCTGGAGGTAGGTGTGCTTGGCGCTCCGGCCTTCCAGAATGAACAGCACCTCCTCCGCGATGTTCGTGGCCTGATCGGCGATGCGCTCCCAGTTCTTGATGACCAGGATGAGGTGGCTGGCCCGCTCGATGCAGAGGGGATCGGCCATCATGAGCCGCAGCAGCTCCCGGTAGATCTGGCCATAGAGCATGTCCACGGAGTCATCGGCCTGGATCACGGTCCGGGCCAGTCCCGCGTCGCTGCCGATAAAGGAGTCCACGGCCATGCGGACCATGCTGCGGGTCTCCTGGGCCAGCCGCTCCAGGGAGCCGCTGGTCAGGATGGGTGGATGCACGTAGGTGGCCCGCCGGGCGATGTTGCAGCAGTGGTCGCCGATGCGCTCCAGTTCCGGGACGATCTTCAGGCTGGAGGCGATGAGCCGCAGGTCCCCGGCTGCCGGAGCCCTCAGCGCCAGCATGTCGATGCAGAGCCGGTCCAGCTTCAGCTCCCATTCGTCCAGGCCCCGGTCCAAGGACAGCACCTCGTCGGCCTTGGTCCGGGAGCGCTCCCGGAGCGCCAGGCTGGTCAGATCGATCATCTCCTCCGCGAGTCCGGCCATGGCCAGGATGCCGTCCCGGAGATCCCTCAGTTCCTGGTCGAATTGACGCATCAGCCGAACCTCCCCGTGATGTAGTCCTCGGTCATGCGCTGGCTAGGATTGGTGAACATCTTCTCGGTCAATCCGTCCTCGATCAGCTTGCCCATCCAGAAGAAGGCGGTGTGGTCGCTCACCCGGGCGGCCTGCTGCATATTATGGGTGACGATCACGATGGTGAAGTCCCGCTTCAACTCGAGGATGAGCTCCTCGATCCGTGCCGTGGCGATGGGATCCAGGGCCGAGCAGGGCTCGTCCATGAGGATGACCTCGGGGCGGACTGCCAGGGCCCGGGCGATGCAGAGGCGCTGCTGCTGGCCGCCGGAGAGTCCCTGGGCCGAATCCTTGAGCCGGTCCTTCACCTCGTCCCAGAGGCCCGCGCCCCTCAGGCTCCGCTCCACGGCCTCCTCGAGGATCCTGCGGTCGCTCTCCCCCTGGATCCGGAGCCCGTAGGCCACGTTCTCGAAGATGGACTTGGGGAAGGGGTTGGACTTCTGGAAGACCATCCCGGCCCGCTTCCTCAGGGCGATCACGTCGGTCCCGGGGGCGTAGAGGTCCGTGTTCCCGAGGAGGGCGCGACCCTCGATCCGGACATGGTCGATGAGGTCGTTCATGCGGTTCAGGCAGCGCAGCAGCGTGCTCTTCCCGCAGCCGGAGGGGCCGATGAAGGACATGACGGAATTGCGGGCCACCTTGAGGTTGATGTCGAAGAGGGCCTGCTTGGTGCCATAGAAGAGGTTCAGGCGGTCCACCTGCACCATGATGGGCGCGGAGAGGACCGAGGGGTCGGTCAGGGGCAGGTCAGGCTGCTGGAAGCTGGCCGGCCGCAGACCAGACTGGGGGCTGGGTACCGACCGCTGCACAGGCTCCGGCACGGGACGGGGATCGTCTATTTCCATCTTCGTGGCTCCGGGATTCGGGGTCAAAAGGTACTCCCCCCCAGGCGCGCACGAAGCTTCCGCCTGAGGTTCAAGGCAAAGAGGTTCAGGATGACGACCACCAGCAGGAGCAGGAAGGCGGTCATGAAAACCATGGGCTTGGCCGCCTCGGAATTGGGGCTCTGGAACCCCACGTCATAGATGTGGAACCCGAGATGCATGAACTTCCGGTCCAGGTGGAGGAAGGGGAAACTGGAATCCAGGGGCATGGAGGGTGCCAGCTTCACCACCCCGGTGAGCATCAGCGGGGCCACCTCGCCGGCGCCCCGAGCGACGGCCAGGATGAGCCCCGTGAGGATGCCGGGCGTGGCTGCGGGGATCACCACATTCCACAGAGTCTGCCATTTGGTGGCGCCCATGGCGAGGCTGGCTTCGCGTTGCGAGCGGGCCACGGACCCCAGCGCTTCTTCGGTGGCGACCACCACGACCGGCACGGTGAGCAGGGCCAGGGTCAGCGAGGCCCAGAGGATGCCGCCGGTGCCGTAGGTCGGCGTCGGCAGCCGGTCGGAGAAGAAGAGTTTATCGATGCCTCCACCCAGGCCATAGACGAAGAAGCCGAGGCCGAAGACGCCAAAGACGATGGAGGGCACGCCCGCCAGGTTGTTCACGGCCACCCGGACGGCGCGGACCGGCCAGCCCTGGCGGGCATATTCGCGAAGATAGAGGGCCGTGACGACCCCGAGGGGAACCACGAGTACCGACATCACCAGCACCATCATCACGGTGCCGAAGATGGCCGGGAAGATGCCCCCTTCGGTGTTGGATTCCCGGGGGTCGTCGGCCACGAACTCCCAGAGGCGCGAAAGGTAGACACCCAGCTTGTCGAAGGGGCCCATGGCGTTGGCCGGCAGGATCCGGACCACGCTGCCGAGGGGCAGTTCCTTGCCCTGGCCGTCGGCGGTCTGCAGGCCGAGGGTCCAGGCCTTCGCCTCGGCCCGGGCCTGTTCTAGGCCAGTCTGCACCTGGTCGTAGGTGGACTGAAGCTCCGCCGCCTTGGCGTCCAGGGCCTGGAGGGCGGCGGTGTCGCCCTTTCCTTCGGCCCGCCGCCGGGCCAGACGGACCCGTTCGATCCGCAGGTTGAGGTCGCCGACCCGGCCCTTCTCGATGGCGTGGATGTCGCGCCGCAGGCGGCCGGCCTCGGGCAGGTGCTCCAGGGCCCCGTGGAAGGCGGCGGGCCCCGTGGCGACCACCTGGCCTTCGTGGCTGAGGGTGGCGATCCGCCCGATGAAGGGACCGTTCTCCAGGCGTTCGATCAGCACCGCGTCCTTCGGCCGCTCCGGTGCGGGCAGACCGGCCGTGGGGAGCCAGCGGAAGTCCTGGCCGTAGATGTCGCGGTTCCCGACATGGAACTGGACCTTGGCGGTTTCCTCGCCGCGGGCAGGTTCCCTGCCCGTGATCTCGCCGAGCACGGGACCCTCCGGGGTCTGCACCTGGACCAGGGGGCTGGGCCAGAAATAGCCCAGGCCCTTGGCGGCGATGAAGCCGACCAGACAGAGGATCATGGCGAGGCAGAAGGCCAGCAGTGTTCCGGAAAACCACACGAAGATCCCGCCCTGCCGGAGGCGTTCGGAGAGGCCTCTCATCAGATGGACTCGTAGCGGCGGCGCAGGCGCTGGCGCACCAGCTCCGCGACGGTGTTGAGGATGAAGGTGAGGATGAAGAGCAGGAAGGCGGCCAGGAAGAGCACCCGGTAGAGGGTCCCGTGCAGGGGGGCCTCGGGGATCTCCACGGCGATGTTGGCGCTGAGGGTGCGCATGCCGTTGAAGATGCTCCAGTCCAGGATAGGGGTGTTGCCCGTGGCCATGAGGACGATCATCGTCTCCCCGATGGCCCGGCCGAGGCCCACCATGGTGGCCGAGAAGATGCCCGGACTGGCCGTGGGCAGGACGACCCGCCAGGCGGTCTGCCAGGGGCTGGCTCCACAGGCGAGGCTGGCGGAGGTGAGGGACTTGGGCACGCTGGAGAGGGCATCCTCGCTGATCGTGAAGATGATGGGGATCACGGCGAACCCCATGGCGAAGCCCACCACCAGGCAGTTGCGCTGATCATAGGTCACGCCCAGGGCCGTCTGGAGCCAGGTCCGGTAGCTGCCGCCCAGGGCCACCCGCTCGAACCAGGGTCCGGCCAGGGCGGCCAGCCCCAAGCTCAGGAGCAGCACGGGGACCATCCAGAGCACCTCGCGCCCGCTGCCGAAGGCATTGCGGAAGGGCAGGGGCAGCCTGCCCCAGAAGGGCGCGATCGCCAGGGCGAGGACGAGGACGACCACGGGATAGATGAGGACTTCCACCGCCATCCTCTCGAGGAGGGGCGCCAGAACCAGGCCCCCGAGGAAACCCAGGACGACGGAGGGCAGGGCCGCCATGATCTCGATGGTCGGCTTGATGGCGTTCCTCAGGCGGGGCGTGGCGAACTGGGAGGTGTAGAGGGCGCCAAGCACGGCCATGGGGAAGGCGAAGAGCATGGCGTAGAGGGTCCCCTTGAGGGTGCCGAAGACCAGGGGCACCAGGCTGAACTTGGGTTCGGAATCGTCGGTGGCCCCGCTGCTCTGCCAGACGTATTCGGGCTTCTCATAACCCTCGTAGTGTGTCTTCCCCCAGAGGAGGCCAAAGCTCACTTCGGGATGGGGCGCATCGAGGGACCAGAGCCGAAGGGTTCCGGTGGATGCGTCCGCATGAAGAATCAGGTCGCCCCTCGGGGCCAGGGCCGCGATGCCCGGACCTTCGAGGGGGGTGGAGAACAGGCAGCGTTCGGTGGTCAGGTGGTCCACCGCCGCTTCGTGGTCGGTCCAGGTGAGAAACCGCTTGTCCCGCTGGCTGGCCTGGAAGCCCAGCACGGGCCCGTCCAGGCGGGGAAAGGCATGGAAGGCCTGGAGATGGAAGACCTCGTTCACGCGGACCCGCTGGAAGGCGCCCAGCTTGCCCTGGGCCCCACCCACAAGGAGGCTGGACTGGCCCAGGGCAAACCCCATGGATTGGATGGGTTCTCCGAACTCACTGGACGAGAGGAGCTTCCCTGTCTCCGGTTCGAGATCCAGCAGCCGCCCTTCCCGGGTCCCCACGAAAATGTCCTGGCCATCCGCACTCCAGGCCGCGGCCGAGGCGTGCAGGGCGGGGTCAAGCGACAGGGGTTTCCAGGGGGGCGTCGAGGGTGCATCCAGGGGTGTTTCGAGCCATTCGAGCCCGGCCTGGGTTCGGGCCAGGACCCTGAGCGTGGCGGAGGCGCCCCCCAGTCCGCCCCCCTCCAGGATCCGGAAGTGGAGAATCTCAACGGGGACCGACGCCAGGGGAAGGTTGCCCTGCCAGTGGGGCTCGAGGGTCCATTTGGAGGGATCGTTCTCCCCGGCGGGTTTGGACCAGGCCAGGTGGGCGAGGAACAATCGGTCGTCGGCCCCGATGACCAGGGCCTCCCCCCGGGCGCTCAAGGGGGTGAAGGTGCGCCAGGGCAGGGTGGGACCCTCCGCAGGCACAGGAAGCGGGGTGCCCTCGGGGAATCGCAGCGCCTTCAGGCCCAGGGACTGGGACAGAAGCACGACCGTTTTCCCGGACTCGTCCAGCCAGGCGCCGCCGGACCGCGGTGCCTGCAAGGTGCCCACGGACCTGGACTGCGCCGGCATAAAGAGGGGCAGGGATTCCTTCAGGATGAACAGGAGCATGGCCAAGACCGCGCCGATGATCAGCAGGCCACCACTGGAAATGGTGAAGGCCATGATCCGGTCGATGCGCTTGGCATGGGCCTGGTGGGATGGAGTGCTGGGCATGTCGTCTCGTCAGGAATTCGGGCGGGAGGGGTCCCGGTCAACCCAGCGAGCGTGCCGGAGAACGCCTCCGGCACGCTCGTCTCGAGGATGCCTACTTCAGGATGGCGGTCTGCTCGGCTTCCATTTTGGCGGTGAGGGGCAGGAAGCCGTCCTTCACCACGATCTCCTGCCCTTCCTTGCTGAGCACGTACTTGAGGAACTCGCGGGTCAGGGGGTCGATGGGCTTCTGGGGGTTCCGATTGAAGTAGATGAAGAGGTAGCGGGACAGGGGGTATTTGCCGCTGAGTGCGTTCTCGTAGTCGGCGGCGAAGACTGCGCCGCCATTCTTGCGATCGTCCGACAGGGGGACCACCCGGACGCCGGAGGTGGCGTAGCCGACGCCGCTGTAGCCGATGGCAAACTTGTCGGCGCCGACACCCTGCACCACGGAAGAGGAGCCGGGCTGTTCCTTGACGGTGTCCCGGTAGTCGCCCTTGAAGAGGGCGTGCTCCTTGAAGTAGCCATAGGTGCCGCTGGCGCTGTTGCGGCCGTAGAGGCTGATGGGCCGCTTGGCGAACTCACCGGTCAGGCCCAGGTCGCCCCAGGTGTTGATGTCCTTGGCATATCCACCCTTGCGTCCCTTGGAGAAGATGGCGTCCACCTGCTGAAGGCTGAGGGACTTGATGGGATTGTTTTTGTTCACGAACACCGCCAGGGTGTCGATGGCCACCGCGACCTTGGTGGGCTTGTAACCGAACTTCTTTTCGAACTTGTCGCTTTCCTCTGATTTCATCTCCCGGCTCATGGGGCCGAGCTGGCTGGTGCTTTCAATGAGGGCCGGCGGGGCGGTGGTGGAGCCCTTGCCTTCCACCTGGATGTTCACATTGGGGTATTTCCGGTTGAACCCTTCGACCCAGTAGGCCATGAGGTTGTTCAAGGTGTCGGATCCGATGGAATTCAGGTTCCCGCTGATGCCGGACACCTTTTTGTAGGTGGTGAGCTTGGGGTCCACCTTCACAGTCTGGGCAACGGCTGAAAGCCCTACGAGGGTGGCCAGGACACTCTGGGCCAGGATTCGGATCCGCATGGATGCCTCCTTCAAGCCTCTGATGCTGAGTCCCCGGCGTGAAACACTTTGTTACGGGCGGTGACATCCCTGTAACTTCCCCCCTGATGAGGCTTGCCTTGAGGGAAATAAGTGGGTTTAATGCTAGAAGATCCTGCGGGTCGGTTGAGGCACTGCCCCTTCCCGAGGTTCGCGACCATCCCGAATTCCCCCACGGGTGGCCGAAGTCAGGGCAGGGCCCCCTTCGGTTTCCCGATCCACCATCCCCAGAAATCCACCCAGGGCCGCTGAGCCTGCTGGGCGTCAGCCGCAGCCGAGCCCCTGGGCCCCGAGAGGAGCCTACTTGAACCCCAAGAAGACCATGATGATCAACGCCACGGATCCGGAAGAGATCCGGGTGGCCACCCTGATCGACGGTGTGCTGTTCGACTACGATGTCGAGTTCCTGCACAACGAGAAGATCAAGGGCAACCTCTACCGGGCCCGCGTCGTCCGCGTGGATACCAGCCTGCAGGCCGCCTTCGTCCACTTCGGTGGTCAGAAGAACGGCTTCCTGCCCCTGGGCGAACTGCCCCGCAGCCTCACCGGCGACGGCCGCCGGGCCCGCATCCAGGATGTGCTCTCGCGGGACCAGGAGATCCTCGTCCAGGCCGTGCGCGAAGAGCTCGGTGGCAAGGGCGCCATGATGACCGGCCAGGTCAGCCTGGCGGGCCGCTACCTGGTGATCACGCCCGGCAACCCGGTGAACGGCATCAGCCGGAAGATCGAGGCCACCGAGGAACGCAGGCACTTCAAGCAGCTCATCGACACGCTGGAGATCCCCGAGGACATCGGCGTGATCGTCCGCACCGCGAGCCTGGGGGTCACCAAGGAGGATTTCCAGCGGGACCTGGAGTACCTTCTGGACACCTACAAGGAGGTCCTGAACCGCTACAAGCACCGCCACGGGGTCGGGCTCGTGTGGCAGGAGGACGATGTCGTCACCCGCACCCTGCGCGACACCTTCAGTTCCGACGTGGAGGAGGTGCAGATCGATGACCTGGACACCTTCCATGCGGCCCAGTCCTTCTTCAAGCGCACCATGCCCCAGTACCTGGATGTCCTGAAGCACTACACCGGGAAGAAGCCCCTGTTCTCCCGCCACCAGCTTGAGGAGCAGATCGACCGCGTCTACGGCCGGAAGGTGGGCCTGCCCAGCGGCGGCGCCTTGGTGCTGGACCAGACCGAGGCCCTGGTGGCCATCGACGTGAACAGCGGCAAGACCTCCGGCGACGGCGTGGAGGACATGGCCCACAAGACCAACATGGAGGCCGCCGAGGAGGTGGCTCGGCAGCTGCGCCTGCGCGATCTGGCGGGCCTCATCGCCATCGACTTCATCGACATGAAGCGCGAGTCCCATATCCGGGCAGTGCAGGACCGGCTGGTGGACTGCCTCAAGGCCGACAAGGCCCGGATGGAGGTAGGGAAGATCAACCGCTTCGGGGTGCTGGTCATGACCCGCCAGCGGATCCGGCCCAGCCTCCAGCACGTCAACCACGAGAGCTGCCCCACTTGCGCCGGCACAGGCAAGGTGAAGACCATCGAGGCCATGGCGCTGTCCGTGGTGCGGAAGCTGCACGGGATTCTCTCCAAAGGAGGCATCGGCGAGATCCGGGTCAAGCTGGCCCCCGCCATCGCCGCCGCCGTCCTCAACGAGAAGCGTGGCGACCTGGTCCAGATGGAGGAGGAAAGCGGGGCGAAGGTCCTCATCCAGGCCGACTGGTCCATGAGCTACGGGGAGATGGCCGCCGAGCTCGAGCGGGCCGAGGAGGCCCCGGTCGAGAAGCCGGCCCCCAAACCCCACCGCGAGAAAGGCTCGCCCGAAGAGGAAACCGTGGTGCTGGGAGGGGACAGTCCCATCTCCTTCGACAAAGCCCTGGGCCTGCACGGCGAAGGCCCCAAGGAAGCCAAGAAGGAGGCCTTCAAATACGACCGCCGCGATCTCCAGCGGGCGGCCCTGGACGAGCGGGAGCGCCTGCGCGCCCTCTTCGAGAGTGCCAAGCCCGAGGACGACGAGCCCGAGGAGGGCACCGAGGAATCCTCTGACGAGGCCAAGGGTGACGGTACCAAGCGCAAGCGCCGGCGTCGGCGCCGCAAGGGCGGCGCCGACAAGGGTGCCGAGACCTCGCCTGAGACCTCCTCTTCCGAGGATGAGGCCGGTTTAGACGCCGAGCCGGAACTTCAACCGGAACCCCCCAGGGCCACACCGGATCTGGTGGCCAGCCTGCTCACCCCCAGCCCGAGACCCAGGATCGGCGCGCCCGCTCAAGAAGTGGTTCCGGCATCGGTCCAGGCGCCAAAGCCCAGGCGGACGCCCCGGGCCAAGGTGACCTCGCTACCCGAGCCCGCCGCGGTGGCGCCTTCCGTCGCCCCCCCGGATCCCGCCGCCGAACCGACCGCGCCGGGAAAGAAGAGGGCGCCCAGGGCCAAGGCTTCCAAGGCCGCATCCGACGAGAGTGAGGCTCCCAAGGCTCCCAAGGCCGCCAAGGCGGCCGCTGGGTCCAAGGTCACCCGGGCCAAGAAGACCAAGACCTAGCCCCGGATGCCCACCATCTACTGGCTGGCGCCCCTCGCCTCCCTGTCCACCCTCCTGGGAGGCTGGGGGGTGGTGCGCTTCCTCCAGGGCCGGGCCCGCTTCATGCGTCTGCTCTCAGGCGTCGCGGCGGGCTACCTGCTGTCCGTCACCCTGGTGCGCATCGTCCCGGAATGCCTGGAGGCGAAGGGGGGGGAATCGAATGCCCTGTGGGTCCTGGGTGGCTACCTGCTCGTGCACGTGTTGGAACATGGCATTACCTTGCATTTCCACTATGGCGAAGAGACTCATACCGGTGGGTCACCGCTGAGCGGGGTCATGGCGCTCGTGGGCCTTTCCCTGCACAGCCTCATGGATGGGGTGGCCATTGCGGCGGCCCTTTCCATCCAGGGCAACCTGGGCCTGCTGGTCACCCTGGGGATCCTGTTCCACAGGATCCCCGAGGGGGGCACCATCGCCTCGATCTTTCTTGTGGACGGGTTCGGGAACCGGGGAGCTCTGCTCGCCTCGGGAACCCTCGCCCTGGCCGCCCTGGTTGGAGCGGCCGGCCAGACCGTGCTGAGTCTCCCGATCGGGCCCATCCTGGGCCTGACGGCGGGCCTGACCCTCTATGTCGCCAGTTCCGATCTGCTTCCGGAGGTCCAGAAGGTGCCCGGCCTCCAAAGCACGGTCGCGCTGCTGTCTGGTGTGGGAGTGTTCCTCATCAGTGCGCGGCTGCTTCCGCATACGCACTGAGTCCGCCATGGGCCGCCTCCGGAAGGGATGCCGAGGCCTGCTGGGGGGTGCCCTGCCGGTCCTTCTCGCGGCTCAGGGCCTCCCCCCGTTGCCCGTCTGGCAGCCTCTGGATGCCCCCACTCCTGCGGAACTGCTGCCCCTCCGGCCTTTCCAGATCGAGCGCGGCCCCGGGAATTCCCGGGTGCCCTTTGACTGGCGGGGGGAACTCGAGGAGAAGGCCGACCTCTGGATCCTCGACCATGGCGCGATCCAGGCTGAGGGCCTGCTGCTGCTGGCCGACCGCATCGAGTACCGGATCACCGACGGCCAGTTGAACGCCCAGGGGCACGTCCGGCTGGAGGGCCCGGACCTGCGGCTGCGCTGCGAGCGACTTCAGATGAACTGGCTGCTCCGTTCCGGCCAGGCCTGGGCCTTGCAGATGGACCTGCCCCCGACCTGGACCCTCCGCTCCAGCCATGTCGCCTTTGCCACCCTGCGAAGCTGGCTCTTCGACGCGGTGGTCCTGAGCCCCTGCCCGGAGGATAGGCCGGGGTGGGAGGCCAAGCTGACGGGCCTCAAGGTCGATCTCGATGGTTTCGCCACGCTCTGGAACCCCCGCATCCAGCTGGGTCCGGTGCCCGTCTTCTACCTGCCCTATGCCCTCTATCCGGCCAAGGCCGAGCGCACCTCGGGATTGGTGTCACCCCAGTTGGGGCTGTCCAGCGAGTTCGGCCCCAGCGTGGGGGTCTCCTACTACCAAGTGCTTGGAGATTCCGCCGACGCCACCTTCTCGCCCGAGCATTTCGGCAAGGAGGGCACCCTGTGGGGCGGCGAGGCCCGCTGGCACCCGGACCTCACCCACCAGGGAAGCATCTCCGGCATGGCGATCCACTCGCAGAGTCTGGACACCCAGCGCTACCAGGTCGCCCTGAAGGAGGTCTGGCAGCGGGAGGACGGCTGGCAGCTGACCGCCGATGTGAACCAGGCCTCGGACAACCTCGTTGCCTCCGATTACGGAGGGGGAGTGAGCAGCCTCGGCGCCGCGAACTTCGATTCGGCGCTCTACCTGGGACGGAACTTCACCTTCGGGAGCCTCAGCCTGACGGCCGCCGAGCAGCGCAGCTTCTTCACGACGGCCACCCAGGGGGATCCCTTCTACAACCCCGAATTTCCCGCCTCCCTGCGAAGGCAGACCCTGCCCCAGGGGGAGTTCCGGTTCTTCCCGGTGCCGGTGCTGGGACCCCTCTACCTGGACGGCGGCATCAGGCTGGGGCGCTATGCCTACGGCATCGACGGCAGCGCCACGACGCCGAACCAGAGCTATGCCTGGGACCGCCAGGATGTCGACACCCGGATCCATGGCCGCCTCGGGCAGTGGGGCCCCTTCCGGGCCGATTTCGAGATGATGGGACGGGTCTCGCACTACAGCGGGACCCTCTCTGCTCCGGTGTTCGACCCGAGCGGCGGGGCCAACGGCACCGAGGTCGATCCGGCCACCAGCCCCTTCCAGGTGGATGGGAGTGCCGCGACCCGGTTCCTGCTTTCCGAGCACCTGCGCCTGTCCGGACCGCAGGTGGGGCGGAGTTTCGAGGACGTTTCCATCCTGGGCTACCATGGCGAACTTCGGCATGTGCTCGAACCCTATTTCGGATTGACCGAGACCAGCCGCTATGGGGAGGCCGGATACATCCAGCGCTTCGACCCCGTGGACTACGCGCCGGGCGTGAACGCCAGCGCCTCGGGGGAACAAAGCCTCGAACTGGGACTGAAACAGCACATCCTCGGACATTCGGACTCGGGCGGCGGGTTCATGGACCTGTTGCGCCTGCAGGTGGCCACGCGATTCCACATGACACCCATCATCCTCAGCGACGGTTCCTACCGGAAGGGCTGGGCCTCCCTGGACACGGATCTTGAAGTCGAGCCGACGGACCGCTGGCGGGTGAGCCTCCGCCGCTCCTCTGACATCTCGGCGGGCGGGTCCGACGATGCCCTCAGCCTCGATGTGAAGACCCAGGGTGGCAACCGGTTCAACCTGGCCTACTTCTCCACCGGCATCAACCGGTTCCTGGTGCGACAGCAGGGGGTCCAGTTCGGCGGCATCCAGCGGGTCTGGGACGACCGGTTCCGGTTCGAATTCAGTGCGAACTACGATTTCAGGGCCCGCGGTTTCGCCTCCAGTTCCGTGGACCTTGCCTACGTGCGGCCCTGCGTGGCCTACGTGCTGAAATTCACCCATGTGGCCCTGGATCCGGCGCTCATGGCCGGGGGCCGCGAGGACCGGCTGGACCTGACCCTGACCCTGCGGGGCCTGGGAGATCTATTCAGTTTCCGGCGCTGAGGGCTGGAATCAGATCCAAAGCATTATAGGGCGGGGCTTCCGGCTAATTGGCCGGTCTCCTGGGTGAGTACTCGCCCTGATTGGCCACCACCACCCGGTTCCGCCCCAGGTGCTTGGCCTGGTAGAGAGCCTTGTCCACCTGGGCCACCAGGGTCGGGAGGGTGATCGCCCCGGGGCCCCCCACGCCGAAGCTCATGGTGGGGAAGATGGGCTGGCCTGAGGCAAGCACCAGGGGCTCCTCGTCGATGCGGCGCCGCAGCTTTTCCGCCACCTCGGCGCCCGCCTTGACGCTGGTCTCCGTGAGCAGCACGGCGAACTCCTCGCCACCGATCCGGAAGGCCAGGTCGGACTTGCGGAGGCTAAGGCGGATGCGCGTGGCCAGCTGCCTGAGGACCTCGTCTCCGACCGGATGGCCGAACCGGTCGTTGATCAGTTTGAAGTGGTCCACATCTCCGAGCACCAGGACGAAGGAGCGCCGGTGCCGCTCCCACTGGCGCATGGCATGCTCCAGGTTCTGGTCGAAGGCCCGCCGGTTCAGCAGTTCCGTGAGGGGGTCCATGAGCACTTCGTTACGCAGGGCCGCGGTCTCGATCTCGAGCATGCTGCGGCGCTCCCGCAGGTCGTGGATGGCGGATTCGTACTCGGTCTGGATCCGGCGGGCATGCATCCATTCGATGGCCCGCTTGCAGGCGTGCAGCAGGCGTGGTCCGGCCAAGGGAAGGGGGACCCAATCGGAAATGCCGGCCAGCAGCAGCTTGCGCTGGGCGGTCTCATCCTTCACCTGGCCCAGCAGGATCGTGTAGGGCAGAAGGCCCTGGTCCCGGAGCCTGGCCAGCGTCGCGAGGGCCTGCGGGACCCCCCCGGCAGAGAGGCCCAGGAGCAGCACCGGCGCCTTCAGGGCCCGCTGGGCCTCCTGGGCATTGCGCAGGGGCGGGGAGTGGATCTCCATCCCGAAGTGGCTGAGCAGATCCCGGGCCTGCTGGGCGAGCCCCGCCCGAAGCCCCAGGGCGAGTATGGGCACGGCTCGCCCCTCCTGGTGCGCGGCGCTGCCGGCCAACACGGGGCCGAGGTGGTTGAGGAGCAGCTGGATGCTGCTTCCGGCGGCGATGAACCCATCCCCGCCCGCTTCCCCGAGGGCCCGAAGGTCCTCTTCAGTCTGGGCATGGTCGAGGATCAGGAAAATGGGTAGGTTCTGGAACAGCACGCGGGACTCGCCGCGGAGCAACCGGCAGAGCCGGTAGCCGTCCATGGGTTCCCCGCCTGAATCGGCCAGGAGGACCTGGGCCTGGCCCCAGGCGTCCCGGGCCAAGGCCTCTAGGGGGTCAGCCGCGTGCATCACAAGGTGACCAGCCCCTTCGAACGCCATCCTGAGACGTTCGACCAGGTCCTCATGGCGGGTTATGACCAGCAGGTTCATGGGCATCCGATGGAAGCCGACCCAATTGTTGATGCAGATCCAACCCGGTCAAGGGCCTTGGAGGGACCGTTCAGTCCGCGAGGCCCTTCTCGGTCAGCCAGCGTTCGGCATCGATGGCGGCCATGCAGCCGCTGCCGGCGGCCGTGATGGCCTGCCGATACACGTGATCCTGCACGTCCCCGCAGGCGAAGACCCCCTCGATGGCCGTCCGGCTGGACCCCTTCTCCACCTGGAGGTAGCCTGTCTCGTCCATGGGGAGCTGTCCCGCGAAAAGGTCGGTGTTGGGCTGGTGGCCAATGGCCACGAAGAGTCCTTCCACGGGCAGCTCTGATTCGGACCCGTCCACCGTGTCCTTCAGTCTGAGGGCCCGGATCTTCTCCACCTTTTCCCTCATGGGCGTCTCGGTGGTGGCGGTGAGCACTTCCAGCACGGCCTTGTTCCACACCGGGTGGATCTTCTCGTTGCTGAGCGCCCGATCCTGCATGGTCTTGGAGGCGCGGAGCTTGTCCCGGCGGTGGATGAGGTGGACCTTGGTGGCGAACTTCGTGAGGAAGGTGGCCTCCTCGACCGCCGTGTCGCCGCCGCCCACCACGGCGATCTCCTTGCCCCGGAAGAAGAAGCCGTCGCAGGTGGCGCAGGCGCTGACGCCCCCACCGGAGCGGGAGAGCTGCTCGTCCTTGCCGATGCCCAGCCATTTTGCGGAGGCGCCCGTGGCGATGATCACGGCATCCGCCGAGTACTCGCCCTGGTCGGTGGAGAGCCGGAAGGGGCGGCTCCGGAGATCGGCCTTGAGCACGGTCTCGGGCCTGACGGTGGTGCCGAACCGCAGGACCTGCTCGCGCATCTCATCCATCAGGGCCGGGCCGGCAATGCCGTGGCGGAAGCCGGGATAGTTCTCCACTTCCGTGGTGATCGTGAGCTGGCCGCCGGGCTGCACCCCCTCGAAGATGAGCGGCGCGAGATTCGCCCGGGAGGCATAGAGCGCGGCGGTATAGCCGGCTGGCCCGGTTCCGATAATGACCACCTTGTGGTGAGAAGTGCTCATGGGAGCCTCAATGAAATGGTGTGGTAAATGAGCTGGCGGATGGGGTCTAGCCTATGGCGCGTCAGCGGCATACCGAGGAGACGATGTCTTGGTGATGGCTCACAGGCAGCTCCTGGCCGGGATGGGCGCTCAGCCCGACCTTCGAGTCTAGCGCGGGTCCGGCTCCTAGCGGACCAGGCCCCGTGCCCGAAGCAGGGTCTCGACGGCGGCCACGTCCCCGGGGACATCCACGCCCAGGCTGAGGTGGGGGGTGTCAGCCACGCCGATGGGGATGCCTGCGGCCAGGGCCCGGAGCTGCTCGAGCATCTCGAACTGCTCCAGCGGGTGTGGCGGCAGGCTCGTGAAGGCCCGTAGGGTGTCCGGCCGGTAGGCATAGAGGCCGAGGTGGCGCTTGAAGTGGGCCAGCTGTTCCGGTTTCACCCAGGGCCGGAAGTCCGCGTCGAAGCGGGACGAGTTCCGCAGGTAGGGGATGGGACTCCGGCTGAAATAGAGCGCCCGCTGGCGGTCGTCCATCACCACCTTCACGGCGTTCGGGTTGAAGACTTCATCCAGGTCGGCGAAGGGACAGGCCGCCGTGCCCATGGGTAGGTCCGGCTGGTCGTGCATGAGGGCCACCAGGGCCGCCACGGTCTCAGGATGCATGGCAGGCTCGTCACCCTGGAGGTTCAGGACGCAGTCGAAGCGCTCCTCCAGGAGGTCCACCACGGCGGCGGTGCGGTCCGTGCCCGAGGGCAGGGCCGGGTCTGTCATCAGGGCCTCTCCGCCGAATCCCCGGACGGCCGAGGCGATGCGCTCGTCGTCCGTGGCGACCACCACCCTGTCCACCCCCTCGGCCCGGCCGGCGGCTTCGAAGACCCATTGGATCATCGGCTTCCCGGCGATGGGAACCAGGGGCTTGCCGGGAAAACGGGTGGACTGGAAGCGGGAGGGGAGGACGGCGAGGGTGCGCATGGGAACCAGTGTAATCACCCCAGATTCCAGACTCAGTCGGCCCCTGCCGATGTCTCAGGCAACGGGGGCTCTTTTTGGACCAATCCTTCGACGATGTCTGGGCGGAATGCGAGGACCTCTTCATGCAGGCCCGCGAGACGCTTGCCACGATGAAGGAACCCCAGCCAGCCCATGTGGTCCAGGCCTCCGTGAACGGGCTCTTCCGGACCACCCACACCCTCAAGGGCATGGCTGGGATGCTGGGCTTTCCGAATTTCAGCCGGGCGGCCCATCGCCTGGAGGACATCTTCGACCTCATGCGCAAGGGGAGGCTGCGTTCCACGGATTCCCTGGTCGAGACGCTGGAGGCGGGCATGATGGCCCTGGAATCCGGCCTGGCCAACCTGCGCATGGGAAGGCAGGAACCGGATGACTACCTGCATGCCCTCCGGCGTCCATTGGGCGAACTCGAGGCCCTGGCGCGCCCGGCCGAAGGGGGGACCCAGGACCTGACCTCCCTGTTGGACCTACCGGCCGAGATGCTGAAGACCCTCTCCGAGTATGAGCGGACCCGGGTGACGGTCCTTCTGATCAGTGGCATGCCGGTCCACGGGGTGACGGTGTGCCTGGACTACGCCACCTTCGACGAGCGTCTCCGGGTCTACAGCGAGACCCTGGGCAGGCTGGGAGAGCTGATCTCGACCCTGCCGATGGATACGCCGGCGGACCGGGATGGGTTGGCCTTCCTCCTGGTCGCCGCCTGCCCGGCCCTGGAGGCGAAGGACCTCTCCGCCCTGGAGGGTGAACTGGTCGGCATCGCGCTGCTCGCGGATCCCACCCGGGTCCCAGCTGCCCTCCGCAATGAGGTCCCCCCTGAGCCAGCCACCGAGGAGCCCCCTCCGGAAGCCCCGTCCGCCGCAGCCCCCCCCAATCCACCCCAGGCCCAGGACGTGGAGATCCTCAGGCTTCCCGCCCAGCGTGTGGAAGCCCTGGAGGTCCGGCTCATGGAAGTGGGACAGCTCCGGGACGCGGCGAGCCTGCTCCTGCGGCAGGCCCCGGGGAACGGGGACGGGCGTCCGGCGGCCCTGCTGGGGCAGATCGAATCAGGGCTGCTCGAGGTCCAGAAAGCCCTCCTGCAGATGCGGATGGTCAAGGTTGAAAGCCTGTTCTCGCGCATCGAGCCCATGGTGAGGAGCCTCAGCCGGGATATGGGGAAACCGGTGAAGCTGACCTTCCTGGGGGGGGATCTGGAACTGGAGCGGAACCTCCTGGGGCGATTTTCAGAGCCCTTCCTTCACCTGGTCCGGAACGCGCTGGACCATGGACTCGAGCCGCCCTCGGAGCGGGCGGCCCAGGGCAAGAGCGAGAGCGGGTCACTCCGCATCTCCGCAGCCCAGCGGGGGCGGAATCTCCGCTTTGACATCCGGGACGATGGGAGAGGGTTCGATCTGGAACGCATCGAGGCCCGTGGGATCCAGCTCGGACTCCTGAAGGCGGGACAGGTCCATTCGCCGGAGCGCCTGCATCGGCTGACCCTTGAGCCGGGCTTCTCGACCCAGGAGCGCATCACCCAGATCTCGGGTCGCGGCGTGGGCATGGATGTGGTGCGAACCGAGGTGGAGGCGCTTGGGGGGGAGATCCACCTGTCGAGCGAGGCGAGGCGAGGCAGCCTCATCCGACTGAGCGTTCCCCTGAGCCGGGCCGTGGTGAGCTGCCTGAAGGTTCGCTGCGCCCGGCAGACCTTCGGGATTCCCCTCGTCAATGTGGGTCGGGTCCAGGCGGTCAAGAAGGCCCTCCATGGGGGCGATCAAGTGGATGTGCTTGGCATCTCCCTTCCCCTGGAATCCCTCCAGGCCTGCCTGGGACTGCCGGAACCCTCGGGTCAGCGGGCCTTCGTGGTGCTGGGCCAGCCCGGGGCTGCCGCCCGGAGTGTCCAGGTGGCCCTGGGTGTCGATGAGATCCTGGGCCGGGGCGAGGTGCTGCTGAGGAGCCTGCCGGAGCTGGCCCACGCCGCCGGCATCATGGGGGGCAGTGCCCAGGAGGACGGCATCCTCTGGGTGCTGGATCCCGAGGCGATCCTCGGCCTGGCCATGGATTCCCTGATGCGCCGGGTGGCCCGTGTCTGAGCAGCAATCCTGGCTCCAGGTGGCGGCAGCGGGCATGGACCTGCTGCTGTCGACACAGGACCTTCGCGAGGTCGTGGCAGCCATGCCGGTGGCCCCCCTTCCGGGGCGCCCCCGGGGGATCCAGGGGGTGGTGCTCTACCAGGGAGAATTCCTGCCTATCCTGGCCTGGGAAGACCTCCCGGGATGCACCATTGCGCCCGGCAGACCGGTCGCCGTGGCCGTCCTGCGGCGGCGGCTAGGCCTCCCCCTGGATCGGATGATCGGGACCCTCAGCCCTCCTCCCGGGGCCTGGCAGGAACTCGAGCCGGGGGACCCCAGGGAACGCTGGCTCAGCGGAACCTGCAGGCTGGGGGGGCAGACCCTCCTCCAGGTGGACCCGGATCGCCTCATCGCGCTCCTGCACCGGCTGAGGGAAGGGCGCTGACGCCGGTGGGCCTTCATGCGATGATGGCTGTTTGGTACCGGAGGCCCCTTGAACCGTCGTCTTGCAGCCCCAGTCGGCATCACTGGCACCGGAGAGTGTTTCCCGCCCCGGGTCGTCACCAATGCCGATCTGTCCAAGATCATGGAGACCAACGACGAGTGGATCCGGACCCGCACGGGCATCCGTGAGCGCCGCTGGGTCGAGCCCGGTACCGGGGCCTCCCAGCTGGGGGCCCCGGCCCTCCAGATGGCCCTGGACAACCGCGGCCTCAAGGCCTCTGAACTGGACTTGATCCTCGTCACCACCGTGACCCCCGACACCCTGTTCCCGGCCACGTCCTGTCGCATCCAGGCCATGGTCGGCGCCAGCAACGCCTTCGGCTTCGATCTCAATGCGGCCTGCTCCGGCTTCCTCTACGCCCTGACCACCGCCGCCAGCATGGTGGCCGGCGGGGCCATCCGCCGGGCGGCCGTGGTGGGCGTGGACATCATGTCCACCATTATCAACCTGGAGGACCGCGCCACCTCGGTGCTCTTCGGAGACGGGGCCGGGGCGGTCATCGTGGAGCGGGTCGAGGAGGGGCTGGGCATCCTGGACTTCGAGCACAAGGTAGACGGGTCCGGAGGCAAGTTCCTCTACATGCCCGCGGGCGGGTCCCTGAAGCCGGCCACCGCGGAGACCGTGGCGGCCAAGGAGCACTACATCCATCAGGCCGGAAGTGAAGTCTTCAAGAATGCTGTCAGGGAAATGGCTGATAACAGCAAACTTTTGATAGACCGCAACGGATTCAAGGGGGAGGACCTCAAGCTGTTCGTGCCCCACCAGGCCAATATCCGAATCATGGATGCCGCCGCCCGGAGGCTCGACCTGGATCCCTCACGGATGATGGTGAACATCGACCGCTTCGCCAACACCACCACGGCCACCATTCCCACGGCCCTGCACCAGGCCCTGGGTGAAAAGCGGATGCAGAAGGGGGATCTGGTGGCCCTGGCCGCCTTCGGCGCCGGCTTCACCTGGGGGGCGACCCTCCTCCGCTGGGCCTACTGATCCGTGGTTCGGACGACGGCCTAGACCATGCGGGTCGTCGCCGGGCGCCTGAAGGGGCGCCGACTTTCGGCCCCCCCCCTGGGGGACCTGAGGGTGCGTCCCACCGCCGACCGGGCGCGGGAGGCCCTGTTCTCGATCCTCCAGAAATGGCCCCCCGGCCCCTTCCTGGATCTCTGCGCGGGGACCGGCGCCGTCGGCGTCGAGGCCCACTCCCGGGGCTACGCCCCGGTGACCTGCGTGGAATCGGGTGAACCTGGCTGGTCCTGTCTGCAGCAGAACCTGGCCGGCCTGCCCATCGATTCGATCCGCAAGGACCTGGGGAGGCTGCAGGCAGGCGCCTTCCTGGATCAGGCAGTCATTTTCCTGGACCCTCCCTACGACCTGGCCCGGGACCTGTGGGCGCGTCAAGCGGGTCTTCTGAGATCCTGGATCTCCCCCGGAGGTGTCCTGGTTTTCGAAACGGACCGAAACACCGCGTTGGAATTACAGCCCGGCTGGAATCTTGCCGAAACACGCAAGTATGGTGCGGCCCAATTCCACTTCTGGATCCCTGCCTGATATCAGGACACAGCCCCCTGGGCATCTCGGCAGGGTGGAGTTGGATTTGATCCTGGGCCGTCTTCAGATGGCCACCGGCCTCGTATGGGCCATCGGGTTCGTGGTGGCTGCCATCCTGTTCCTGCTGGCGGCCCCGGGCTGGTTCCAGATCACGGCCACCGGGGTGGTGGCGATGCTGGTGCTCCTGGTGCTGGTGACGGCGGGTTCCTTCCTGCACATCCGCCAGCTGGGGCGCATTCTGGCCAGCCAGCCGCTGGGCCCGGACCTCTACCGTCACCTGACGCGCTTCCCCCAGGCTTCCTCCCTGCTGTTCTTCTACATGGCCACCTGCATGGGGGTGGCCTCCTACCTCTGGATGAAGCTCTACCTGAAAGAAAGCTTGTGGGTGAGTTTCATCACCATGGCCATGTTCCTCTCTCTGGCCACGCTTGGAAGCATCTGCCAGTACTTCCTCGCCAAGCAGAACTTGATGAAAGTCTTCAAGACTCTGGCCAGCCAGCCCGGCTTCAACGACTCCCAGGCCCGGTTCACCACGAGCCTGCGGACCAAGTTCGGCTTCGGGATCCTGGGTATCACCGGAGGGGTCCTCGTCGTCTCCATCCTGGTATCCGGCCTCATCCTCCAGTCCTCCACCCGGACCACGGTGACGAACTATGCCCGCAACGAGCTGTCCAGCATCGCCGATTCGGTGGCCTTCGTCTCGGAGATGAACACCACCCCCGAGGACATGGATGCCTTCCTGGGCACCCTGAAGCTCGGCGCCGGGGGCGGTGTTTCCCTCCGGCTTCCCCAGGCCAAGGGGGGTGCTCTCCTGGGCTCCAAGGTCCAGCCCAAGGGGGGCGGGGACATCCTGGTGGTCCAGCCGCTTGCGGACGGCTCCGAGCTGCGGGCCGTCATCCCGGAAGCCGAGTACGCCAGTTCCATCTGGAAGGCCCTGCGTCCGAACATCGCCATTCTCGCCCTGTCAGCGATTTTCCTGGCCTACTTCATTCCCCTGATCCTCAGGGATATCCAACAGCCGCTCCAGGTGCTCAGCCGGAACACCCAGCAGGTGGGCGAGGGGCACATCGACCGCCTGGAACCGGTCTACAGCGACGACGAGGTGGCCTCCCTGGTTCAGGGTTTCGGGAACATGGTCGGGAGCCTCCGGGGCATGGTGGTGCAGATCCGGTCCGCCAGCCGGGACCTGGCCAGGGCCTCGGCCCTGATCCGGGAATCCGGCGACGGCGTCCGGCAGTCGAACCAGGGGCAGCGGGAGCTGATCGAGGCCTTCCACCAGGAGATCAACGAGCTGACGGATACTTCCATTGGGATCAGCGCCAGCTCCATGGAGTTGAGCCTCGCCTCCGAGACCACCAACGCCACCATCGTGCAGATGGCCGCCACCGTCCAGCAGATCAACCAGAGCATGGATGAGCTGCTGATGGTCGTCGAGGGGATTACCTCGGCCATCCGGGACTTCGACATGGCCATCAAGAACGTGGGCAAGAACGTCGACCACCTGGCCCGGCACGCCGAACACACCAAGGAGTTCGCCGAGAACCTGGAGCAGAGCACCTCCGCCATTGACGACAGCGTCAAGATCGCCCAGCGCTACACCAAGAAGGTGATCCACAACGCCGGCCGCGGCATGGAACTGGTGGCCCGGAACCGGGAGAAGATCCAGGTCATCGAGCGGGTGGTGCAGGACTTCCATGGCACCACCCGGACCCTGCTCCAGCTGGGGGCCGACATCGCCAAGATCCTCGACTACATCGGGGACTATGCCCAGCAGACCAACCTGCTGGCCCTGAACGCGGCGATCATCGCCTCCCAGGGCGGCACCGGAGAGGGGCAGGCCAGGGGGTTCTCGGTGGTCGCCGACGAGATCAAGCGGATCTCGGAACAGACCTCGAGCTCCACCCAGGAGATCCAGCAGATCATCGGGACCCTCCAGGCCGAGATCCGCAAGGCCTACCAGCAGGTGGACCTGGGCCTGGATGCGGTCCGCGATGGGGCCGATTCGGTCGCGCAGAGCCAGGAGGCACTCCAGGCGATCCTAGAATCCGTGAGCGAGACGGACAGCGTGGTCGAGAGCATCCACAACGAGACCCTCCAGCAGGCAGGGCAGGCCACCCTGATCCATGAGGCCAACCGGAACATCCATGGCCAGGTTGAAACCATCCGTTCGGTCATCGAAGAGCAGCAGCAGACGAGCAATTACATCCTTTCCCTCGCCATGAACGTCCAGCAGGCCACCGCCGTCGTGAGAGATTCGACCCGAGAGCAGAGCATCGGAAGCGACGAAATCGCCAAGGCGATGGAACAGGTCAGGACCCTCGCCAGCAACCTCCATGAGATTCTGGCGAAGCAAGAGGACCATGTGATCTCGCTGAAGGAGACCATGCATCGGGTCCTGGGGAAGGCCGTCGAGAGCGAGCGGGCCATCGAGACTTCCAGCGGCGCCGTGGAGCAGCTGGGTGTCCAGGTCCACATGCTCAACCGTGAGGTCAATCTCTTCAAGCTTTAGGCATGGTCCCTCCTGCTAGGCTGGAGCCCAGTCCCACAGGCTTCCCAACATGTTCCGCCTCTCCATCAAGACCAAGCTGAGCGCCGTCATCAGCACCCTGGTCCTCTCCTTCATCGCCTTCAATCTGCTCTACTACCCACAGTGGGTGGACCGGCAGATTCGTTCCCAGGCGGAACTGAGCGCCCGCCAGGTGGCCGAAACGGCCAGTTACGCCCTGGGTCCCGTCATCCATGCCGGAAGCAGCCGCGACATTGCCATGGTGCTCAAAGGGGTCCAGAACCTGCCTGACTTCCGGTTCAGCGCGGTCTACGGGACCCGGGGTGAGGTGCTCGACAGCACCCCCACCACACCTTCTTGGGCCGGGGGGCCGTTACCCAGTGATGGCGTTTCGCGCACCTACACCCGACGCGACGAGGGCATGCTCGTCGTCGTGGCCCCAATCGTAGGTGATGGATTGCGGCCCGACCAACTGGGAACCCTGATCCTGGGCTTCACCACCGAGGGCACGCAGCGTGCGGTTCACGACAACATCAAGACCAGCCTGGCCGTGGGGCTGGTCACCCTGGTCCTGTGCATTGGCGGGGCAATCCTCCTTTCGAACCGCTACCTCCGCCCGGTGATCCAGCTGACGGAAGCGGCCAAGAAGGTCGCCCAGGGAAACCTGGCAAAGGTGTCGATGGAGGTCCAAACGGGGGATGAGATCCAGGACCTGAGCCAATCCTTCGAGGTGATGACCGATCGGCTCCGGGAGGCCCGGGACGAGATCGAGCGCCAGAACCGGCTGCTGGAATCCCGGGTCCAGGAACGGACCGGCCAGCTGCTGCAGACCATCGAGGAACTGGAGCAGGTCCGGGCCAATCTAGAGCAGCTGGTCCAGGACCGGACCCGAGGCCTCGAGCAAAGCCAAGTGGAGCTGAAAGCCTGGGCCAACACCCTGGAAGAAAAGGTCCATGAGAAGACCCGGGAGTTCCGGGAACTCAATGCCACCCTCCTTGCCAGCTACCAGAAGCAGAAGGAGGTCGACCGGCTGAAGGACGAGTTCCTTGCCAACATGAGCCATGAGCTGCGGACGCCCCTCAATTCCATCATCGGCTACTCCGGCATGCTCATGCAGCACCCCGAGGGCAGCATGGGCCCCGATGCCCGGGAGGACCTCCAGATCATCTTCCAGAGTGGCCACTCCCTGCTTGGACTCATCGATTCAATCCTCGACCTCTCCAAGATCGAAGCGGGCAAGATGGAGCTGGAGCTGGAGGAGGTCGATCCCATGCAGCTGCTGGACGAAGTCGTGGCCATGTCCGCCGGCCTCGTCAAGGGGCGTCCCATTGAGCTTCGGTACCACCGGCCGGAGGAGCAGTTCCGCGTCATGGGAGATCGAAACCGGCTCCGGCAGGTGTTCACGAACCTGGCCGGGAACGCCATCAAGTTCACGGAGGCGGGATCGGTGACGATTTCCGCCTCCCGGGACTCGGATCGCTTCAGGACGCGCATCGAGGACACCGGCATTGGCATGTCGGAGGGCGAGTTGGAGCGCCTCTTCAGGCCCTTCCAGCAGGTCGACGGGAGCATCACCCGCCGCTTCGGGGGCAGCGGTCTCGGGCTGGCCATCAGCCAGCGATTCATGGGCCTCATGAATGGCCGCATTTCTGCCAGCAGCCGGAAGGGGGTCGGCAGCACTTTCATCGTCGACATGCCCCTCGCCGGAAAAGGTGGAGCATGACCGATTCCCGGCCGGCCATCCTTTGCATCGAAGACAATTCGATGAACTGGCGCCTGGTGCAGCGCTTGCTGTCGCAGGCGGGCTACGAGATGCACTGGGCCGAGGATGGTCTCAAGGGTTGCGAGCTGGCCCTGGCGCTGAAGCCGGCGCTCATCCTCCTGGACATCAACCTGCCCGGATTGTCCGGATTCGAGCTGGCCATGAAGCTGCGCCAGGATCGCAGCATGGATGGCACCCTCCTTGTCGCTCTGACCGCCAAGACCATGCGGAGCGACCGGGAGACGGCCCTGGTGACGGGTTGTGACGGATTCATCCCCAAGCCCATCGATCCCTTCCGTTTCGTCGGGCAGGTCGAGGCCTACCTTGGCGGGCAGAGAGACCATCTCGACCAGGGTCGGGAAGGGTACGCGCTGCGCCAGTTCAGCCAGCAGGTGGTGGAGCACCTTGAGGTGCAGCTGAAGGAGGCCCGGGAAGGCAACCGGAAGCTGCTGGGTATCCAGGACGAACTGGAACGGCGGAGTCACCACCTCTCCCGGCTCCTGTCGCTCAGCAAGGACCTCATCCCCATCCGGGATGAACACGAGATCCTGGCCCGGGTGCTCAGCCAGATTCACGCGGAGTTGCACCTGGAGAGGCTCCGCTTCTACCGGGTGCACGAGAGTGGCGCCTATTTCCACGGAACCGGGGCGACACCGGAGGGCGTCGAGGATTCGCCAGTGCTGCCCGGGGAGCACCCCCTAGTCACCTGGTTGGAGACCCTGCCTGTCGGGTGCATTCTCACAGGGAACGAGCTGCAGCAGTCCCGCTCTTGGCAGCTGGGCATCGAGCTGGGTCTCTGGACGCCCAGGACCCAGGCCCTGGTGCTGTCCCTCCGCAGCCGGTCCAAGGAACAGCACCTCTGGGGATTCCTGGCGGCCGACCGGAGCGACCAGGCTTTCGAGCCCTTCGAGACGGAATTGGTGGCCTTTTACGCGGGGATTCTCCAGGTCAGCCTGGAGAATGCAGGACTCGTGTTCCATCTGGACAGGACCAGCCAGGCCCTCGGCACCAGCTATGAAGGGCTGGAATCGACCTACGAGGCCCTGAAGGAGACCCAGAAGGCCCTGAGGGCTCAGAACCAGAAGACCGCTCTCGGCGGGCTCCTCATGAACCTGGCTCCGAGGTTCCAGGAGCCTGTGGGCACGCTCAAGGAGGCGAGCACGGCCCTCCTTCTCTGCCTGGAGCAACCCGATCTCTCCCCGCCGGAGCTGCGCAGCGAATGCCATCGATCCATCGCAAGGGTGCAGAAAGCGGTACGCCAGGTGGATGATCTGATCCGGGCTCTGCTGCGACGGGCGGGACAGAACGAGGTGCGCTCGCCGGAATGGATCCACCTCCATGACCTCCTGAGGGAGGAACTGGATCTCCTGCGGGCCGAGGCCATCCTGCCCGGGTCCTTGTCGGTGGATTTGAACCTGCAGGCTCCGCGGGACCTGCTGTACGGGGTCTATTCCGATTTCAGCGACATCCTCGGTCATCTGGTCCGCCATGCCGTGGATGGCCGGCCTGAGCGAATCTCGCTCAGGACCTGGGGGGGGAGCAGCCACTTCCGGATGGAGCTGGAGGATGACGGGGCTTCGATCGAGCCCCGCCTTCTTGCCGGGGCCTTTGAACCCTTTCCGGACCTGCGGCCGGCGATGACTGAACCCGGACGCCGACCGGGTCCGGGGCTGCCCGCCTGTGCCCAGCTCCTGACCACCTACAACGGCACCGTGCAGATGGTCCCTGTGGAACGGGGGTCCCTCCTCCGGATCGACCTTCCGATGGAATGAGGAGAGGACACCTTGGAACCAGTTCCCCTGAAACCCGCCATGTTCATGGACCGCGACGGCACCCTCAACGAGGAGGTGGATTACCTGTCCGACCCGGAGCAGCTGGTGCTCATTCCCGGTGCGGCCCTCGCCGTGGGTCGGCTCAATGCCCTGGGCGTCCCGGTGGTGGTGGTCACCAACCAGAGCGGCATCGGCCGTGGCAAGTATGGCTGGCCGGATTTTGCCGCCGTCATGGACCGGATGAAGGCCCTGCTGGCGCGGGAGAACGCCTGGATCGATGCCGTCTATGCCTCCCCGCATCATGAGCTCGCGCTGGGGGAATACGCCGTGGCGGATCATCCGGAGCGGAAGCCGAACCCGGGCATGCTGCTCAGGGCCGCCCAGGAGCATGGCCTGGACCTGGCCCGGTCCTGGATGGTGGGGGACAAGGCCCTGGATCTGGAGGCCGGCCGCCGGGCCGGATGCCGGGTCGCGCTCGTCCGCACCGGCTACGGTGCCCGGGTGGATGGCTCGGCGGCAGACCTGGTGGCCGACAACCTCCCCGACGCGGTGGAGCGCATCCTGTCCCAGTGGCCATGATCCTGCTCGAAAAGTCCGGCCTTGTGCCCGGCACGCTGATCCAGCGTTACAAGCGGTTCCTGGCGGACGTCCGGCTGGACGACGGATGCGTCGTCACGGCCCATTCCACGAACACGGGCTCCATGAAGACCTGCTGGGAGCCGGGAGACACGGTACTGCTGGAACCTGCGGCGAACCCGGACCGGAAATTGAAATTCACCTGGCTGGCCGTGGCGAGACCCGGGGGCTGGGTGGGCGTCGAAACCGGCATGCCCAACCGCGTGGTGGCCGAGGCCGCCCGGCGGGACGCCCTTCCGGGCCTGCCCGGCCTCCACACCGTCCGCACGGAAGTGAAATACGGAGCCGAACGCAGCCGTATCGATGTGCTGGCCCTGGACGGCGAGGGCCGTCAGGTGTTCATCGAAGTGAAGAATGCGACCCTGAAGGCGGGCGACTGGGCCCTGTTCCCGGATGCGGTCACGGAACGCGGCACCAAGCATCTGCGCGAACTCCAGGCCATGGTGGAGGAGGGGCACCGGGCGGCCATCGCCTTCTTCGTGCATCGGTCGGATGTGGACCGGTTCGACGCCGCACGGGAGATCGATCCTGCCTACGCCCTCGAGCTCGACCACGCCGCCGCGAAGGGCGTGGAAGTGCTCCCCCTCGCTGTGCGCATGGTCACAAGCCCGGGGGCAAATGGCCTGTGGAGCATGGGCTGGGAACTGCCGGGCCTTCTGCCCTGGGTCCCGCGGCGATAGACTGACGGTTCTTCCCGGAGTGCCTATGTCGACCCCTGTATCTGATTTGATGAAGACGCCCCTCAACGCGGCCCATCGGGCCCTGAACGCCAAGATGGTGGACTTCGGCGGCTGGGACATGCCCGTGCAGTATCCGGGCGGGATCATCGCCGAGCACGAGGCGGTCCGGACCCGGGCGGGCCTCTTCGACGTGAGCCACATGGGCGAGATCCGGGTGAAGGGCCCCGGGGCCCTGGCCCTGGTGGAGCACCTGACGCCCAACGCCGTCGCGAACCTGGCCATAGGGCAGGTCCACTACACGGCCTTCCTCTACGAGAACGGCACCTTCGTGGATGACCTGCTGGTCTACCGGGAGGGCGAGCAGGAGTTCCTGCTGGTGGTGAACGCGGGCAACTCGGACAAGGACTTCGCCTGGGTCCAGCAGCACGCCCCGGCCTATGACTGCACCGTGGTGAACGAAAGCCCGGCCACGGGCCAGATCGCCCTCCAGGGCCCGCTGTCATTGAGCATCCTTCAGCCCCTCACGAAGACGGCGCTGGCACCCATCGGTTACTACTTCTTCACCCACGGCGAGGTGGCCGGGATCAAGTGCCTCATCAGCCGCACGGGCTACACGGGCGAGGACGGCTTCGAACTCTACTGCGCCGCAGGGGATACGGAGCCTCTCTGGAATGCCGTCCTGGAAGCGGGGAGGCCCCTGAGTCTGGCTCCCGCAGGACTGGGCTGCCGCAACACCCTGCGCCTGGAGTGCAAGATGGCCCTCTACGGCCACGAGATCGATGACAGCATCCATGCGCTGGAGGCCGGACTCGGCTGGATCGTCAAGCTGGACAAGGGGGATTTCATCGGCCGGGCAGCGCTGCTGGCTGCCAAGGCGGCTCCGGCTCCCCGCAAGCTTGTCGGTTTCAAGACGCTGGAGAAGCGCGACATTGCCCGGGACCACATGCCCGTGGTGCAGGACGGGAAGCAGATCGGCTTTGTCACCAGCGCGGCGCCTTCTCCCACCTGCGGGATCAACCTGGGACTGGCCTACGTCCCCACGGAACTGGCCAAGGTCGGCGGCCGCATCCAGATCGAGATCCGCAGCCGCGCTGTGGATGCCGAGATCATCCCGACCCCCTTCTACAAGCGCGCCAAGTAGCACCCCCCCACGCCCATCCCAACCTTCCTGGAGGATCCATGTTCCCTGCCGACCTGAAGTACACCAAGGATCACGAGTGGCTGAAGCCCGCGGGTGATGGCACTGCCCTGGTGGGCATCACCCAGTACGCCCAGGATGCTCTGGGCGACGTGGTGTTCGTGGATCTTCCGGAGGTTGGCGCCGCCTTCGCCGCAGGGGAGGAGTTCGGGACGGTGGAATCCGTGAAGACCGTTTCCGAGCTGAACATGCCCGCCGCCGGTGAAGTGCTGGAGGTGAACGCCGCCCTGGCGGAGCATCCGGAAGCCGTGAACGAGGATCCCTACGGCAAGGGCTGGATGGTGAAGGTCAAGCTGACCGGGGATCTCGCCGGCCTCCTGGACGCCAAGGCCTACGAGGCCCTGGTCAGCGCGGAAAGCCACTAGATCCATGCCAGTCCTCCTTCTGGCCAGCCTCCTCTGGGGGACCGCGCTGGTGCAGACGCCGGCCCCCGCACCCCAGGTGCAGGTGGCCACGGTTCCGGTCCGGGCTGCCGAATCCGATGCCGCCCGGACCCAGCAACTGCGGGCGCTGGTGGAGGCTGCCGAAAAGGCCCTTGAGGATGACGACGAGAGGACCGCGGCCGCCCGGTCGGATGAGGCCGATGTCCTCACCGCAGACTGGTCCCTTGAACTGCTGAAGCAGGCCGAAATCCAGGGCCTGCTCCAGCGGCTCAAGGAGGTCCAGGATCAGATCACCGAGGAAGAAGAGCCCGAGGCAGAACCCGGACTCAAGGCGCCGGAAGAAGTGGTGTCCATCACGGGTGACGAACTCCTGGCCGAGCAGGAGCTGGTTCGTTCGGCGGAGCAGGGCACTTCCTATGACTACCCGATCGACCTGAACGACAAGGTGCTCACCTGGGTGAGCCTCTTCAGTACCACCAAACGGGGCTTCATGGAAAACGCGCTGGGCCGGGCGTCCATGTACCTCCCCATGATCCGCCAGGTCTTCGCTGAGGAAGGCGTACCTTCGGATCTCGCTTACCTTGCCGTCATCGAGTCCGGGTTCCGCAACGAGGCCAAGAGCCGTGCCAAGGCCGTGGGCATGTGGCAGTTCATCCGGTCCACTGGCCGGATCTATGGCCTCAAGGGCAACGCCTGGGTGGAGGAGCGGCGCGACCCCATCAAGGCCACCCGGGCCGCCGCACGGTACCTCAAGCGGCTCTTTGAAATCAGCGGAGACTGGTACCTGGCCGCCTCCAGCTACAACGCCGGGCCGCTCACGCTGGACCGGGCCATCCAGAACCTCGGCACCCGCAACTTCTGGGATCTGAGCCGCTCCAAGTGGCTCAGGACAGAGACAAAGAACTACGTGCCAGAGCTCTGCGCAGCCATCCTGGTGGGCCGCAACCCCGACCGCTACGGCATCCACATCGCCCCCCTCGTGCCCTACGCCTACGAGACCGTCACCGTCTCGGCCATGACCAGCCTCACGGTGCTGGCCCGCTGTGCCGGCACCGACGCCGCCATGTTGAAGACCCTGAATCCCGAGTTGCTTCGCGGATCCACCCCCCCGGGGGCCTACCAGCTGCGCGTCCCGCCAGGCAAGGCCATGGACTGCCTCCGCCAGTTGGCCCACATGCCCGCAGGCAAACGCCTCGATTTCCGGACCTATCTCGTGAAGAAGGGGGACACCCTCGCCAAGGTGGCGAAGCGCTTCAAGCTGACTTCCGACGACCTGCTGGCGGCAAACGAACTCACGGCCAAGCAATTCCGGCCAGGCAAACGCCTGCTGGTCCCCCCGCCGCCCGCCATGGCCCTGGAAGAGGGAAACCTGGCCAGCGGAAAGGAGCGAGGGAAGGTCCTGCCTGAGGGGCCCTTGCCCCCCCTTCCATCCATGCCCCGGGATCCGGAGCTTGCTCCGAACACGCCGGATAAGGCCGAGGTGCCAGCCCAGGTTCCGGCCGCCGCGCTCCAGCCCTCTGCGCCGCCGGCCGCCAGTGCCGGATCGCTTCCCCCCCTGTCTGGGCCTTCAAATCCCTCCGCCATCCCGGCTCCCGGGTCGCCAGTCCCCGTCCTGCTTGCGAAGCGGGGCGATACCCTCGCCAAAATCGCCCGGAGCCATCAGGTGCCCCTTGGCGAACTGATGCGGCTGAATCCCGAGGCGGTGAAGGCGCTTCACCCCGGGGATGAGGTCCGCCTTCCCTCCGGCGCCGGTGAGGGCCCCAAGGCCGCCCCCGCTGTCCGCACCCACACGGTCAAGCACGGCGAGACGCTGGCCAGCATCGGCCGGAAGTACAGCGTGGAGCCCAGTGACCTCAAGGCCTGGAACGGGCTAAAGGGGGACCGCCTCCAGGTCGGCCAAAGGCTCCAGCTGTCGCCCCGCTGATCCCTTCTTGCAGAAGCGCGGAAGGAGTGGGATACTGGGTCTTCCCGATTGGGGCCATAGCTCAGCTGGGAGAGCGCTTGCATGGCATGCAAGAGGTCGTCGGTTCGATCCCGATTGGCTCCACCAAACAGAAGGCCACCGGAAGGTGGCCTTCTTGCTGAACGCTGAAAGCCTCCGGACATGCTCGCTTCCCTCAACCACGTCGATCTGCGCTTCGGCCCCCAGGAGGTGCTGAAGGACGTCACCTGGGCCATCCAGGAGGGCGAGTGCTGGGGTGTCATTGGCCGCAACGGCGCGGGCAAGAGCACCGTCTTCAAGCTGCTGCTGGGCCACCTCGAGGCGGACAGCGGCACCGTCGTGAAACCCACCAAGGAGCGCGGGATCCGCATGGGCCACTACGCCCAGGACCTGATTCCCGAGACCGAGGGCAGTGTGCTGGAGGAAGCGCTGGCGGCCTTCGGGGACGTGGAGCGCCTGCAGCACGAGATGCGCGAGCTGGAACATCGCATGGGGGAGCCGGACGCCGATCTGACCGAGGTGATGGAGCGCTACCAGAAGGTCACGGAGAGCTTCGAGCACCTCGACGGCTTCAGCATCCGGGCCCGGGCCGAAAGCATCCTGCAGTCCCTGGGTTTCAGCGCCGAGGACTTCGACCGCCCGGTGGAGACCCTGTCCGGTGGCCAGAAGTGCCGCGTCATGCTGGCCAAGGCCATCCTCCAGGGACTGGACCTCCTGCTGCTGGACGAACCCACCAACCACCTGGACCTGCCCAGCCTGCGCTGGCTGGAGGGGTTCATCCAGGACACGGACGCCACCGTGGCCGTCATCAGCCACGACCGCTACTTCCTGGACAAGATCGCCACGGAGATCCTGGAGCTGGAGCAGGGCCGCTCGCGCAGCTACGAAGGGAATTACTCGGAGTTCATGGAAAAGAAGGAACAGGAATTGGAACTGCTGGAGCGCCACTTTGAGCAGCAGCAGGCCTACATCAGGAACCAGGAAGAGTACATCCGGCGCAACATCGCCGGCCAGAACACCAAGCAGGCCCGGGGTCGACGCACGCATCTCTCCAAGCTGAACCGCATCCAGAAGCCCCTGCGGGATCGACGCAAGGTGAAGTTCAGCTTCCCCGAGACCCAGCGCGGCGGCGACATCGCCCTGGTGCTGGAGAACGCCTCGGTGGGCTGGGACGGGCAACCCCTCTACGCGCCCCTGGAGCAGCTCCAGATCAAGCGCGGCCAGAAGATGGGGATCGTGGGGCTCAATGGCACGGGCAAGTCCACCCTGCTGAAGGCCATCGCCGAGGAGATCCCCTTCATCACGGGCCAGGCCCGCCTGGGCAGCCAGGTCCGCCTGGGCTACTTCGACCAGCACCACCGCAACCTGGACCCGCGCAACACGGTCTTCCAGCAGATCCACGGGGTGACGCCCATGGCGGTCAGACAGGACGTGCTGGGCTTCCTGGCCAAGTTCCAGTTCCGGGGCGACGAGGTGGACAAGCCCGTCACGGCTCTTTCGGGCGGCGAGCGGGCCCGGCTCAGCATCGCCACCCTCATCCGCAACGGCGTGAACCTGCTGCTCCTGGACGAGCCCACCAACCACATGGACATCCCCAGCATGGAGGCCATGGAGGACACCATCCTGAGCTTCACGGGGGCGGCCATCGTGGTGACCCACGACCGCTACCTGCTGGGCCGCGTGGCCGACTCGCTGCTGCGCATCCACGAAGGCAGGGCTGAATTCCGGGAAGGCGGCTACGAGGACCACCAGGCCTGGGTGGATCTCGATCTGGGCAGTGAGGACGAGGTCGGCAGCCAGGAGAGCGAAGCGCCCAAGAAGGTCGAACCTACAAGGAAACCCGTGCCGCCGCAGGCGAAGCCTGGCCCAGCGGCGAAGCCGGCGAGCCCCGTCGACAAGGACAGGCAGCGGGCCGTGAAACGATTCGAAAAGCAGGTGGCCGAGGCGGAGGCGAAGGTCGCGGCGCTGGAGGCGGCCCTGACGGAACTGCAGAAGGAGATGGCGGTCATGGACCCCTCCGACTGGCAGGCCTTCAGTGCGAGGCTGGATTCCCAGAAGGCCCTGGAGGCCGACCTCGCCTATGCCATGAGCGACTGGGAGGCCGCCCAGGGCGCCCTGGAGGAAGCCCAGCGCTGAGTCCGGCCTTCAGAAATGCTTCAGGGTCAGGTCGATCATCCGGCGCACGAAGCCCGTATAGGGCGGGTACATGAGCTGGATGGCGGAGAACCGGGTGCGCTGGCGCAGGATGCCCCGGGCGTTTGAGAAGGCCTCGAAGCCGTGGACGCCGTGGGCCTTGCCGAAGCCGGAGGTGTTCACGCCGCCCGTGGGCAGGCCCGTGTGGGCGAAATGCAGGATGGTGTCGTTGATGCAGCCGCCGCCGGCGGTGGTGCGGGCCACGAGGGCCTCGGCCCGGCTCCGGCTGCCGCTGAAGATGTAGAGCGCCAGCGGCTTGGGGCGGGCGTTGACGAAGGCCACGGCGGCCTCCATGTCCGGCACCTTCAGGATGGGCAGCAGGGGGCCGAAGATCTCCTCCTGCATGATGGGGGAGGCGGGATCCACCTCCGTGAGCAGGGTGGGGCTGAGGTAGTTCGTGCCGGCATCCGTTTCGCCGCCGAACACGGTGAGGCCTCCGGATTCCTTCAGCAGCCCGAGGAGACGGCCGTGGTGCCGTTCGTTGATGATGCGAGCCAGGTCAGGGCTGGCTTTCCGAGCGGCCGCATCGCTTCCGTAGAAATCCTCGATGGCCTTCTTCAGGGCCTCCACCAGCGCATCGTGGACCCGCTCGTGGACCAGCACATAGTCGGGCGCCACGCAGGTCTGGCCCCCGTTGAGGCACTTGCCCCAGGCGAGCTTGCGGGCGGCCTCCTCCAGGTTGGCGTCCGCGTCCACGAGCACCGGCGACTTGCCGCCCAGTTCCAGGGTCACCGACGTCAAGTGTTCGGCGGCGGCCCGCATCACCACCTTGCCCACCGCGGGGCTGCCGGTGAAGAAGATGTGGTCGAAGGGCAGCGCCAGCAGCGCCTGGGCAGCCTCGGCAGCACCCTCCACCAGGGCCACCTCCTCCTCGGGGAAGAGCCCGGTCAAGAGCTTCTGCAGGAAGGCCGTGGTGTGGGGCGTGAACTCCGAGGGCTTGACCACGGCACAGTTGCCGGCGGCCAGGGCCGAGACCAGCGGTCCCAGCGTGAGGTAGATGGGGTAGTTCCAGGGGCTGATGATGAGCACCACCCCTTTGGGTTCCTGGACGATGGTGCTGGTGCTGCCGAAGAGGCCGATGGGCGTGGGGACCTTCCGGGCCCGCATCCAGCGGGGCAGGTGGCGCAGAGCATCCTTGAGCTCGGAGATGACGGGGTAGAGCTCCGTGAGGTCCACCTCCTCGGGCGATTTCCGGAAGTCGGCGGCCAGGGCGGCCTGGGCCTCGGCCCGGTGGGCCATGAGGGCCTCCAGCAGGGCCCGGAGCTTGGCCCTGCGCTGGTCGGCCGAAGTGGCCGCGACCCGCCAGCGGGCGGCCTGCTGGCGGGCAAAGAGGGCTTCGAGGGGGGAGGAGGTCACAGGAACTCCTGTTGAGATGGGGGCTCCGCCCATCCTACAAAGGATTCACCACCAGATTTCAATTCGTCTCGCGTAACGGCAAAGCCGATACCGAGAAGACACCAAGACACGAAGAAAAGCAGAAGCTCTTCTCTCGGTTTTCCTGCCTTCGTGTCTTCGTGGTGGATCCGTTAGTTAGACCCAGGCCATCTCGGCGGTGAAGTGCCGGAGGTATTTGCTCTGCTTGATGATCTTCACGCCGCGGATCTCGCTGGCCTTGGCCTTCACCTCGGCGATGACCTCTGCGGCGAAGTCGAAGTGGCTCTGGGTGTACATGCGACGGGGGAAGGCCAGGCGCACCAGCTCCATGCTGTGGTAGGTCTCGGTTCCGTCCGGCAGGTGCTTGCCGAACATCACCGAGCCGATCTCCACTCCCCGGATGCCGCCCTCGAGGTACAGTGCGTTGCAGAGGGCCCAGGCCGGATACTGCGCCACGGGCATGTCCGGCAGCACGGTCCGGGCATCGATGTAGACCGCATGGCCACCCGTGGGCTTCACGAACCCCACACCTGAGGCTTCCAGCTTCTCGCCCAGGTATTCGGCGGTGCGCAGGCGGTAGCGGAGGTAGGACTCGTCCATGCCCTCCTCCAGGCCCACGGCCAGGGCCTCCAGATCCCGCCCGGCCAGCCCCCCGTAGGTGGGGAAGCCCTCGGTGAGGATGAGCATGTTGCGGACGGAATCCAGCCACTCGTCGCTGCGCAGCATGATGAAGCCGCCCATGTTCACCAGGCCGTCCTTCTTGGCGCTCATGGTGCAGCCGTCGGCGTAGCTGAACATCTCCTGGCAGATGGCCCGGATGGGCGTGTCCTGGTAGCCCTCCTCCCGGAGCTTGATGAACATGGCGTTTTCCGCAAAACGGCAGACGTCCATGATGAAGGGCTTGCCGCACTGCTTGAGGAGCTTGGCATAGGCCCGGATGTTGGCCATGGAGACGGGCTGGCCCCCGCCCGTGTTGTTGGTCACGGTGAGCATGCCGAAGGGGATGCGGTGGCCTTCTTGTTTCAGGACCGCTTCCACCCGGGCCAGGTCGATGTTGCCCTTGAAGGGGTGGATGAGGCTGGGCTGGAGCCCTTCGGGGATGACCAGGTCCAGGGCCTCCACCCCGTTGAACTCGAGGTTGGCGCGGGTGGTGTCGAAGTGGCAGTTGTTGGGCACCAGGTCCCCCTGCTTGCAGACGGCGCTGAACAGCACCTTCTCGGCGGCCCGCCCCTGGTGAGTGGGGATGAAGTGGGGCATGCCGGTGATGTCCCGGAGCACGGCCTCCAGGCGGTAGAAACTGCGAGCGCCCGCATAACTCTCGTCCCCGATCATGATGGCGCCCCACTGGGCCGAACTCATGGCTCCTGTTCCCGAGTCCGTGAGCCAGTCCAGCAGCACATCCTCGGCCCGCAGCTTGAACACGTTGAGGCTGGCTGTCTCCAGCATCCCCAGGCGTTCCTGGGCGGTGGTCATGCGGATGGGCTCCACGGACTTGATGCGGAAGGGCTCGATCATGGTGCGTGGCATGGGGGCTCCTGAGGGCAGACCCAGGCTACCGGAGGTCCCCGGGATGGGCATCACAAGGGGGCTGGCATCGCAGACCGCCTCCGGCAATGCTGGATGGTTCGGAGTGGTCATGAGTCTTCTGCTGGCAGTCGATGTGGGCAACACCAATGTCGTGTTGGGGATCTTCGATCTCGCCAAGGGCCAGGCCGCCCCCCTGGTCTGCTCCTGGCGCCTGGCCACCAGTCGGGAACGGACCATCGACGAGTACGGCCTCTCGATCCTCGCCTTGATGCGGCACCACGGCATCGAGGCCGGCCAGATCCAGCATGTGGCCATTTCCTGCGTGGTCCCGCCCCTCCATCCGGTGCTCATGGGCCTGGCGAAGACCTTCTTCGGCGTCGACGCCTTCTACGTGGAGCCCGGGGTGAAGACCGGCGTGAAGGTGCTCATCGATAATCCCGCGGAGCTGGGCGCCGACCGCCTCGTGAACGCCGTGGCGGGCATCGAGCTGTTCGGGGCACCGCTCATCGTGGTGGACTTCGGCACCGCCACCACCTTCGACGTGATCAACGCGAAGAAGGAGTACCTGGGGGGCCTCATCTGCCCGGGCCTGAAGATCAGCGCCGACGCCCTGTTCGAGCGGGCCAGCCGTCTGCCCCGGGTGGAGATCGCTGAGCCCGAGCGGCTCGTGGGCCGCAACACCGTCCAGGCCATGCAGTCGGGCATCTTCTACGGCTACGTGGGCATGGTGGATGGCATCCTGGAACGCCTGCTCGCCGAGTGTCCCGAGGCCAAGGTCGCCGCCACCGGTGGCCTCAGCCGCGTCATCGCCCCCAGCACCAGGCATATCAAGCACATCGCCCTGGATCTCACGTTGGATGGTCTGCGGACAATCTGGTTCCGCAACCAGGGCACCGGGCGGAAATAGGGCCCATGGACCTGCCCCTGATCCGGCTGGCAGAGGTGGACTCCACCCAGGCCTTCCTGCGGCGCCATCCCCACCTGGGCTTCTGCGTCGTCGTGGCGGACCGGCAGAGCCAAGGGCGGGGCCGCCAGGGCAACCGCTGGGAGAGCGCCGCCGGGGAAGGGCTCTGGATGTCGGCGGCCCTGCCGGTCCACCCGGATCTGGCCCCGGGCCTGGTGCTCCAGCGGGCCATGGCCGCCGCCGCCCATGTTCTGGACCCCGGGAGCAGGACCCTCGGGCTCAAGTGGCCCAACGATCTGGTGGCCTGGCAGGGAGGCCGCCTGGTGAAACTGGGGGGCATCCTGGGCGAGCAGATCGGAGACCGGATCATCCTGGGACTGGGCGTGAACCTGACCGGTGCACCCGAGATTCCCGGGCGGGCCATTCCGCCGGCCTGCCTCATGGATCTGGGGCTGACTTCTCCACCCAGCGTTGAACTGGCTGTTCATATCACCAAATTATGGACGGATTTGACGCAAGAATTTCAACCTCCCTTCCAGTGGCCGGAAGCCGGCCTCGCCATCAGGTGGGAGGGCGGGCAGGGCACCTGCCTGGGTTGGGAAACGGACGGTCGCCTGAAGGTGGCCGCGGCCGATGGGATCCAGCGGCTGAGTGCGGGTGAAGTGGTGGGGCTAAGTTGAGGACCGCAGCCCCGACCTCCTCCTGGGCCAAAGTAATGTGCGCGTCGCAGGGAGAACCGACGTCGCTCTGGGACCGCTGCTGAAATTCAACTAAAGTTACAATTCACCCGAAGATCGTCTAAGAGGGTCCCTGCATGGCGCGTGTACTGGTGGTGGATGACGACCCGATGGCCCGGCGCTTCACCATGGGGTGCCTGGAAGCGCAGGGATACGACCTTCAGGATGCGGAACCGACCTGTCTTTTCCGCATCCTCTCGATCCTCCACGAGGCACCTCCGGACCTGTTGATCACCGACCTCGTCATGCCGGATTGTCCGGGCCAGACCCTGATCCGGGTGTGTCGGGAGGATCCCCACCTGAAGCAGCTGAAGATTCTGCTTCTCACGGGCCATGGGGATATTGCCCTGGCCCATTTCCTCCAGTCCATGGGCAGTACCCACTACCTCACCAAGCCCGTGGCCCCCCCGGAACTGGCCGATTGCGTGAAGCGCTTCCTGCAGGGGGAACTGGCTGTGGACCCAGGTTGGTCCCTGGCCTGCCGCGGGACCGTCGCGGTGGTCGATGACAGCCGTCTGAGCCGTGGCTACCATTCCGCCTGTTTCAGAAGAAGCGGATTTCAGCCCGTGGAGATTGAGCCCACGAGCCTCAGGGAGACTCTCGACGCCTTGCTTCGGACCCAGCCCGACATCATCGTCCTCGACTACCTGATGCCCAATTTCAATGGCGACGCCCTGATCCGGGCCCTCCGGGCCGAGGCCCCGGAACCGCTCCGCAGCATTCCCATCCTCGTGGTCACCGCCCACAGCAGCCGGGACCTGGACATCCTGGTACAGGCCCATCACGGCGTCGAAGTGCTCTCCAAGCCCATCTACCCGGCAGACCTCGTGGTCAGCGTCGAGGTGCTGATCGGGGCGGAGGGCCATTTCAGCTTCGCGGATGGCCGCATCGACTGGGGTTAGCCGTCGATCCGCTGGGGGCACCTAAAGCACGGCGCGGATCTCCGCCTCGCTGAGGATCCGGGGGCTGTTCTTGGCCACCTGGAGGATGCGGTCCACCCGGGGAGGGCTGGGGTCGTAGCCGTTCATCTCGAGCCAGTAGACGACGTTGCTGTGGCCGGCCAGGGGGCCGATCTCGATCTCCTGGCGGCGGCCCACCAGGGCGGCGGGGACGCCGGAATAGACGGCATCGGCCAGTTCCACATCGCCCCGGTGCAGAGCCTTCACGATGGCGGCGGCATGGACGCCAGTGCCCGTCCGGAAGGCATCCCGGCCCAGCACGGGGTAGTTGGCGGGGATCCGGACATCGCAGAGTTCGGCCACGAGCTCCGCCAGGGCCGGCAGGTCCGAAAGGTCGCCCTTGGGGAAGCCCATGAGGTGGAGGTTGATCATGAGCTGATCCAGGGCCACGTTGCCGCAGCGCTCGCCGATGCCCAGGATGCAGCCGTGGAGGCGGTCGGCGCCGGCCTCGAAGGCGGCGATGGCGTTGGCCACGCCCAGGCCCCGGTCGTTGTGGCCATGCCAGTCGATGCGCACGGAGCGGTCCTTCACTACCTCATCCTTGATGAAGCGGACCAGCCGCCGCACGCCATCGGGGGTGGCATGGCCGCAGGTGTCCGAGAGGCAGATGGACTGGGCGCCCTCGTCCAGGGCGGCGTCGTAGATGGCCTTCAGGACGTCCGGCCGGGCCCGGGTGCTGTCCTCGGTCACCATCATCACCGGCACCTCGTGGCGGCGGCAGAAGGCCACGGCCTCCCGGGCCGTGGCCACCAGGAACCCCAGGTCCCAGCCCTCCACATCCATGCGGATGGGGCTGGAACCCAGGAAGGCACCGGCCTCGAGGGGCATCCCCGCCCGCTGCTGGATCTCGGCCACCTGGACCAGGTCGGCCTCGAGGGTCCGTACGGCCACGTTGGGGGCGATGCGCAGGCGGTGGTCGCGGATCTCCACCATGAGGGCCCGCACGGCGGCCAGGGCTTTGGGCCCCGCGCCGGGCATGCCCAGGTCCACGGCGTCCACGCCCATGCGGGCCAGGCGGTGGATGAGGTCCCGCTTTGCGGCGATGTCCGGATCCCGCACGGAGGGGCTCTGGAGGCCGTCCCGCAGGGTCTCGTCGTTCAGGAGGGGGATCCTGGCGTCCTTCGGGGGAAGGCCGTTCCAGTCGTTGATCAGCTCGTCCAGTGTCATGAAGCTTCAGACTACGGTGACTTCGATCCGACGGTCCAGCAGCGTGCCAAGCAGCGCTCCCTTGTCGAGGAACGCCTTCATCTCCTGGTCCACTTCCCCGGCGGCGTCCAGGATGACGTGCAGGCGCTGGTCGTCCACCTCGATGGCCAGGTGCCGGACCGCCTGCTTGCGGCGGCGGTCCAGGGCGTCGGCCCCCCGCAGGATGGCCGCCAGCTTGCGCACCACCTGCCGGTGCCAGGGTGCCAGGGCCCTGAAGGCCTCATGTTTCGCGTGATGGGGCACCTTGCCCCGGTGGAAGCGCACCACCTGGGCCAGCAGGTCGACCTCCTCGGGCCAGAAGCCGGGCAGGGTGGCATTCCGGATCAGGTATTCGCCGTGCTTGTGGTGAGCCTTCTCGGAGATGGAAAAGCCGATGTCGTGCAGCCTGGCTGCGTAGGCCAGCCATTGGCGCTCGGGGTCGCCCAGCTCGAAGTGGGGCTGGAGGGAGACGAACAGCTCATCGGCCAGCCGGGCCACATGGTGGCTGTGGCCGGGGTCCGGGTCCAGGCGGGCCGCGAGCTGATTGATGGAGGCCCGCCGCCGGTCCGCCAGAGGTGGGATGGCGGTCCCGCCGTGCTTGAGGGCCTCCCAGATCATGCCTTCGCGCAGGCCCACGGGCAGGTGCCGCAGGGAAGGTGAGCCGAGCCATTCCAGGAGCGAGAGGGCCCAGATGGCGCCCACATGGAGCACCTCGGCACGCTTGGGGTCCACACCCAGCCGCTCCACCCGCTGCTGGGCATCCAGGTGCCAAAGCTTCAGCGCGAAGTCCCTCAGCTGCTCGGTGCTGAAGGCCTGGCCGGCGGCGGCGCCCTGGGCCAGATCCTCCAGGGTTCCGGAGGTGCCGAGGACCAGGGTGGGTTCTGGCAGCACTGATGGCAGGGCTTTGCGGGCCTTCCTGAGGATGCGCTGAATGGTCTTCCGCAGGCGCTTCAGGTCCCCGGCCGTGGGGGGATTGGCGGTCTGCGCGGCGTCCGCCAGCCGCTGCAGGCCCCAGGGCAGGGAGATGGTGGCGGCCACGCGGCCAGCCTGCACCCAGGTGAGCTCGGTGCTGCCCCCGCCGATGTCCATCAGGGTCACGGGCTCCGGGGGGAAGGGGATGGCGTGGGACACGGCCTTGTGGATGAGCCGGGCCTCTTCCTCGCCGGAGATCACCTGGATGGGAATGCCGAGCTTCTCGGCCTCCAGAACGAAGGCCTGGGCGTTCTTCGCGTCCCGGAGCGCGGCCGTGCCGCAGGCCATGAGGGTCTCGCAGCCGAAATCCCGGATGGTCTTGGCCATCTGCGCCAGGGCGTCGAGGCCCGCCCGGAAGGCCTCGGGGCCGATCTCCCCGGATCGCGCCTCGCCCTGGGCCAGGCGGACCATGGCCTTGTCCCGGGCCAGCACATGCTGGCTTCCCATGGGATCCGCCTCCACCACGACCATGTGAATGGAGTTCGATCCGACATCGATGGCGGCGATCCGCATGGAATGATTGTGGCGAAGGTGGCCACCCTTAGGCCAGCAAACTTGCTGGAACCTTGCTGAAACGCCCTGTCTGTCTTTGGGTCCTGCCGCCTCCCTTGGCCTGGGTGAAGGTTGGACCCGTCGGACTACCGGGCCGAGGCCTGACCTGTTTAAATGATGATCCAGTCATCCACAAACAGAGGAGGCCCGCATGTTCCTGCGCTGGTGCACCGGTTTGGTCCTCGGAGCCTGCCTGGTGGCGGGCCCGCCGCCGTCCATCCAGTCCCAGGCCTGGGTGTTGGCCCTCGACAGCCGCGGTGCAGTCGTGGGTGATCTGAACCCAGAGGAAATCCAAGTAAAAGTGGACGGGAAGTCCCGCCCGGTGCTTCAAGTGAAGACGCCCGTTCAGACCGCGGAAGCGGCACAGTCGTGGGTGCTGGTCTTCGAGCCCATCCGCGACACCAGCCACCGGGCCCTGGCCTTCCTGGCTGCGGCGGATTTCCTGAACCAGGTGCCGGAGGGGGACCGGGTGCTCATCATCTCCCGCGGCAAGGATTCGATGGAGTCGCTGATGTCCGGCTTCTCCCTCCGGCGTGGCCTCTGGGCCGAGGCACTGGCGAAGGTTCCTGACATGCTGCCGGAGAATCTGGTCGGCTCACCATCAGAGGCCCTCCAGGGGGCGGGATTCCAGCCTTCCTACGCGGATGCCAGCGACGGCCCAGCGGGCCGGGAAGCCGTAGCCGCCCTGGTGGCCCGCTACAGGAAGGATCCTTCTGACTGGGCCAGGGGTCGGATGGACATGCGGGGCGTCCGGGTCCTCGACCGGCTCGACTTCAACGATTACGGATTCGTCATGGGGTATGTCGCTGCCATTGAGCGGGAGTCCAAGGCCCTGGGATCCATTTTCGACGCCGTGGCGCCGGTGCCGGGCCAGAAACACCTCGTGGTCTTCTCGCGGTGCGAATCGGATGATCTGAGCCATCCCAGCGTGGCCCAGGCCATGAGCAGGAAGTTCAGACGGGTGAAGGGGGACATGGGTGGCCCCGCCGAGATCGCCGCGCTCGTGTTCCGGGACATGCACCTTCTGCAGAACAAGATGAAGGCCCGGGCCATTGCGGACGGGATCACCCTGTACTCGGTGGCAGGCTCGGGCCAAAACATCTTCGGCCACGTTGGCTCCGTCGCTCCCGCCACCGGGGGATTCGCATTCCCTCTGGCCTCTGGCATCGAAACCACCTTCGGTCGAAACATCCAGGTGTTCGGCTTCCGGCACCTGGTCCAGTGGGCCGGGGATGCGGCCCCCGGCGCACCGGCCCCCCTTGAGATCATTACGAGCCGCCAGGGCGTGAGACTCCTCCTTCAGGAGACCTGGTGAGTTTCCGACGGCGTCGCCAGTGGCGAACCAGCCGCGGTCGCGCCGGTGCAAGGCTGAAGAACACCTGACTCTTGGTAACCGTTGCACCAGGTCCGGAGCCCCGGCCATGCTCGATCCACATCTCGAGGTGATCCCATGGCTCTGACGGTGGACGGCATTTTCACGCTCATGCCCGCACTCTTCCTCCCGGAAAAGGCCCAGGGCCTCACGGTCTCCGTCTACTACCAGGTGACGGGGGAGGGCGGGGGCGACTACGCCTGCCTGATCGACAACGGGGCTTTCTCCCTGAAGCGGGAGGCCAAGCCCGACGCCACCTCGGTGGTGGTGATCGGCGCCGAGGACTGGATCGCCCTCAACGAGGGCAAGCTGGATCCCCTGCAGGCCTTCATGACCGGCAAGCTCAAGGGCACCGGCGATCTCGGCCTGCTCCAGAAATTTCCCAAGTTCTTCCGGAAGCCCCAGAAGCAGGGCGGACCCGTGAAGGCGCTGAAGGAGCTTGTCCCGGCGCGCCTGGCGCTGGCGGGAACGGACCTCAAGGTGAGCGTGGGCAACGAGAGCTGGGGGGATGGAGCGGAATTGGCCGGCGACGAGGCCGCCGTGCGGGCCCTGGTCTGCGGGCTTTCGGATCCTGGCCCGGCGCTGCTGGGCGGCCAACTCCGGTTCTCTGGCGACATGGCCCTGCTGCGTCGTGCCTGGAAGACCTGGTCCGCGGAACCCGAGATCCAGTTCCCCGACACCCCCGGAGGCAAGGCCCTGGCCACCCTGCGCAGGCGCTACCGGGGCGGTGCCAGCGGTACTCTGGAAGTCAAGGTGGACGGTGTGCCCTATCGCCTGGAATTCAGTCCCGAGGGCCTTTCAGTGCGGCCCGGCGAGGTCGAGGGCGGGGCGGCTCTGGGCATCACCGACGCGGATTTCGCGGCCCTCAACGCCGGCAAGCTGAACCTGGTGGCGGCCCTGCTGGGGGGCGGCATCACGGTGAAGGGGGACCTGAGCCGGGTGGCGGCCTACACGGCTCACTTCGACGCGGATGTGAACCCCGCCCAGGGCCTGCTGGAGTCCATGCCCGAGCGCTTCAATGCGGAAAAAGCCGGGGACCTGGAAGCCGTCGTGGGCTACCAGATCGACGACCTGGGCTACACCCTCCTCGTCCGGAAGGGCGCCTGCATGGTTTTCCCGCGGCTGATGAGGCCCTGTGATACGCTCCTGAAAGCAAAGCCCGAAGACTTCATTGCCATGAGCACCGGAACGCTGAACGCCCAGGAGGCCTTCATGACCGGCAAGATCCAGATCGAAGGGGATCCGCTTCTCATGCAGAAGGTGGCCAAGAGCTTCAGGCGCCCTGAATCCTAGGCCCAGGACCATGACCAAACCTCCCCGACCCAAGCCCCACCCCTCTCCCGGTTCGAGGGCGCAGGTGTGCGTGGTACGGGCGGCCAAGGTCATCCCGGCCATGGAGAGGCCAAAGGGAATGCCGGAACCACCGGTGAAGTCCTCGCCGAACCGCTGCACCGGCCACTGCGGGCACTGCGAGATCCATCCCTGCCAGTTGCACACGACGATCTAGGGTTCAGGCGCCTTCCCACAGCTCCCGCAGCCGCTGGTAGCCGGCGCGGCTCACGGGCAGGCGGGCACCATCCCGCAGGATGGCGTCCCGGTGTTCCTTGGTGTCCAGTTCGATCCGGACCAGGCGGTCCAGGTTCAGGAGGTAGCTGCGGTGGATCCGGATGAAACGGTTCGGGTCCAGCTGGGCTTCCAGGCTGGCCAGGGTCTGCTGTTTCAGGAGGTTCTTGCCCTCGGTGCGCAGCAGCACGTAGTCGTCCTGGGCCTGCACCCAGTCCAGGCGGTCCAGGTGGACCACGGTGACCTTGGGGCCGTCCTTCACCACGATGCGCTCCAGGGGCTTGCCGTGGCGGGCCGAAGCCGCAAGCTCGGTGGCAGCCGGCGGGGCGGGGGACTCCTGAAGCCGCTGGGCCTTGGCCAGGGCGGCCTCGAAGCGCTCCTTCGAGAAGGGCTTCAGCAGGTAGTCCACCGCATGGGCCTCGAAGGCCCGCAGGGCGTGCTGGTCATAGGCGGTCACGAACACCACGGCGGGCCGCCTGCCTTCGGCCTCGAGCAGTTCCAGGACCTCGAAGCCATCCAGTTTCGGCATCTGGATGTCCAGGAAGATCAGGTCCGGCTGGTATTGGGCCGCGGCCTTCAGGGCCTCGAAGCCGTTGGCGCATTCCGCCGCCACCTCCACCTCCGGGTGGGCGGCCAGGTGTTCGCGGACGATGGCCCGGGCCAGGTCCTCATCATCGATGATCAGGGCTCTCATGGTTCAGTCTCCAGGGGGAACACCAGGGTGACGCGGTGGACCTGGTCCTGCACGCCCGCCTCGAAGCGGGCCCGGCTGCCGAAGCGCCCCAGCAGGCGCTGGCGGACCTGCCGCAGGCCGATGCCCAGGCCCTCGGGCCTGGGGGCATCCAGGTCCACCGGATTGTCCACCTTCAGGATCACGTGCCCTTCCACCACCTCGGCGGACACCGCCACGAGGCCTCCCTCGGGCAGGGCCGCGATGCCGTGCTTGATGGCATTTTCCACCAGCGGCTGCAGCAGGAGGGTGGGCAGCAGGGCCGGTTCGGCCGCCGGATCCAGGGTCCAGGCCAGCTGCAGTCGGGCGCCGAAGCGGATCTGTTCGATGGCCAGGTAGGTGCGGGCCAGGTCCAGTTCCTCCCGCAGGGCCACCAGGCGCCGTTCGCCCAGGCCCAGGCTGCGGCGGAGGAAGTCGGACAGCAGGACGCACATCTCCCGGGCCCGGGTCGGATCCACCGCCGTGAGCGCCGAAATCGAGTTAAGGCTGTTGAAGAGGAAGTGGGGATTCAGCTGGGCGCGCAGGGCCTTCAGCTCCGATTCCTGGGCCAGCAGCTGCAGTTCCGCCCCCTTCCGTTCGGCCTCGATGGCCCGGTCCTGGGCCAGCATCAGGTAGCTGAGGGCCACCGAAGCCAGGTAGAGCAGGATGCCCAGTCCCGTGAGCACAGGCAGGGCCGTGCTCACCCGCTGAGGCAGCGCGCCGAGGCCCGGAACCCAGTCCAGGAGGTGGGCCAGGAGCCAGGCGAGGCCCGCCCACAGCCCGCCCATCAACAGGGCGGCCAGGCCCCAGGCCGCCCCGTGGGCCCCGAGGCCCTCGACCGTGCGCCCCAGGGGCATGGCCCGGCAGAGGAACCAAGCCGAGAGGAAGAGGAAGGCGGCCAGGAGGCACAGGGGCAGCGCCAGGACGCCCGCCTCGAACCAGCTCCAGCCCTGGCTGCGGGCGATGCCCATGAGCAGCAGGGCGATCGGGAGCCAGCCCAGGAGGTAGGCCCCCAGGCGCGCGCGGTTGGCGAGAAGGGGATGCATCAGCTTTTGACTTCCGTGCCGCCGAAGAGGATCAGGCCCGTGATCACCAGCCGCGGCCTGGGCTCCGCCGGGCTGGGGCCGTGGTGGGTGCTGTCGTTCAGGGCCCCGGCGATGGCGGTGGCCCGGTTGGCGATCTCCCAGCCTTCGGGTACTCGGATCTCGCCGCCCCCGAAGAGCACGAAGACATCGATGCGGGCCTGACCGCTTTCCAGGCTCGCCTGGCGGAGATCCACCTCGTAGCCGCCGAAGATGGCGGTGAGCTCACCGCCTTTGAAGACCTGGGTGGCCACCCGCCGCTTGAAGCCGCCGAAGATGGCCGTGCCCTGCAGGAAGTCTTCGGAGCGGGAAAGCTCGGGCGGAATCCCGCGATTCTGCTTGAGGGCCTTGATCACGATGAGGATGCCCACCGCCACCACCAGCATGGGCGCCAGGGCCTCCGCCAAGTGCCCATGGGCAAAGGTGAAGAGCAGGAGGAAGGTGCCCCCGAGGACCAGGAACCATCCCCCCATGCCGCCGCCGCTGCCTTCCTGGCGGAGCTTGGCCACGCCCATGGCCACCAGCACCAGGGGCCAGAGCTTGAAGATGGTGTGGGCCTCGATGAGGCCGAGGTTGTCCAGGGTGAGGACCAGGCCGGCCACGATGATGGCGATGCCGAGCACCAGCTTGGGGCTGAAGGGGCCGGGGGGCCTCACGGTTTCGGAGTCAGTCACGGTTTCACCTGGGTCGAATCGGGTCCAGCATCACAGGAAACGGCGGAGGTTGGCGACGAAGGATCCGCCCTGCGGCCCCGCGTCCGGCTGGGCTGGGGAAAGATGGCCCGCAGGGTGACGATGAGGCCCGCCCAGACCAGAAAGGCGGGCCACCAGCGATCCAGCAGGCCCCAGGGCCCGAACTGCTGGATGAATCCAGCCACAGCGAACCCCAGCCAGATGTGGCCGCCGAGGCTGAGAAAGCCATCCCGGACCAGGTGCGCCAGGCCGAAGAGCGCCAGCACCGCGGGCCACCAGGTCAGGAGGTGCCATCCGTCGTAGAGGTGGAGTCTGTCCACCATGAGGATCAAGCCCACGGCAATGACCGTCAGGCCGAACACCAGCTTCGTGGAAAAGAGGGGAGAGCGTCCCGGGTTGTTCATGACCGATGTCCCTTTCGTCCTGACCCGCAGGGGATGAGGAAGGCCAGCGAGGGCAGCCACAGCGCCAGCCACCACCAGGGGCCATCGATGAACCATCCCGCCTGGACCATGGCTCCCTCCTCCCCAGTGAACAAGCTACGGGCATTCCTCCCGCAGCCTGGGGGGAGATCGGTGAACGGCGGACGGGGACCGGCGAGCGGTCAGACCCAGCAGATCGCGCCGCCCCGGCTGCGGTCCCGCCAGGCCTGGTCCAGGGCCGGAACGAGCTCCGGGGGGCATTCGAACCGCAGGAGCGCCGAGCCGTCTTCAAAGGCCTGGTCGAGCACGGACGCACCCGGGAAGGCTCCAAGCAGGGCGAAGGGCAGGTGCGCCTGGGCCAGGGGCACCCGGATCGCGCCGGTCCGGAGCAGGCGGACGGCCTCCCAGGACCCGGCGAGGTCCGCAGCGGCCAGGGCGCCCTGGATTCCCTCGGTGTAGGCCCGCACCAGGCCGCCTGTGCCCAGTTTCGTGCCGCCGAACCACCGGATGCAGACGGCGATGAGATCCGTGACCTCGGCACCCTCGAGCACCACCAGCATGGGGCGACCGGCGGTACCAGTGGGCTCGCCATCGTCGTCCGCGCCGGAAGCCGTGACGGGGACCCCCTCTCGCCAGGCGGTGCAATGATGATTCGCGTCGAAGTCGCGCTTGCGCAGGGCGCCCTGGACCAAGGCCCGTTCCGCCGCATCCCCGGCGGGATGCAGTTCCGTCAGGAAGATCGAGGCCTTTTCCCGGAACCGGTGGATGGCTACCGCTTTCAAACGACGCATGGATCCAGCATGGGCGGGGCTGTGATCGGAATCAACAAACCCAGGGTAGGGGCGGCACGAAAGACTCGGCGTCCACATCATAAGGCTGGATCTTTCTGAGGTAACGGTATGGCCACGCTCCTTAAACCCTTCACACCCACGGTGCTGCGGCGCGAGAATCCGGTGCCTTCGGACCTGGACATCGCCCAGGCCGCGGCGCTCAAGCCCATCGGAATGGTGGCCGCGGAACTCGGCCTTGGAGAGGACGAGCTCGAGTACTACGGACCCACCAAGGCCAAGGTGCGGCTCGAGGTGCTGGAACGCCTGCGGGAATGCGCGAACGGGCGCTACATCGACGTCACCGCGATCACGCCGACACCCCTGGGGGAGGGCAAGACCACCACGACGGTGGGGCTCAGCCAGGCCCTGGGAGCCCATCTCGGCAAGCGCGTGCTCACCTGCATCCGTCAGCCCAGCCAGGGGCCGACCTTCGGGATCAAGGGCGGCGCGGCGGGGGGCGGCTACAGCCAGGTGGTGCCCATGGAGGACTTCAACCTCCACCTCACCGGGGACATCCACGCCATCACCGCGGCCCACAACCTCTGCGCCGCCGCCATCGACGCCCGCCTCCTGCACGAAGCCGGCGCCACGGATGACCAGCTCTTCGAGCGGATCTTCCCGAAGGGGAAGGGCGGTCGGAAGTTCCCCCGGTCGCTCCAGCTGCGCTGCACGAAGCTGGGCATCCCCAAGGGCGATCCCGACACCTTCACGGCCGAGGAGCGCCACCGGATCTGCCGTCTGGACCTCGATCCGGCCACCATCACCTGGCGCCGGGTGCTGGACACCAGCGACCGGTTCCTCCGCGGCGTCACCGTGGGCACGGGCCCGGAGGAACTGGAGTTCAGCCGGGAGACGGGCTTCGACATCACGGTGGCCAGCGAGATCATGGCCATCCTGGCCCTCACCACGGGCCTTGCGGACATGCGGCACCGCCTGGGTGCCATGGTTGTCGGCCTCAACCGGCGGGGCGAGCCCATCACCGCCGAGGACCTGGGGGTGGCCGGCGCCATGACCGTCCTCATGAAGGATGCCCTCAAGCCCACCCTGATGCAGACCCTGGAAGGCACGCCGGTCTTCGTGCATGCCGGGCCCTTCGCCAACATCGCCCACGGCAACAGCTCCATCCTGGCCGACCAGATCGCCCTCAAGCTGGCGGACTACGTGGTTACCGAATCCGGTTTCGGCGCCGACATGGGCATGGAGAAGTTCTTCGACATCAAGTGCCGGGTGTCCGGGCTGGTGCCGGACGCCGTGGTCCTGGTGGCCACCGTCCGCGCCCTCAAGATGCACGGCGGCGGCCCCAAGGTCGTGGCGGGGAAGCCCCTGGATCCGGTCTATGTGGACGAGAACCTGGAGCTCCTGCGGCAGGGTCTCCCCAACCTCCTCCACCACATCCACATCGCCCGGAGGTTCGGCGTGCCCGTGGTGGTGGCCGTCAACGGCTTCGCCACGGATTCGCAGGCGGAACTGGATCTGGTGCGCCGGGCCTCGCTGGAAGGCGGCGCCGAGGATGCCGTGGTCTGCCAGAACTGGGCCCTGGGCGGGGAAGGGGCCCTGGACCTGGCCCGATCCGTTGTGCGGGTCTGCGAGCGTCCCTCGGATTTCCGATTCCTCTACGGGCTGGACGAGCCCATCAAGCAGAAGATCGAGACCATCGCCCGGGAGGTCTACGGCGCCGATGGGGTGGACTATTCCCCGGAAGCCGAGGCCCGCATCGAGGCCTACACGCGCCTGGGCTACGACCGCCTGCCCATCTGCATGGCCAAGACGCACCTCAGCCTGAGCCATGACCCCAACCTCAAGGGGGCTCCCAGGGGCTTCCGCATCCCCGTGCGGGACATCCGGGCCAGCGTCGGCGCGGGCTTCCTGTACCCCCTGCTGGGCAAGATGGCCACCATGCCCGGCCTGCCCACCCGGCCCGGTTTCTACGATGTGGATGTGGATCCGGAAACTGGGCGGGTGGTGGGGCTTTTCTAGGTATTTGCAGGCAGGGATGGGCCGTTCCAGGACGCTGCACCTCACCAGGTTTAACCTGTATTTTCCCAGGTGAACTGGGGTGAAATCGGTTTTCAACATTGCCTCTCCTGGGTTCGATAAGGAATCCAGGGGGTCACCGAATGCGCCTCAGCAACAACCAATTCAGGCTGCTTGGCGTCATGGTCATCGGCGTCGCCTGCTCCATCATCGCGGGAAAGAACTCGGCCACGGCCACGGCGTCCGTTTCGGCCCGAATCGTCCCCCGCTCCGCCTTAGATTACGATCTTTCGAACGAGGTGCTCCTGCAGGGGCAGGTGGTTACGCGGGAGCCGGGCATCATCGTGCTCCGGCTGACGGCCGGAACCGTGCGGGTAGATACGGGGTCCTGGGCTGGTTCCGAGCTGCTTCGGCCCGGCACCCGGATCGAGGTCGTGGCTTCCAGGCGCCAGGAGGACGGCCACCAGCGATTCGTGGCCCGGGAAATCCGCTACTCCGGGGGCGCCGCGGTACTCAGGGACGCCCAGGGCGTTCCGCTCTAGTTGTAGGCCACCGTCACGTTGAAGGTGCCCGAATAAGCGCCGGGCAGCTGGTTGGCTGCCACGGTGAGGGTACCGCCAACCTTCAGGATCTGCTGCCCGCTGCCGTCCAGAAGGCCCGCGCCCGGGCTCGTGGTGGGCGAACTCGTGAGGGACACATTGAGGGGCAGACCGGGACCAGTGAGTGCGAGGCCTGGAGGCATGGAGATCGTGTAGTTGATGCCAGGTTCGCCGACGACAGTAAAGATGGCGGGGCCCACATTGCCTCCGGAGGCCAATGCGGCCCCGCCGGTGGCACTGCGCGGACCTTCGGGTGGCAACACCACCGTACCCAGGGCCCCACTTGCGATGATGTTGCCGAAGTTCAAGTCCGCGGATTTGGAGATGCTGATGGCCGGACTATAATCGGCACGTACGATGAAGATCGTGGTGCTGACCCGGCCTGTGGCGAGGTCGGTCAAGCTGAGATTGAAATTCCCGGTGTAGAGGCCAGCGGGCGTGGTGCCGGTGCCCCCCGCCAAGGCGACTCCCATGGAGAATTCGCCCGTGGTACCCGAGGCCGGGAACATGCCGCTAGTGGTGTTGGGGTCCATGGTCAGGGCCGTGACCCGCAGGGTTCCCCCCCTGGGGCCCGTCAGGGTGAAGGGGACGGTGCTGTCGGTCGCGAGAATCCATCCGTCACCTTTCTTCCCGGAAAGCGTGAAGCGGCCGAGGCTGATACCACCCCTGGCCGAGTTCGTGCCCAAGGACGAATTGAGGCGGACTAGCGCGCCTGAGAAGGGCCGGGCCACGACAGACCCCACGTTGATATCGGTGAATTTGGTGATGCTCGGCGTGACCTGTGCGTTCTGCGGGGCCTGGATCACCTGTGCCTGGATCAGGGGGCCGGTCGCGGCCAGCAGGACGAGTCGGCACAGGCTCGGAGCCTTGAGATCGAGGGGAGGAATCATGGCTGTTCCTTCTTTGGACCTTCGTTCTGCTGCACGGGCAGAATGGCGGTGCCGGGGGTGAACACCCAGTCGAAGCCATCCAGGACTGTGCCCTCGGGCGTCATGATGACATCTTTGGGAGGCAGGACCGCCAGTCCGAGGCGGTGCAGGTCGGCCTCGGAGGGTCGGAGCTGGTAGGTTCCCGGCGGGATATCTGACAGAGCATAAAATCCATCGAAGGAGGTTCTGACTCCTTTGACGGTCTTGCCCTTCGAATCCACGAGTTCCAACAGCAGGCCGGCCAGCTCCCTGGAGACGCCCTCGCGCTTCAGGTAGGCCGTGCCCGTGATCTCGCCGAACAGCACCAAGGGCACATCCACCACCACCACGTGGCCCGGACGGGGCGTGATCCGCAGTCCCGGCGTACCAGGACGCATGAGCGGATCCTCCAGCGTGGAAGTGTTGACGGAAAGGTTGGCGTCGAGATCGCTGGGTAGGTTGGTGAGGAAGGCCACGCCATCGGCATCGGTGGCCCAGGGCTGGGGCGCCCCATTGGACAGGAACCCCACCCCTGGAACGAGCTTCTCGCCGGTGTCCCTCCGGCCGTTGCCGTTGGTGTCGAGGAAGGCCCGGGCCGAGACGGCGCCCTGGGCGGCGAGCCCCTGGGCCTGGGGCCGGATCCGGCCGCTCCGGGGCTCCCGGGCGAGGCCCAAGCGCAGGGTGAGATTCATGGCGAGGCGGTTGCGCTGGGAATAGGAAACGGCCACGCCGAGCGCAAAGGCACCCTGGGTCTTCTGCGCCCCCAACTGGAGGGTGGTGTCGCTGGGGTTAAGCGAACGCAGGAGACCAGCCTGCAGATTGAAGGGCTCGAAGTGGGCCGTTTCGGTGAAGACCGCCAGCGTATTTAGCCGCTGGGGACCCTCGAACTGGTAGTTGGCCTGGGCCCGCAGGGAAAAGTCCCTGAAGAACTTGCTGGCGAGAAAGTCCCCGGTGGTGCTGGCCGGGAAGGAAGCCGAACCCCGGCCTTCGGTGCGGATGATCATGTTGGAGAGGAAGTAGCCGCCCAAAGACGTGGAGAGGCGATTCCGCAGGGTGTCGACACTCCCCCCCGCCACCAGCTGATCCCTGGTCTCGCCCAGGTCCAAGGTGACGAGACTGCGGGCCAGACTGGGCAGCGCGGTGGAGGTCTCCAGGCTGCTGCGGCTCTGGATGAGGCCGTAGGTGGGGAGGAATACCTCGCTGACGAACCCGTCCTTCAGGCCGGTGTAGCGGGCCGTGAGGCTGGTGGGCCCGAGGCGGCTGCTCAGATCCAGCTCGGCGATCCGGCCTCCCAGCTCATCCTGGGCCGCCATGAGGGTGGCGGACATGGGCTTCCAGAAACCCTGGAGGTTGGCCTGGGAATACTTGTGCTGCTGGCCATTCAGATCCAGCTCCGACAGCGCGAACCCGGCGGACACCTGTTTGGACAGGCCGTACCGGCCCTCGATCTGCTCCCGGCTTCTTCCCGCCGCGCTCAGCTGGGGCCCGACACCCAGCAGGGGATCGGCGCCCAGCACCCGGTATTGGAAAGCCCCCTCGGGGGTCTGGCTTTCGCTCACGTTGAAGTGGGCTGCCTCTTCGGAGCGCTGGCCCTGGGGGCCGTAGAACACCAGCCGGAAATCGTTCCAGCCGAAGTACAGCGGCACGTTCAGGAACTCGTAGCGGCCATCGGCACGGGAGGCCTGGAAGCCCACCAGCACCTGGTTCCGGTACAGCTCCACCTGCCAGCCCGGCGGCAGGCTCCCCTGGAATGAATGCCGGTCGAAGGCATCCTGCTGTTGCAGGGGGAAGTTGGTCAGCAGGGCGCCAGTGCCGGTCACCGGCAGGGTGAGCAGGGCGACCCCCGGGTCGAGGACTTCCCCCAAGGCAAAGGCCGTGGCCTTCAGGGGCCCCAGCAGTTCGGCATGGGGATCGCGGCGCCCCATGCTCGCCTGGACATTCGACAGGCCATTATGAGAATCGAGGTAGGCATACAGCGTCGTGGAAAGGCCCAGGAAGTCTCCGGCCATCAGGGTCGTGCTCTGAGCCTGAAGGCGCCGGTCCATCCCAGGCGTACTCTGTCCGAGAAGGCTGAGGGTCTCGTCCACCATGGGCACTTCCAGCAAGCGATAGGGGTCCGGCCAAGCCTCAAAGGCCATGGGCCCCTCGGAAGGGCGGAGGCGCCCGACCAGGCGTTCCCGCAGCCAGTGCTCCTGGAGGGGCAGGGGCGTGCGGGGCAGGACCGTGAGGGTGGCGCTGCGGCGGTCCACCCAGAGGTCCAGGGGCAGCCAGGCTGAGATGAGGCGCGTGTCTACGTAGATGTCGTCGTCGTGCAGCTCCACCTGGGAACGGTCGAAGCCCTGGCGGCGCCCCTCGACCAGGACGGTGCCCGCCAGGACGTCCAGGTTGAAGCGGCGTTTCTCCTCGATGAAGAAACCCTCCGCCCGGCCCCGGGTCGGGTCCACCTGAAGGGCCAGGTCCAGCAGACGGCACAGTTCCCCCAGGGGCACGAGGAAGCCGTCCTTCACGGGGAAGCCGGGGAAGGTGCCGCTGAGCGTGGCCTGGTCCAGCTGCAGGGCGAACAGGAAGACCTCCTCCTCCTGTCGCTTCACGCGCAGCTCCGCAAGGCTGGTGGCGCCGTGGGCCGGGGTGCCGGCGGCGCAAGGCGGGACCGTGGCCAGCACCAAGGCCAGGGGCCAGAGGGCCTTCCACCGGGGAGGGGGTAGCATTCAGGGAAGCGTGAGAAAGGATTCGGCCAACAGGGTGCCCCCATCCTGGGGAGGGAGGGCATAGGTGATCCGGATGCGGCTGCCCGGAGGCAGGGTTCTGGCTGGGGGCAGGGTGAGGGTCACGTGGCGGGTGGTGTTGGGGGGGTACACCGCCAGTCCCGAAGCTTCCACCAGTGGTTCCGACCCCCCGCTGGCGGGGATGAGGCTGGCACGAAGATCACCGAAGACGGATTGGTTCCCGCTCCGGTCCAACCGGAATGTCAGGGTGTGGGTAGCCAAGTCCAGATGAGGATCGGTGATGGCGACCTTGGCAGAGGTCTCCCCCTGCCGGATGATCAGGGGGATGGCGACGCCGTAGATGGGCGTAAGTTTAATGGATAGATCTTTCGGCGCCGCCGAGGGGACAGGAGCGGCCTCCGGCGGGGGTGGCACGGCCCGAAAGAGCAGGTGCAAACGATACTCCCCCGTGGGCAGTTCCGCGGGCTTGCGCACCTGGATGCGCACCGTCTGGGACTCATGCGGGTCCAGGGTCACTTCCCGGGGAGAATATCGGAAGAGGGACTGGAGGTTCTCGGACCCGGGGTCCAGCGGCCGCTCCTGAATCCCGCCGCCCTCGTCCATTTCCATGCGCACCAGGGATATGCGGTAGGTGGCCCGGGTCTGCCCGACGTTGGACAGGCTCACGACAGCGCTGCGCCTGCGCCCCTCAAACACCACCCGTGTGGGGGCCACCAGCAGGTCACCGGGTCCGCCAGAGGGGGGAGGAGGCTGGGCCGGAATGGCCAGCCCAAGACCAAAGGCAAGCAGAAGGGTCAGAATCCGGGTCGAAATGGGTCCCATAGGGCCTCGCGAACGAAGAAAGCCCAGGACGCTGGAAACGCCCTGGGCTGATCGAGGGATCGGCGAGGGTCAGTTGTAGGCGACAGAAACGCTGAAGGTTCCTGAGTAGGCACCTGCCGCCTGATTGGCTGGCACGGTCAGGGTGGCACCCACTGGGAAGGTTGCTACTCCAGCCGCGAGCGTTCCCGTTGCCGCAGTGCTGGTGAAACTACCTACGGTCATGCTGTGGACTGCTCCAGCATCGGAGATATTAATGGTGCCGGTAGGAAGGGTAATGGCAAACGTAGCAGTGCCTGATCCAGCCACGCTGAACGACGCTGCAGAACCCGCTCCAGACGCCAACAAGGTAGCATCACCAGCGTTCGTGATTGAGCGAACGCCAGCAGCGGTTACCCGAACATCACTCGAGGAGGTCCCTGGGGTGATATTTCCAAATGACAAAGGGGTGGTATTTGTCAGGGAAAGACTTGTGATGAGATTTGCAGATGCGGTAGCCGTGGCCGACTGGGCGAAGGCGGCCGTGCCAGCCAGCAGAAAAGCCCCAGCGACGAGGCTAGAGGTTAGTTTCATGACTTTCTCCTTTAGGTTGTGGGGTGGGTGGTGGTGAAAAGAGGCATCAGCGGCGTTTTTTGGGATCATTCAAATTCAGTGTTGCAGCGATTATCTTGCCGTTTTCCACCTAGTCAAGCCCCTTGAGGTCATTTTTGGAAGACCCCTGCCCGCATGGGAGAATTCCGACCTTGGGTAGGCCCCCCAGATGTCTGAGCTCAGATGTGGATCCACAAAGGGAGCGGGCCGGGGCGATGGATTCGCCCCGGCCCGCTCTGTGGTTGAATTGTTGAACTTACGCCAAGGCCGCCAGGATGGCGTTGAAGGTGGGGCTGGGACGCATGGCGGCGGTGGTCTTCGCCTTGTCCGGGTGGTAGTAGCCGCCCATGTCCACGGGCTTGCCCTGGGCCCCGATGAGCTCGGCGTTGATCTTGGCCTCGTTCTCGGCCAGCTGCTTGGCGATCTGGGTGAATCGGGCCTGCAGTTCCTTGTCCTTGGTCTGCGCGGCCAGGGCCTCGGACCAGTAGTAGGCCAGGTAGAAGTGGCTGCCCCGGTTGTCGATCTGGCCCACTTTGCGGGCGGGGGACTTGTCGTTGTCCAGGAACTTGGCGATGGCCTGGTCCAGGGTCTCGGCCATGACCGCCACCTTGGCGTTCTTGAAGGTGTTGGCCACGAACTCCAGGGAGGCGGCGAAGGCGGAGAACTCGCCCAGGGAATCCCAGCGCAGGTAGCCCTCCTTCTGGAACTGCTGGACGTGCTTGGGGGCGGAACCGCCGGCGCCGGTCTCGAAGAGGCCGCCACCGCCCAGCAGGGGCACCACGGAGAGCATCTTGGCGCTGGTGCCCAGCTCGATGATGGGGAACAGGTCCGTGAGGTAGTCGCGGAGGACGTTGCCGGTGACGGAGATGGTGTCCAGGCCCTTCCGGATGCGCTCGCAGGAGAGCTTCATGGCGTCCACGGGATGCAGGATGCGGATGTCCAGGCCCTTGGTGTCGTGCTGCTTCAGGTAGGTCTCCACCTTGGCGATGATCTGGGCGTCGTGGGCCCGGTTCTTGTCGAGCCAGAAGATGGCCGGGGCGCCGGTGATGCGGGCGCGGGAGACGGCCAGCTTGACCCAGTCCTGGATGGGGGCGTCCTTGGCCTGGCAGGCCCGGAAGATGTCTCCTTCCTCCACCTTCTGGGACAGCAGGGTCTCGCCGGAGGCGTCCACCACCCGGATGGTTCCGGCGGCGGGGGCGAAGAAGGTCTTGTCGTGGGAACCGTACTCCTCGGCCTTCTGGGCCATGAGGCCCACATTGGGCACGCTGCCAATGGTGGCGGGGTCGAAGGCCCCGTGCTTCTGGCAGTCCTCGATGATGGTCTTGTACATCGTGGCGTAGCAGCGGTCCGGGATCATGGCCAGGGTGTCATGGAGCTTCCCGTCCGTGCCCCACATCTTGCCGGAGTCGCGGACGACCACGGGCATGGAGGCATCGACGATGATGTCGTTGGGCACGTGCAGGTTCGTGATGCCCTTGTCGGAATCCACCATGGCCAGGGAGGGTCGGGTGGCGTAGACAGCCTGGATGTCGGCCTCGATCTCCGCCTTCTTGGCGGCGGGGAGGCTCTGGATCTTGGAGTAGAGCTCGCCCAGGCCGTTGGCCACGTTGACGCCCAGTTCCTTGATGACGGCGGCGTGCTTCTCGAACACGTCTTTGTAGAAGACGGTTACCGCATGGCCGAACATGACGGGATCCGAGATCTTCATCATGGTGGCCTTGAGGTGCAGGGAGAGCAGCAGGCCCTCCTTCTTGGCGGCCTCGATCTGCTCGGCGTAGAAGGCCCGCAGGGACTTGACGTTCATCACGGAGGAGTCGATGACCTCGCCGGCCAGCAGGGCGGTCTTCTCCTTCAGGACCTTCACCGTCCCGTCGTTGCCCACGAACTCGATCCGCATGGTGGTGGCCTTGGAGACCGTCGTGGAGGTCTCGCTGCCGTAGAAGTCGCCGCTGGTCATGTGCGCAACCCGGGCCTTGGAGTCGGGAGCCCAGGCGCCCATCTTGTGGGGGTGCTTCTTGGCGTAGTTCTTCACGGACAGCGGGGCGCGGCGGTCCGAGTTGCCCTCGCGGAGGACGGGGTTGACCGCGCTGCCCAGGACCTTGGCAAAGCGGGCCTGGAGGGCCTTCTCGGCCTCATTCTTGGGCGCCTCGGGGTAGTCGGGGATGTCGAAGCCCTGGGACTGCAGCTCCTTGATGGCGGCGATGAGCTGCGGGATCGAGGCGCTGATGTTCGGCAGCTTGATGATGTTGGCTTCGGGGGTCTGGGCCAGGTCACCCAACTGGGTCAGGAAGTCGGGAATGCGCTGCTGCTCGGTGAGATTGTCGGGGAAATTCGCCAGGATGCGGCCCGCCAGCGAGATGTCGCGGGTCTCAACGGCCACGCCCGTGCCATTGGTGAAGGCCTGGATGATGGGCAGCAGGGAATACGTGGCCAGAGCAGGCGCCTCGTCGATCTCAGTCCAGATGATCGTATGCGGGGTCATGATCTCTCCTTTGGTTCGCGCGTCGCCGGGGGTTGAGCAACCGGCGGACGGGGCGTGTCCATGAATGGGTGAACAACCAGATTCCCACGGGGAAAGCCATGCTTCAAGCGCTTAGCCCCGGGGCCAGGGGAGGTTGGGACTTAGGTCACGCCCCCTGATTATCCCAGCACTGGCATGGAAGATCCCGAGGCCGACCTGAGGGTCCCCCGGGCCATGGCGAAGTCCATGCGGCCCAGGTTCACCCCGCCGAAACCCACCTGGAAAACCAGGGTCTCGCCCCGGGCCTGGGGCACCCGGGTGGGGGCCTCCAGGAAGGTGTGGCTGTGGCCGCCGATGATGGCGTCAATGCCGGGGACCTGGCCCGGCATCTGCAGGTCGTCCGGGGCCGTCCCCTTCAGGTCATAGCCCAGGTGGGAGAGCACCACCACCAGGTCGGCCTTTTCGACCTCCCGCAGGTGCTGCACGACGGGCCGCAGGCATTCGTAGGGGTCTCTCCAGCCGACCCCCTCGTGGTTCTTCGGGGACACCAGTCCGGCAAAGGCCACACCCACGCCGGTGATGCCCACGCGGAGGCCAGGGAAGGTGCGAATCAGGGAGGGCCGGACCCGCTTGCCCAGTTCCGGCGCCCCCTTGAAGTCGAAGTTGCAGTTCACGAAGGGGAAGGGCGGGTTGGGGTGCTGAAGCTGCTCCATGGCTTCCATGGCCTCCACCAGCAGCTCCACGCCGTTGTCGAAGTCGTGGTTGCCCAGGGTCCCCGCGTCGTAGCCCAGCATGCGCATGAGCTGGTAGTCGAGTCGCCCCTTGTAGCGGTTGAAGTAGGGCGTGCCCTGGAAGGTATCCCCGGCATCCAGCAGCAGCACAGAACCCAGCTGTGCCCTCAGCTCGCGCAGCAGGGTGGCCCGGCGGGCGACGCCGCCCAGGCCGCTGATGGGACCGTTCCCCGGTCCGAAGGGTTCGATATGGGAATGGGTGTCGTTGGTGTGGAGGAGGGTGATGCGGCCGGAGGATGGGGCCGCCGCGGCCCCCAGGGGCAGGTGCGAGGCGACCGTGGCGGCACCCAGGGAGGCAATGAAATCGCGGCGATCCATTTCAGCCTCCTAGAGCTTGAATTTCCGGTCCCGGATGGCTTCCTGGATGGGGACAGGAATGCCGTACCGGCCAGGGGCGGGGGCCACCAGGTCCTGCTTGTCCTTCGCCAGCCGGGCACAGGCGTCGAGCAGGATCTGGCGCAGGGTGAGGCCCGTGGTGAAGGGCTTCCTCCCCTTCTTCAGCGTGGGGATGGAATCGCCCCCCCCGTAGAGGTAATCGGTGGTGGCCACCTGTATGGTGGCCGCAGGGTCGATGGGGCTGCCATCGGCCCAGGTGATGGTGGCTGTCGCGGCTTCAGGCGTTCCGCTGACCACCGCCCGTACCCCGGAACAGGGCTCTCCGCCCCGCCGGACGATGCTTTCCTTCACCACCTGGATGACCTCCGCCCCGGTGAGTTCGATCACCACCAGCTCGTTTTCGAAGGGCATCAGCTCGAAGATGTCGGCCACCTTGAGCAGCCCCGGACGGAGATTCGCCCGCAGCCCGCCGGCATTGGTGATGGCCAGGCGCACAGGCTTTCCCGTCACGCCTTCCGCCGCCCCCCGCATGACGTCGGCCACCCAGTAGCCCAGCAGGTTCTCCTCCCCCCGGCGGCCACGGAACAGGCCCTGGGGCGCCTGCACCAGGGGCAGGCCGAAGGTGGCCTTGATCTCGGCGGCGCAAGGGGCGATGACCTTCTGGATCTCAGCATCCTCGGGGATCGAGGCCGTGATGGGGATGACCTCGGCCCCTGCCGCCGGCGGCTGAGCCCCCAGCGAGAGCGACAGCAGGAAGGGAAGGAGGAGGCTATGAATTGGCTTCATGGACGGCATCCTGTAGGGCGGTCCGGGCTTCCCGGACGACCGCGTCCTGGTGCCAGAAGCAGGCGGTCGCGCGGAGCAGCCAGCCCATCAGCCACCCGTTGACGGCGGTGACCAGGAGCTGGAGGAGCAGGAAGAGCCAGACCCGGAAGGTGGTGCCCCCGCCCATCCGCCAGGCCAGCAGCAGCACCAGGAAGGGAAGCAGGGCCCGGAGGGCTGCGCCTCCCAGCGCCAGGGTCCCCCACTGGATGGGATGGGACCAGAGACCCATGAAGCAGCTCTCGAGGTGGGTGCGGTAGCCGCCTGTGCGTCCCGAGGCCCGTCCCAGGCGGCACAGCCACCACTGGAGATTCAGGGCAGAGACCAGGGCCATCCAGACCAGGGGGCGGCCGAGGAAGCCGGCCCAGCCAAGGGCATCCAGGCCGGAGCCACCGCTCCAGGCCAGCACCAGGTCCGCCAGCCAGGCCACGGCCCCCAGGGGGAGGAAGCCGATCAGGAGAGTGTCCAGGGCGCCAAGCAGCCAGGGACCCAGGCGGGCCTTAAGTCCTGCCTGCTCCGCCTGCATGCGCCAGCCGCACCACAGGACGAGGATCAGGCCGAGACCGAAGAGATGCACCGTCGGCGAGTTCACCAGGCGGAGCTTGAGGCCACCGTTTTCCCATAGTTCCCAGACATCCCGGGCACTGAGGCTCTCACCCCAGTGGTTCGGGAGGGCGCTCCACCCGGCCGTCCTCCTCAGGAGGCCCGCCCACCCCAGGGATGGCCCCAGCAGGACGAGCATCCAGCCGGCCATGAGGCCCCAGCCCCAGCGCGTGAATCCCCCCGGCGCGGTGGAGGCCAGGCAGGACCAGGGAGCCCTGGGCGTCAGCGCTTCCTCAGTGTGGATGGTGGTGGGGCGATCCATGATGTCCGCAAGCAACCTCTCATCAAACCACACTTGACAGGAAGCCGGCGATTGGGGTTTCATCGCTTCATGCCGCTGTCCTTCCCGATCCCCTGCCAGGGCCTCAACCATGAGGCTTGGCGGTGGCGTACGGGCTTGGACGGCTCCCTGTGCGAGGCCTAGCGGCCCACGCCATTCCGGACCCTCCGAGCCCGACCCCAAGGTCGGGCTTTTTCGTTGTGGAATGAAACCATGTCCCAGCCCTCCAGGCATCTGATCCGGCACCCGCTCCCCGCGGACCTCCTCACGCCCCTTGCCGCCTACCTCGCCCTCCGGCCCGCGGGCGCCAGCCTGCTCCTGGAATCCTGCGACCAGGGCGAACGCGTGGGGCGCCACAGCTTCGTACTGCTGGAAGGGTCCTCCGAATGCCGCCTGGAGGCCCCCGCCGTGGGCTGGGTGGAAGCGGTCCGCGACCTGGCCGGGGCCCGTCCTGCGGAGACCCTTCATGATCCGGCTTCAGCCCTGCCAGCGCTTCGCGAGGTGCTGCCCATCGGGGTCGGCTGCGCCGGCTACCTAGGTTTCGAAGCCATGGGCGCCCTGGAGCCCAGCCTCGCACTGCCCACCCGGAACAGCCTCGGCCTGCCCGGACTGTGGGTGCGCCGGTTTGACACCGCCCTCGTCTTCGACCACCTCCACCAGGTGGCCGAGCTGCAGATCCTGGATGCCGACCCGGCCGCCGGTTGCGCCCGCCTGGCCGCCCTTCGCGCGCGGCTGCTGGAGGGGGCGAAGGATCCGGGACCTGGCCAGGCCCAGCCCTCGGCCCGGGCCCTGATGACCCAGCAGGCCTACGAGCAGGCCGTCGCCACGGCCCAGGAGCTCATCCTCGACGGGGACATCTACCAGCTGGTGCCCAGCCAGCGCTTCCACATCGCGGATCCGCCGCCGCCCCTGGAGGCCTACCGGCGCCTGCGGAGGTTGAATCCCAGCCCCTATGGCTACCTGCTGGAGTGGGGCGATTTCGCCCTGGTGGGGGCCTCGCCGGAGATGCTGGTGCGGGTGCAGGACGGCGAGGCGGAGACCCTGCCCATCGCCGGAACTGTGCCGAGGGGTGCCAGTGCCGACGAGGATGCGGCGCGCTTCCAGGCCCTGAAGCGCGACCCCAAGGAACTGGCCGAGCACCAGATGCTGGTGGACCTGGCCCGCAACGACCTGGGCCGGGTGGCGGTGCCCGGGGGGGTGCGCGTGGAGCTGCCCCTGGCCCTGCAGCGCACCAGCCACGTGCTGCACCTGACCACCACGGTCAAGGCCAGGCTGAAGCCGGGGTTGGATGCCCTCGATGTGCTGGCCGCGGCCTTCCCGGCGGGCACCGTGAGCGGAGCCCCCAAGCTCCGCGCCTGCCAGCGCATCGCCGAACTGGAAGGGGAGGTCCGGGGCCCCTACGGCGGCGTGCTGCTGCGGCTGGGTGCCGACGGGGTGCTCGACACGGCGCTCATCCTGCGCACGGCAGTCTACTCCGGCGGCGCCGCGACCATCCAGGCGGGGGCCGGCGTGGTGCGGGCCTCCCGGCCCGAGGCCGAGTACTTCGAGACTCTGCACAAGCTCGGCGCCATCGCCCAGGCCCTGGGCGTGCAGCTGGACGGAGGTGCCCGGTGATCCTCCTCATCGACGCCCTGGACTCCTTCACTTACAACCTGGTGCAGGCGTTCGAGACCCTGGGCTCTGAAGTGCTCGTGATCCGCCATGACGTCCTCACCCTTGACGAGGCCAAGGCCCTTCACCCTGAGGCCGTGGTCCTGTCGCCAGGGCCGGGCCACCCCACGGAAAGCCCCGCCCACATGGCGCTGGGCGCCTCGGACTGGGCGGTTCCCCTGCTGGGTGTCTGCCTGGGTCACCAGGCCCTCGCCGCCGCCACGGGAGGACGGGTCATCCGTGCAGTGGAGCCCCTCCACGGGGAGGCCACGGCCCTGGCCCATGACGGCACAGGCCTGTTCAAGGATCTGCCCGTGGGGCTGCCCGTGGGGCGCTACCACAGCCTCATCGCGGAAGCCGCTTCGCTGCCCGCCTGCTGGCGCGTCACCGCCCGCAGCACCGGGGGCGAGATCATGGCCATGGAGCACCGTCACCTGCCCCGCTGGGGCGTGCAGTTCCATCCCGAGAGCATCCTCACGCCGGATGGTCCGGCGATGCTCGCCAACTTCCTCCGCCTGGCCAAGGGAGTCGCCCGATGACCCTGCTCACCACCCACAACCCCATCCGCCCCCTGCCCGAGGGCACGGCCTCGGAGCTCATGCGCATCTTCATCGATCAGGACACGGACGCCCTCCTGGTGGGGGCCTGCCTGGCCCTGCTGGCCCAGCGGGTGCCCGAGGCCCATGAGCTGGCGGCCTTCGCAGACGCCCTGTCGGAGGTCGCCGTCCCCTTCCCGGCGGTGCCGGCCGGGGCCATCGACGTGGTCGGCACCGGTGGAGACGGTGCCTCCACCGCCAACCTCAGCACCCTGTCGGCCCTTCTCCTGCCGCACCTGGGCGTGCCCGTCGTCAAGCACGGCAACCGGGCCGCCACCGGCGTCTGCGGCAGTGCGGACCTGATGGAGGCCCTGGGCTATGACCTGTCCCGCGCCGTGTCCGACCTCACCCAGGACCTGGAGCGCCGGAACTTCGCCTTCCTCTTCGCCCCGGCCTTCCACCCACTGCTGGGCCGCCTGCGGGAGATCCGCCGGCGCCTGGGCATCCCCACGATCTTCAATCTCCTGGGTCCGCTCCTGAACCCCGGTCTCCCCCCCCTGCAGGTGCTGGGCGTGGCCCGGGAGGACCTGCTCGTGCCCATGGCGGGGGCCCTGGCCCGAAGGAAGACCCTGCGTCGCGCCTTCGTGATCCACGGCAAGGACGCCGAAGGCAAGGGCCTCGACGAGGCCTCCATCGAGGGGCCGACCCTGGTGGTGGCCGTGGCGGGAGGGCAGGTGGGACCGCCCCAGGTGCTGGTGCCGCGGGAGCTGGGGCTGGCCCCGCCCCCGCGCCACGCCCTGCGGGTGGTCGACCGCGCCGAGGCCCTCACCGTGGCCCGGGGCCTCTTCGGTGGCGCGGCCCACGCGGATTTCCGCCCCCCGGTGGCCGATGCCGTGGCCCTGCAGTCGGCCCTGGGCCTGCTCCTGCACCGCAACCTCGGCCTGGAGCAGCTGGCCAGTGTGCTCCGGGAAGTGAGGGCCCGGCTCGACCAGGGTTTCGGTCTGCCCTTCAGCCACCCCTCCGAGGAACGGCCATGAGCCGGCTTCCCGATGCGACTGCCCTCGTCCATGGAACGGGCCTGTCTTCCGGCTCGCATCTCCAGCGCGTGCTGGTTTCCGAATTGGCCCGGCTCCCCGGGCTGCCCGTCCCCCCCCCGCCGAGGGCTCTTCCGCCGGCCGGCCCCGGCCCCTTCGAGGCGGCCCTGCGCCGGGATGCGCACCGGCAGGGCGGGGCGGTGATCGCCGAATACAAGCAGGCGTCTCCCTCCCTCGGGCCCTTCGCCATGGGCACCCCGCTCCTGGATCAGCTGCAGGCCTATGTGGATGGGGGCGCCTCGGCCTTTTCCATCCTGGCGGAACCCGCCTATTTCCGGGGATCGGCGGAGCACATCGCGAAGGCAGTGACTCTCGGTGTGCCCCGGCTCTACAAGGGCTTCGTGATCGCGGAGGCCCAGCTGGCCGAGGCCGAGGCCTCCGGCGCCGAGGCCGTGCTCCTCATCGCCCGGGTGCTCAAGGAGCACACGGGCGCCTTCGCCGATGCCGCCAGACGCCGGGGCCTCGAGCCCCTGGTGGAGCTGCACAACCTGACCGAAGTGGGATTCGCCCAGGCCGCCAAGGCCCGGCTGGTGGGGATCAATGCCCGGGACCTCTCCACCTTCAACCTGGGGGCGCCCACGGCGGACCCGCTCCGGCGGGCCTTTCCCGAGGCCGTGCTGATCCGCGAGTCGGGCCTGGCCACGCCCGAGGATGCCCGGACGGCGCTGCGCGCGGGCTTCGATGCGGTCCTCATCGGCGAGGCGCTCATGCGCAGCCCGGACCCCAGGGATTTCCTCAACCGCATCCTGGTGGGCCTGCGGACGGAGGCCCCATGACGGTCCTCGCCAAGGTCTGCGGCCTGGTCCGCGCCGAGGACGCGGCCTTTGCGGCTGCCACGGGCGCGGACCTGCTGGGCTTCGTGTCCCATCCCCCCAGCCCGAGACACTGCGCGGACCTGGCCGTGGCGGCGCCCTACCTGGACCGGGCCGTGCTGGTCCAGGTGGCCGGCTCCGCCGAGGAGGTCATTTCAGTGGCCCGGCGCCATGGTTTCCGGAAGGTCCAGCCCTACCTTCCCGCGCTCAGGCGGCAGGCGGACATCCGCGCGCTTCGTGAGTCCGGGCTCCAGGTGCTCCTCCCCTGGGCCGACGAGGCGGGCCAGATTCCGGTGCTCGCCGACCTGTATGTCTGGGAGACCGGTGCAGCTGCCACCGGCGTGGTGGGCGGATCCGGTCGGACCCACGCCATGGCCTTTCCCCCACCCGGTGATTTCCTGCTGGCCGGAGGCCTCGATGCCACGAATCTGCAAGAACGGGTCGGTTCCCTCCCAGCATCACTGCGTGCAGGCTTCCGCGGGGCGGATGCCGCCAGCCGGCTGGAGCAAGCGCCCGGCCTGAAGGATCCCGCGAAGGTCACCGCCTTCATCCGCACGGCTCACGCCCTGGAGTCCGCATGATCGAAGCCTTCCGCCTCCCCTCGCGCTTCGGCGCCCTGTCCCTCGGCGGCTGCTATGCCCCGGAAACCCTCATGCAGCCCCTACTCGACCTGGAGGCCGCCTTCTGCGCCGCCCTGGAGGATCCCTCCTTCCTGGAGGAACTGGGGGGTGAACTTCGGCACTTCGTGGGCCGGCCCACGCCGCTCACGCCTGCGCCCCGCCTGGCCGCGAGGATGGGCCTGAGGGCCCTCTTCCTGAAGCGGGAGGACCTCACCCACACCGGCGCCCACAAGATCAACAACGCCCTGGCCCAGGCCATTCTCGCCCGGCGCATGGGCAAGACCGAGATCATCGCGGAGACCGGGGCGGGCCAGCACGGCGTCGCCACCGCCGCGGCCTGCGCCCGGCTGGGCCTGGCCTGCACGGTCTACATGGGCGTCACGGACATGGCTCGGCAGGCGCCGAACGTGGCGCGCATGCGGCTCTTCGGCACCCAGGTTGTGCCCGTGGAAGCGGGGCAGGGGACCCTCAAGGAGGCCGTGAACGAGGCCCTGCGGGCCTGGGCCGGGCGCTGCGACCGGGCCCACTACATCCTGGGCTCGGCCCTGGGACCGCATCCCTTCCCGACCCTGGTGCGCACCTTCCAGACCGTCATCGGCGAGGAGGCCCGGGCCCAGGTGCTGGACCAGTCCGGAGGATTGCCGGAGGTGGTGCTGGCCTGCGCGGGCGGGGGCAGCAATGGTCTGGGCCTGCTGCTGCCCTTCCTGGCTGACAGTCTGCGCCGGGTCGCCGTGGAGGCGGGGGGGCATGGCACTGCCCTCGGGGAACACGCCGCGCGTCTCGACGGCGGCCGCATGGGGGTCCTGCACGGCTGCAAGACCCTGCTGCTCCAGGACGAGCACGGCCACACCGCGGAAACCGCGAGCATCAGCGCGGGGCTGGACTACCCGGCCCTGGGTCCGGAACTGGCGGCCCTGGCCCTGGACGGTAAGGTCGAAGTGCGCCGGGCCTCCGACGAAGAGGCCCTCGCCGGCGCCCGGCAGCTCTGCGAATCCGAAGGCATCCTGCCAGCCCTGGAGAGCAGCCACGCACTGGCCCTGCTGCCGGTCCTCGCCGCCGAGGGGGTCACCACGATCCTGCTCGGCCTCAGCGGCCGGGGCGACAAGGACCTGTCCACCTACCAGTCACGCCTGGGGATCTGACATGAATCCGCTGCTTCCCTTCATCATGGCCGGCGACCCCTCCCTGGATGCACTGCCGGGGCTGCTTTCCGAGGCCAAGTCCCTGGGCCTCGAGGCCATCGAGCTGGGCCTGCCCCACTCGGATCCCATCGCCGACGGACCCGTGCTCCAGGCCGCCGCCCACCGCGCCATCGGCCGGGGCGCGACGCCCCTGCGCGTGCTGGAATCCCTGGCGGGCCTCACGGAGAGCCCCGACGTCATCCTGTTCACCTACCTGAACCCCCTGATTCAACTCGGGGCCGGCCGCCTGGGGAGCCTGCTCGCCTCCACGCCGGTGAGGGCCCTGCTGGTGGTGGATCTGCCCTTCGGGGAGGAGGCTGTGCTCGAATCGGAGTTGCGCCGGGCAGGCTACCCGATGGTGCCCCTGCTCTCGCCCACCACGACCCTGGCCCGGGCTTCGAAGGTCCTTTCGGAGCGGCCGGATCCAGGGCCATCGGCCCCCTTCGCCCAGCGCTTCGCCTACGTGGTGGCCCGGTTGGGGGTCACGGGAACCGGGCAGGACACGGACCTGGATCCCGTCGCCCGGCGGGTGATGGACCTGAAGGCCCTGTCTGAGCGCCCGCTGGCCGTGGGTTTCGGGCTCTCGGATCTCCGGAGTCTGGCTTCCATCCGGCGCATGGGGGCCACCCCGGTGATCGGCTCGGCCCTGGTTCAGGAATTGGCGGCCGGGCAGAGCCTGCGCGAGGCCCTGACCCCGCGGATGGCCGGCCCTGTCTAACTCCCAGCGGGGCCCGGGCGAAACCGGTAACTGCACTCCCAGATCGTGAATGGGGCGCCGGAGTTGATCTTTCAGGATTGGTTGCAGGACCGGGATGATTTGGTATCGTGGTCCATCATCCCCACGCATTCGGCTGGCGACAGCCACTCACCCCGGGAACCCGGGTCAGGAGCTCTGCCCCCATGAGCCATCATTCACGCCTCACCCTCACCGCCTTTGCCCTGGTCGCCGCAGGGGTTTTCGCACCCGTTGCCCAGGCCTCAGGCTTTCAGCTCCGCGAGCAGAGTCCCAGCTCCCAGGGCAACGCCTTTGCCGGCGTCAGTGCGGGAGGCCAGGACATCAGCGCCATGTTCTTCAACCCGGCGGGCATGACCCAGTTCTCGGGCCTGCAGTTCGACCTGGGCGCCAGCCTGATCGCCCCCTCGGCCGAGATGAGCAATGGCCGGGGTACCCGCACCTCCGCGCTGGCGGCCTTTCCGGCCTACGGACCCATCAGCGGCCCCACGAACTACTCCAATTCTGCGGAAAGCAAGGTGGCCCCGAGCCTCTACGGAATGTACAGCCTGAGCAATGACCTGAAGCTGGGCCTTTCCGTGAATGCACCCTTCGGGTTCGTGACCGAGTACGACAGTGACTTCGTGGGGCGCTACCACGCCCTGAAGACCGACCTGAAGATCATCGACGTCGCGCCGAGCCTGGCCTACCGGATCAACAAGGAGTGGTCCGTGGGGGTGGCCTTCGTGGCCCGCTACGCCGATGCGACCCTCACGAATGCCGTGGATTTCGGCCTGATCGGCTTCCCGAACACCATCCCCGGGACCCTCGATGGCACCGCCAAGCTCACGGGCAACACCTGGGGCTACGGGTACAAACTGGGGGTCACGTTCCAGCCCACGGACGCGCTGCGCATGGGCCTCGCCTACCACGGGGCCATGAACATGACCCTCAAGGGCGACATTTCCTTCCAGTACCCCGGCAACGCCCCTGCTCCCCTGGTGAGCGGCTTCCAGGCCGAGGGCTTCAAGAACGGCGGCGGAAAGGCCGAACTGGACCTCCCCGCCGACACTTCCTTCGGCTTCGACTACAAGGTGAGCAGCACCTTCTCCTTCCAGGGCGAGGCCTGCCTGACCACCTGGTCCCGGTTCAAGCAGCTGAACGTGGAACTCACCAGCAACGCGGGACTCCCGGTCACCAACGTGGTCACCAACGAGAACTGGCGGGACACCTGGTTCTTCTCGGTGGGCGGTGTCTGGAAGGTGGACCCCGCCTGGACCCTCCGGGGGGGGCTGGCCCACGACATGGGGGCCGTCACCGATGGCTACCGCACGCCCCGAATTCCGGACGGGGACCGCACCTGGGTGTCCCTGGGCGCCAGCTACGCCTTCTCCAAGTCCTTCTCCGTGGACTTCGGCTACACCCACCTGTTCGTCAAGGACTCCACCCTCAACCTGACCACCACGGCCAGTCAGACGGACCCCAACTTCACCCGGGGCAACCTGACCGGCGACTACAAGCTGAGCGCCAACGTGTTCGCCCTGGGCGCCCGATTCAGCTTCTAGGGGCATCCACCGACGCAGCGAAGGCCCGGTTCGCCGGGCCTTCGCCTTTTTGGATTCGCGGAAACTAGACCCGTTCCACCGCCATGGCGATGGCGTTCCCGCCCCCGAGACACAGGGCGGCGATCCCGCGCTGCTTGCCGTGGCGCTCCACGGCATGAAGCAGGGTGGCCATGACCCGCGCACCACTGGCCCCGATGGGATGGCCCAGGGCCACGGCGCCCCCATGGACGTTGATGCGTTCCGCCGGCAGCTTCAGCTCCCGCATGGTGGCCACCAGCTGCACGGCAAAGGCCTCATTGATCTCCCAGAGATCCACGTCACTGGTATTCCAGCCCACCTGGGCCAGCAGCTTGCGGATGGCCTCCACGGGCGCCATGAGCACCCACTCGGGATCGAGGCCGGCCGTGGCCGTGCCCAGGATGCGCGCCTGGATGGGCAGGCCATGGGCCCTGGCGAAGGCCTCGGTGCTCACCAGGGCCGCAGCGGCGCCATCGTTCACGCCGGGGGCGTTACCGGCCGTGACCGTGCCGTCCTTTTTGAAGGCAGGGCGAAGCTTCGATAGAGATTCCACCGTGGAATCGGCCCTTGGCCCCTCGTCCTCGCTGACGATGAGATCGCTCTTCCTGCCCGGCACGGCGATGGGGACGATCTCGGCCTGGAAGGCGCCGGACTGCATGGCCCCGATGGCCTTGCGGTGGCTTTCGGCGGCCCAGGCGTCCTGGGCCTCGCGGCCGATCCCGTACTTCTCGGCCACCAGCTCCCCGGTGTGGCCCATGTGCTGGTCGGTCAGTGCGCACCAGAGGCCGTCCAGGATCATGGCGTCCTTGGCTTCGGTGTGGCCCATTCGGGCCCCGGTCCGGAGCTTGGGCAGGAGGTAGGGCGCGTTGGACATGGACTCCATGCCGCCCGCCAGCACCACGTCATGGTCGCCCAGCCGGACGGCATTGGCCGCCAGCTGGATGGCCTTGAGGCCACTGCCGCAGACCTTGTTGATGGTGAGGGCGGAGACACCCGAGGGCAGCCCGCCGCGCAGGGCAGCCTGGCGCGCCGGGGCCTGGCCTACGCCCGCGCCCACCACGTTGCCGAAAATGGCCTCGGTGGGTTCCACGCCGGGCAAGTCGGCCAGGAGGGCCCGGATGACCTGGGCCGCCAGATCGGGGGCGGCCAGGGGTGCCAGCGCGCCCTGGAACTTGCCGATGGGACTGCGGAGGGATCTTAGGATGACGGCAGGGGAGGAACGGATATCGGACATGATCAACCCTCGGATTTGGGCCGGCGGGAGGGCGGGAAGGTCTCGTCGAGCTCGCTGAGGTCCAGGCTCTCCAGGTTCAGGGTGGGCGGCGCGGCCACGTAGACATCCGGCGCCTCCTCCTGGAGGTGGCGCCGGGTGCGGTCCATGAGTGACTCCACTTCCCTAAGGAACTTCAGGCGCTCCATCTTCAGGTTGCGCAGGTGCACTTCCAGTTCGACCACGTGTTGCTGGGCCTCCCGAATGATCTCCTCGGCCTTGAACTGGGCCTCGCGAACGATCAGCTCCTTCTCGCGGTTGGCCCCATCCAGCACGTCCTCCCGGGTGCGCTGGGCCTGGAGCAGGGTCTCGCGGAAGATGCGGTCCTGGTCCTGATACTGGTGCAGGCGCTCCCGGCTGTCGAGGATCTCCTCCTTGAGCTTCTGATTCTCCGCCAGCACTTCTTCCCATTCGCCCGCGATCTCGTGGAGGAAGGTCCGGACTTCGGATTCCTCCAGACCCCGGAAGACCTTGGCGAATTCCCGGCGCTGGATGTCGAGGGGTGTGTATTTCATGCGGCAGCCCCTCAGGACCCGACGGCCTGGGCCAGGACCCTCTGGACGCCCCAGAGCAGCAGGAGGGCGATGAAGATATCCAGGCTGATCCCGCCGATGGGGGGGACGATGGCGCGGATGGGATGGAGGACGGGATCCGTGATGGCGTGCAGCAGGCGGACCCAGCGGTTCCTGGGATCGATGGGGAACCAGGAGATGAGGGCCGACGCGATCAGCAGCCAGCTGAGCAGGGTCAGGGCGTGGTAGGCGAGGGCGAAGAGAAGAGGCATGAGCAGGATCCCGGGAACCCGATCATCATAGCGGGAGAGGGACCTCATTCCATGCGCATCGGCATCTCCTGCTACAGCACCTTCGGCGGCTCGGGCGTCGTGGCCACGGAGGTGGGCAAGGCCCTGGCCGCCAGGGGCCACGAGGTGCACATCCTCAGCCCCAGCGTCCCCCCCCGGCTGGTGGGCTTCGAGGACCGCATCAATTTCCACGAAGTCCGGGCCAGCCCCTATCCCCTCTTCGAGGACGCACCCTACTCCATCGCCCTGGGCTCGAAGATGGCGGATGTGGCCGAGCACTACGGGCTGGAGATCATCCATGCCCACTACGCCATCCCCCATGCCATGGCGGCCCTGCTGGCCCGCATGGCCATCCCGGGCCTGAAGGTCGTGACCACGCTCCACGGCACGGACATCACCGTGGTGGGAAGCGACCCCAGCTACCTGCCCATGGTGAAGATGGCCATCCGGGAAAGTGATGGCGTCACGGCCGTCTCGGAATACCTGCGCCAGGAGACCATCCGGACCTTCGGGGTGGACCGGAACATCGAGGTGATCGGGAATTTCGTGGAGCCGCCTGGCCTGGAGCGGCCAGACTGCCGGGCCTGGCTGGCCCCCAAGGCCGCCTTCGTGCTGACGCACATCTCCAATTTCCGTCCCGTGAAACGGGTCGTGGACGTGCTCAAGGTCTTCGAACGGGTCCGCAGGGAAGTCCCCGCGCGCCTGATCATGGTGGGTGACGGGCCGGATCGCCTGGAGGCCGAGGCCTACTGCCGGGACCGGGGCTTTGCCGCGGAAGTGAGGTTCACGGGCAAGCAGCTCGACATCGGCACCGTGCTGGCGTGCTCGGATCTCTTCCTGCTGCCCAGTGCCACCGAGAGTTTCGGCCTGGCGGCCCTGGAGGCCATGGGCCATCGGGTGCCTGTCATCGCCAGCCGGGTGGGGGGCCTCCCCGAAGTGGTCCGCCACGGCGTGGACGGCTACCTGGAACCCATGGGCGACGTGGAGGCCATGGCCGCGGATGCGGTCAAGCTGCTGAAGGACGAGGATCTGCGGCTCACCATGGGCGACGCGGCCCGGGACCGGGCCCTGGGCACCTTCGCCGAAGGCCCCATCGTGGACCAGTACGAGGCCCTCTACCGCCAGGTGCTGGGACATGCCTAGGCGCCTGTACCCAGAGTCAGGACTTTCGCGGCACTGCCGATAGGCCGGATATGAAGGAGCTTCTGTGAACGGCTGGCGGTCAATCCTCCTGGCCTTGGCCACCAGCCTGTGCGCTGCGGCCGGGCTCAACCAGGATTGGCAGCGCCCCTTCGCCGTCATGGGGCCGGCCCAGGGCCTGCCGAACGGGGGGATCACCTGCCTCACCCAGGATGCCGACGGGTTCCTCTGGCTGGGGACCGAAAATGGGCTCTACCGGTATGAAGGCGGGCAGTGCAGCCGGTGGACCCGGAAGGAAGGCCTGCCCTCGGACTATGTGGATCGTCTGGTTCCCATCCCCACCGGTGGACTGTGGGTCTCCACTCCCCGTGGCCTGGCCAGGTACCGGGAGGGGCGGATCGAGAGCGCCCGGTTTCTCACCCTGACGGCGGTTCCAGACCTGCATGCCATGGCCCAGGACGCCGCCGGCCACCTCTGGGTCGCCACCAGCCAGGGACTCTTCGACCAGGCTCAGGACCTGGATTTCCGCCCCCACCCATTTCCCCCCGGGGGGCGGATCCTCACGGTGGCCGGCGGCAGGGCCGGGGCCATGCATGTGGGCGGCGACCGCGGGATGTGCACCTTCCATCCGGACGGTTCCTTCGAAACCTGGGGTCCCGCGCAAGGGCTCCCGACCGCCGGGGCGGCCCTGGTGGGAGAGGACGGGGCAGGGCGTCTCTGGGTGAGTACCGGACGGTCGCTGGCCCTGCGGGAGCCAGGCGCGGGCCATTTCACGGACCAATCCGGGCTCCTGCCGGCAGGCATCACCCCCAACGGTATTTTCTACACGGATCGAGACGGATCCATTTGGCTGCCCACGAAGGTGGGTGGGCTGCGGCTGCAGGACGGGCGGCCCTTCCTACTGGGGGCCTCGGCAGGCCTGCCCATGCGATGGGTGCGGGCCATCTTCCGGGACCGGGAGGGCCAGCTCTGGGTGCTCGGCCCCACCCTCGCCCGGCTGCTGGGTGACGATCGGGTCTGGAACCAGCCCATCGCGGTGGGGTCCACCGGCGACCGGATCTGGTCCATCCTGCGGGAACCCCAGGGGGACCTCCTGGTGGGCACCGATGATGGAGTGGTCCGGATCGGTTCCGCCGGAGTGCGGCAGATTCGCGGAACCGAAGGGCATCGCATCAAGGGCATGTCCCTGGATCCCTCAGGACGGCTTTGGATGGTCGGCACGACCGGACCGGCGCTCTGGCTGGACCCGGGGGCCCGCCAGGCCCACCTGGCCCCCCTGGGGGAGTTGGGCGTCGGTCTGAACACGGTCCTGACCGATGCGTCGGGCCGGACCTGGGTCGGCCATCCCCATCTGGGCATCCTGCGTTGGGATGCCTCCGGGCGGCGTCTGGTCCAGGAGGAAGGCACCGGAGGACCGACCCCCGGCGCCAATGGGGTGTTCAGGATCCGGGAGGATGCCAGCGGCCGGATCTGGGCCGTGGGGAACGCCGGCCTCTATGTCCGGGAACGCTCCGGGGCCTGGCGGTTGTTCACCGAGAAGGAGGGGATCCTCGGCCTTGGCCTCTTCGGGATCACCTTATTGCCGGATGGAACGGCCTGGATCTTCTCCAGGGAACCCCAGGGGCTGATGCGCATCCGCATCCAGGGAGACCAGTTGACCGTGCTGGACTGCCGCCGTGCGGGCCAGGGGCTCCATTCCGACCGGATCTACGCCGTGGAGGTGGATCCCCTGGGCCGGACCTGGGCCAGCACTGACCAGGGGTTCGAGTGTCTCGAGACGAGGGTTCACGTCGGGCGGCCGGAGGGCGCCATCAGTGAGGACTGTGATATCCACGCCCTCCTGGCGGAAAAGGAGCACATCTGGGTGGGCACCTCGGCGGGCCTCATTCGTTACCTGCCCGGGAACGGAGAGCCACCGGCGCCGGCCCCCCGTCCCTTCATCCTTCACGTGATGAAGGGCGATCAGCGGCTGGATGCCCCTTTTGGTGCCTTCGGACCCGTGGACTCCGGAGACTCCAGCCTGGCCTTCCGGGTGGCTGTTCCGAGCTACCGGCACGAGGGGCAGGGCAAGCTCCAGGTGCGGCTGGTGGGCCTGGAAGATGCCTGGAGGAATCTGGACGCCCCCTTGGCCCGGTACCCGGTCCTTCCGGGAGGCAGCTACCGGTTCGAGGCGCGGGCCGCACAACCCGATGGGGACTTCGGTCCCGTGGTGGCTTTGCCCTTCAAGGTCCTGCCCCGCTGGTGGCGCACCTGGTGGGCCCTGGCCCTCTGGGTGCTCGGTGCCCTGGTCGTGATGATGCAAATACTCCGCCTGCGCACGGCGGCCCTGGCCAAGCGGCAGGTGGAACTGGAAGCCCTGGTGGCCGAGCGCACCGAGGAACTGAACCATCGGAACCTCGAGCTCACGGATGCCCTGGGACGGGTGAAGCAGCTATCGGGCCTCCTTCCGATCTGCGCCACCTGCAAGAAAATCCGCGATGACGGCGGCTACTGGAATCAGCTGGAGCAGTACATCAGCGACCACTCCGACGTCGGGTTCTCCCACGGCATCTGTCCGGAATGCATGGAGGCCCAATTCCCGGGGCGTGGGGGCCGCGGCCGGGGCAAGGATCCAAGCGACCGGTGAGGGCGGCCGAGGATGGAATCCCTGGCATCATCGGTTGGCGAACCAGCCAGCCCACGGGAAACCCATCCATGCTCTACCAGACCCAGGCCCGCATCCATCTCGGCAACATCCGGGAGAACCTCCACGCCATCCGGCAGGCCATCGGTCCGAGGAAGCTCCTGCTGGCCGTCAAGGCCAATGCCTACGGGCACGGGGCGGTGGCGGTGGGCCGCCTGGCCCAGGCCTGCGGCGTGGACTGGCTGGGGGTGGCTACCGTTCCCGAAGGCCTCCAGCTGCGGACCGCCGGGATCTCGCTCCCTGTCCTCAAGCTGTCGCCCACCTTCCCCCAGGAAATGGAAGCGGCGGTGTCGGCCTCCCTCACCCTGGCCCTGAGCGATGGGGCAGGGGCCCGGGCCCTGGAAGCGGTGTGCGCGGCCAAGGACCTCCGGAGCCGGGTCCACCTCGAGCTCGAGACCGGCATGGGCCGGACCGGGGTCCCCATCACCGAAGCGCCCGCCTTGGCGCGCCTCATCGAGCTGGAATGCCCTCACCTTCACCTGGAAGGCCTCTTCACCCACCTGCCCGCAAGCGACGAAGCGGACGGCACCTTCACCCGCGCCCAGACCCGGGCCTTCCAGGGGGCGGTGGAGACCGTGGAGACCGCGCTGGGCCGCCGGCCGGAGCTGGTGCACTGCGCCAATTCCGGCGGCGTCCTGGGCCATCCGGATAGCTGGATGGACCTGGTGCGGGCAGGCATCATGGCCTACGGTTCCTATCCGGATGGCCAGACCCCCCGCACCGTGCCGCTGCTTCCGGGCCTGTCCTTCGTCACCCGGGTGGCCTTCCTCAAGCGGGTGGAGCCGGGCACCCCCGTCGGCTATGGTCGCACCTGGACCGCCCGGGAAACGACCTGGGTCGCCACCATATGCTGCGGGTACGCCGACGGATTCAATCGCCTCTTCTCCAACCGGGGCCACGTTCTCATCGGCGGCCGGTCCTATCCCGTCGTGGGCCGGGTGTGCATGGACCAGACCATGGTGGATCTGGGGCCCGCCACGGACGTGAGGGTCGGGGACGAAGTGATCCTCATCGGCCGCAGCGGGGACCTGCAGATCACCGCCGCGGACTGGGCGAGGGCCCTGGGAACCATTCCCTACGAGGTCACCTGCCAGATCGGCCCCCGGGTGGAGCGCGTGCCGGTTCCGACCTGAGGCCGCAAAGGCCTTTGCTTTCCCGGCCGAGGGGAATGAAATGGAGCCATGCCCCATCCCCTCCAGCCCATCCTCGACCTGACCCTTGACGGCCGCACCAAGGGCTTCCCCCTGGACCGCCCCCCGCTGCGTCTCGGGGATGTCGGCGCCCAGGGATGGAGCCTCCTGGCCGGGGACCTGGCCCTGCCGGTGGCGATCCTGCGCCAGTCCGCGATCCAGCAGAATGGGGCCTGGATGCGCGAGTTCCTGCGCCGCACGGGCAGCTCCATCTGTCCCCATGGGAAGACGACCATGGCGCCCCAGCTCTTCCACCGGCAACTCGCGGATGGCGCCTGGGGGATCACCCTGGCCACGCCCCAGGAGGTGCGGGTGGCCTACGACTACGGGGTGAAGCGCATCCTGCTGGCCAACGAGCTGGCTGAGCCCTCAGCCATCCGCTGGGTGAGGCGCTCCCTGGATTCTGATCCCCGGTTCGAATTCACCTGCCTGGTGGATTCCCTCGAGGGGGTCCGCAGGCTGGAGGCCCCCGGCGGAGCGGGTCGGCCCCTGGCCGTCCTGGTGGAATTGGGCATCCCCGGCGGGCGCGCCGGAGTGCGCTCCGTGGCGGAGGGCCTAGCCGTGGCCCGGGCCGTGAAGGCCTCGCCGGGCCTCGTGCTGCAGGGCGTGGAGTGCTATGAAGGGATCATCATCAGCCAGGACCCCCAGGCCGATGAGCGGAACATCGTGGCCTGGCTGGACGCCCTGGGCGAGCTGGCGCGGGACTGCGCGGCCGAGGACCTGTTCCAGACCGGGGAGGTACTGCTGTCCGCCGGGGGCTCTGCCTATTTCGATCTGGTGTCGCGGTGCCTGGGGAGCGTGGATCTGGGCCGGCCCACCCGGGTGCTCCTGCGGAGCGGCTGCTACCTCAGCCATGACGCGGGCCACTACCGGCACCTGGTGGGTCTGCTGGAGGCCCGGCTGCCGGAGGCCTGGCGTCCGCCCTCCCACCTGGCCCCCGCCCTGGAAGTCTGGGGCCAGGTGCTGAGCCGCCCGGAGCCGGGCCTCGCCTTCCTGAACCTGGGCAAGCGGGACGTGGCCCACGACCTGGGGCTCCCCAGGCCCGCGCACTGGTTCCGCAGGGACCACCACGCCGCCCCGGCCCCCGCGCCGGACTCCTGGCGCCTCAGCACCCTCTACGACCAGCACGCCAAGCTGGAGGTGCCTGCGGAGACGGACCTGGAGATCGGGGACCTGGTGGGCTGCACCATCAGCCACCCCTGCACCACCTTCGACAAGTGGCCGGTGGTCTTCATGGTGGATGACCAGTACCGGGTGGTGGAGGCGGTGAAGACGTTCTTCTAGGCCGGGAGATCCCGATTCCTGATCTCAGGGGTTCATGTTCGTGAGAGGAATATTGAACTTGTACTCACCCTCGTGGCATTCGAGGCAGATCACCCGGGAGGGCTGGTGCCCGCGATGACACTCGGTGCAAGGGATTTCCCCCATGTGGGAGTTGTGGGGGTTCGGCTTCACGTTCTTGGTCAGGGCCCTCATGGCCGGATAGTCCCCGTGGCAGACCATGCAGGACTCCGAGGCCACGGCCTTCTTGGTGGGCTTTTCTTCCTGATGGCAGTCGAAACAGGTGACATGGATGCCGGGCTTCAGGTGGTAGATCGCCCTGGGTCTCTCTTTTGGAGCCTCGGCCCGGGAAGGGAGCGTCGCGGCCAGGAAGCAGAGGAGGCATGCGAGGCTGCATTTGAGAGGCTTCATGAAGGGGCACCTTGAGTCGCACCGCCCTTGGCAGGGCAGGAAGGACAGAGTATGCCACCGGCACACCGGGACCGCCTACCCCTAGACATTGAACGAAGCCCAGGAATGCCCGCTCAGGACTGGCGAACGGTACGGATTCTCCGAAGGTGTTCCGCACCAAGGGCGAGGGCCGGTTCCCTTCCCTCGGTTGCGATGTCAACATCACTCCTGCCGCAGGATCCCTGTTCCCAACACCAACCTTCTGACTTCGTCTTAGAATTGAGAAAGTGAGGGTTACAACTCTGCTTTCAGGCCAGTATCGCAAATGTTCCATCCGGGAGAAGTCCATGATTCCCTTTCCAAAGTTAACGGCATGTCTCGCGGTCAGCGTGATGCTACCTGGCGCCACCCCCAAGGACACGACATTCCAGGCACTGGCCAAGGCCTTGGTGGAAGAAAGCCTGCGCAACAGCCCAGAATTCGCCACGGTAATGGGGGACCACCGCTGGGACGACCGCCTCGCCGATTTCAGTGCATCGGGCTTCAACACCCAATTGGCTTGGGCCCGACACATGGTGCATCTCCTGGAAGCCATCCAACCCAATGCGCTTACACCTGAGAACCGCGTTGACCGGGCGATCCTGCTCGACAACCTGCATGCCACCATCCAGGACCTTGCGGAACGGCAGAGCTGGCGCAGGAATCCCATGCTCTACAACCCGGGCGGGGCCATTGATAATCTCTTGTCCCGGGATTTCGCCCCGGCCAGCCAGCGGCTCGCATCCGTGAAGGGGCGTCTGCTGCAGGTCCCCCAGGTCCTGGCCGCCGCCAGGGCCAATTTGACCAACCCTCCCAGGATCTACACCGAGACGGCCATCCAGCAGTTCCAGGGCACCCTGGGCCTGGTCCGGGACGAGGTGACGGTCGCCGCCAGCCAGGCAGGATGCAAGGAGGAGCTTGCCCCGGCCCAGGCGGTGGCCACCAAGGCTCTTGAGGATTTCATCAGTTGGATGAAAGGTGATCTCCTGCCCCGCTCCCACGGCGATTTCCGGGTGGGCGCGGCGGCCTTTCGCAAGCAGTTGCGCACGACCCTCAGTTCCAGCCTCACTCCGGAGCAGATTCTCGACCGGGCGGAGCGGAGCCTGAAGGACACCCGGCGGGAAATGGCCGAGGTGGCGCGCCCCTTGTTCACGATCTGGTTCCCTGATCGGACTGAAAAGGATGACCGAATCATCATCAAGGCCGTGCTTGACCGCATCGCCCAGAAACACCCCGACAACGATCACATTGTCGCCCTGGCCAACCGGGACCTGGCCGAAGCCACCGCCTTCGTGCGTAGCCATGACCTGGTCACGATTCCGTCCACTCCGGTAAAAATCAAGGTGATGCCGGAATACGCGCGTGGCTTCTCCGTGGCCTACTGCGATGCCCCGGGCCCCTTGGAAACCAATGGAACGACCTTTTTCGCGATCTCGCCCACTCCGGCAGACTGGTCCAAGGCCCGGGTCGAGAGTTTCTTCCACGAATACAACGATGCAATGGTCGCCGACCTGACTGTGCACGAAGCCATGCCAGGCCACTACCTGCAACTGTCCCTGAGTAATGCCTTCCGCGGCCAGAACCAGGTGCGCACCATCTTCTCCAGCGGATTGTTCGCCGAAGGTTGGGCCGTCTACGCCGAGCAGACCATGGCCCGGGCAGGCTTTGGCGGGCCGGAAGTGCACCTGGAGCAATTGAAGATGCGCTTACGGGTGGCCATCAACGCCATCCTCGACCAGAAGATCCACACCAAGGGCATGACCAAGCCCGAAGCCATTGCCCTCATGCGCGATGAAGGCTTCCAGGAAGAAGGGGAGGCCGTGGGCAAGTGGACCCGGGCCTGCCTCTCCTCGACTCAGCTGAGCACTTATTTCGTGGGCGCCTCGGAAATGGACGACCTCCGGGGGGCGGCCGAAACCAAGGCAAAAAGGGAAGGCAAGCCCTTCGACCTCCGGGCCTTCCATGACCAGCTGCTCAGCTACGGAACCCCAGCGCCCAAATTCGTGCGCTACCTGATGAAGTTGTAGCCCGGTGAGAACGCTGGCGGTTCGGTAGTTTCTTGCTCAGCAAGTATCGATCTGGAAGACACAATAAAACTCTGAAACCCAGTGGTGTATTAGCTGTTATAGCTGTTGGCTGACCCTCCTTCGGGCAGCGTCCGCGCTGCCCGAAGGAGGCAGACTTGAACAGGCGCGTGGCAGGGGGCCCGGGGCCGACGGTTCCGACGCCCCCCTGGGGCGTCTCCACCTGGCCCCTACCGGCCCGCCACTGCTTCTCGGCAGTTCGAGTCTTGGGCTGGGGTGGGTATA